>Ga0255336_101804_pt1 | contig 13159 bp, 10 predicted proteins | sample MeOH1_35cm_T3_17_FD_189102 | JGI IMG/M metagenome (GOLD analysis project Ga0255336, IMG submission 189102) | Sandy soil microbial communities from University of British Columbia, Vancouver, Canada - MeOH1_35cm_T3_179 | ecosystem: Engineered > Artificial ecosystem > Sand microcosm > Unclassified ...
TCGGCCTGATTTCCATGGATTCCACCATGCGCTCGAATCTCGCCGTCGGCCTGCCGCTGGATGTGCTGGTGTTGAGGCGCGATACGATGAAACCCGAACTCAGCTATCGCGTCACCGATCAGGACAGCTATTTCACCGATCTCAGGCAGAGCTGGTCGCGCGCTTTGCGCGAAGCCCATCTCGCCATCCCGCCGCCGCCGTATCGCAACGGGAACTAGTCCAGTAGCTGCAGTTCCGTTGCGTGAAAGCGGCCATCGCCGCGACTGTCGCGTTTGAAGGACAGGCGCTGGCCTTCCGCGAGCGTGGGCAGGCCGGCCGCGTCGACATCGCTGACATGGACGAAGAGGTCGGGCCCGGCTGCATCAGGCTTGATGAAGCCGAAGCCCTTCTTCTCCTTGAACCACAGGACGGTGCCGATCTCCCGGCCCGGCGCGGCCTCCCCGGTCATGTCACTATTTGCCGCTGCCGGCGACATCCTGGGTGTCGCGGGTGAGGAAATAAGCACCGATGATCGGCAGGAAGGTGATCGCCATGACGATGATCGCCGCCACATTGGTGACAGGGCGCTGATGCGGGCGGATGAGCTCGTTCAGCATCCAGAGCGGCAAGGTACGCTGTTGCCCTGCCGTGAAGGTGGTGACGATGATTTCGTCGAAGGAAAGGGCGAAAGCCAGCATGCCGCCGGCCAGCAGCGCCGTCGCCAGGTTGGGCAGGATGACATGGCGGAAGGTCTGGAAGCTGTTGGCGCCGAGATCCATCGAGGCCTCGACCAGAGCCGGCGAGGAGCGCCGCAATCGCGCGATGACGTTGTTGTAGACGACGACGATGCAGAAGGTGGCGTGGCCCAGCACAATGGTCCAGAAGCTGAACGGCACCTGGCCGAGGGCGAAGGCGGCGCGCAGTGAGATGCCGGTGACGATGCCGGGCAAAGCGATCGGCAGCAGGATCAGCAGGGTCACCGATTCCTTGCCGAAGAAGCGGAAGCGATACATCGCCGCCGCCGCACAGGTGCCGAGGATGAGCGCGATCGCCATCGAGAACAAGGCGACGCGCATCGACAGCCACAGCGCTTCCCAGAAATCGTCGCGCGCGAAGGTGACGGCGAACCATTGTGTGGTCAGGCCCGGCGGCGGGAAGGAGTAGCTCTTATCATCGGTGGTGAAACCGTAGAGGACGATGAAAAGGATCGGCAGGTTGAGGAACAGCACGCCGAACCAGGCGGCGCTGGTCAGGCCGAAGCCGGCCCTTGCCGAGCTGCGGTTAGCCCGCATTTTTCACACTCCACATGGCCTGCGTTGCCTTTGGGCGCGGCAGATACGGGCTTTGGTGGCGAAAAGCGTATCGGGTTATACGGTTGAGCCACCAAAGCCTGGAGATGCCCGGCCAAGGGCAACCCGCAGGGCCGGTTGAAGGAGCCGACAGGGGGCGTCGCCGCGCTTGCCCGATGTCCCGCATCACGCTGCGCGCAGCTCCTGCCCTGTCGGCTCCTTGAACCGGCGCAGGCCGTGCGGCGTGTGAAAAATGGGGGCTACAGGGCATCGAAAGCTCCGAAACGTTTGGCGATGGTCAGATAGACGGCCATGATGGCGATCGGCACCATGGCGAAGGCGGCGGCCATTGGAATATCGCCCGATGTGCCCTGGAACTGATAGACCGCCTGGCCGATGAAGGGTCGCGAGGAGCCGATCATCTGCGGGATGATGTAATCGCCCAAGGTCAGTGAGAAGGTGAAGATCGAACCGGCCGCGACGCCGGGAATCGACAGCGGCAGGATCACCTTGCGGAAGGTCTCGCCGGGCTTGGCGCCGAGATCGCTGGAAGCCTCGATCAGCGAGCGCGGCACGCGTTCCAGCGCAGCCTGGATCGGCAGGATCATATAGGGGAGCCAGATATAGGCGAAGGTGATGGTCGTGCCGATATAGGAGGTCGAGAGCGAGGAACCTTCGACCACCGGCAGAGTCAGGATCCAGTCAAGGACACCGCCGAGGCCGAGATGATTGACGATCCAGTGGATCGCGCCCTCTTTGGCTAGGATCAGCTTCCAGGCATAGACGCGCACCAGGTAGTTCGACCACAGCGGCAGCATGACGGCCACATAGAACAACGCCTTCATGCGCGAGCCGGCATAGCGCGCCATGTAATAGGCGAGCGGAAAGGAGATCCCGGCCGCGATCAGGGTGACGATCGCCGCCATCCCCGCCGTGCGGCCGATGATGGAGGCATTGGTCAAGGTGAAGAGCCGCAGGTAATTGCCGATGGTCGGCTGCATCACCACTTGGCCGGTGAAGTCGTCGAGCTGGAAGAAGCTTTGCAGCAGCAGGCTGAACAGCGAGCCGAGATAGATGATGCCGAGCCAGAGCAGCGGCGGCACCAGCAGGAGCAACAGCAGCATCCGCGGCCGGGTATAGAGATAGGTGGAGAACCGGCTGGCGAAACCGGCGGATGGTTGCTTGAGAGAAGCGGAAACGGTCATGGCCGCTCAGTCCTGCAGACGCAAGAGATCGCTGCTGTTCCACCACAGCAGGACGGGCTCGCCCTGGGCCGGCTGGAAGCTGGTCTCGCGATTCTGCTGCATGACGGTCAATTCGCCCCCGCCTTGCAAGGCGACTTCATAGCGGCTGCCGGCACCGAGATAGAGGGCCGAGGAGAGCGTGCCCTGCACCGACATGGCGCGGCCGGCATTGGCGGTCGGAATGGCGCTACCTGCCGGTTGCAGCTGGATCTTCTCCGGCCGGATCGAGCAGGAGCCGCTGGTGCCGATGAGGCGCTGCGCCACCTCTGGCGTCAGCAGATTGGAGATGCCGACGAAGCCGGCGACGAAAGCCGTGCGCGGCCGTTCATAGAGCTCATGCGGCGCCGCCAGCTGTTCGATCTTGCCCTGGTTGAAGACGGCGATACGGTCGCTCATCGACAGCGCCTCGCCCTGGTCATGGGTCACATAGATGAAGGTGATGCCGACCTGGCGTTGGATCGCCTTCAACTCGACCTGCATCTGCTCGCGCAGCTTGAGATCGAGGGCGCCCAGCGGCTCATCGAGCAGCAGCACGCTCGGCCGGTTGACGAGGGCGCGGGCAAGGGCCACGCGCTGGCGCTGGCCGCCGGAGAGTTGCGACGGCTTGCGGCCGCCGAAGCCGCCCAGGGCGACCATGTCGAGCATCTCCTGGGCGCGCTTGTTGCGCGCGGCGCCCGGCACTTTCTTGATCATCAGGCCATAGGCAACGTTCTCCAGCACGGTCATATGCGGGAACAGCGCGTAATCCTGGAACACGGTGTTGACATCGCGGTCATAGGGCGGCACGCCCATCATCGGCTTGCCGTGAATGGCGACGGTGCCCTCGGTCGGCTGTTCGAAGCCGGCGATCAGGCGCAGGCAGGTGGTCTTGCCGGAGCCAGAGGGACCCAGCATGGCGAAAAACTCGCCGTCGAGAATGTCGAAACTGACATTGTCCACCGCCTTGACGGCACCGTAATGCCGCGAGACGGATTGAAAGGAAACGGCGATGGACGTCTTCTTTGCAGTCATGATGGAAACGTAAAACCTGTCTGTCTTCTTAAGCTTTAAACACAATGTCGAAATAGGAGAGGGGCGGATCTCGTCGATCCGCCCCTTTTGTTCAGTTCAGCAGCGTTTACTGGCCGCTTTGGATACTCTGATAGGCCGAGACCCAGTCCTTATAGGCGACGCAGTCCGACGTACCGTCGCCGCATTCCTTGGTCGGCGTCTTCCAGAAATGGATCAGGTTGAAGAGCTGCGAGCCATTGGCGCGGCAGCCGGCATCGCCGATGATGTCTTCCTTGCAGGCCGCCGGAACCGCCGGAACAGCCCCAAACCAGGAAGCGACACCCGCCTGGGTCTTCGTTTCCAGGGAATGCTTCAGCCACAGATAGGCGCAGTTCGGATGCGGCGAGCTGGTCGCCATCATCGTCGTATCGGCCCAACCCGTCGCACCTTCCTGCGGAATGGTCATGCCGATCTTGACTTTCTTGGCGGCACGCAAGGTATTGACCTGATAGGCCCAGGAGGTCGCGGCAACGACACCTTCCGAGGTGAAGTCGTCAACCTGAGCGGCCGAATCGCTCCAATACTTGCTGACCAGCTTGCGTTGCCCCTGCAGCAGGGCAACCGCGGCATCGAATTGCGGCTGGGTCAGTTCGTAAGGATCCTTGATGCCGAGATCGGGCTTATGCGCCATCAGGTAGAGGGCGGCATCGGCGATATAGATCGGACCGAAATAGGCTTCGACCCGGCCCTTGTTCGACTTGCCGTCCGGCAGCTTCTGTTCTTCGAAGACGACATCCCAGCTCTGCGGTGCGTTCTGGAAGACTTTGGCGTTGTACATCAAGACGTTCGGGCCCCACTGCCAGGGCACGCCGTAATGCTTGCCGTCGACCGTGTGCCAGGCGCCGTTCTGGAGCTTCGGATCGATGGTGTCATAGCCCGGCACCAGCGAGGTGTTGATCTCCTGCACGGTGCCGCCCTTGATCAGGCGTAAGGAAGCGTCGCCCGATGCGGTCACAAGGTCGAAGCCGCCGCCATTCATCAGCGACACCATTTCGTCCGAGCTGCCGGCGGTCTTCACCGTCACCTTGCAGCCGGTCTCCTTTTCAAAACCCGTGACCCAGTCATAATTCTTGTCGGATTCGCCACGTTCGATGTAGCCCGGCCAGGCGACGATCGCCACCTCGCCTTCACCCGGGCCGATGTTCTTCAGCATATCTGCCATGGTCACGCTGCTCATCGACAGGACGCCGATGGCCGATACCAGGGCGGAAGCCGCCAACCTGGTCGAATAAGACATGATGCCTCCTCGAAAGATGTTTCCCAGCTCTGTCCAGCCGATCTTGGACGGTTGTCATTGCCAACCGTACGCCTCCCTGGCGTTCAAATCCCCATCGGCCTTGGTCCTGCGTCCTTCTTGGTCCGTCAGTACCAGACGACGAAAACTAGCCCGCCGGCGACTGATTGTAAAATCGGAAAGAGCAAGAAACCGGGCAAAATCAGATAATTGGCGAATTCTGGAAGTCTGCCAAGGACTTGCCGAGGGCGGCTGCATCCAGGTCGCGGGTAATGAAAACCAGCCGCGAGCGATGATCGGCGCTCGGCCAGTCGGGCAGCACCACCGGGGGATGGAAGAGATGCTGGATGCCGTGGATCGCCACCGGTTTCTCCTCGCCGGCCACGTTCAGGATGCCCTTGATGCGCAGCAGATCGGCGCCCTGGGTGGCGATCAGCATCTCGATCCAGCTGACGAACTTCTCCCAGTCGAGCGGCGCCGCATGGGTCAGGCAGAAGGCACGGATATGGTCGTCATGGCGGTTGACGTCATGGCCGTGGCCATGTGCGGCATGTGCATGATCATGGTCGTCATGCCCGTGATCGTGATGCCCGTGATCGTGATCATGGTGATCATGGTCGTGATCGTGGCCGCCATCGGTCGCCGTCGCCTGATAGGCTTCCTGGTGCAGCCAGTTCTGCACGTCGAGGCTCTTGGTTTCGGGATTATAGAGCCCGGCATTGAAGAGCTGCTCGGCGGCGATCTCGCCCTGGATGATGCGATGGATCGGCGCGGCCGGATTGATGGCGTGCAGCCGCGCTTCCAGTGCAGACAAAGCCGCTGTCGTCGCGAGATCGCTCTTGCTCACCAGCAGGCGATCCGCGACGGCGGCCTGCTTGACGCTTTCGATCTGCTTGTCGAACTGCTCCATGGCATTGACCGCATCGACCGTGGTGACGACGCCGTCCAGGCGGTAGAAGGCACTGAGCAGGGGATCGCCGATCAATGTGTGCAGGATGGGGGCCGGATCGGCGAGGCCCGTGGTCTCGATCACAAGACGGCGGAAAGCGGGGATTTCACCGCGCTCGCGCTGCTTGAACAGCCGCCGCAAGGTGTCGATGAGATCGCCGCGGATGGTGCAGCAGAGGCAGCCGGATGACAGTAGGATGGTATCCTCGCGCGCCGCTTCCACCAGTTCGTGATCGAGGCCGATCTCGCCGAACTCGTTGATGACGACGGCCGTGTCCTTCATCCAGTCCTGGGTCAGCAAATGACGCAGCAAGGTGGTCTTGCCGGAGCCGAGGAAGCCGGTGATGACGGAGACCGGCAGCTTTTCCGGGCGCTTGTCGTTATCCAATGTGTTCTCGCTCATCCGCGCACCCGTTTCAGGCCATGCAGCGCGAACAGCGCCGCCGTGAAGAGAATAAGCGCGCCGGCCTGGTGACCGACAGCAACATCGACTGGCACGACGAGCACCAGCGTGGTGATGCCGAGCGCGATCTGCCCCATCACTGCCAGTGTCAGCAGCGAGCCGCGGCCCTTCAGGTTGGCTGGCAGGGTGCTGCCGGTCAGCCGCAGGACGAAGTTGACGACACCGCAGAAGACCAGCAGGGCGACGCAGCGATGCAGGAACTGCGCCGAACCTGGACGCTCCAGGAAGTTGATCCACCAAGGCTGGTCGAAGAACAGATCGTCCGGCACCAGGCGGCCATTCATGAGCGGGAAGTCGTTATAGATGAGGCCACCATGCAGGCCGGCGACGAAGCCGCCGATGGTAATCTCCAGGGCGATGAGCGCGAACATCAGCCAGCCATGCCGGCGCAACTTCGTGGCATCTTCGCCGGCGATGATGCCGGGCTGCAGCAGATCGAGCGCCGACCAGAAGATGTAGCCGTAGATCAGCAAAGCGAGATCGAGATGCGCCACCAGGCGATACTGGCTGACGCTGGTGCGGTCCTCGAAGCCGCTTGCCACCATGATCCAGCCCATCAGCCCCTGCAGGCCGCCCAGCACGAACATGAAAATCAGGCGGCTGCGCCAGTCGCGGCGGATCTGGCCCTTCCACAGGAACCACAGGAACGGCAGCAGGAAGACGAAACCGATCAGCCGCGCCCAGACCCGGTGCAGGTATTCCCAGAAGAAGATGCCCTTGAAGCCGGCGAGATCCATATCGGCGTTGATATGCTTGAACTGGGTCGTCTGCTGATAGAGTTCGAAGGTTTTTTGCCAGGCGTCATGGGTCAAGGGCGGAACGAGGCCCATGATCGGGTCCCATTCCATGATCGACAGGCCGGAACCGGTCAGCCGGGTGATGCCGCCCAGCACCACCTGGCCGAAGATCATGAAGCAGACGACCAGCAACCAGATTCCGACCCGGCGGTCGCGTTGCGACAGCGGCAGGTTGGCAATATTGGCAACGGCCACGGTTTGGCTGAACGGCTGCAAAATTGACCTCAACAAGGGAAAATCGGCGCCAAAATAGCGCCCTGGGCCGCAAAGACCAATGCGAAATGCGCAGGCGCGATCGGACCGGATGCCGCAGGATTGGCCGGTTTACCTGCCGGTTTTGGGGCTCTTCAGGGCTGCCGGCGGTACTTTTCCGGCAGCAATTGCTCGACCGGTACCAGATGCGGCGCTTCCCCCGCGGTGGCGCCCGGCATGATCACGGCGCAGCCGGCGGCGAAATCGGTCAGCATCTCCCGGCAGATGCCGCAGGGCGAGACGATCTTGCAGTCGCGATGCTGTTCCCGGGGGCGCGGATGGCGCAGCGAAACGATCGCCTCGATATGCGTCTCACCGGCGCCCAAGGCCTGCCCCAGGGCGACCGCCTCGGCACAGACCGAGGCGCGGCCGACATAAGTGTCGAGATGCAACCCGGTATAGACGCGCCCTGATCCGCCACGGACAGCAGCGGCGATATGGTGGCGGTTCTCGATATAGCGGGCGCTGATCAATTCCCGGGCGGCCTCGATCAGCGCCTGGTTGGCCGGGGACAGGTTGCCAGCCTTTGTTTCGGGTGTTTCGGCCTTGCCTGAGTGATCATTCATTCCTGCATCCTGCAAATCCGTCGATGGGCGGTCAAGGGCTGGTCTCGTATCAAGACATCCCTATCCTGTCGGAGAGATGTTTTAAAAATATGTTGGGATGCTGTCGGTGACCGTCCAGTCGTCATCCACGACGAAAAGATTGCGCCATTTGTCGAAAGTGGTGCAGGGATGCGAGATGCCGAGGCAGATGAGATCGCCGACAGCGACCGGAGCCTCAGGCGGGAAGATGAGATAGCCATGTTGGTCATTCATCCGGTCGATCCGCCAAGCGGCGTCGAGCGGTAGTGATGTGCCGCCGGATGCCGGTCGTCTCATGACCGGCATCGGTAGCCCGGCGTCATGCCCGGCGTCCCGCTTGCCCAAGGTGAGCAAGGCGAGACCCGGTTCAGGCTGCGACTGCACCATCGCCCAAAGATAGAGCGCCGGTTCCATCCGCCCCAGGCGCGCGGCGAGTTCCGATCCGATTCGGCGCTGCAGATCGGGAAACTCCTCGGCATAAATGCCATGATCATGGGTGAGATAGCAGCCGCTGCGAATGACGATGCGGACATCGCCCTGCTCCCGCAGGGGTGTCAGGCGCCGCGCCACCAGATCAAAATAGCTGGAACCGCCGGCGGAAACGACGATCTCGCTGCTGCCGTCGGCCGTCGGCTTGAAAGCGTCACGGCGATGGCAGAGATCAAAAGCCTCGATGAGGAGATCAAGGAAGGACAGGACCGCCTTTTCGGAAGTGGCGGTATCCGCCGCCTTGATCAGGCCTTCGTAACCGGCGACACCGCCGAGCCGGAGGCCGCGATCGGCCGCCGCCACGGCATCCAGCGTCTCCTGCACGGCAGCGCGGTCACGGCATCCGGTGCGCCCGCCATGAAACCCGACCTCCAGCAGAAGGTTGAGCGACAGGCCCGTCCCCGCAATTGCCGTGCTCAATTGCGCGACGCCGGCCGGCGAATCCACATAGCAATAGAGCTCGAGTTCCGGATACTGCCGTAGCAGGTCGAGGATCACGGCGATATTGGCGCGGCCGACCAGCTGGTTGGCGATCAGGATGCGCTTGATGCCATACTTTGCCGCGACAGCGGCCTGCTGAGCGGTGGCGACCGTGATGCCCCAGCAGCCGTCGGCGATCTGCTGGTGAAACAATTTCGGCGCCATCGTCGTCTTGCCATGGGGGGCGAGCGAAATGCCGGTCGCGGCGATGAAGTCGCGCATCCAGCGACTGTTCCGGGCGAGGGCCGATTGTTTCAGGACTGCGACCGGGAAGGGCAGGTCGCCCGCCAGGACATTCCAGCGGCGTGCGGCGATGTCATCAGTCGATATCCGCGTCGGCAGGCCTTTTTGCGAAGGACCGAGCGAGCGCTTTCCGGCGGCATCGTGATCCGCCCGCGAGTTGGATTTGTCGGTCATGTAATCCTCAATTTGGTTGCGCCGCGAGCGCGGCAACACGGTGCCGCAGCTGGGCAATGGCGCGGTCGGCGGTCAATTGCAACTGCGCCAAGGCGGCGAAGATCGTATCGATGTCTTCGGTATTTGCCAGCTCGCGGCTGTACTCGGCAAGGCCAATCGTACCGATTTCCAAGGCGTCATTGGCGAGAGCCTGCAGGGCCAGGCGGCAGGCGTCGCGATCGCCGAGGCCGACGGCGATCTTCAGGCGACGGAGTTCGAATTCGAACTCTGCCTCCATGTTGCTGATCACCCGCTCGATTTCGCCCGGGCCGACCTCGCGATACAGCGTTTCGAGATGAGTGCGATCGATGATCGAGGCCTTGCCCGGCAGCGCCACCAGTTCCGCTTCCGCCGCTTCGACCGGTGTGAGGGGGCGGCGGGAAGGAATATGACGCGCGATGGTTTCCAGCAGGCGATTGGCGCGTACCGGCTTTTCGAGGTAGTCGCTGAAGCCGGCGGTCAGGTAGCGCTCGCGGCTGCCTTCCATGGTATCGGCCGTCAAGGCGATGATTGGTATATGGGCGCGCTGATCATCGAGCGCACGGATCCACTGGGTGGCGGTGATGCCATCCATCTCCGGCATCTGCACATCCATCAGCACCACGTCGAATTGCTGACGTCCGAGGATGGTCAGGGCGGTGCTGCCGTTATCCGCGACAGTGACATGATGGCCATGGCGGCTCAGCATTTCCATGACCAGGGCGCTGTTCACGGCATTGTCCTCGACCACCAGGACGTGGCAAGGGTTGAGGTTGGCAGCCAGTGCCGCATTGGCCAAGCCGCGCTCATCGGGGCCGTGGCCGATGGCGCAGGGCAGCACGATGTGGAATGTGCTGCCGATACCGGGTTTGCTGTCGACCGAGATCTGGCCCGCCATCAGATCCACCAACTGCTTGCAAATGGTGAGGCCCAGTCCCGAGCCGCCGAAACGCCGGGTGATCGAGGAATCCGCCTGCTGGAAGCGATCGAAAAGCTGGCCGATCTTCTCGGCCGGAATGCCGATGCCGGTATCGGCCACATCGATCATCAGATAGAAGCGCAGGGATGGGGAGATATCCCCGGCGGCATTGGCGAGCCGGGTCATCGGCGCAGTGGTCGCCCTGATGACGATATCGCCGTTCAAGGTGAATTTCACCGCATTGCCGACGAGGTTCATCAGAATCTGGCGCAGTCGCGACTGGTCGCCGCGAATGAAGCGCGGCACATTGCCGGCGATCTCCGCCGACAGGCTGACGCCCTTGCTCGCCGCCTGTCCAGAGAACAAGGTCACGACGCCCTCGATGATGGCATGCAGGTCGCAATCCGTCGTCTCCAGCGAGACCCGGCCGGCTTCCAGCTTGGTGACATCGAGAATGTCATTGATGATCGCCAGCATGTCTTCGGCGGAAGCGAGGGCGACCCCGGCCCGGCGGCGCTGGTCTCCCGTCAGATTGTTGTCGATCAGCAGATTGAGCATGCCGATGACGCCGTTCAAGGGGGTCCGCACTTCATGGCTGACGGTTGCCAGGAAGGTGCTCTTGGCATCGTTCGCCGCTTCCGCCAGGCGCCGCTGGCGATTGAGATCGCGAGCGAGGCGGGTCAATGACGCGGTCTGATGTTCCAGTTCCTGGCGCGCGGTCACCAGATCGGAAATATCCGTATGGGTGCCGACGACGCGGGCCAGCCGCCCGTGCTGATTGCGATGCACGGCGACGCGGCAAAGAATATGGACGACATGGCCGCTGCGATGGCGGAACCGCAGAATGCAATCGCTTTGTGCGGCGATGCCGCGGTTGAGCGATTGCAGCGTCGAGACAGCCTTGAGCAAGTCCTGACGCAAGATCAGGCTGCGCCAGGCGGCCGGGCTGTTTTCCAGATCCGCGTCGCGATAGCCGAGTTGTTGTTTCCAGCGCGGCGACAGCCAGAGCCGCTGCTGAGCGCGGTCATAGTCGAAGAGACCGTCATTGCTGCCACGCACCGCCAGCGACAGGAAATTCTCGCGCTCGCGCAATTGGGCGGCCGCCTGACGTTCCTGGCGTGCGAGGCCGCTCAGCATCTGATTGGTGGCATTGAGACTGAGGACGAGCAGCTGGATGTTGAACAGAACAGGCGCCGAATCGATGCGCCTGAACAGGCCGAAAGACCAATGCGCGGCGGCGATGGTTTCGATGCTGATCAGGAGCGTGATCGCCATGGAGACGGTCATGTTCAAGCGAATCGATGCCCAGGCGATCAGCGGGAACAGCAGGAAAGCGAGCGAGTCCGGATCGGAATCCAGGATATGCAGCAGCGAGACCGGCAGGCCGAGCGGCAAGGTCGCGGTGATGAACAGGATGGCGGCGGCTTCGATCACCCAGCCGAAGTGCCTGGCGACAACGCGATCGGTGCTCGGCTGCAACCAGGCGAGCAGCGGTGCTGTCAGCATGATGATGCCACCGGTATTGCCGAACCAGAAGGTTTCCAGCGCCAGCAGGAAGCCGTCTTTTGAGACGCGGCCGATGGCATAAAGCGTCAGTATGGAAATGAGGCTGCTGATAAACGGGCCGAACGGTGCGCCGATCACGGCCAGAAGCGCCAGGTCGCGCAGGCGCCTCAGGCGACTGTCGAACCCGCAGTATCTTTTGAGGATGCCCGATGAGATGAGCGGTTCGATGGTGGCGCCAATGGCAAAGGCCAGTATTGCCCAGAGCGGCCGGTCGGCGCCGGGGCCGATGAGTTGCAGGGTCAGATTGCCGAGGAAAATCGCCGCTGATACCTGCGGGCCAAAGAACAGCACCATGGCAAGGGCGACGCCGCTGGCCGGCCAGACCGGCGAGACGCCGCTGCGGAGCGCCAATTGCAGGCCGATCCAGGCCGTCGCCAGATAGAAGAGATAACTGGCAGCCTGGGCCGAGAGCGCATGAGATCCCAAGCTTTGCCAATGCCGTCGCCACTGACTGCGACCGATGCCGAATGCAGTTGTCATGGGTTCAACATACACCGCCAGGCATAGACGACTAAAGCGATTCAACTGGTGCAATCATTGGTCGGCGCAATCACTGGCCGGGTATCGCTGTCAGGCGGTCGTGATCGGCGCGACACTGATCGGCCCGGCACTGATCGCCACGACGCTGTCCGGCGTTTCGCTGCGGATGAGACGGGCGAGAGCCTGGAAATCCGCCAGACGTGGTGACGACCGGCGATAGACCAGGCCGATACGGCGCTTCGCCGTCGGATCAGCGAGGCGGGTCAGGGTGATCCCAGGCCGGCGCTCGACCCGGGCGGCCAGGGCCGGCAGCAGGGTACAGCCGTGGCCGGCGGCGACCAGTTGCAGCAAGGTGGCGAGGCTCGCGGTCTGAAAGCGGGGATCAGTGCCGTCCTGGCCGCAGACGGCCATTGCCTGGTCTCGCAGGCAATGGCCCTCATTGAGCAGCATGAGAGGCACGTCCCGCAGCTTCGGGGCTTCGATCACATCGAAACCCGCCAAAACGTGCCCGGACGGGCAGGCCAGGACGAAAGGTTCATCGAATAGCGGCAGCGCATCGATGTCGCCGGCGGCATCGACCGGCAGGGCCACCAGGGCGGCATCGAGTTCGTAATCGAGCAGCTTGGCCAGCAGCGTATCCGTCAGGTCCTCCGCGAGGCCGAGTTCCAGCTGCGGGAAGCTCGCTTGCAGCGGCGCCAGCAACGAGGGCAACAGATAGGGACAGAGGGTGGGAATGACGCCAAGCCGCAAGGGCCCGGTCAAGCGTGCCTGAGCGGCGCCCGCAAGGTCGCGCAGCCGACCGACCCCGGCCAGGACCTGCCGTGCCTCGGCGACGATTCCCTGCCCCACCTCGGTCACCGTGACCTGCTTGCTGCCGCGTTCGAACAACACAATACCAAGCTGCTCTTCCAGCTTGCGGATCTGGGTGCTGAGGGTTGGCTGGCTGACAT
>Ga0255336_101806_pt1 | contig 13132 bp, 10 predicted proteins | sample MeOH1_35cm_T3_17_FD_189102 | JGI IMG/M metagenome (GOLD analysis project Ga0255336, IMG submission 189102) | Sandy soil microbial communities from University of British Columbia, Vancouver, Canada - MeOH1_35cm_T3_179 | ecosystem: Engineered > Artificial ecosystem > Sand microcosm > Unclassified ...
GGTTGTCCTCGCGCTTCAGGTAGACCGGATTGCGCAGACGCGCCGACAGATTCGGCGCGCGTTCGAGTTCGGTCTCGCGGGCCACGTCGTAGACGCGCGCGGTCAGGGTTTTCTTCAGGTAGTCGTGGGAAGCCATGCGGGTGGCGCGGAGCGCTTTGTGAGACGGGAAAGGGTCAATGATAGCGCCAACGGTATGCGCCGAGGCCTTCGGCTTATGCCCCGGAGCCGTGCCGCAAAGCCTCGCCCGACCGTTCGGTCGGTCAATCCGGCATATGGGCTTTGTCACGCGATTCGCCATGAAAGTGGCCAAAGTCCGGCCGCAGCTCCGATTTCAGGCGTCAACGCGTGGCGGGATCATGCGGTAGAATTCCGTTTTGGAATAAGGATCGGAAGATGCACTGGCAGCCTCGGATCGCCCACCTGATGCCCGCCCCGCGTGAGTCTTGCCCCGCGGCGGAGCGTCACGTCCGCCACGCACGATCGTGTAGCTGTATCTGAGCGCCGCGAAGCGACCGATGTGGGTTGGCCGTCGGTCGTGCTTCGCTCCCCTAGAAGATTTCCAGCATTGCGCCCCACGCGCACCGTCAGCCGGCGCCTCGTCGATGAGCGCGTCGGGCTGACCCACCGAGTCGTCCAAACATGAACGCACCTCAAGTTTTCGATCCGCACGGGGCCGCCGCTGCGGTGGCCGCCGATCCCGAAGCGCGTCTGCGCGAAATTCCTTATAACTACACGTCGTTTTCCGACCGTGAAATCGTCATCCGCCTGCTAGGCGACGCCGCCTGGGCCGCGCTTGCCGAACTGCGCGCGGAACGCCGTACCGGCCGCTCGGCACGGATGCTGTACGAAGTGCTCGGCGACATCTGGGTGGTGCGCCGCAATCCGTATCTGCAGGACGATCTGCTCGACAACCCGAAGCGCCGGGCAATGCTGATCGAAGCCTTGCACCACCGTTTGAGCGAGATCGAGAAGCGCCGCCGCGCCGATCTGACCGAACACGGCGACGAAGCGGGCGTGGACCGCGCCGCGCGCGTCGAAACGCTGGTTCAGGCCGCGCGCCGCGCCGTCGACGAATTCGCGAGCGAATTCCAGAAGACCTACGATCTGCGCAAGCGTGCGACCAAGGTGCTCGGCAAGGTCACGGAAAAGGACAACATCAAGTTCGACGGCCTGTCCCGCGTCTCGCACGTGACCGATGCGACCGACTGGCGGGTCGAATACCCGTTCGTCGTGCTCACGCCGGATACCGAAGCCGAGATCGCCGGCATGATCAAGGCGTGTTTCGAGCTCGGCCTGACCGTGATTCCGCGCGGAGGCGGCACGGGTTACACGGGCGGCGCTGTGCCGCTTACGCCGTTCTCGGCCGTCATCAACACCGAAAAGCTCGAACAACTGGGTGCGGTCGAAATGACCGAGCTGCCGGGCGTCGACCGTAAAGTCGCGACGATTTTCTCCGGCGCGGGCGTGGTCACGCGCCGCGTGACCGAGGCGGCCGAGCAGGCCGGCTTCGTGTTCGCCGTCGATCCGACCTCGCTGGATGCATCCTGCGTGGGCGGCAACGTCGCGATGAACGCGGGCGGCAAGAAGGCGGTGCTGTGGGGCACGGCGCTGGACAACCTCGCCTGGTGGCGCATGGTCGACCCGGAAGGGAACTGGCTCGAAGTCACGCGGCTCGAGCACAACATGGGCAAGATTCACGACATCGAAGTGGCGCGTTTCGAGCTCAAGTGGTTCGACGGCAACTATGCGCCGGGCGAAAAGCTGCTGCGCACGGAAGCGCTCAATATCAAAGGTCGTGTGTTCCGTAAGGAAGGCCTCGGTAAGGACGTCACGGACAAATTCCTCGCCGGTTTGCCGGGCGTGCAGAAAGAAGGCTGCGACGGGCTGATCACGTCCGCGCGCTGGGTGCTGCACAAGATGCCCGCGCATACGCGCACCGTCTGCCTCGAATTCTTCGGCCAGGCGCGCGACGCGATTCCGAGCATCGTCGAAATCAAGGATTATCTGTTCGAGACGTCGAAGCAGGGCGGCGCGATTCTCGCGGGCCTCGAACACCTGGACGAGCGCTATCTGCGCGCGGTCGGCTATGCGACCAAGAGCAAGCGCAACGCGTTTCCGAAGATGGTGCTGATCGGCGACATTGTCGGTAATGATGCGGACGCGGTCGCGCACGCTACCTCGGAAGTCGTGCGCATGGCCAACGGCAAGAGCGGCGAAGGCTTTGTCGCGGTCAATGCCGAGGCGCGCAAGCGTTTCTGGCTCGACCGCAGTCGCACGGCGGCGATCGCCAAGCACACCAACGCGTTCAAGATCAACGAAGACGTGGTGATTCCGCTCGACCGCATGGGCGAGTACACGGACGGCATCGAGCGCATCAACATCGAACTGTCGATCAAGAACAAGCTGCAACTGGTCAACGCGCTCGAAGCGTTCTTCCAGGCCGGCAAGCTGCCGCTCGGCAAGAGCGACGACGCCAATGAAATCCCGAGCGCCGAGTTGCTCGAAGACCGCGTGCAGCAGGCGCTCGATCTGCTCAAGCGCGTGCGCACGCGCTGGGAATTCCTGCGCGACAAGCTCGATCTGTCCTTGCGCGAGGCGCAGCATTATCTGGTCGGTCTCGGCTACGAAGCGCTGGCGGAGAAGTTCGCCGACCGCGCGGACGCGCAGCCCGACGCCACCGTGTTCCATATCACGCAGGACCGTACGATTCGCGTGTCGTGGAAACAGGAGATCCGCGCCGAGCTGCGGCAGATCTTCAACGGCGGCGAGTTCAAGCCGATCCTCGAGGAAGCCCAGGCGATCCACAAGCAGGTGCTGCGTGGCCGCGTGTTCGTCGCGCTGCACATGCACGCGGGCGACGGCAACGTTCACACGAACCTGCCGGTCAACTCCGACAACTACGAGATGCTGCAGGACGCCCACACGGCGGTCGCGCGCATCATGAAGCTGGCGCGTTCGCTCGACGGCGTGATTTCCGGCGAGCACGGCATCGGCATCACCAAGCTCGAATTCCTGACGGAAGAGGAGATCAGCGAGTTCCGCCAGTACAAGCAGCGCGTCGATCCGCATGGCCGCTTCAATGCGGGCAAGCTGCTCGAAGGCGCCGACCTGCGCAACGCCTACACGCCGTCTTTCGGCCTGATGGGCTATGAATCGCTGATCATGCAGCAGTCCGACATCGGCGCGATTTCCGAGTCGATCAAAGACTGTTTGCGTTGCGGCAAGTGCAAGCCGGTGTGCGCGACCCACGTGCCGCGCGCGAACCTGCTGTACAGCCCGCGCAACAAGATTCTCGCCACCTCGCTGCTGGTGGAGGCGTTCCTGTACGAAGAGCAGACCCGCCGCGGCGTGTCGATCAAGCACTGGGACGAATTCAACGACGTCGCGGATCACTGCACTGTCTGTCACAAATGCGTGACGCCGTGCCCGGTGAAGATCGACTTCGGCGACGTGACCATGAACATGCGCAATCTGCTGCGCAAGATGGGCAAGAAGAAGTTCAATCCGGGCAATGCGGCCGGCATGTTCTTCCTCAACGCGACCAACCCGCAGACCATCAACCTCGCGCGCACCGCGATGATGGGCGTCGGCTACAAGGCGCAGCGGCTCGGCAACGAAGTGCTGAAGAAGTTCGCGAAGAAGCAGACGGCGCACCCGCCGGCAACCGTCGGCAAGCCGCCGGTCACGCAGCAGGTGATCCACTTCATGAACAAGAAGATGCCGGGCAACCTGCCGAAGAAAACCGCGCGCGCGTTGCTCGATATCGAAGACAACAAGATCGTCCCGATCATCCGCAATCCGAAGACGACCACCGCCGACACGGAAGCGGTGTTCTACTTCCCGGGCTGCGGCTCCGAGCGGCTGTTCTCGCAAGTCGGTCTCGCCACTCAAGCCATGCTGTGGGAAGCGGGCGTGCAAACCGTGCTGCCGCCGGGCTATCTGTGCTGCGGCTATCCGCAACGCGGGTCGGGCCAGTTCGACAAGGCCGAGCAGATCGTCACGGATAACCGCGTGCTGTTCCACCGCGTCGCCAATACGCTGAACTACCTCGACATCAAGACGGTGGTGGTGTCGTGCGGCACATGCTATGACCAGCTCGCCGGCTACGAATTCGAGAAGATCTTCCCGGGCTGCCGGATCATCGACATCCACGAGTTTCTGCTGGAGAAAGGCATGAAGCTCGAAGGCGTGAACGGTGTGCGCTACATGTATCACGACCCGTGCCACACGCCGATCAAGACGATGGACCCGGTCAAGCTGGTCAATCAACTGATGGGTTCGGAGAAGGACGGCTACCAGATCGAGAAGAACGATCGCTGCTGTGGCGAATCCGGCACGCTCGCGGTCACGCGTCCGGACATTTCCACCCAGGTGCGTTTCCGTAAGGAAGAGGAGATCCGCAAGGGCGCCGCGAAGTTGCGCGGCATCCCGCTCGTCGCCGAAGCGGGCGCGAACGGGATCAATCCGGCCAATGCATCGGCCGGCTCGGCGGGTGCGCCGGACGGCTCCGTGCTCAAGGCCGGCGACGGCCCGCAGCCGAAGGGCGCCACCGACGTCAAGATCCTCACGAGCTGCCCGTCCTGCCTGCAAGGCCTGTCGCGTTACAACGAAGATGCGGGCATCGAGGCGGATTACATCGTCGTCGAGATGGCACGTCACGTGCTCGGTGAAGACTGGATGGTCGACTACGTGCAACGGGCGAACAATGGCGGAATCGAGCGCGTGCTGGTTTAATGGCACGACCGACGATTTTTGCCTGAGGACGACGATGGACTGCGTTTTTTGCCGTGAAGACGGCGGCGATGTGCTGTGGCACGACGACACGTTGCGTGTCGTCCTCGCCGACGAACACGATTACCCGGGTTTCTGCCGGGTGATCTGGAACGGCCATGTAGCCGAATTTTCCGACCTCGACGGAAACGACCGCGATCGCGTGATGAAGGCCGTGTATGCGGTCGAGCGCGCGATCCGGCGCATCCTTCAGCCGGCGAAGGTGAACCTGGCGAGCCTCGGCAACCAGGTGCCGCACGTGCACTGGCATGTGATCCCGCGTTTTTCGAACGACGCCCATTTTCCGCTGCCCATCTGGGCGCCGCGCCAGCGCACGGTGTCCGAAGCCATGCTGTCTTCGCGCCGCGCGCAGGCTACCCTGCTGCGCGAAGCAGTGCGGCAGGAAATCGAACAGGCGCTGAGTTGAGCGCCCGCGAACCTGTCGCGTCGCGCCAGGCGTCCGAGGGAGCGGGAAGACTTGAGACGGCGTTTTCTATGAGGTCAATATGAGTGGTCTAACTCCCGACACCCCGGTTCCGACCGGTGTGGTCGTGCATTCCAAATCGCGCGTACTCGAATTGCAGTACGCAAATGGCGAATCGTATCGCCTGCCGTTTGAACTGCTGCGCGTGTATTCGCCGTCGGCGGAAGTAATGGGCCACGGGCCCGGCCAGGAAACGCTGCAGACCGGCAAGCGCGAGGTGACGATCACGATGATCGAAGGTGTCGGCAACTACGCGTTGCAACCGACTTTCTCCGACGGACACGCCACCGGCATCTATTCGTGGGATCTGCTGTACGACATGGCGGTGCGCCAGGATGAACTCTGGCGCGCGTATCTCGCCAAACTTCAGGCGGCCGGCGTCGATCGCGATACGCCCATGGTCCAGGCCGGCGCTGCGCACGGGCACTGTCACTGATACGATTCGCCCCATCGCCGCACTGATGCGGCGCAACATTTCAGAATACGCGAAAGGACGAGCGCGATGAGCAAAACCCACTTCGGCTTTCAATCGGTCGACGAACAGGACAAGGCGCAGAAGGTGGCGGGCGTGTTCCACTCGGTTGCCGCCAACTACGACTTGATGAACGACCTGATGTCGGGCGGGTTGCACCGGGCGTGGAAGATGTTCACGATCGCCCAGGCCAACGTGCGGCCGGGCTACAAAGTGCTCGACATCGCGGGCGGCACCGGCGACCTGTCGAAGGCGTTCGCGAAGCAGGCGGGCGAGACCGGCGAAGTCTGGCATACCGACATCAATGAATCGATGCTGCGCGTGGGCCGCGACCGCCTGCTGGACAAGGGCGTGATCACCCCGGCGCTGCTCTGCGACGCCGAGAAAATTCCCTTTCCGGACAACTACTTCGACGTGGTAACGGTGGCCTTCGGCCTGCGCAACATGACGCACAAGGACGTCGCGCTGGCGGAAATGCGGCGCGTGCTCAAGCCGGCCGGGCGTCTGCTGGTGCTGGAATTCTCGAAGGTGTGGGATCCGCTCAAGAAGGTCTACGACGTCTATTCTTTTAAGGTGTTGCCGTGGTTGGGGCAACGCTTTGCGAAAGATGCCGAGAGCTATCAATACCTCGCGGAATCGATCCGGATGCATCCGGACCAGGAAACTTTAAAAACAATGATGGAACAAGCGGGCCTGGACGGCGTCAAATATTACAATTTGTCAGCTGGCGTGGTAGCTTTACATGTGGGGACCAAATACTAGGGTCCCTAACCCGTCGATTTTTAAAGGAAAGCATGAAAATGTCCGATTCAGGTGCGTTATCTCCCCGTAAGGTTAAGCGGTCGTTGGTGAGAAGAATCGGACTGATCGCGATGGTCGGCCTGATCATGGCCGGCTCCCTCGCTTCGCTCGATGCGGAAGCTCGCCGCATGGGCGGTGGCCGTAGTATTGGCCGTCAGTCGAATAGCGTGACGCAGCAGTCCGCGCCGTCGCAACCTTCCCAAGGCAGTCAGGCCATGCAGCAGCGCGCGCAGCCTGCCCCGGCGCCCGCGCCGACTCCTGCCGCGCAACCTAACCGCTCGCGCTGGCTGGGGCCGATCGCTGGTCTGGCGGCCGGTCTCGGCATCGCCGCGTTGCTGTCGCACTTCGGCTTGGGTGGCGCGTTCGCCGGCGCAATGGCCAATATCATCGTGATTGCGATCATCGCGATGATCGGCGTCTGGCTGATCCGCCGCTTCATGGGCCGCAAGCGCGACACGGCGCAACCGGCGTACGCGGGCGGCTCGCCGTCGCTCAACTCGGGCGGCATGGGCTACTCGCAGGAACCGCGTTATAGCGCGCCGCCCACCGGCTCGTACCTCGAACCGCAAGGCAATCCGCTGAGTACGCCGACCATCAACGCCGCGCCCGCCGTGCCGGCCGGCTTCGATTCGGAAGCGTTCCTGCGTAACGCCAAGGTCTACTTCGTGCGTCTGCAAGCCGCATGGGACGTCGGCAACACGGAAGACATCCGCGAATTCACCACGCCGGAAATGTTCGCCGAGGTGAAGGTCGATCTGTCTTCGCGGGGTGCGGAGACGAATCAGACGGACGTGGTGCAACTGAACGCCGAGTTGCTGGGCGTAGAAGAGCGCGCGAACGAATACTTCGCCAGCGTCCGCTTCTCGGGCCTGATTCGCGAAGCACCGGGCGCGGCGGCGGAGCCCTTCGTCGAAGTCTGGAACCTGTCGAAGGCGAACCGTGCCGGCGAAGGCTGGCTGCTGGCCGGCATCCAGCAGGTGGCGCAGCACTGAGACGAGAGCGCGCCGGGGTCGCGTGAGGACTGCGCGCCCTGACCTGGCTCATGACGTTGGCCGTTCGGCATAGCGAGCCGGGAAGCCAACGGACGTTACAATAGGAACCCGCGCGGGCACCTTGCTCGCGCGGGTTTTTTCTTGCCACTTTCAATGACCCTCGCCGCCAAGCCATTCGCTGCTGCTGTCAATCATCTGCTCGCCCGCGAAACGTGGGCTCGTGAGCGCCTCGCCCCCTACGCGGGCAAGACCGCGAAGCTGTCCTGCCCGCCGGTCGTGCTGATGCTGCTGGTGCAACCGGACGGCTATCTGAGCGCGGTCGCCGCCGCCGAGGCGCAACACTTCGACGTGACCATCGCGGTGCCGTCCGACGCGCTACCCGCTTTCGTGCAAGGTGGCCAGGCGGCGGTGATGAAGCACGTGAAGATCGAAGGCGACGCCGAATTCGCCACCGTGATCGCGAAGCTCGCCGAACATCTGCGCTGGGAGCCGGAAGAAGACCTGGCCAGGCTCATTGGCGACGGTCCGGCGTGGCGGGTGGCGTCGGTCGTGCGCACGGTGGGCGAACAGGTGCAGCGAACCGGGCGCAACCTGCTCGACACCGCCGCCGAATATCTGCTCGACGAGAATCCGCAGCTGGTGCGCCGCGCCGCGCTCGAGAACTTCAACGTCGAACTGGCCCGCGCGCGCGATGCACTAGCGCGCGTGGAAAAACGCATCGAGCGTCTTGAACAGAAGGTCGAAGCCCGCGGCGCCCAAGCGCCGGGCGGCGCCGCCATGTCGCGCGGCACGCGCTAGTCACCGGGCACAACTATGCGTTTTCTGCGTTTCCTCAAGATTTTTTTCACGGTCATCCGCTTCGGTCTCGATGAGATGATGCTCAGCCGCGTCAACGACCGGCGCGTGCGTCTGCTGTTGCGCATCACCACCATCGGCCGCAAGTTCGACGAGCCGCCTGGCGTACGTTTGCGGCTCGCGCTGGAAAGCCTTGGGCCGATCTTCGTCAAGTTCGGGCAGGTGTTGTCCACCCGGCGCGATCTGTTGCCGGTGGATATCGCCAACGAGCTGGCCAAGCTCCAGGATCAGGTGCCGCCGTTCGATTCGGCGGTGGCGATCGGGCTGGTCGAGAAGTCGCTCGGCGCGCCGGTCGACGTGCTGTTCGACGACTTCGAGCGGGTGCCGGTGGCGAGCGCCTCGATCGCGCAGGTGCACTTCGCCACGGTGAAGGCGGGGCAACACGCGGGCAAGGCTGTCGCCGTGAAGGTGCTGCGGCCGAACATGCTGCCGGTGATCGATTCCGACCTCGCCCTGCTGCGCGACATTGCCGTGTGGGCGGAGCGGCTGTGGGCCGACGGCAAGCGTCTGAAGCCGCGCGAGGTGGTCGCCGAATTCGACAAATACCTGCACGACGAACTCGACCTGATGCGCGAGGCGGCCAACGGCAGCCAGTTGCGGCGCAACTTCGCCGGGCTCGATCTGCTGCTGGTGCCGGAGATGTACTGGGAGTTCTGCACACCCACGGTGCTGGTCATGGAGCGCATGGTCGGCGTGCCGATCAGCCAGGTCGAGACGCTGCGCGCGGCGGGCGTGGATATTCCGAAGCTGGCGCGCGAAGGCGTCGAGATTTTCTTTACCCAGGTGTTCCGTGACGGCTTTTTCCATGCCGACATGCATCCGGGCAACATTCAGGTGAGCCTCGACCCGGCGCATTTCGGCCGCTATATCGCGCTCGACTTCGGCATCATCGGCGCGCTGTCGGACTTCGATAAGAACTACCTCGCGCAGAATTTCCTCGCGTTCTTCAAGCGCGACTACCATCGTGTCGCCACGCTGCATCTGGAGTCGGGCTGGGTGCCGCCGACTACCCGCGTCGAAGAACTCGAAAGCGCGATCCGCGCGGTCTGCGAACCGTACTTCGACCGCGCGCTGAAGGATATTTCGCTGGGCCAGGTTCTGATGCGCCTGTTCTCGACCTCCCGCCGCTTCAACGTCGAGATCCAGCCGCAACTGGTGCTGCTGCAAAAGACCATGCTGAATGTCGAAGGTCTTGGCCGCTCGCTCGATCCGGAGCTGGATCTCTGGAAGACCGCCAAGCCGTACCTCGAACGCTGGATGAACGAACAGATCGGCCTGCGCGGCTGGTACGAACGCCTGAAGATCGAGGCGCCGCAGTGGAGCAAGACGCTGCCGCAGTTGCCGCGCCTGATTCATCACGCGCTGGCCGAGCGCCACGACCACACGCGCGGTGCGAACGACGAAATGATCCGCCAGATTCTGCTCGAGCAGAAACGCACCAACCGGTTGTTGCAAGGCTTGCTGCTGTTCGGTGTGGCGGTCGGTGTCGGTGCGGCGCTGGCGCGGGTGTTTCTGGTGCTCGCTTACGGCGGTTGATTGCGATTTCCAGGAGGCATTTGATGAGCGACCCCATCCAACCTGCCGTGCCCGACTTCGAGACACGCGATCCCAACTCGCCTGCTTTCTGGGACGAGCGTTTCGAGCGCCATTTCACGCCGTGGGATCAGGCGGGCGTGCCGGCCGCGTTTGAGTCGTTCGCCGCTCGCCACAGGGGCGCGGCTGTGCTGATTCCGGGTTGCGGCAGTGCGTACGAAGCGGTCTGGCTGGCCGGGCAGGGCAACCCGGTCCGGGCCATCGACTTTTCAGCGGCCGCCGTCGCGGCGGCGCATGAGCAGTTGGGTGCGCAGCACGCGCAACTGGTGGAACAGGCGGACTTCTTCACCTATGAGCCGCCGTTCACGCCCGCATGGATTTACGAGCGCGCATTCTTCTGCGCGTTGCCGCTCGCACGCCGCGCGGACTATGCGCGACGGATGGCGGATCTGTTGCCCGGCGGCGCGTTGCTCGCGGGCTTCTTTTTCCTTGGCGCGACGCCGAAAGGGCCGCCGTTCGGCATCGAGCGCGCGGAACTCGATGCGCTGCTCGCGCCGTACTTCGAATTGATCGAGGACGAAGCCGTGCACGATTCGATTGCCGTTTTCGCGGGACGTGAGCGCTGGCTAACCTGGCGCCGCTGCGCCTGAACGTGCGGCAGTGGCGCATCACGGCGGCGCGGACGGGACTTGATTCGACAGCGGCCGCCCCCACTTGAGCGGACGGTGGCCGCGTCGGGCGCTCGTCCCCAAAATCCGGGGAACGGGTATCGTTTGCGGCTATAATTCAAGGCTTTGCAAGCGTTTACACGATTTCAGTAGGGAAAAGGATCATGCCGATCTACGCTTATCGTTGCGAATCGTGCGGCTTCGGGAAGGATGTGCTTCAGAAGATGAGCGACCCCCAGTTGACGCAGTGTCCCGAGTGCGGGAAAGACACTTTTCGCAAGCAGGTCACCGCTGCGGGCTTCCAGTTGAAGGGCTCCGGCTGGTACGTGACCGATTTTCGCGGCGGCAACGGCGGCACGAGCGCGCCTGCCAAGCCCGACGCCAATGGCGCCTCGAATGGCGCCTCCGGCGAGAATGCGGGTGCCGATAATGGCGCAGCGGCGCAATCCGTGGCCGCGGCGGGCGGTACGGCCGCCGCCGGTTCATCGAGCACGGCCGCAACGCCGTCCGCGCCTGCTGCCGCACCGGCCGCTTCGGCGAGTTCGAGCGGCTCCGGCAGCGCCTAGTGGGACTGCCGCCCTGCGGGGCGGCGCACACGCCGCGCGTTGGGCTTCGGCCCGTGCGGCTTTCTGGCGGTACACATGACGACGAAAAAAACGACGCTCAAATCGGTGTTCCTGACTGGCCTGCTGGTGCTGGTGCCTTTGGCCATCACGCTGTGGGTGCTCGGCCTGATCATCGGCACGATGGACCAGACGCTGTTGCTGCTGCCGGCAGCCTGGCAGCCGGAGCGGCTGTTTGGTTTTCGCCTTCCCGGTCTCGGCGCGGTGCTCACGCTGGCGTTCATCTTCGTTGTCGGGCTGTTGACGCAGAACTTCATCGGGCAGAAGCTCGTGAAGTGGTGGGAACTGCTGGTCGGTCACATTCCGGTGGTCGGCCCGATCTACACCAGCGTCAAGCAGGTGTCCGATACCCTGCTGTCGAGCAGCGGCAACGCGTTTCGCAAAGCGCTGCTGATCGAATACCCGCGCCGCGGCTCCTATACGATCGCGTTTCTGACCGGTATTCCGGGCGGCGACGTGCTCAACCATCTGAAAGAAGATCACGTCAGCGTGTATGTGCCGACTACGCCGAATCCCACGTCCGGCTTCTTCCTGATGGTGCCGAGGAGCGAAGTGATCGAGCTCGACATGACGGTCGACGCTGCGCTCAAGTACATCGTCTCGATGGGCGTCGTGGCGCCGTCCGCGCCGCCGGCGCCGGTGCGCCGCACGACAGTCGAGCCTCCGCTGTAATGCCGGCGCGCCACGTTTCACGCAGCGTTTCGCTGCAGCGCGCCGTTCAACCAATGCAAAACGAAAGACAAACATCATGTCGATGAGATCTGAATACTGCGGTCTGGTGACCGAAGAACTGCTGGGCCAATCCGTCTCGCTGTGCGGCTGGGTGAGCCGCCGCCGCGACCACGGCGGCGTCATCTTCATCGACCTGCGCGATCGCGAAGGCCTCGTTCAGGTCGTCTGCGACCCGGACCGCGCGGAGATGTTCAAAGCGGCTGAAGGCGTGCGCAACGAGTTCTGCCTGCAGATCAAGGGCGTGGTTCGTGCGCGTCCGGAAGGCACCACGAACGCTGCGCTCAAGAGCGGCAAGATCGAAGTGCTGTGCCACGAGCTGATCGTGCTGAACCCGTCGATCACGCCGCCGTTCCAGCTCGACGACGACAACCTGTCGGAAACCACGCGTCTCACGCACCGCGTGCTGGACCTGCGCCGTCCTCAGATGCAGCACAACCTGCGTCTGCGTTACCGCGTCGCTATCGAAGTGCGCAAGTATCTGGACGCGCAAGGCTTCATCGACATCGAAACGCCGATGCTCACCAAGAGCACGCCGGAAGGCGCGCGCGACTACCTGGTGCCGTCGCGTACGAACCCGGGCCAGTTCTTCGCGCTGCCGCAATCGCCGCAGCTGTTCAAGCAATTGCTGATGGTGGCGAACTTCGATCGCTACTACCAGATCGTCAAGTGCTTCCGCGACGAAGACCTGCGCGCCGACCGTCAGCCGGAATTCACGCAGATCGACTGCGAAACCTCGTTCCTGTCGGAACAGGAAATCCGCGATCTGTTCGAAGCGATGATCCGTCACGTGTTCAAGGAAACGATCGGCGTCACGCTGGACGAGAAATTCCCGGTCATGCTGTATTCGGAAGCCATGCGCCGCTTCGGTTCGGACAAGCCGGACCTGCGCGTGAAGCTCGAATTCACGGACCTCACGGACGCGGTCCGCGACGTCGACTTCAAGGTGTTCAGCACGCCGGCCAACACGAAAGACGGCCGGGTTGCGGCGATTCGCGTGCCGAAGGGCGGCGAGCTCTCGCGTGGCGATATCGACAGCTATACGGAATTCGTACGCATCTACGGCGCGAAGGGTCTGGCGTGGATCAAGGTCAACGAAGTCGCGAAGGGCCGTGACGGTCTGCAAAGCCCGATCGTCAAGAACCTGCACGACGAAGCGGTCAAGGCGATCATCGAGCGCACCGGCGCGCAAGACGGCGACATCA
>Ga0255336_101807_pt1 | contig 13125 bp, 12 predicted proteins | sample MeOH1_35cm_T3_17_FD_189102 | JGI IMG/M metagenome (GOLD analysis project Ga0255336, IMG submission 189102) | Sandy soil microbial communities from University of British Columbia, Vancouver, Canada - MeOH1_35cm_T3_179 | ecosystem: Engineered > Artificial ecosystem > Sand microcosm > Unclassified ...
GAATTTAAAAAGTATCATAATAAATCATTAGCTTATTATAGGCTTAAAAATGTAGAAAAAGCAATGTTTTATCTTGGTTCTTCCTGTCATTTAATTCAAGATATGACTGTTCCGCAGCATGTGAATAATAAACTATTACATAGCCACAGAGGCTTTGAAATGTGGATTATAAAAAGATTTTTATCCGATTATTCTTTTATAATAGAAAAGGGAATAGTTCGATACAAGGTTTTAGATGATTATTTTAAAAGTAATGCGTTATTTGCAAATAATATTTTTCTTAAGTATTTAAATATAGAAAGTAAAGAAGAGCGCTATGGAAAAATGGCAGCAGCTATAATTAAAGAAGCTCAAAATACCACTGCTGGGTTTTTACTTGATTATTATAATATAATAAATAAAAACAGTTAAAAATAATTCTTCCAAATTATGGAGGAATTATTTTTTTTATGTAGAATTATTTTAATAATAATAAATTGCGGGGTGAAGTAAATGGCACTATTTGCTGTATCTAATATTAATAATAAAATAATTATTAATATGGAAAGAGAAGTTTTGACTGGAAATGTTTTAGATATAGGAGATAAAAATCAAGGCATAATATATAGCATTTTCAAGCATTATAATGAAGATGCATCCTTAGAATATGTAACTGGTAAAGAGGAAAAAAATGAAATTCAGGAAAACAGTTATGATAGTTGTATTATGCTTTTTTCTTTAAGGGATATTTGGATTAAAAAAAATAAAAAAAAATTTATTAAAGAAATTCATAAATTCTTAAAGGATGCAGGAGTAATACATATATGGGACATAGATAAACCATATTTAAAGTTTTCTAAGTGTAGTATAAAGATATTATTACCTGAAGAAAAGACTAAAATAATAAATATAAGAGAGTTAAATATACTTAAGGATACATCTAAAGATAGCGTTCTAAAACTACTAAAGGATTACTTTGAGGTAATTGATTTTAAGTGCTCAGATAATATATACTATATAAAGGCAAAGAAGAAAGGATGTTCAATTAATGAAACTACTACTAGTGGGAATAAATTCAAAATTTGTACACAGCAATTTAGCAATAAGATACTTAAAAGCCTTCACAAGGGACATTAATTACGAATGTAATATAATGGAATATTCTATTAATGACAGAATTGAGAAAGTTGTTGAAAGCATTATATACCAAAAGCCGAATATAGTGGCTTTTTCTTGTTATATATGGAATATAAGTTTTGTACAGCAATTAGCATTTTTAATAAAATTAATTAATAATGACATTAAAATATTATATGGTGGCCCAGAGGTATCCTTTGATAGCGAACAATTTTTCCTTAATCATCCTATAGATTATATTATTGAGGGAGAAGGAGAAGAAACCTATAGGGAATTTGTTATAGCTTTAAATGAAGGTCTAGAAATAGATAAAATAAAAGGCTTATATTTTAAAGAAGATAATTCGATTAAATATGGTGGTAAACGACCTTTAATGGACATTAATAAACTTATTTTTCCCTATGAAGAGCATGAAGACTTAAATAATAAAATAATATATTATGAAGGAGCTAGGGGATGCCCTTTTAATTGCAAGTACTGCCTTTCCTCTACTATTCATGGAGTTAGGTTTTTAGACTTAGATAGAGTAAAAAAAGATTTGAACTTTTTAATAAATAAAAAAGTAAGACTTATTAAATTTGTTGATAGAACTTTTAATTGCAGCAGTAAATTTGCAATGGAAGTATGGAGCTATCTAATGTCTTTAAATACTGATACCACTTTTCATTTTGAAATATCAGCAGATATTTTAAGAGATGAACAGTTAGAGCTTTTAAAAAGTGTCCCTAAAGGAAGATTTCAATTTGAAATTGGAGTACAAACAACGAATAATGAAATTTTAAAAAATATAAATCGCTATGTATCCTTTGAAGATATAAAGAGACGAGTAAATATATTAAACAGCTATGGAAATATAAAACAACACTTAGATTTAATAGCAGGTCTTCCAGGAGAAAACTTAGAATCCTTCAAGAGATCCTTTAATGAGTTATATAGTATTAAGCCTGATGAGATTCAACTTGGTTTTCTTAAATTATTAAAAGGCTCACCAATGAAAGAAGAAAGTAGTAAATGGGGTATTTTTCATTCACCCTATGCACCTTATGAAGTGATTAAGACAAATGATATAAGCTATGAGGAATTAATTTTACTTAAAAAAGTAGAAGAAATGGTAGATAAGTATTATAATTCTGGTAAGTTTAACAGTATTCTAAAATATTTTTTACCAAAATTTAAAAGCCCCTTTGAATTTTATTTAAATTTAGGTTTATTCTTTAATGAGAAAGGATATTTTAATAGAAGCTTATCTTCTACTGAGTACTATAAAGTTTTTTTAGAATTTAATGTTGAGGTAATTGGAGAAAAAAGTGAAAATCTAATAGATATAATAAAATATGATTTTTTAAAATTTAATAAGAAAAAATATCTTCCTAACTTCATAAATAAAAATATTTATAAAATTACTGAAAAGAAAATAAAATCAGCAGTTAAAAACAAACTAATTCATATTGATTATTTAAATTATAATGTAGAAAGGTTTAATTTAGATATTAATAGATTTTTAAATGAAGGAAAAATTATTAATGGAAACTTTTATTATATTTTTGATGAAGATAGTGTTGAAAATATTCTAGAAATAACATATATTATTGACAGGGAAAAATTTTTAGATTAGATGAAAGGCTCAAAATGTTGAGGGCATGGCTTAAGAAAACCATGCAAGGTAAATAAATGGCAGTAAAAGAAATTTTAAGATTTGGAAATCAAAAATTAAAAAGGATTAGCAGAAAAGTTGATAAAATAGATGGTGAAATTATTGAATTAATAGAGAATTTAAAAGATACGCTTTATAGTTCCACAGGCATTGGACTTGCAGCACCTCAAATTGGAGTGCTAAAAAGAGTGATTTATATAGATCTAAGAGAAGGGGAAGGACCAATTGTACTTATAAATCCTAAGATTGTTGCTAAAGTAGGTAAGGAAGAGAGCATAGAGGGATGTCTAAGCTATCCAGGCTTTGAGGGTACATTAATTAGACCTAAGAAGGTAACAGTACAGGGGATGGACATAAAAGGAAATGCTGCTGAATATGTTGCAGATGGGCTTCTTGCAAAAGCCTTTTGCCACGAAATAGATCATCTTGACGGAATATTATATATTGATAGGGCAAGAAAGGTATATAAACTGGAAGAGTAAATAGCTTATTTATATTTTTCCACTTTACAAATACAAAATATCCATATATACTAGTGTATATACAGGAGTATATGGAGGGGTTTCTATGAAAGATATTAAAAAGCTAACCTACACTGCATTATTAACAGCATGGGTAATTATTATTCCAATTTACTTTAAAGGCTTGCAAGTAGTTTTGCCGCCATTTACCGCAACAATAACTGCACATGTACCTATTTTTCTTGCAATGCTTTTAGGACCTGAAGCTGCGGTTATGGTAGCACTTGGCTCTGCACTTGGATTTTTTATATCATCGCCAATATATGTAGCAGCTAGAGCATTAATGCATGTTATAGTCGCTTTAGTAGGCGCAAATCTAATTAAAAAAGGAAAATCCTTTAATACAGCACTTATTGTAACAGCACCTATTCACGCTGTTTTAGAGACATTAGTAGTAATACCTTTTGGCTTTACAATGTATAAGGTTTTAGTAGTAGTTGGAATTGGAACACTTCTGCACCATTCTGTCGATGCAGTAATCTCATCTGCACTTGTGAAGTCTATTTCTAAGGCAACTAGAAGAGATTTAATTAAGGAATTTTCATCAAATAAATAAGAGAAGCTAATAAGGCATTTGCTTTATTAGCTTTTTTTTTTATATTTTATAGTTTAAGGTAGTTCTTTAAAGAAGTTTCCCAACTAGGCATTTCTATTTCAAAACAATTTTTTAGTAGTGACATATTGAGTATGGTACATTTTGGCCTTGGAGCTCTATTAGAAATAAAATTTTCAGGTATTTCTATTACATCCTTTTTAATATTAATATAATCCAATATTGTATTCACCCATATTGATTTCTTAATTGCACCTAAATTAGTGCAATTATAAATCCCATACATATCAGACTTTATTATTTTTTCAATAACTTTAGCTAAGTCCTCAATATAGGTAGGTGAAGATATCTCGCCTGAGCACATAAATAAAGGAACTTCTTTATTTTCTATAATATTTTTTACGAAGCAGTCTTTAGTTCCATAAATCCAAGAGGTTCTAATTATAAAGTATTTAGAACAAATAGTTCTAATAAGCTTTTCTCCAGCTAACTTGGTTTTGCCATAAACATTAACAGGTGAACATAAATCTGTTTCATAGTATGGGCTTAACTTATTTCCATCGTACACATTGCTACTAGAAAAATATATAATAGGTATATCTAATAAACTGCAGGGATATGCCACATTTAGGCTGCCTATAGTATTAATACTGTATGCAGAAGTCTCGTCTCTTTCGCATAAATCTACATTGGATAGTGCAGCAGTGTGCAGAACTATATCTGGTTTTATTTTATTTATCTTTTCTGTGCACTTATTTTTATTTGTTACATCTAAATCATTTTTGTTTAAAGCAAATACATTATGGCTTCTACATAAGCTTTTAAAAAGATAGCTGCCTATGTTACCATCTGCGCCTGTAATTAATATGTTCATTTAATCCCTCCACCCTTAAGTGTTTTGAGTTAAATATTTTATCTTTTATTAAATTATATGAGCTTATTAGTGATACAATAATAGATATTGACAAATATTTGTATTAAATATAAAATATTATTTTATGTTCCATATACAAGGGGTGATTATATGAGTATAGAGCCTAATGAATTTTTATTTGAAACAGAAAAATTAAATGATTTTAAATTATGGTTACAAGATGAAATAAAAATTATAGAATCAAACGATGATATTCTTAAAGATAAAATAGCAAAATTAAAAAAACAATCAAAGGGCAAATATAGCGAAGAACTAGAGACTACCCAAAGACTTTATGAAATAACTCATAAAAATCTAAAAAACTACAGTGAAGCTGTGCCGCAAGCATACTTTGCCAGAGTAGATTTTAGAGAATACAGAAAAGAAAAAGAAAGCTTTTATATAGGTAAATTTGGGTTAGGCGATAGTAAGACGGGTGACGAAGTAATAATAGATTGGAGAGCTCCTATAGCAGATTTATATTATAGCGGAACTCAAGGAGAAACTTATTACAAGGCTCCAATTGGAGTTATTAATGGAGAACTTTCCTTAAAAAGAAAATTATTAATTAAAAACGGTAATTTATTAGATGCCTTTGATGAAGGAATCAATGATATAATCCTTAATTCCAATAAAGAAGAAGGTACAGCTCTAATTGACGAATTTCTTAAAATAAGCTTGGAAGAAAGCATAAGCAGTAAGCTTAAGGAAGTAGTTGCAACTATTCAAAAGGAGCAAAACGAAATTATTAGGGCAGAAAAAAATGGTGCATTAATTGTTCAAGGTTCTGCAGGCTCTGGAAAAACAACTGTAGCACTACATAGGCTGGCATATTTGCTTTATAAATACAAGGATAAGCTTTCTGGTAATGACATTTTGGTAATTGCACCAAATAAACTTTTTTTGGATTATATATCAGAAGTACTTCCAAACTTAGGTGTTGATAAGGTGAAACAGAAAACCTTTGAAGAGTTAGCTGTAGATTTTTTAGGTGTTAAAGGAAAGGTTTATAGTAAAGATAAAAAGTTATCTATGGTACTGGAAGAAAAAGATAAAGAAAAAATAAAGTATATTACAAACAGCAGTAAGCTAAAAGGATCTATGGCGTTTAAAACGATTTTGGACAGGTACATCAGATACATAGAAAAGTGGGATTTGGAAGTTTGTGACATAAACGTGGAAGACTATATATTATTTGATAGAAAAGAAATCAAAAGATTATATGCGAAAGATATGGTAAATCTGCCTATAAATAAGAGAAAAGATGAAATTAAAAGGTATTTTTTATTAAAGCTTAATGTAAGGATAAATGATGTTTTAGATAAAATCGATTTTTCCTATGAATATATGCTTGCTAGAACAAAAAAAGTGATGGAAGATGGAATCTTAAGAAGACAAAAATTGGTAGAGCTCTATAACGAAAGGGATAATAAAAAGGAATTTATTAAGAAGAAGGCTAAAGAGAGCTTTGAGGAATACTTTCTCAATTGGAGAGAGATAGATACAGGCAAGTTGTATCAAGCTTTATTTAACAATGATGAAATTCTTAATGAAGTTTTAGAAGATAAAATGCCAAGTAAACTTCTGAATTTTATAGTAGAAGAATTAAATAATAATATTAACCAAGGAATACTTGATAGCGATGACCTAGCTGCTATGTTATATCTAAAGTTTAAAATTGAAGGGATACCTGAAAAATTTAAGTTTCAGCATTTAGTAGTAGATGAGGCTCAGGATTATAGTTTGCTTCAAATATTAATATTAAAAAATCTTGTAGGTAATAATTCATTAACCTTGGTCGGGGATATAGGGCAAGGTATTTATTATTATAAAGGAATAGATGATTGGCAGAAGGTAATTAAAGATGTATTTGAAGGGGATGCAAAGTATACACCTCTTACACAAAGCTATAGATCTACAGTGGAAATAATTGAATTTGCAAATAGGGTTTTGAAAAAGCAAGCAAACAGTTTAAAGCCTGCTATGCCTGTATTAAGACATGGAATGTCTCCCCAAATTATAGAATTTAAAACAAAAAATGAGTTTATAGCTTTAATTGATAAAGTAGTAGAAGAAGTGGAAGCTGAAGGCAAGAAAAGTATTGCTATTATAGGAAGAACCTATGAGGAGTGTAAGCTCATCAATGAGATAATGAAAAAAAGTGATAAATATAAATGGGAATTAGTTAAAGATACGGATAAGAACCTAAGTTTAGAGAGGATAATGATACCTTCTTATATGACAAAAGGCTTAGAATTCGATTGTAGTGTGGTTTTTAACTGCAATGACGATAATTATAGTACTAGTGAATTAGATAAAAAACTTTTATATGTGGTATTAACAAGAGCACTGCATTTCCAATATGTATTTTATAATGGAAAGATTTCTAACTTATTAGAATAAGTTAGAAATCTTTTAAATTTAGTTTTAAAAAAATACTTATTATGTTAAAATAACAAAGAAAGAAAATTGTTTTTGACTAGGGAGGAATACTGGGTATTATGGAAAGTATTAAATTAAAAGATAATATATTTTATGTTGGAGTTAAAAATCCTGAATTAAGAGTATTTGATGTAATAATGGAGACTAAGAAGGGTACTTCTTATAATTCTTATTTAATTGCAGATGAAAAAATTGCTTTAATTGACACAGTGAAAGATGGTTATTATGAAGAATTTTTAGGGAATATAAAGAATATTATTGGCGATAGAAAAATTGATTATATAATAGTTCAACATACAGAATTAGACCATAGCGGTTCCCTTTCAAGATTATTAAAAGATTATCCAGATGCAATTGTTGTAGGATCAATTGCTGCCATTAATAATAGCAAGCAGATTACAAATTTTGATTTTAAGAGTAGGGACATAAAAGAGGATTTAAATCTTGGAAAGACAACATTAAAGTTTATAGCTGCACCAAATTTGCATTGGCCTGATACAATATTTACATATGCAGATAAGCAGGAAGTTTTGTTCACTTGTGACTTTTTAGGATGTCATTACTGTCCCGTATCAGATATTTATGAGGACTTATCAGAAGAATATTTTAATGAGATGAAATATTATTTTGACGTAATTATGGGACCGTTTAAAAAATATGTTTTAATGGCATTAGATAAGATAAAACCGTTAAAAATAAGCATTGTGGCTCCAAGCCATGGCCCTATTCACAATCATCATATAGATAAGTATTTAAATACATATAAAAAATGGGCAAATTTAGAAATACCAGAGGAGAAAAAAATTGAAATTTTTTATGTATCAGCTTATGGTAATACAGAGAAAATGGCAAAATACATAGAATCCAAACTTAGGTTTAAAGGCTATAAAGCTGCGGCGCATGAAATAACTTCCATGGACATAGAAGAAATAACAAGTCTTGTTGAAAAGTCTTCAGGTATACTTTTAGGTTCCCCTACAATAAATCAAGATGCGTTAAAACCAGTTTGGGATGTTTTATCTGTAGTTTGCCCTATAACTAATAGAGGAAAGACAGCAGCAGCTTTTGGATCCTATGGCTGGAGCGGTGAAGGTGTTAAAATGCTCACAGATAGACTAAAGAGCTTAAAGTTTAAAGTAGTAGATAGTGGACTCATGTTTAAGCTTGTTGCTTATGAGGAAGACTATAAAAAAGCTGATGATTTTATAGAAAAATTTATTGAGCTTTTGAAATAAATTTAATTGTATTAGAAGGAGTGTAGTAATTGGAAGATAAAATAATTATGTCTTTTCTAAATGAAGAAGGAAATAAAGTTGATTTTGAAGCTGTAGCTGAAATATATCTAGATGAAAAAAAGTATTTAATACTAGCACCAGTAGAAGCTTCAGAAGAAGAGGATGCTTATGTATTCAGAGTTGACAACGAAGAAGGTAAAGAGGTATATAATATAGTTGACAATGATGAAGAATTCTTAAAGGTAAAAAAGGAATACAAAAAATTGCTTTATAATGATAAATAATTCTAAAAGGATGTGATAATTTTGGATAAAAGTGCAATAATTAAAGTTTTAGGTGAAAATAATCTAAGTTCAATCGTAGAGCTTCCTTATAATGAAGAAACCCTTGTCCTAAGGCTTTTTTATGAATTTGACAATGATGAAATTAAAGCAGCTAAAGCTTACTCCAATGATGAAAGTGAAGATGAGGAAAACAGCGATGAATGGTATGAAGAATATTTCTTACCATATCTAAATGACCTTGCTGTGGACAATGTAGGGGAGATTATAGAAGAAATAATGGATAAACAGAACATAGATTCTCAATTTGTTTCCTATGAGATGGATGAGGAAGAGCACAGCTGCAATGAATTTATAGCTGCTTTTTCCGAAAAAGGAAAGCTTAAAGAGATAGAAGAAATTTTGGAAGAGTTAGAATTATAATTTTATTAAAACTATTATATTACAGTTGAAAAAAAACAGAAACATGATATAATAAAAATATACTAAATCCTGAGATGTTCGCAAGGCTTATAACGTTCAACCACAGTTATTTATAGGGATTTGCAACAGATTTGTTCGATGCCATGCTTCCTAATATGGTTTATCCATATTAGCTTATTTTGAAGAAGACAGAATACAGATGAGCAGAACCCACCTGCTAATGTGCGGGTATGAACAAATAGGCTATACGGCATGTTGGGACTATAACTAAAGTAAATTAAAACCACAAGCTCTAAACTTGTGGTTTTATTTTTTTATTTAGTATTTTCTAAAAAGAAGATCTTCACAGAATCTTGTAAGAAAATTTTTACTTTCGCATTCAGGTAATGTACTTATCTTTTTAAAAGCCCTGTCTGTATAACATTTTGCTAAGGCTTTAGCTTTATCCACACCGCCTAAATCTATTGATAGCCGGATTAATAAATCAATATCATCATCAGTATAATTATTCTTTAAAAGTATGGGTAATAACCTTGTTTTATCTTCTTTAAGAGCATATATTAGGGGAAGGGTATATATACCTTCTTTTAAATCATTGCCAGTTGGCTTTCCTAATTGATTATCTTCGCTTGTATAATCTAAAATATCATCAATAATTTGAAAGGCCATTCCAATATCATAACCGATGTTGCTGAGTGTTTTAACAAGTTCCCCTGAGCATTCACTCTCAAAAGCACCAATATAAAAACTCATAGAAAATAACGCAGCAGTTTTTGCAGCAATTCTTTTTAAATACTTTTTAACACTGAGCTCTTTAGAATAACGGGAGGAAAATTGTTCAATTTCACCTGAACATATATCAGAAATTGCATTAGAAAACAATTTCATATTATCCATAGAAGTGTTATCTGAAAGCATCATAAAGCATCGGCTAAATAAAATATCACCCATAAAAACAGCGTAGTCTTTTCCATATTTTGATTGTATGGTTTCCTTATTTCTTCTTGTTTTTGCATCATCTATAATATCGTCATGTACTAAGGTAGCCATATGAAGCATTTCTACAATGGTAGCTAAATTGCAAAGCTTTTTTGAATCATAGTTACCAAAGCTGCCTGATAACAATACAAAACCGGGCCTTAAAAGTTTTCCGCCTGAGTCAATTAAGTCCAAAAGGGCATTTTCAATTAATTCATTCTTATTTCTTACGTTCATTTTCATAATTCGTACTACTTCAATTAAATCAGTGCTAAGCAGTTCAAATTTATCCCAAAAGTTGTTCATTTAATCACCCTTAAAATATTTATTGTTTCTTATACTTATGTAAAAAGGTAGTTTGTTAATATATGTCATAAGGAATCTTGAAGTTATACCAACAAAAAAACCAGTTCCAATACCGGCTACAGCAAGCACAGGTAAATAGACTATAATATTAATATTATTAACAATTAGAGCAGCAACGATGATTTGACCTAAATTATGAAAAAATGCACCAGTAATACTAACCCCAATAATGCTTATATAATTTTTGCCTAATCTCTTAATAAGATACATTGCAAGTAAACTTAATATTCCACCTGATAAGCTGTAGAGAAAACTTGAAATAGAACCACCAAATAAGGTAGAGAGTATAATTCTAAGCAGCATAACTATAAAGGCATCCTTTAAAGAAAAGATATATAAGCATACAGTAATTATTATGTTGGATAGGCCTAATTTTGCTCCGGGTGCTATAAAAGGTAAGGGAAGCATTCCTTCAATTACATAAAGAACAAGTGCTTGAGCCACAAGTAAGGATATAAAAGTTAATTTTTGTGTTTTTTTCATTGAAACCTCCCTTAAAAGGATAAAGCATCGGATTCTGGATTTTCACCCTTTATCTGAACAACTACTTTATGAGGCAAACAGACCAATACAGAACCAGGTTTACTAATTGAACCATCCTTTATGCAAATTTTATCCTTACAATCAGCATCAATTATTCTTACTTTGCCATTATCAACTTCTATAATATTTTCTCCTAAATCAGTTAAAACTTTGATTTGTTCCTTTTTGCTATTATCTAAGGGAAGCTTTTTATAAAGCTTCCCTTTAACTTCAATTTCTACATATTTATTTTTATAATTCTTTTGAGAATTATATATAGCAAACCCAGAGGAACCAATGGTTATTATTATTAAAACTATTATAACTGCATAGTCTAAAGGCTTTAATTTCATTGCTATTCCTCATTTCTTAAAAGTAAATAAATTCTTATTTGTACTATTGTACGTATAGATAAGATTTTCTGGCAAATTTAGTTTTATTCCACCATTTCTTTAAGAAAGGCATTACATAATAATCTAGTCCTAGAGCTCTGCCGCCACCGCCTAGTAAAGCAATGCAAGCAAAAATATACCATAATATATCATATCCAGCCATACCTGATATTATGAAATTAGTACATAGAAAAATTGAACCAGCACTTGCTAGGAAAGTAAATAATCCTGCAATTAATGCTAGACCTAGACAAATTTCAGTTAAAACAATAATTATTTGGAATTGAAAACCTAATGGTCTTAATAAGTGCATAAAGCTTACAAATATTTGTGGCGGAGAACTAAGTATAGGTGTTACAGTAGCAGCTGCAGCTTGAGCTCCTTCACCAGCTGCTGTTGCTGAGGAAGTAGCATCAGGTAAAAAGAATGGAACCTTTATAGTAGTAAGCCAACCTGTCTGTACTTTATTAATACCCTCAAGCAACCACATTACTCCAACGTATACTCTTAATATAGCAAGCCAATAACTATGGGACTTGGCAGAAGCATGACCGCCTAATATAGAACGTCTTTCTTTAATATGAAAAAATTCATGTTCAACATAAGACCAACAGGAGGTAAATCCAGCAACGCCAAATAAATAATGTAAGTTTACTAAATGCTTCATAACCATAGCACAGAAGCCAGATAAAGAAACCCCCATTAGACTTGCAACTGCATATCTACTGCCTATTGAAACCATTAAACCATGATAATTAGATTTATGGCTTTTCTTTTCTTTACTTGAAATATCAGCAGCAATATTATGAACAGCAGTTTCTGAGGTTTGTAAGGCTGTCTCAACAATTTGAGGAAGACCCTTACCATTTTCTTCAATGTAAGAATTATCTCCAACAACATATACATTATTAAAATCAACTGATTGCATAAACTCATTTGTTTGAATTCTTCCAGATCTAAGAGTTGTTAATCCTAAATTTGCTGCAAATTTGCTTGCTTGGACTCCGCATGTCCAAATTAAAGTGTTTGTCTCTATTTTATTGCCATTTTTTAAGGTAATAAACTCCTTTTCAACATTTGTAATTGGTGAGCTCTTTAGAATCTCTACACCTTTTTTTAACAAATATTTCTCAGCTTTTGCAATTAGTTTATCATTTAAAATTGGAAGTATTTTATCTAAGGCTTCAACTAAAATTAATTTAACTTCCTTTTCATCTATATAGTAGTCTTTTGAAAGCTTATTCTTCCATTCAAGTAACTCACCAATGGTCTCAACTCCAGTAAAACCTGCTCCAGCAACAACAAATGATAAAAGCTTCTTTCTTTTATCAGCATTGGTTTCTTTAGCAGCTTGTCTAAATATGTTTTCAATATGTTCTTTAATGTTAATAGCATCATCAAGGGACCAAATTGTGAAGCCATTTTCTTTAACACCTGGAACTCCAAAGAAAGCAGGCTCACTTCCTGTACCTAGAATTAAATAATCATAATCATAGATTTTTGAATTGGAGGATAAAGTTTTTTTATTAAAATCAATTTCTGTAATTTCATCCAGCACAAAATTAACTTTTTTATCACTAAAGATTCTTTGTAAATTAATTTGAACGCTATCTTCCTCCACTCTACCACCAGCAACTTCATGTAGTTCGGTCATAAGAGTATGATAAGGATTTTTACCAATAAGAGTTATCTCAATATTGGTATCCTTTTTGAATTTTTTATGTAGTCT
>Ga0255336_101808_pt1 | contig 13120 bp, 9 predicted proteins | sample MeOH1_35cm_T3_17_FD_189102 | JGI IMG/M metagenome (GOLD analysis project Ga0255336, IMG submission 189102) | Sandy soil microbial communities from University of British Columbia, Vancouver, Canada - MeOH1_35cm_T3_179 | ecosystem: Engineered > Artificial ecosystem > Sand microcosm > Unclassified ...
CCTGCAGGACGAACGAGCGAGCCGCCGATGCCGATTGCTCATGGGTATCGGGCAGCAGCCCCTTGGCCATCGACATCGGCAGGTAGGGAATGCCGCTCTTTTCCACGAGCTCGCGAATCTGTGCGTCGGCCTGGGCGTAGGCAGCGCCCTTGCCAAGGAGGATGAGAGGACGCTTCGCGCCCTTCAGCACGTCGAGCGCCCGCTTGACCGACTCAGGCGCGGGAATCTGGCGCGGCGCCGCGTCGACCACGCGCACCAGCGACTGCTTGCCCTTCACTGCGTCGATGGTCTGCGACAGGAGTTTCGCCGGCAGATCCAGGTAGACGCCGCCGGGACGGCCCGACACGGCCGCGCGGATCGCGCGCGCAATGCCGATTCCGATGTCCTCAGCGTGCAGGACGCGGTAGGCGGCCTTGGCGTAGGGCTTGGCAGCATTGAGCTGATCCATTTCCTCGTAGTCGCCTTGCTGCAAGTCGACAATCTCGCGCTCGCTGGATCCGCTGATCAGGATCATCGGGAAGCAATTGGTGGTCGCGTTGGCGAGCGCCGTCAGGCCGTTCAGGAAACCCGGCGCCGAAACGGTCATGCAGATCCCGGGCTTTTGGGTCATGTAGCCGGCGATGGCCGCCGCATTGCCCGCATGCTGTTCGTGACGAAAGCCGATGAAGCGCATGCCTTCGGCTTGCGCCAAGCGCGCCAGGTCGGTGATGGGAATACCGACCAGCCCAAAGATTGTGTGAAGCTCGTTTAGCTTCAGGGCATCGATGACCAGATGGAAGCCGTCGGTGGTCTCCGGTGCTTCTCTTTTCGCTGTTTCTGCTGCAGTGGCGGTCTGCGGGGTGATCAGTACTTCAGCCATAACGTCTGTCTCCTTGGCGGGCGTTGTTTGTGATATACAATATTCCACACACAGTATTAGTCAAGCGGATTTCTGCATTGCGCGCGACGTGGTGCGGTGCGATGAGGTTGGAAATGCTGGCGCCACAGTGGTTTTTCTGTTTTTTCTGCTGCGATGCAATGGAGGACGTTTGGGCGATGTACAGACGTGCCGGCAGGCGGCTGGTGATAGGTAGGACGATTTGGGAAAGTTGGTTTTGCTCGCGCCAGCGGTTGGTTTACTGGCGCGTTTCAGAAAACCGCGCGCACGAACTCCGGCTATCTGATTGCCGTGTACGCGCAGAATTTCCTCGATGACCGCGGTTTCGCTCTCCGCAAGTCGTCACACGTTGGTTGCGTCCTACGACGGCCAGTGGAAAACCAGATCGGCGCTCGCACGCGTCGAATCGATCAGGGCAGCATTCACCTCGTCAGTTTGCTGGACCCAGCGTCTGGCCGCGTCTTCATCGCGACCGAACTCCACATGGCGGGCAACAAGCCGCTGCTTGCGCAGCTCCGGATCGATGTTGACATACCAGGCTTCGTCGAGCAGCGGGCGCACAGCTTTCCAGTGGCCGTGCTGCAGCAGCAGATAGTTGCCTTCGGTGATCACGAGCGGCACATCCGGCATGACGGGAATGGCCCCGGCGACGGGTTCTTCGATCTCCCGGCGAAACGTGGGGGCGTAGATCATCTCGTCGCGACGCTGTGCGCGCAAGCGCCCCAGCAGTGCGACGTAACCAGCGCTGTCGAATGTATCCTCGGCGCCCTTGCGGGACGCACGGCCGAGACGTTCGAGTTCGACGTTCGCAAGATGAAACCCGTCCATCGGCACGACCACTGCGCGGCCAGGCAGTGCTTCGAGAATGGCCTGCGCCAGCGTTGATTTGCCGGCGCCCGGCGCACCAGCCAGCCCGAGGATACGGCGCTGGCCGTCGGCCGTAAGCTGCTGCAGCCGTACGAGAAAGCGATCTTCGATCATCGACACAATCCTGAGTGGTTTCGAAAAAGTGATGGTGATTGTCGCCCATGTCCACGTGGCCGGGACGCTCGCCGCGAAACGAAGAGAGGACGCGACCCGGATCTCGTTAATGGTGAGCCCTCGCTTTGGCCGCAGCGTTGATGCCGCCAGCGATGAACGTCCGCGCATGAGTGGCCAAATCCATGCTGTCATCCCACAAGTTTCGCCAGATCGCCAGCGCGTTTGACAGTTGCTCGTTGACGACAGTGGACGAGAAGCTCTCGAAGGTGACCACGCCCTGATAGTCGATCATGGCTAGCGCATGGAAGAACTGTGCAAAATCAATGGTGCCGGAGCCCAGGTAGCCCCGATTACTTTCGCCGATGTGGACATAGCCCAAACGCTTTCCGCATGCCAACACCGGTTGCATAAAATCGGATTCCTCAATATTCATGTGATAGGTATCGAGGTGCACAACGACGTTGGGCGCATCGACTTCGTCCAGCATGGCGAGCGCTTGCGACGCTGTATTGAGCAGATTGCTTTCGTAGCGATTCACCACTTCGAGGCCGAGGGTGACGTCCTTCTTCAATGCGAAATCGGCGATCCGCTTTAACGAATCAACCGCGTTGCGCCTTCCCTGAGCGGTGAGCGGCGCCTGGTACTTCGCCATCGCGCCGTACAGGATGCCGCCGAAGTACTTGCCGCCGAGCTCCGCCGTGATGCTGACGCCTTCTTCCAGCAATGCCAGGCCACGCGCCACCGACTCTGGATTGTCGCTGGATACGTCGGCATCCAGCGTCAGGCCCCGGGAACAGCCAATCTCCAGCCCATGCTCCTGGAGCAGGTCGCGCGTGAGCGCCAGATCCATGACTTTCGGCCCGTGAAGGGATAGTTCGACAAGATCGAAACCGGCGGCCCTGGTTTGACTGATTACCTTGCGGGTCGACTCCGGCGTCAGATCGCCGGCCCATACCAATGCATGAACCCCGAGCTTATTCATTGCGTAACTCCTCCGGTAGCGGTCGCGCGTCTGCGGACCAAAGACTGAAAATAGCCGTGTGCCCATGCCCAGCGCAGGAGCATCACGGCAAGCAAAAACACGCCCCACAAAGCGGTGGCCAGGTGCTGGTTGGCACCGAGCAGGCTCAGGCCAGAGGCAATGACCTGCAGGATGACGAGCGCTATCACGACTGGAACGACGCGCCCAAAGCCGCCGAACGGATCTACGCGCCCGAGGAAGCAGGCGAGCACGGCGATCAGGAGGAATGCCTCGCCGTGCCCGACGCGCACGGAATTGAAACTGGCCAGCATCACCACGCCGGCAACACCGCACATCAGGCCCGACAGCATGTAGATCCGGGTCACCGAGCGCCGTGTATCGATGCCCGAATAACGGGTCGCCTCGATATTCGAGCCGATCATGCGTGTAGCGAAGCCGAGCCGGGAGCGCGTCATCACGACATGCCAGAGAGCCGCACAGCCGGCGAAGATCCAAAGCGGCACCGGAACGCCGAGCAAAAGGCCGTTGCCCATCTTCAACACGAAAGGCGGAAACCCGGAAATGTCTCCGCCGTGGGTCAGGAATTCCCCAAGGCCGCGCAGGAAGATCATCATCGAGAGGGACACCAGGATCGGGCTTGCACCGGTGTGCGCGATGATGGCCCCCATGATCCATCCGGCTGCCGCACCCGTGGCAAGTGCCGCGGCGATTCCAAGCACGATAGCGACGGCGCCGGCATCCGCCCCGCCCTGCGAATGCAGCACCCAGGCCATCGCGAGCCCGGCTATGTTGGCAGTGAAGGTCACTGCCAGGTTAAAGCCGCCGGAGATCAGCGGCATCAGCATGGCCAGCGTAAAGAGCCCCAGTTCGGGCAACTGGAACGCCACCGAAACAAAGGTGTCGGCGGAAAAGAAGCGATCCGAGGCGAGGCTCATGGCCGCGATCACGATGGCGAGGAATCCGAGCAGACCGACGACGTCGGCTTGCACGAGCGGTACAGTGGAGCGATGTGACGAGGAGGTTTTCATGACGAGGCCTTTGCTCGTTGCAGCAAGACGCGCGATCCCGCTAGCTTGGCGAAACCATCACTCGACAAGGTGATGGCGATCAGAATGATGGCGCCGACGATCATCTTGAACGCGTAGGGCGAAATCCCGAGTAAATTCAGCCCGTTCGCGGTGATGGCTGTCAGCAGGACGCCGAGGATGGCGCCGAGGATCGTGCCGCGCCCACCACCCAGCCGGGCGCCACCAAGTACCACCGCAGCGAGTACGTCGAGTTCGCGGCCATACAGCGCGTTGGGCACCACCTCTTGTACGTAATGAGCCTGCATGAGCCCGGCGATGCCGGCCATCATGCCGAGCCAACCAAAGGCCACGTAATGCATGGCGCCCACGTTGATGCCGACACGCCGGGCCGCCTCGGGGTTGTCACCCATCGCGTAGAGTTGCCGGCCGATGGTCGTGCGCCGAAGCAGGAACCAAGTGGCCGCTACCATGACGGCCATGACTGCGACGGGGAGCGCCAGCTCCGCGACGCCGCTTGACGTCTTGAACGCAACCAGCGAAACGCGAGTCATCCACCAGTCCGGCAGGTCATAGATGGACACGCCTCCGGTGAGGAACATCAAGCCACCGAAGAACACGTTGAAGGTCGCTATCGTCACAACGATCGACACGATGCGAAAGTGATAGATGATGGTGGCATTGAGGGCGCCCAGCAGAAAGCCGAACCATGCGGCCACCATGAAGCCCAATGCCCAGTTGCCGCCGCCAAGCCGCATGACGGTGAGCGCGGTCAGGTACTGGACCACGGAGGCGCCCACGGCGAATGAGATGTCGATCCCGCCGGCAATGAGTACAACCAGCAATCCGACAGCGAAGATGATGTTGACCGCGCTTTGGTTAAGCAGGTCGAACAAGTTAGGCAGCGTGAGAAAAGTTGAAGTTGAAACGCCGAGGCCGGCCACCATAGCGGCGATGACTACAATCAGCAGGGCCTCGATCGAACCGATCCCCCATTTGCGCAGATCAGGCATGGACGTCTCGCTCGATTTGGTCGATGGTCGTGGTTCCCGGCATGTATTCAGCGACCATGCGCCCGTTGCGCATATGCAGAATACGGTCGGCGTTGAAATAAACCTCAGGGATCTCGTCGGAGATCAGCAAGATGGCCATGCCCTGTTCGGCGAGCTTGTGGATGATGGCAAAGATGCCGGCTCGCGCACCCACGTCGACCCCTACCGTGGGCGAATCCAGGATCAGCAGTTTCGGGTTGGTCGCCAGCCATTTGGCAAGCACAATGCGCTGCTGGTTGCCACCGGACAGCGTCGAGACCGCGTCTTCCGGCTTGCCGATCTTGACCGCCAACTTCTGAATCCAATCGTGAACCAGGGCATCCCGCTTGCCGGGCGCAATCAGACGGGTGGCGTCGAGCAGGTCGTCCAGCACGGCGGCCGCGGTGTTGTCGCCGATCGACTGCTGCTGCACCAGGCCTAGCTGAAGGCGATCTTCCGAAACATACGCGATGCCGGCCCGGATCGCGTCGCGGTTCGAGCCGAGCGATAATTTCTTTCCATCGAGGCTGACCGCCCCGCCACTCGGCCGCGTCATTCCGAACAGCGACAACGCGAGTTCTGTTCGCCCTGCGCCGAGCCGGCCGGTGACGCCGAGAATCTCGCCTTTTTTCACGCAGAAGGAGACGGCATCGTATTCATTTCGCCGTGCCAGGCCCTCGACCTTCAGCACGACGGGTGCAGCGGACAGATCCGTGGTGCGCACCGCGTAGTCGAACGTGCGACCGGTCATGAGTTCCGTGAGGCGGGTTTGCGTCATGCCGGCGGTGGGGAAGGTGCCGACATACTGCCCGTCACGCAACACGGTCACGCGAGTACACACGTCGAGCACTTCGGCAAGCCGATGGCTAACAAAAACGACGGCGATCCCGTCGGCCGACAGGCGGCGGACGATGGTCAGCAGTGCTTTGGTCTCGGCGTGACTGAGCGATGCCGTCGGCTCGTCCATGAACACAAGCCTGGCATCGGCTACGAGTGCGCGGGCGATCGCCACGATCTGCCGCTGAGCGATAGACAGCGAGCGCACGGAACGGCCGAGGTCGATGGCAACGCCCAGGCGCTCCAGAATGCGACGAGCAGCGACTTTCATCTGGCCGTAGTTGACCAGGCGCGGACGAGGACCGAGGTTTCGTTCGAAGGCAATATTCTCCGCGACTGTCATCTCGGGAAATAGCGCGAGATCCTGCCAGATCACCTGAATACCCAGGTCCCGGGCCTTCGACGGTTCCAGACCCTCGATTGATTGCCCATCCATCAGCATGACGGCTCCGGATTCGGGCTGATAGACGCCGCTGATCACCTTGATGAGGGTGCTCTTGCCGCAGCCGTTCTCGCCCGCGAGGCACAACACCTCGCCCGGCATGACGTCGAACTTCACGGCCTGCAGCGCCTTTACGCCACCGAATATCTTGGTGATATTTTCAAGCTTGAGCAGCGCGGCGCGGCCGGTGTCGACGGCAAGCGACATATCACTCGTGGTATTGCCTCGCTCGGGCGCGAGGCGGTCCTTGGAAGCCGCTGGAAACATGAAAACACTCCGATGCTACCGATATGTAGCCTGATCTGACGCGCCGTTTATCGGTCGAGTGAAGGTCAGTCTTCCTGAGCGTCACTCATCTCGAGACTCGATCGCGGTCAGAGCCCCATCTTCGCGAGGTCGTCGACCGTTTTCGCGTTGAGGTCCACCAGTTGGTCGACGATCAGGTTATGGCCGTCGGGATGGACGACACCAAGCCCTTCGATTTTCGTGCCGTCCTTGATCGGTTCGCCCTTTGCGACCATCACACCCAAGGTCACGAACACTTCACCGGCGACTTCGGGATTCCACATATAGCCCCCGGTCAAGACGCCATCGTGCACGAGACGCTTGCCCTGCCCTGGCGAGAACGGGCCGAGCACAAGTACATTGCCCTGTGCGTGCTTTTCCGCCACCGCGCGAGCGGCCCCGATTGGGCCCTGGCTGCCGAATGCCAGGATGGCTTTAAGGTTGGGGTGCGCCCGCATCAGATCGAGCGCGGTCTTGCGTGACGCGTCGACATCTTCGGCGACACCGTAACGGTCGCCCACCAGCGTCATGCCGGGATCGTTCGTTTTGAGATAAGCGATCGCGGCGTCGGCCCACGCGTTGTGTAAAGGAACAGTCAGCGACCCGACGAATACGGCGTATTCGCCCTTGCCACCCAAGGCGGCCGCCAGGTTCTTTGCGTACGCTTCGCCGAAGCCTTTGACCGAGGCGAGTTCGAAGTCCCAATCAGCATTCTTTTGCTTCGGCGACTCGTGCGTGATGACCTTGATGCCCGCCGCGCGTGCCCGTTGCAAGACGGGTTCCAGTACCTCGGCGTCGTTCGGCACAACGCCGATGACATCCACATGCTGTGCGATCAAATCCTCGATCGCCCGCACCTGTAGCGCTGGATCTGAACTGGTTGGCCCGACCATGAAGGCTTTCACGCCAAGCTGGTCCGCTCGCTTCTTGATTCCGGCGTCCATGGCGTTGAACCACGGAATTCCGCCGATTTTTACCACTACCCCAATGACAGGTTTGTCGGGTGAAGCCAGAGCCAGACCCGTTCCAAACGCGAATGCAGCGACGCCTACGCACAGAGCGCGTACGAAGTACCTTGACATGTCTCCTCCTCCGCGTGGACTCCCGTGCGCCTCGCCCAAGGGAATCCGTTGGTTTGATTGTGGACAAAAATTGCCGGATCGCCGAATTCATTCTCGATTTGCTAAATCCATTCAGCTAACGACAGAACTGATGCTGAATCCATTTAGCAACGTGGTCAACTCTCGGATACCCTAGTATGGTTTCCGGCCGAAGCAGGTCAGCCTTCGGGTGACGGTGCAACGCAATTGAAAGGGGAAATACAGATGGCCCGCAGCGGTAACGGACGCAAGTCCACGATCTACGATATCTCCGAGGCGACCGGCACTTCGGTCACCGCGGTGAGCATGGTGCTCAACGGGAGCTGGACGCGGTATCGGATCAAGGAAGAAACCGCTAACCGCATCCTGGAGAGCGCGCAGCAGCTCGGGTACAACGTCAACATGCGGGCCAGAGGGTTGAGGCTCTCTCGCTCCGGACTCGCCGGCATGATTCTCCCGCACTATCGCAATCGTTTTTTTGCAGGGCTTGCGGAAACCTTCGAAGAACAGGCAAGAAGCCGGGGCCTGTGCCCCATCGTCGTCAGTACTCAACGGGATCCGGCGGTCGAGACAAGCGTGACGGAGACGCTCCTCTCGCAACGGGTCGAGGTCCTGTTCATTGCCGGCGTGCGAAACCCTACCCCGCTTAATTCACTGTGTGCGGCGGCGGGCGTTTCCTGCATTAATGTCGACTTACCCGGCGCGGGCGCACCCTCGGTCGTCTCGGACAATCGCGGCGGTGCTCGCGCGCTCACCGACGTGTTGATCGACAAAATGAGGATGCGCGGTGGCGCTCCCGAAGAAATGGTCTTTCTAGGCGGGGTCGCTGGTGAGTACGCAACGGAAGAACGCATTGCAGGGTTCCGCGATGCCTTCGAGGCCAGGGGAATCGGCCCGGCGGCCGATGCGGTCGACTGCTGCGGATACAATGCGTCTGCCGCCCGGCAAGCGCTCGCTCGTGGCTACGAGAGCCTCGGCCGGCTGCCCGCGGGCTTGTTTATCAACTCGATTACCGCGTTCGAAGGGCTGGTGCAGTTCACGTCGCAACTGTCCCGGGATGTTGTGCAATCGGCGGTTGTCGGATGCTTCGACTGGGATCCGTTTGCTGCGCATCTACCGTTCGAGGTGACGATGATGCGTCAGGACGTGCATAAGATCATTGCGGAGGCCTTCGCACTTGCCGACAACCAGGACACGACGAACACTCACCCGCTCGTCGTTGTGCCGACGGGCTTCGGAGACGTGCTGGACGAGGACGATCAATCGATTAAACACCCATACGACCGCTAGGCGCTGCGCTGTTGGCTGGCCCAGTCCGCCACCATTCTTGCATCGACACTCACCCCGCCGCAGACCACGATCACCACATCGTGCGCGCCAGCAATCGCCGGATGATCAAGGTAACCGACAGCAAGCGACACCCCGCAAGCCGGTTCAACCAACTGCCGATGGTCATCGGCGAAACGAGTCACGCCGAGGATCGCATCGACGTCGGACAACACCACCGACTCGTGCGGAAACTGCTTGATGGCATCGACAGGCCAGCTCGCCACCTGAAGCGCCGCGAGCGACTTCGCGATGCTGTCGATGCGATCGAGTTTCACCGGATGCTCCGCATCGAGCGCCGCACGGAACGACGCCGCGCCCGTCGTCTCGCACGCGATAACCCGGCAATCCGTGCGGCCATGCCGCAATAAACCCGTCAAGATGCCTGAGAGCAAACCGCCCCCGCCCACGCTGGCCACGACCGCATCCACTTGCGGCAGCACGGCGACAATCTCGTCGATCATCGTGCTATGCCCCTCCCACAGGACGAGGTGATCGAACGCGGGCACGTACTCGACCTCGTCGGATGCCGACAGCGCAAGCGCATGCTCGTTCGCTTCGTCCCAGACGTCCCCGTGCACGATCACCGTCGCGCCGAGCGCGGCAATCCGCTGGCGCGTGCTTTCAGGGGTCGTCGACGGCACCACGGTTTCAGCCTGCATGCCGAGCATCTGCGCCACAAAAGCGGTCGCGAAACCCGCGTTGCCGCCAGACGCGCAAACCACGCGGCGCTTGCCTGCCGCTTTCGCGCGGGAACACAGCAGACCCATGCCGCGCATCTTGAACGAGCCGCTCGGTTGCAGGTTTTCAAGCTTGAGCCAGATGCGGCGCGTGGGCGTAGACAGTCCGGGATGCAGGATCAACGGGGTTTCGATGTGAAGCAAGATCGGTCCTTTTCAAGCTGGAATTCCGGGACCAGTCCGCTGCCGTGATGGCCGCGACTGGATTCGAGCCTCACAGTTTATTGCATCGGCCCGCACGAGTGCATGACCTCGTGGCCCGTTCGGACCGTCAAGCACGGGAATTGATTTAACCAGGCACTGCGCTTTTCGACAATGCTTCTATAGCAAGCTTCGCGCGTAATGCCTTCGCCGCTTCCACCATATTCGCCAGAGCCGCCTCCGTCTCGGGCCAGCCGCGCGTCTTCAATCCGCAGTCGGGATTGACCCAAAGCCGCTCAGCCGGAATCACCTCGCACGCGCGTTCCAGCAGACGCTGGATTGCTTCGACGCTCGGCACGCGCGGCGAATGGATGTCGTAAACACCCGGCCCGATCTCGTTCGGATAGTCGAATTCGCCGAACCCATCGAGCAGCTCCATCGCCGAGCGCGACGTTTCAATGGTGATCACGTCGGCATCCATGGCCGCGATGGACGGCAGGATATCGTTGAACTCCGAATAGCACATGTGCGTATGGATCTGCGTCTCGTCGGCCACCGCCGACGCCGATATCTTGAACACGCGCACCGCCCCTTCCAGGTAGTGCGCCCAGTCGCTTTTGCGTAACGGCAGGCCTTCGCGAAACGCAGGTTCATCGATCTGGATCACGCGAATACCCGCCTTTTCCAGATCGCTGACTTCGCTGCGAATGGCCAGTGCAAGCTGCAGCGCGGTCGTTGAACGCGGCTGGTCGTCGCGAACGAACGACCATTGCAGCATGGTGACCGGTCCTGTCAGCATGCCCTTCATCAGACGCTCGGTCAGCGACTGCGCGTAACGCGTGGTGTCGACGGTCATCGGCTCCGGACGATAGATATCGCCGTAGATGATCGGCGGTTTCACGCAGCGCGAGCCATAACTCTGGACCCAGCCGTTCTCCGTGAACGCATACCCCCACAACTGCTCGCCGAAGTACTCGACCATGTCGTTGCGCTCGGCTTCGCCATGAACGAGGACATCGAGGCCCAGTGCTTCTTGCCGGCGCACGGCCGTTTCGATCTCCGCGCGAATGCGCTCCAGATAATCGAGCGCGCCAATGTCGCCGCGCTTGAACGCCGCGCGCGTCTGGCGGATCGCGGGCGTCTGTGGGAACGAACCAATCGTGGTCGTCGGCAATGCTGGCAACCGCAGGCTTTGACGCTGGATGATGTTGCGCTCAGCGAAGCCGCTCTTGCGCCCCGCCATATCGTCCGTCACCGCGCCGACGCGCTTCTGAACCAGCGGATTGACCACTGCCCCGGACGAACGGCGGGCATCGAGCGCGGCATCGGCGGCGGCCAGTTGTTGCTCGACCGCAGGCTGTCCGTCGTTCAAAGCCCGCGCGATCACATTCAGTTCGCTGAGCTTCTCGGTGGCAAACGCCAGCCACGACTTGACGCTCGCATCGAGCTTTCGCTCCGCTTCCAGCGATACCGGGACATGCAGCAGCGAGCACGACGGCGCGATCCACAACCGGTCGCCCAACTCGGCTTTCAGCTTCTCCAGGGAACGCACGATCTTCCGAAGATCAGCACGCCAGATGTTGCGGCCATCGATGACACCCACCGACAGCACAGTCTGTGCAGGCAACACTGCGCGCCAGACGTCGAGTTGCTGCGGCGCACGCACGAGGTCGATATGAATACCGTGGACGGGTAGCTTCGCGACGAGCCGCGCTTTGTCCGCCCCGGTGTCGAAGTAGGTCGCCAGCATCACGTTCACGCCGCACGCGCCCAGGTTGTCGTACGCGATCGCGAACGCGTCGAGCCATTGCGGTTCGAGATCGAGGCACAACGCGGGTTCATCGAGTTGCACCCATTCGATGCCGCGCCGCCTGAGTTGCTCGAGGATCGCGGCGTATCGCGCGATCAGTGCGGGCAGCAAGCTCAGCCGGTCGAACCCGGCTTCATGCGTCTTCGATAAATACAGATACGTTACCGGCCCGACCAGCACGGGCTTGACCGGCAGATTCCGCGCAAGCGCTTCGTCGATTTCATCGAAGAACCAGTCGATCCCGCCGTCGAACGTGGTCTGCGATCCCAGTTCCGGCACGAGGTAGTGGTAGTTCGTGTCGAACCACTTGGTCATTTCCATCGCCGGCTGAGCAGTGTTGCCGCGCGCCAGTTCGTAGTATTGCGAGAGCGTCAGCGTTGAGGGCGTGAACCCGAAACGAGCAGGCAATGCGCCGAACAGCGCGCTCAGGTTGAGCATCTGATCGTAGTACGCGAAGTCGCCAACCGTCACGAAGTCAAGTCCGGCCGAGCGCTGCAGCGTCCAGTGACGATTGCGCAAGTCTTTCGCGACGCCGCGTAAGGCCGCTTCGTCCGACTCTCCGCGCCAGAAGGCCTCTTGCGCGAATTTGAGTTCACGATGAGCGCCGATGCGCGGAAAGCCGAGGATGTGAGTGCGTGCCATGTGAAACTCCTGATTGAATAGCCAGGAGTCTGCGAGTCACGCTAATATTCGTCTAGCGAGATGTTTTCATCCATGTATTAGTTTTGTTCATATCGCTACGGCGATGTACCGTGGCCGTCGCTTAATCTGGATCACTAGAGATGCTGGAAATACGTCATCTGCGCTCGCTGGTCGCGATCGCGGAATCGGGGAAACTCGTGGCTGCCGCCGAGCGCGTCAACCTGAGCCAGTCAGCGCTGTCCCATCAGATCAAGGACATCGAGAGCCACTACGACGCCTCGCTGTTCGAGCGCACGCGGCATGGATTGCGGTTCACGGCTGCGGGCGAACGGGTCCTGGCGCTTGGGCGCGAGGTGCTGGCGGCCATCAGCGCCGCCGAGCGCGACGTCGCGCGTTTGAAAGGCGACACACGTGGTGAACTACGGATCGTGCTGGAGTGCCATACGTGCTTCGACTGGCTGATGCCGGTGATGGACGAGTTTCGACGACGCTGGCCCGAGGTCGAAGTGGACCTCGTCGCGGGTTTTCATGCGGACCCGCTGCGCCTTCTTATCGATGGAAAAGCGGACGTGGTGATCGGATCGCGGCCGGAGACCAAGCGCAATTTGCACATCGCGCCGCTGTTCCGGTTCGAGATCCTGGCGGTGATGGCGAATGAACATCGACTGCGAAGCAAACGCCGGTTGAGCGCGGAGGATCTGCGAGGCGAAACGCTGATTACGTACCCTGTACCGGAACCGCGCATCGATTTGATCAGGGACGTATTGGAGCCGGCGGGTATCAAGCTCGAGCGCCGCACGGCGGAGTTGACGGTCGCGATCATGCAACTGGTGGCGAGCCGGCGCGGCATAGCGGCGCTGCCGAACTGGGGCGTGAAGAATTATGTCGACCACGACTACGT
>Ga0255336_101809_pt1 | contig 13115 bp, 9 predicted proteins | sample MeOH1_35cm_T3_17_FD_189102 | JGI IMG/M metagenome (GOLD analysis project Ga0255336, IMG submission 189102) | Sandy soil microbial communities from University of British Columbia, Vancouver, Canada - MeOH1_35cm_T3_179 | ecosystem: Engineered > Artificial ecosystem > Sand microcosm > Unclassified ...
TGAAGGACAAATTACGAAGCTCAAACTCGTCAAGCGCCAGATGTACGGGCGCGGAAAACTCGACCTGCTTCAGGCTCGCGTTATCGGCGCCAGCTAACGGCGACATCATCAAAACTGCGTCAAAGCCAGAATTACGCGCCGATAGACAAGCTCCTGCTGGTGCCGAGATAGTAGATTGTGCGGTCAGGCCCGTAAAAAGTCTTTGCTGTACCGAGTTCAAAGCCAGGCAAGTTGAAGGTGGAGCCCGCCTTGCTGCTCCTCAAGGGAGCGCGCTGAGAGGCGCCCGCTAAGCCGACAGTTGATCAGAATCAGAGTAGGATATCATCCGAGATACCCTGGCGAATTTCCGTCATTAAGCTCTTCTCAAGTGTGTTCAGAACCTTGTTTCTTCGGTAAACTAAATAGATCGGCAAGAAAAACCCCCTAAACTCTTGAATATTGATGCGCACGAGATCACCTCGCTCAATTTCGGCTTGTACGGTGCTGCCCATCAGAAAGCAGATCGCGGCATCTGCCATGATCATTCGCTTCATGCCTTCGGGATGGCCGAATTCTGCGACCACGTTTCGGCGGGTAACGCCCGTAGTGCGTAGCAACTCGTCTTCCATGGCGCGAGTCACTAGGCCGATAGGCGGCGTAGCAAAGGGGACGTCCTTGATCCGGTCGAGCGTGAGACCCGGCTTCAAGTGCCGACTGTTTCGCTTTGCGACGAGGAAAAGCGGCTCTCGCCAAAGGATCTCGATGACCAGTTCATCATAACGTTGTTGTGGATCAAGCAGCACAACCCCAAAATCACTGGTCCCATTCCTAATCATCTCCGTCGCGAGCACAGGGTTCGTGATGTTGGTGACAATTCGGGCATGTGGATTCCTTTTCTGGAAATTTACCGTGACATCGGCCAAGCGGTACGAACCGATGGCCATGGTCGCCACAAGATTGACCGTTCCTGCGAAACCCTTCTTAAGTCGATCGATCTCTTGTTCTAATTCCTCGCTTCTTATTCGAAGGTCTTGGGCCCACCGATAGACGCGCTCGCCGCCATCGGTCAGGACAAGTGATCGGCCCTGTCGTTGGAAGAGAGCCATACCAAATTTTTCTTCGAGTTGGCGTATGTGAGAGGTGACAGCTGGCTGCGCAACATTGAGCCGTTCGGCGGCCTTGGTGACACTACCCAACTGAACAACCGCGCTGAAAACTTTGAGTTTATAAAGGGTAATTCCGCCATCTAATTCCACTAGCATCCCTCCTGAAGGACCCACGTCCATAAGATAAAACTTATGAAAAAAAATCTAACCCGTATTGGACGAGCCTGGATAGCTTATGCAGCTTTAATAGCAGATAGGCGCTCGGCGCTATCAGATAGGCGCTCGGCGCCGAATAACCATAAGTAAATAAATATAAATAAAAAAACATAAGGGAGGCAGTTTTACCTATGTCCGATATAGCTCCAGTTAAGCAGCTTCAGAGTCTCGAGGGACGCGTTGTGATCGTCACAGGCGGGGGCCAGGGCATCGGCCGGAACTATGCCAAGGTCATTGCGCTGGCAGGTGGCATTCCGGTTGTGGCCGAACTCGATGACACAAACGGTCAATCGGTTGTCAAAGAGATCGAGGCGCACCAGAGCAGAGCACTGGCGGTTCAGACCGATGTCAGTGATCCGACTTCGGTCGAGCGGATGGTTAGGACGACTTACGATCATTACGGCCGCATTGATGGCATCGTAAATAATGCAGCAATTTTCTCAACTTTGAAGATGCGCCCATTCGACAAGATTCCTTACGAAGAGTGGCACAAGGTCATCGAGGTAAACGTCACCGGCGTCATGAACTGTTGCAAGGCCGTACTCCCCTACATGAAGGCGGCTGGCTGGGGACGCATCATTAATATCTCGTCCTCCGCCGTGACGATGGGCCGTCCGAACTACGTGCATTACACAACTTCAAAGGCTGGCGTCATCGGTCTAACACGTTCTATCGCTCGTGAAGTCGGAGCTTTTGGCATCACTGTGAATGCGATTCTCCCCGGCGCGACCTACACCGAGGTCGAGCGCGAAACGGTTTCTCCTGAGCAGAAGAAGGCAATCGTCGCGATGCAGTGCATTCCGCGGCCGCAGGAACCCGGCGATTTGCTGGGTCCGGTGTTGTTCCTGCTCTCCGAGGGTTCGGCCTTCATCACCGGTCAGAGTGTCGCTGTAGATGGCGGATGCACACATCTTTGATCTGAAAAACTGAGAGCCAATTCGGAAGAGCAGATCAAATAAATGCGTGCGTAGAACAACGCGCCATCTGCTCTCAATCGAGAGAATTGGGGATCATCCAGTCGAAATATTGGGAGGATTTCAATGTCTCGCTCGATGACGACTCGCGTGAACCGCATACAAATACGTCACGCACAAAAAGGCGGCTACTATGGGGGACCCCGTCGTCGCCAACAAGTACAGGCCGCTCTAATTCAATCCGAATTCGTAGCCTGGCTTCGAGGTGCCTGAACGCACAAACTCGACGATTACACGATCAGTGGTAAGCGTGTTGGCGACGGTATGCATCTTGAGAGAATGCTGGCCGGGCCTCAGAGCTACCACTTTCAACTAGGCGAGTGTGATCACAATAGAGGGCCGGTACCATAATTCTGACCCACGGCACGGTGACTTCCTTGGGCTCAAGTTCACAATTTCTATTGGCGTCTGATACCCGCCCCGACCTGCCGGCTGTTGGCCAGTGCACCGGATGGCCGCTAACCTCCTACGAATTTAAAGGAGAGGATGAGCAATGAGTTATGTCATAGGTATCGATACTGGGGGAACGTTCACAGACGCATTTCTGGCGAGTGAGACTGGCGAAATTGCGTCGGCGAAGACGCCGTCGACGCCCCCGGATTTCTCACAGGGCTTCCTAAACGTTCTTGAAGAACTCGCTAGCATCTGCCATTGCAGCATCGATGAACTTTTGTCCAAGACGGATCATATCATTCACGGCACGACTTCGACCCTGAATGCGGTCGTGACTGGTGATGTCGCGAAGGTGGGTTTCCTTACCACTCGCGGCCATGCCGACAGTATTTTTATCATGAATCTCGAAGGCCGTTATGCCGGCCTCGATCCCACGCATGTTCAGAATATGCCGCGGACTAACAAGCCGACGCCGCTAGTACCGCGCGACCGTATCATCGAGATTGATGAACGCATGGATTATAAGGGCCTCGAGGTCGTGTCCCTCGATGAGGAGGGTGTTCGCAACGCCGTGGGCCATTTGATCGCAAAGAAGGTAGAGGCGATCGCGGTCTCCTTCCTCTGGTCTTTTCGCAATCCTGCACATGAACTCAGAGTCCGTGAGATCATTCACGAGATCAGGCCCGACCTGTACGTCGCCTTGTCGCATGAGGTGAGCCCGCGGATCCGTGAGTACACCCGTAGCGCCACGACCATCATCAATACGCAGGTCGGCCCGCGTCTGGCCAAATATCTGGAACCGTTGGAGCGCGCCCTGCGCGAGCGAGGGTTCAAGGGCTCGTTGCTGGTCATGCAGGGGTCGGGAGGCAGCGTACAGGCATCCGACGCACCGAAGTATGCGGTAAGCACCTTGGGTTCGGTTCTGACGGGTGGCGTCATTGGATGCATGCATCTTGCCGACAAGCTCGGCCATTCGAACATAATCTCGACGGATATGGGGGGAACAACCTTTCTTGCGGGATTGGTGTTGAACAAGAAGCCGGCGACCACCACTACGATGATCCTAAACCAGCACCAGATCAATACGCCGATGGTCGACGTCCATACGATCGGCGCCGGTGGTGGTGCCATTGCTTGGATCGATGGTGGCGGCAATATCAAGGTCGGCCCGCGGAGCGCCGGTGCTCGTCCTGGCCCCGTCTGCTACGGCGAGGGCGGGACGGAGCCAACGGTCACGGATGCCGATCTCGTCTTGGGGATAGTCAATGGTGACAATTTCCTGGGCGGCCGGAAGAGGCTGTCGAAGGAACTAGCGGCCGAAGCAATCCGGGCCAAGATCGCTGAGCCTTTGGGGCTCAGCGTCGAGGAGGGGGCCGCAGCGATCTATGCGATCCAAAACGCACAGACCGCCGATCTTGTCCGTAAGGTCGTGGTCAATAGCGGCTATGACCCGCGCGACTTCGTCCTTTACTCGTTCGGTGGTGCTGGGCCAATGCATGCGGCCAGCTATTCGGCCGATCTCGGTGTCAAGGAAGTGGTCGTGCCGCTGGGATCAACCTCTGCGGTCTTCTCCGCCTATGGCTTGGCGACCTCGGATATCATCTTGACCGCCGAAGCCTCAGATCCGATCAACTTCCCTGCCGATCCGAACAAGATTAATACGGCCTTAGACAAGCTTGAGCAAGAATTGGCGCAGCGCCTCGAACAACAGCGGCTGAAGTTCGAACGGGTCACTTTCGAACGTGAGGCAGAACTCCGCTACACTATGCAGATGGCCGAGGTGACCACGCCCGTGGCGGTAGGCGAGTTAGACGAGAATAGTGTGGCGAGACTCGGCCGGGACTTCGAGGCGCTTTACGAGCGCATCTACGGCAAGGGAACGGGTTTCGGCGACGCGGGCATCCAACTCATCACTTATCGTGTGCGTGCCGTCGGCGTGCTGCCGATCCGCCCCGAGCTCCCCGATCTCCTATCGGGGTCGCAGACTCCTGTGCCAACGGATCATCGCCGCGTCTTCCTGGATGTGCGCAAGGGATGGCAAGACACCAAGATCTATGATTACCGGGCTCTCGGCGTCGGGTCAAAAGTATCCGGTCCCGCTGTGGTCGAGGCCCCCACGACGACGGTCGCGCTGCCTCAAGGTTGTACGGGCACCGTCGACCACCTCGGCAATCTTGTCATCAGTTACGATGCTTGAGTCTGAAGGAGCTACCATGCCACTCATCCAAATCGCGGGCTCTGATCGCTTCGCGTACAAGACGAAACCATCCGCCGAGACTGTTATGCTCGCCAAGGGCGTTAAGCTTCACACTGTGTCGGCCACAGACATCGAAGCCGTCGATCCGCTCACATACGAAGTCGTCCGCCATCGCCTCGCGGCCATTACCGAAGAGATGGCAGATGGCTTGAAGCGCATGTCTGGGTCGGTCGTTGTGACCGACTGCAACGACTTCGGCTCGACCATCCTCGATGAGAGCGGCGATGCAGTCATCGTCGGTCTTTATAATTTGGAACTTGCCGCGTCCGTCGACATGGCGGTCAAGTGGACGCTCGAGAAGCGATCTGAGAAACCCGGTATCCGGCCCGGCGACATGTTCTTGTGCAATGACCCGTGGGTCGGTGGCGGCATTCACCAGAACGATGTGACTGTCATGGCGCCGCTTTTCCATGACGAGCATGTCTTTGCCTGGACAGCCGTGATCTGCCACCAGGTGGACCTGGGTGGTGTATCGCCGGGCAGCTGGTCGGTTGAAGGTCGTGATGTTTTTTGGGAATCTACACCGATTCCGCCGGTCAAGATCGTCGAGAATGGTGAGATCCGCTCCGACATTGAGGACATGTATTTGAGGCGCTCGCGTGTGCCTCGCCTAGTTGCGTTGGATCTGAGGGCGAAGATCGGCTCCAACAACATTGCTCAAGCGCAGATCACCCAGCTCATCGCCAAATATGGCCCGGTTACGGTCAAGGCAGTCATGAAGCGGATGATGAACGACGCAGAGAGCCGTCTCAGGGCCAAGCTCTCCGAGTTAGCGGATGGGGAATGGAATGCGGTTGCGCACCAGGATTCGTTCCGCCATGACGATCGCGACATCTACAAGATCGTCCTGAAGATGACGAAATCAAAAGATAGGCTTGTCTTCGATTTTTCGGGCACTGATAAAGAGGCCGAGGGCTTTGCGAACTGCACCTATGCGGGACTACGCGCCGGCGTTCTCCCAATGGTCATGACCCAACTGTGCGCCGACATACCATGGTCGCCCGGCGGCCTCTATCGCTGCATTGACATCATATCGGAACCTGGCACGATCAACAACTGTAACTTCCCGGCCGGCATCGGCAAGGCCTCGGTGGCATCCTGTTGGGCGACGCAGAACGTCACGGCCGAGTGCGTTGCGACGCTGCTTGCGATCCATCCGGATCACCGCAAGTCACTGATGTGCGTGTCCTGTGGTACCTGGGATCTGGCCCTGCTGGCCGGGCTCGACCAGCGTGGCGCGCCGTTCGTCACGATGATATGCGATTCAATGGCCGGTGGCCTCGGCGCGCGTTCGGACCAGGATGGTGTCGATACGGGTGGTGTTGCGACCATTCCAATGGGTCGGGTAGCGGATGTGGAGATCAACGAGTTTAGCTTCCCGATGCTCTATCTCTGGCGCCGGGAAGAGACGGACTCTGGCGGGCCAGGTCGTTTCCGTGGCGGTGCTGGCGGCTCAAGCTGCTTCATCCCTTATGACTCGCCTCTGGGCGGCGTGCATATGGTGGTCTCGGCGACCGGGAAGGCTTTACCGCAATCCTCCGGCATCAGCGGAGGGTATCCGGCCGGCACCCAGCACGATGTCCTGCTGCGCGATACCAACGTGCTCTCGATGCTAAAGAGTGGGCGCATTCCGGCCGACCTCAAGGACATCGATGGTGAGACGCACGTGCTGCAGGCGCATCTCGAAGGGGCGCTAGGTATGACGGACGTCTACTACACCCATTGGCAGGGCGGTGGCGGCTATGGTGATCCGTTGCTGCGCGATCCGGCAGCGGTCATGCGTGACCTACAGAACAACAAGGTGTCGCTGAGTGCGGCATCCAAGGTCTATGGCATTGTCCTTGACGGGGGGGGCAACATCGATGGGGCGGCGACCGAGACGCATCGGTGTTATCTGAGACGTGTACGTGCCGGCTTGGAACCGGCCACTTCAGAGGGAGCCGAATGATGAAGATCGACGACAATCTCGAGCTCAAGCCCGACGGCACTGTTACGTGCTCGCATTGTGGCGCTGAGGTCGGACCCGATCGCCATAATCCTATGGCCAAGGCAATCCGCCACGAAAGGCCTTCGTCCGTGGCAGAACCTGGCATTCGTGCCGACCCGGTGTTCTTCACCGACCGTCCCATTGTGATCCGTCAAGTTTCTTGTTCGGGCTGCTTTACGGTCTTGCTCACTGAGATCGTGCCGGGCGATGAGCCTCAGCATCGGCATTGGCAGTTGTCCGATGCCTGAAGGCGACTCCCGCCCCTACCCAATACGATCTGGAGCCCCGTATGAGCAATTCGACAATCTTCCCTAACGATCTCCTGAAGCATCTGCCCATCAATCGAGGCTTGTATTATGGTGGTGGATGGCACAACGCGCGCTTCGGCACCACCCGAACCATCGTAAGCCCTGCTACGCGGGATATATTAGGCGAAGTGGCGTGGGCCGGCGCTGACGACGTCGATGCTGCGGTCAAAGCCGCCCTCGAAGGCTTTGAGGTTTGGAAGCGCACCGCCCCCCTGCAGCGTGCCTCCATCTTGCGCCAAGCTGCGGCCATGCTGCGGCAGCACAGAGAGGAACTTGCCCTCATCGATGCGATGGATGGCGGCAATCCTGTGCGGGAGCTGTTGAAAGACGTCGAGATTGGCGCCACCAATCTTGAATATTACGCAGGTCAGGTGACCTCTCTGAAGGGTGAGGTCCTGCCGATGCCGGATGGCAAACTCAACTACACCCTGCGTCAACCCATGGGCGTCGTCGCGCGCATCAGTGCATTCAACCATCCCATGATGTTCGCGGCTACCAAGATCGGCGCGCCGCTGGCTGCCGGCAATGCCGTCATCGTGAAGTCACCGGACCAGGCGCCGCTTTCCACGCTGCGTCTGGCGGAACTTCTTGGACCTCTCTTCCCGTCGGGTGTCTTCAACGTGCTTTCCGGCGGTCGCGCCTGCGGTGAAGCGATCGTCGCGCATCCGGAGGTCGCCAAGATCGGCTTGATCGGCTCCGCACCGACTGGTCGCGCAATCCTGAAGGCGGCCTCCGAGCGGATGAAGAAGGTCACTCTCGAACTCGGTGGCAAGAATGCCTTGGTCGCCTATCCAGACGTCGATCCATTTCAGGTTGCTAAAGGCATCGTCGCTGGCATGAACTTCGCCTGGTGCGGCCAGTCCTGTGGCTCGACCTCACGTGCCTTCTTGCATGAGTCGATCTATGATGAGGTATTAGGGCATATCAAGGCGCTGGTCGAAGCGATAAAGCTAGGCCTGCCCACCGATCCTGACACGGAGATGGGCTGCCTCATCAGCGAAGAGCACTATGAGAAAGTGACAGGCTACGTGGCTAGCGGCATAGCCGAAGGCGCGCGTCTCGTCACTGGCGGCAAGGCGCCCTCAGGTGACATCTTCGAGAAAGGCTGCTTTCTGCTGCCAACCATCTTCGCCGACGTCAATCCGACCATGAAGATCGGTTATGAGGAAATTTTCGGGCCCGTTCTCAGCGTCCTGGGTTGGTCCGATCGTGAGGAGATGATCGAGGCGGTCAACTCTGTCGAATATGGGCTGACAGCTGCCGCCTGGACCAATGACTTGAGTCAAGCAATGCATTTCGCGGCTGATGTCGAAGCCGGTTACGTCTGGATCAACAATTCGAGTCAGCACTTTATTGGCGCGCCGTTTGGCGGCATCAAACAATCGGGGCTTGGACGGGAAGAGAGCATTGACGAGCTTCTCGATTGTACTGAGGTCAAGAATGTCAATATCACCTTTGCTTGATAGCTACTATATGAAGTGCGACCGATATATCGCAGTCACCGCCTCGCTAACTACATGAAAAGCTTGAACCTGATTCTATGAGTGACAAGCTATCTGCAGTAATTGACGCAACTGCATGCAGTACTCATTTTGAGAGCCATTGCAGGGAGGTAAACTGGACCACGTTTGCTAGATTATAGGCTATCAATTCCTGTTGTGGAGATCGATTGCAGTCTATCGGCTAGCAATTTGCGCAGCGAGTGTCCCCGCGCGATGATCGCGGCCTGCATCGGTTAAGCACGAAGCGCTAACGGCAGCTCATCTTCGTCCACCGTCATATCGCGAATGATCGATGCCTTTGCTATAGGAGCCTTCGGCTCGAACCGTCGAAGGACACGCGCAGTTTCCCATCCCTTTGTGGTCAGATTGAGTTTGTAGAGGGCGTCATCGACGATGAAGGGCATCTTGCCTCCGGCAGCATCCGGGTCATATGTGCGCCCCACTGCTTGTTTTCGCCACAGAACGGGCCGACCGTAGCAAGTATCACGCTTTGGTCGTAGTAGGTCTCTTAAATTTTCGCAGCCGTCAGAACGAACTTGCGTTGTTACGGTGCCATGGTTTGAACCCGCTCCGGCTCGCTTGGCGAGAGCGGCGATCCTTCCATGCGGGAGTCGAGATAGATGCGGCGGATGAGGAGCGGAACAATGTTATGGGAACATTGATGCCTTCCTTCACGAGCGGGCGGCGAAGTGAGCCAGGAGTGGCAACTGTGTCCGCCCGGAAGAGACGCGTATGTGTTGGACTACCAATTTCGCAGAGACGATATCTGAGTCGTGAGTATCCGCCATGGCAGGCAGCCCGACGTGACCATTGAGCAGTATGACAACAATTAGGACGACGATGGCGATGCTCCGCCAGCTTCCGACCCGAAGTTCTAAGTGACCGGGCGATCTGCCAATGAGAACTTCAGGGCGAACGAGGGCAGGCAGTAACGAGGTAGAAGAGTGGCGCGGATCTCATTCTCGCGCCGACGGAAACCCCGTCGAAAGCCAACTGGTCGAATCCGGCCTCGCCGGAACCTTTCCACATGGGAAGGTTCTTTCGTCTTTGGGTGGCCCCCAATTCGTTCCGACAATGTCCATTACAAGGAGCCTATCATGCGTCATCGATCAGCATTCTTAGGAGCGCTCTGCTTCGCATCAATGGTAGCCTCGACCGCGCTTGCTGAAGACCTAACTCATTCTCAGATCGCCGATGCCGCAGGCACCCAGGCGGACCATGATCTGGATGCCTCGATGGCAAAGATGCATAAGGATATGATGCAGAAGCATACGGGCGACGCGGACGTAGACTTCGTCAAGTCAATGATCCCTCACCATCAGGGGGCGATAGACATGGCGGAGATCGAAATGAAATACGAGAAAGGTCCCGAAATGAAGAAAATGGCCGAGAACATCATCAAGGCTCAAAAGGAAGAGATCTCGATGATGAAGGAATGGCTGAAAAAGAAGGGTGAGACCGCCCCCGAGTAATATTGGCCGGTCTGCTTCCCCTGTCTTCATCTAGCGAATGGGAGCTGACGGTGCTAAATAACCTCGCCATGTGGGAACCCTAGTCAAGCCGACGATGGTTGACATAGATCATTGAGGTTTCAGCCGTCTGCTCTTATCTTTTGATGGCAATAAGGTATGAAACACTCATGCAGGCGGCTATCGGGCATATCTTCAGAGCTTGCGCCATCACGTTAATAGCGATGGCTTTTGCTTTGTTGCCTCTCGTGGGTGGCGCTATGGCTGCTACATCCCATGCTGGGATGACCCTTCCAGCCAATTGCTCAAGCGACCATGCGGCTTCGATGTCATCCGGTCAAATGGCTGGCAATGTCGATCTCGACCATTGTGGCCACCCGCCCGTCCAAAAGGCCGCCTGTTGCCTGGACAGCTCCTGTCCGGCTACCCAAATGGTGGAAATGGCGTCCATTGTCGTGGCACCGCCGGGCCTAGCTGTCGAGGTTAAGCTCACGGCGTCCTCGCCAAACAGCCGTGGGTTGCGCCCGGCTCCAGCATTGCGGCCACCGCGCCAATTTATCTGAATCGAAATACTAGCTGCCTTCGTTAAGTCGCGAGGGCTAATGCCAATTGCCATCGCCGAGGACCGCATCGCGGACACCCCCGCCTTGGCCATTCAGATGAATAGGACCACCATGTCTTACAGCGTTTCTAGACGGCAGTTCCTTGCCTATTCCACCGTGACGGCCGCTTCTGGCCTCATGGCTACTGTCCCCTTCACCGGGAGCTTCGCGGATACAGCCGCACCGACGGAGCTGCGGATTATCCAGCGTAATCTGGATGTCTTAGGCAAGCCCGCAAAGGTCTTTGGCATCGTTCGTGCCAATGGTCAGCCGGGATTATTCCTGGAGCCTGGGGAGCGCTTCAATGTGGCCCTGCATAACCAGGCAGGCGAAGATGCCATTATTCATTGGCATGGTATGACACCTCCCTATCTCCTGGACGGAGTAGCGGATGCGAGGCGCCCGGTGATCTCCGATGGCCAATCCGCCTCTTACGATTTCGAACCGCAGCCCGGTACGCACTGGATGCACTCACACCACGGCCTCCAAGAACAGTTGCTGATGGCCGCCCCCTTGATCGTGCGGGCGAAGGAGGATCAGGCAGCGGACGTGCAGGAGGTCACTGTCCTGCTCCATGACTTCACATTTAAAGACCCGGCCGACATCTTGGCTGCTTTGAGCAAGGGCAACAGCACCATGTCTCACGACATGAATATGCCGGGCATGAACATGGCCGGTATGGACAGGTCTGGTGGCTCCCCGATGGACATGTCGTCCGGCAATAGCATGCCGATGTCGGGCAACAAGCAAATGGACCTCAACGATATCGACTATGATGCCTATCTGGCGAACGACCGGACATTGGAAGACCCGGAGGTCGTCACTGTGGAGCGGAAAGGTAAGGTGCGGCTGCGCCTGATCAATGGAGCCACCTCTACCGCTTTCAACCTGGATCTCGGCGTGTTGGTCGGGGAGCTTATTGCCGTTGATGGCAATCTGGTTGAGCCGATCTCCGGCAACCAGTTCGGCATCACGATGGGTCAACGCCTCGATGTCCTGATCGCTCTTCCTGACGCCGGTTCCTTCCCGATCCTGGCGCAACGGGAAGGTGATGTGGCTCGTACCGGCATCATCCTGGCCACGCCGGGGGCCGCCATCCAGAAGGTGCCCAGCACAGCCAGCAAGAAGGGCGACGTCCTCAGCCTTTCGCTGGAAAGTGCATTGCGGGCCACACAGCCGCTGCCATTGCGGACAACCGACGTGACGCACAAGATCGCATTGACCGGCTCCATGCAACCCTATGTCTGGTCGATTGATGGCCTGACCTGGGAAAGTCACCGCCCTCTAAAGGTCAGCGAAGGCCAACGCGTCGTCGTCGAGATGGCGAACCAGACAATGATGGCGCATCCGATGCACCTGCATGGCCATCATTTCCTGGTCGTCGGCATTGACGGGAAGTCGATCAATGGAGCCGTTCGAGACACGGTGCTGGTGCCACCGATGGTGACGGTAACCGTCGCCTTCGACGCCAAGAATCCTGGCCGGTGGCCATTGCACTGCCATAACCTGCTCCACATGGCGACCGGCATGATGACGGAAGTCGTATATGAACAGTATGCGTAGAACGAAGGGCTGATTTTTCGTGGTTGGCCGGGTTTACCGGCCAACCGTTATCCTTTCTATTTGAATTGGAAGGTGCCGACGTGAATCAGGAACATCATCAGCACTCTGGCCATGTCTCTGGCACCCATGATGGCCATGGCCATGCCAAGGTCAAAGATCCCGTCTGCGGCATGATGGTCGATCCGACCACGACACCGCACTCGACGGTCCATATCGGGCATACCTTCCACTTCTGCAGCGCCAGGTGCAAAGAAAAATTCGCGGCCGATCCGCACGCCTATATGGCGCCCGGTGAGCCAAAGCCCGTGCCCGAGCCCGGCACGATCTATACCTGTCCGATGCATCCCCAAATTCGGCAAAGCCAGCCAGGGAGCTGTCCGATCTGTGGCATGGCGCTCGAACCATTGGTGGCTGTCGGTGAAGAGAAGCCGAATCCAGAACTGGTCGACATGACCCGGCGGTTCTGGATCAGCTTGGTCTTCGCCGTGCCCGTCCTGATACTGGAAATGGGCGGGCATATTCCCGGCCTGATGATCCATCAGTGGATCGATCCCAAGATCGCGCTCTGGATTCAGTTCTTCCTCGCGACGCCTGCTGTGGTCTGGGGCGGCTATCCTTTCTTCCAGCGCGGTGCCATCTCATTGGTTACGCGCCATCTCAATATGTTCACTCTGATCGGGTTGGGAACGGGTGCCGCCTATATCTACAGTGTGGCGGTTATCCTGTTTCCCGAAGCTTTTCCAAGCGGCTTCCGGACAG
>Ga0255336_101811_pt1 | contig 13104 bp, 11 predicted proteins | sample MeOH1_35cm_T3_17_FD_189102 | JGI IMG/M metagenome (GOLD analysis project Ga0255336, IMG submission 189102) | Sandy soil microbial communities from University of British Columbia, Vancouver, Canada - MeOH1_35cm_T3_179 | ecosystem: Engineered > Artificial ecosystem > Sand microcosm > Unclassified ...
GCTGCTCGCCTCGAATACATAGTGATACCAATCGCATTCGGCCTCGGCGCGCCGATGGTCGCGCTCGTCGGTGCAAACATCGGCGCAGGGCAGCACGAACGCGCACGAAGCATTGCGTTGACCGGAGGCGCGATGTCGTTTGTGCTCGCTGAACTGGTTGGCATCGCGGCAGCGCTGTGGCCGCACGCGTGGCTGAGCCTGTTCGGCGCGAACGAACAGTTGTTGCAGACTGGCTCGGCTTGCCTGCGCATCATCGGTCCGTTCTACGGCTTCTTCGGACTCGGTTTCTCTCTGTACTTCGCGGCGCAAGGCGCGGGCCGGCTCGAATGGCCACTCGGCGCGGGAGCGCTGCGGCTCGCGCTGTATGCGGGCATTGGGGCGTTTGCGCTAAAGGTCACTGGGTCGCTGCCGCTGTTCTTCTCGATCGGCGCTGGCGCGATGGCGGTGTACGGCACAATCATCCTCTGGTCCGTCGCGTCGGGACGCTGGTTCGTCACGAGCCAGCGTGGCGGCCGTTGAAGAAAAATCGGGTTTTAGGGCAGTTGTACGCAGCGCTGGAGTTGCGCGCGACTATGTGGATGGGTGTGTACGAATGAAGGTCTTGTCCAATTAACCTCGCCTCCGCTCGCAGAAGCCTGGCTCGCGACCGCTCATCGGATATTCGCGGATCTCGAGCCACGAATGTCGCCCCCCCCTCAGCGAGCGATCGTTATCTGAGGATACTGTTGAAAGGGTCGCTGCATGGCTTGTGCAATCCGCTCGCGAAAAAATCGACCGTTCAGATTGGCCTGCAAACCGCTTGCGAACGATATTGCCGCGATGTCTCTGTTGCTTGCGTTGATCGTTCCGTTGGTTTTGCTCTTTTTCCGATCTTCAGTATCGAGTGTTCTGCTGTCTGCGGCCGTGTTCCTGATACAGTATTTGGCCACAGCGATCGCTTCACGAAACAACGGCATCCGGTTCGTGCAGAACGTGCTCGCGATTCACGCCACACAGAAAGTCAATAGCAGAGCGAAACCATCGTCGGCAAAATCGAATGCGAGCGCGACGACTTCTGAGCGACGGTTGACGAAGCCGAAGGACGAGCAATAACTTATTGAACGGCGACGACGGGCGTCTTTCTTCTTGAGGTTGCCGATCAGCACACGATTGACGCCGCCTGGGGCAGCGTTCATGCAGCGTACAGAGGTGATGCGCGCGACTCCTGGCTCGCCATCCGGGGCGAGCTTGCCACGCCGGATGTGAAAGACATCCATGGTGGCGGCGGTAACGCCGCCACCCTCAGCAGGGGCTACCGTTTCCTCTTCGAAGAAAGTCTGCATGTGCAGATTTGTGCAACGTCAAACGATGACGGTTAAGCCTGCGAGTCGCGATGGAATCACCGTTCGCCGAGCGGGCTGAGGGGGCCTTGACGTCAATACCTCACGAGCAGTGAGAGACGGGCGCGTCCGAAAATGAGCTATACAAAAACTCTCACTAAACCGCCGCGAAACGAATCACGCCGTCGCCGTCTATCGACCGCTTCAACGCGCCTTTCAGCCACAGCAGGTGCAGATGCGCGAGCGCTTCGCCCATTGCGAACGTCATCTGGTGAATATCCAGCTTACGTTTGAACATCAGCGGCACGATGTCTCCAGCGCTATGCGGTTGTTGCGCACACGCGTCCCGCACCTCGGTGAGTCGCGCGGTGTGATGGTCCCGCAATTGACCAATGCGTGTGCGCACGCCTCGAAAAGGCTTGCCGTGCGACGGCAACACGAGCGTGTCGGCGGCCATCGTTTCATAGCGTCCGAGCGATTCCAGATACAAAGCGAGCGGATTGCCTTCTGGCTCGATGGCGAACACCGAAACGTTTGTCGAAATACGTGGCAGCACCATGTCGCCGGCAATCAGCAAGCCGTCGGATTCGCAGTGCAGTGCACAATGCTCAGGCGAATGTCCAAAACCCGTCACGACACGCCACACGCGCGCACCAATGATCAGTGTGTCGCCTTCGCGCATCCGCCGATATTGATCCGGCACTGCGGGTACCAGATTCGGGTAATAGCTTTTGCGGTCGCGCAGCTGGTCGAGCAGTGCCTGATCCGTCAGGCCGTGGCGCGCGAAGTGACGCGCGGCTTCCTGGCCGCCCGCATTCGAGCCGTCGCCCCCCGCCATTACGCGGCCTAGCATGTAGTCGCCAAGTGAAATCCACAGTCGCACATTCCAGCGCGCAATGGCGCCGCCGTTGCAGAGCCAATGCGCGAGGCCGAGATGATCGGGATGGCAATGCGTGACGATCACGCGCAACACTGGCAGACCGTCGAGCGCAGTATCGAAAATCCGCTCCCAGTTCGCCTTGATCTCCTCCGATGCAACCCCGCAATCGACGATGGTCCAGCCCGGCTGCCCGTCGATCTCATCGCGCAACAGCCACAGGTTGATGTGATCGAGTGCGAACGGTAGCGGCATGCGCAGCCATTTCACGTCGGGGGCGACTTCGAAGGTCCCGCCACTTTCCGGCAACGTGTCGTCAAACGGATAGTCGAGTTGGTGTTCGAGTGCGTTCATTGTGTGAAATGTCGTCCGTTGTCTCGCGCGGCGCGTTCTTGGCTAACGCTATTCGTGGTGGCTGGGCGCCAACTTCAGCGCTGGCTCGACCTTGGATCGTCCCGATTGCGCTTAGCTAATAAAGTTGACAATAACGTGAACGGCAATTCTACCGCAGATATGTAGTATCTGCATATACAGAAATTATATAGAAGATTTGCCCGAGCATCATCGTGCTCGGACATGTGTCAATGAAAAGATTTTGGACTGTCAGAGAGACTTCACGGTTCATCGCTGATGCAGGCAGTGACTGTCTCGTCACATCTATCGTCGAGAAACTCTCATCCGCCTCTTACGCCTGCGTCATTTAATTGCCTCACCGTGCAAAACCACATCCAGACCTTGGCGTTCCTCTTCTTCCGCCATGCGCAGGCTCATCACCATGTCGATCACCTTCAGCAGGACAAAGCTCACCACGCCGCTGTAGATCAGCGTCGTCAGCACGCCCTTGGCCTGCAGGATCACGCTGCCGTCCGTGCCGGCGATGTCCTTGACAGCGAACACGCCGGTCAGCAGTGCACCGACGATACCGCCCACGCAGTGCACGCCGAAGCAGTCGAGCGAGTCGTCATAGCCGAGCTTGCCCTTGAGCCATGTAGCCGACCAGAAGCAGATCACGCCTGCAGTAATACCGATCACCAGCGAGCCAGCGATGCCGACGACGCCCGATGCCGACGTAATCGCCACCAACCCTGCCACTGCGCCCGACACGATGCCGAGCACCGACGGCTTGCCCTGCGCAATCCACTCGGCAAACATCCATGCCAGCGCTGCAGCTGCAGTTGCCACCCGGGTTGCGAACATTGCGAAACCGGCACGGCCATCCGCTGCCACTGCCGAACCCGCGTTGAAACCAAACCAGCCCGCCCACAGCTCCGTCCGGAAAAGTACGAGGAAATTCGAGAGTAGCGCGCGGTGCAGCGCAAATTCCGTATTTCAAGGCACGCCTTGGGCGCGTTTTCAACGGATAGTGTTAGTTCGGGTGTACTGGGAGTTACTGGATGCCTCTCCCGGCAGTTCGTGAGGTTGAACAGAATCAGGTGTGGCGGTGGATACATACCTGCGCTCGCATCACCACCGAGGGCAATTTCTCGCGCAGTTTGTTCGGGCGCTGGGTGCCGGTCTCGTTTCCGCGGCGACGGATAGACCCCATCGACACGGGTTTTTTGCAGAATGGTATGAACGTACTCGGGACGTCGGAACGACAGCACCGTGTCGTCGAGCTTTCATCGAGCGGAGCGTTGCACCTGGTACGCTTGGAGATGTGTGTACGCGATCCTGAGGAGAGGCGTGTCTATCGCATACCTTTCCCCGCGTCGGATCATGTCCCCTACAATCGCATCTGCTTCGATTCGCGGCGCGTTGGCATCGATATCTCGCATCATCGATGCGGCCCACCTCGAATGTTGAGCGAGTAACACCCCGCCAGCACTCCTTCTAGCTTCCGCTCCTGGCTCGTATCCCGCTTCGCGTGCCACTGCGATGCACTCGTCGAAGATCGACTTGATGATTTCCTCACCTTCGTTCGTTTTAAGGATATCTCCGATCGAAGACCTCATCAGGCAGGTCACAGCAGCTCCTGCGCAGATCATGACCCACTTCTCCCACAATTCCTGCTCTATGTTGTCAGACAGCATTCGCGTTCCATTCGATTTCGATGCGAATTCATAGAACGCTTCCACTCTGTCCGATTGAGCGGGCTGGCGTGCTCCTACAAGTAGCTTGTCCGATGGACTGAGATGAACGATATTGCCGGAACTCGTCAGGCTCGTGGCGATATATGAGACCCCTCCCGCCACGTGATGTGCCCCAAACCGTTTGTCCAACATGTCGTACGCGGCGAGTCCGTTCAGCAGCGGGATAATGAGAGTGTCCTTCCCAACTGCGGGTGCGATGGAATTCGCCGCGCTCTCCAGATCGTATGCCTTGCATGTCAGAACGATTGCGTCAAACGGGTGAGAGACTTCTTCGGCAGTGGTTGTCGTCACAGTTCCCGAGAAATCACCCATAGGGCTTTTCACGACCAGCCCATGATCTCTGAGCAGGGCGGTGTGCGGAGCGCGGACAAGAAACGTCACATCAGCGCCGGCTTCCATGAGCCGCGCTCCGTAATAGCCACCCAGCGCTCCCGCGCCCAGAACCAGAATTTTCACAGATTCCTCCTTGTACTGACTTCGATTTAATGGATTATTCCACGATACCTGCATACACAGTGATTAACGCAGATTCAATGCCGTGGCGCTCTGGACGTCCCCCGACAGACAGCGCCTGCTTACCCTCCCGGGGGAAATCGTCGACCGCATCAAAGGTATCAAGCGGGGAGCTCTCGACTCGAAGCAGAGATGATATGCCAAGCTGACCTACTATTGAGGTCGATGAGTTCTGTCACCATTGCATCATTGTCTACCGGATCGTTGCGAGGGATGCCGAATTGGGAAGCGGCTAAGCGTAGGCTTGAGTTCGTCGTCTCAACGAGATGTTGGGCGGAAAGCCCTGTGGAGTTCCCGGCCAATAGACCTTGCTGAGGCTGCCGGTGCGAAACAGGCGACAGCCGCTTATGAGACTGCGCAGAATCGGCAGTAATGTATCGCGCGCCAACGCCAGTTGAGACTTCCGGATAAGAGAAATAGACGACTAGGCATCGCGTCGCTTGACGGCACGCATTATCTTGCGCCGCGTCCGTTCCCTTACGTGTCTGGCTGACGCACTCAACAGTTGCCAGCTAGCCCACTTCACTGCAATACTTGCATATACTCGTTTGTTGCAGATATGCTGAAAAGCCCTTCGTTGAGTCCGGATCGGCACCTAGAGGCAGCGAGTATCTGCACGAACGCGGCTATCCGCCGCAGCACGCCGAATGGGGCAAGTTTATGACGGGGCCTTTGCCGCTTGCGGTCTTCGCGTGACGCTGTTCACCTGCGCGCGACGCTTGACCTGATCGACTCATTCGGCTTTTCGAAACGAATGACTGTAGCTTTCCTGACAATGTGGGTTGCCGCAGTACAGGATGTCACCAAGGGGTAGTTGAATATGCAGAACAGGTTGCTGGTCTTGCTGTGCGTATCTGTACCATCATTCATGATCAACCTCGATGCCAACATTGTGGCTGTATCACTATCGTCGATCACCCGATCCCTACATGCAGACTTTGCGGCCATCGAGTGGGTTATCAGTGCCTATACGCTAGCATTTGCAACCTTGTTGATGCCGGCGGGCGCGCTTGCTGACCGGTTTGGGCGCAAACGGATGCTCGTGACCGGCCTGGCAATTTTCACGCTGGCCTCCGGTCTCTGCGGCGTGGCGCATACTCCTGACGTACTCAACTGGGCCCGTGCGTTGCAGGGTGCCGGCGCAGCTCTCCAGTTAAGCGCTGCGTTGGCGATTCTGTCGCACAGCTTCCAGGGCAGGGAACGAGCCAACGCTTTCGCCTTCTGGGGGTCCGTTATTGGCGTCGCGATGATGCTTGGACCGGTGGCTGGCGGCTTGATCACCCAATGGCTCGGATGGCAATGGGCGTTTTACGTCAACCTGCCGGTCGGAGCATTCATGATCGCGTTGACGCTGTATGCAGTGAAGGAATCGAAAGATCCAAATGCGGTGCGGGTCGATCTTGCCGGCGTGTTGACGTTTAGCGGCTTTCTTGGACTTTTGACACTTGCGCTGATATCAGGTAACCGAGCGGGTTGGCTCAGCTCATCGATTCTCGTCGAGCTTTCTTGTGCAGTCGTGTTGTTGATCGCATTTCTGATTGTTGAAACGATACAGGCGAGGCCGATGGTCGAGCTGAAGTACTTCCTGCGGCGAACCTATCTTGGGGCAAACATCGCGGGGCTGGGCTATGCGGTTGCTTTTCTGACGATGCTGACATATCTGCCGTTCTTCTTTCAGAGCGCGCTTGGCTATGATCCGCTAACCGCGGGGCTTCTGATGTTGCCGCTTGCGCTGCCGTTGTTCGTCGTACCGCGGCTTGTCGCGTTGTATCTCGATCATCGGCTGTCGGGGCGCACACTGCTCATGATTGGCCTCGTTCTGGTCGGTACAGGCTTGCTGCTGGCTGCTCTTAAAGTTACGTTGTTCCGCTATCCGCTGATCTTCGAAAGCATGCTGATCGCCTCGATAGGTGCGGGCATCCTTAACGGACAGACTGCCAAGGTGGGAATGACGGTCATTCCCGTCGAGCGTGCAGGCATGGCGTCCGGCATATCTGGCACGACGCGCTTTAGTGGATTGGTCGTCGGCTTCGCGACGTTAGGCGCGATTCTGTTTGCGCGGATCGACGCAAGCGTGGGGCAGGTACTGCCTGGCCTTGCATCCGAGGATAGATTGGCGATCACGCGTTCGATTGCGAACGGGGATCTTGTGCAGGCCTTGTCTCTGATTGAGGCGCAGCATGGCGCCGCATCGGTTGTCAAGGAGTGTCTGGGCTATGGCTACCAGGGCCTGCTGTTCACGGCTGCCATCGTCGCGCTTGTCGCCGCTGCGCTCTGCTGGTTGCTGGTAAGTCCACGAGAAACGGCGCCACATGGGGTTGCGGGGAATGCTCCCGTCCTCGAGCTAACGGCGGAATGATTGCTGCAGATGGCGGCCCAAGGTTGATGAGCGTACCAAGAAGAATTCTGCGAAGCACTTCCGCGTCTGGGTAAAGGCGAAGCCAATCGATCACAATTCGAGTCTTTTGTGAGAGTAAACTCAGACTGCGAAATTGTGACCCGATGGTATTTTCAGTGTGAACAATATCAATTCCAGTATAGAACTAGTGGGGTCCGGAGAGGCCATCCCCTATAGTTAATCATCACCGTATCGCAATCGCGTTCACTAAGCGAAGCTGATGCGGGGCCGCGCTTTGGGCAGGGGACCGCGGCCTTGTCGCGCGCATCTTTAATGTGTCTTTTTTTCTGAAAAGACATACGACAGCGGAGCGGGCGTGCCGAGAACAACCCGCACGGCCGATCGCGGTTTGTCGTTTGGTGTCATATGACGGTTCGATGTGACCATGGATAGTTCCTGATGAGGAGATGAGTGGTGCTCGACTGGCACATCGTTGAAAATTTCTCCTTGCGTCGTGTCGACTGCACGTCTAGATTAGAAGGGTCTCCTTTATATCTCTGTCATAGGGATTAGCTCGCAATCATGCGGGCTATTTTTTTGTGCGGCAATGCGCGTCGAGCCGGGATACGGTGTCGCAACTCAGATGCGCCGGGAATCCGTTCATACGCCGGATGTCCAGCTGGGCGCTGTTCCAGTCGAAGCTTCAGGGCAACCACGTCTCATGCGAAAAAATATGCATATGCAGATTAATGAACTATCTAACCAACGGCAAAATACTGCTGGCGGTCAGCAACTGCGAGACGTTAAAGATGCACCAACTGTATCAACTGCGGCAAACCGGTGGTGATTCCGGCACTGTGAAAGCATGCCAACTCTTTGGGCGCAGCTTGCCCAAGTTGTCTATGGTCGGCCGTAGCTCGTAGCTGCGCGGGTGTTATCGCGTGAACCTCGCTCGCTGGCTCCACGCCAGCACCGAACGCATCAAGCTTTCTGGGGGTGCCAATTCGCGAAGCAAGGCCTCCGCCATGAGGCTTCGCGCAGCGTTGGTCCGACAAAGAAAAAGGACATTGCACTTCCCGTCCACTGGACACCGCCTTACTCTGGTGACGACATCTTTGCCAAAATTCTGCGAGGCGCATGCAGGCGTGTCAACGACAGGAGACGAAAATTGTCTGCTTGACTCTCGCTGGGCGTTGCAGGGCGCACTCGTCAAGCCTCACTTGAACTGCGACGTTATATCGGTAAGTTGGGGGTAAATTGATTTCCGCAGCATTTTCGCGAACAGATCGCCGGTAATCGCAGGGCCGTATAGATGCCCTTGACCTTCGGTACATCCATGCTCTATCAGGAAGCGCCGGTGGACGTCCAGTTCGACACCTTCGGCCAGCACGTCGAACTTCAGTGCATTAGCGATTGCAATGACGGCGAGGGTCAAGGCTTCGTACTCTTCGTCCGCCCCGATTTCCCGAATAAAGGCCTGGTCAATCTTGATGCGGTCGACGCTGAAGCGCTTAAGGGAACTTAGACTAGAGCACCCGGTACCGAAGTCATCGATTGCGATTTTCAGACCAATTCCCCGTAGCTCACGCAGTGTCCGCGCAACGTCGTCGGCGTTACGCATGAGAGCCCCCTCCGTCACTTCGAGCTCGAGCAACATTGCTGGCAGTTTTGCATCGGTTAAGGCCGCTCTCACAATGTGTACCAAATCCGAACGGTCCAACTGCACGGGTGATACGTTGACTGAGACCCTAATCGGTGGCAAACCTTGATCTAGCCAGGATTTTGCCTGTCGGCACGCCGTTCGGAGAACCCATTCGCCGATGGATTGAATCATTCCGGTTTCCTCGGCAATCGGAATAAACACTGCCGGCGACACGGTTCCCAGCTCCGCATCGTGCCATCGTAGGAGTGCCTCGGCCCCAAACACACGCCCGGTCAGCATGTCTATTTGCGGCTGATAGGCCAATTGCAGCGCTTCGGCTTTGACTGCACGCCTTAGCCGAGTGGAAAGCTGCAATTTCTCAGCGGCAGCAAGATTTAGTTCGGGGCGATAGAACTTGTATCCGTTACGTCCATGCGCCTTTGCAAGGTACATGGCCGCATCAGCGTTTCGTATCAACGTATCCGCATCCGGACCATCCTGCGGATAAGTGCTGACGCCGATACTGGCCTCGACATACAGTTCCTGCACGTAGATATCAAACGGTTCAGACATGGCTGCAACAAGTTGGTCCAGCATAGGTTCCAATTGGCCACTTGTCGAACGCTCAGCAACAATAATAAACTCGTCACCACCATATCGAGCCACTAGGTCGTTTGCGTGCATTAGTAGCTGCAGCCGCTGCGCCACGCGGGTAAGAAGGGCATCGCCTGCGCGGTGGCCAAGCGAATCATTGACCTCCTTGAATCGGTCGAGGTCGAGGAAGAGGACCGAAACTTGTCCACCAGTGGTGGTCGCTCGCGTGATCGCTTCCGTAAGTCGCTCATCCAACAGCGTGCGGTTAGGCAGTCCGGTTAGCGAGTCGTAGCTTGCCTGATATTTGAGGCGCTGCTGATACTCGACGAGTGCTGACACATCGCTCATCACGGCAACGTGATGTGTTACCTGCCCATTGTCATCCCGTACCGGGGCGACGAGGACGTTATTCCAGAAGCGTTTGCCATCCTTTCGCGTGCACAACACCGTGACGTTTGCTTCTGTATTGCTTACGAGCGCATGTTGGACGGCATCCCATTGTTTTGCGTCTCCGTTCAACGCAAAGAGGTCGTCGCAGTAGGCCTTCATAACATCGTCTCGCCCATATCCGGTGATGCGCTCAAACGCTGGGTTTGTGAACATTACGACGTTACGGCCGGAGCGAACCTCCGAGATGACGATACCATTGATGCTTGCCTCTATAGCTCTGCCTTGTAGCCGCAGTGCGACCTGAGCATTCCGGCGTTTCGTAATGTTCTCGTATGCAGTGAGCACGCCTATAACCGTCCCGCTCTGGTCCTTCAGGGGCAGCTTGGTCTCCGAAATCCACACCATTGAGCCATCCACGGCTGTGGCGGACCGCTCGAAGCGTTTTTTGGTGAGTTCGCCGGACATAATCCGAACGTCTTCAGCCTGGACCGCGTCCGGGTTATCTCCCCATTTCAGTTCACGGTCGCTCAGGCCAATCAATGCGCGCCGTGAAATCAGGCCTGCATCCAGCGCGTAAATCTCGTTACCTCCAACGTAGCGATGGTCGGCATCCTTCCAGGCTATGCCCTGCGGAACATGATCCAGTACGTATTCGAGAGTCTGCTTTGATTTGAACAGTTCGGCCTGCGTAACCGTCATCCGGGTGACATCCACCATGACCGATAGAGTGGTCGATCGACCGTCATTCTCGAGCCGCAGGTGATGAACATCCATCGACGGGCGCTCACCAGATTTGGTCTGATACAGCCACACGCCGAGCGACCGTGTCATTCCGCAGTCTGATTCCGTGCGCTGCGCCAACAACAGACCATCCATGCGCGCACGTTCGTCTTCCGGAAGGATATCCCGAAGCGTCATTCCGAGGAACTCCGTTTCCGAATAGCCGAACGTCTGTTGAGCAGCCCGATTGACCGCGATGATTTCCAGCGACGCATTGTCAAATAGCCATATGGGCAACGGATGCTCTTCAAAAAAACGTTGATATTTCGACCGAGCACGATCCGCCAGCCCAAGTGCGGCTCGCAATTTTTGTGCGATGTGAGCGTTCCGGTGAATCAAGGCTAGTAACAACACCGCCGCCGTCACACCACATACGAGCAATGTTTTGGACATCCACTTCGCGTCCGTCGATGCCTTGCCGACGACGACGCCGGCCGTTGCGTCGGCTTGTATTCTGATCTCGATGGCATGCTTCAGGGCACTGTAATAATAAGCGTCGATTTCACTTATTTCCGAATCACCCAATCCTACCCCGACAGGATCGTGACTGGCACGGCTTGCCAAGGCGTCGCTTCGCGCAGCGATGCGTCGAATCATTTCATCAAGGTCATCGAGTTTGGCGAGACAAGCGGCCCGCTGTCCGCAGGTGCCCCGAGCGTCCTTCGTCAGTTTGAACAACGAGGGCCGCGGATAGGCATACTTGGATCGGATATAGAACGGTTTCGTGCTAGTGAGCGTGTAAAGTCGCTCGTGCTCATCCAGCATTATGTTCTGGACCTCGTCAAGGTCCTGTTTAAGCCGGCTCGACGACTGAAGTTCCCGTGACGCGCTGTTCTGTTCGTCCGTCTGCCGAAGCGCGAGGATAGTGTCTGTGGCGATTGCAGCCAATATGAGAAGAACCATCAAAACGGAGAGCACTCTTCTCCATGTACTTTTCAAAGCCACGTCCGCCGCGGCGTATGAGTTATCGTCACACTCCGACGGCAGTCCATGCGTCCGCTTTTTCTTTACGTTGAACATACGTCGCCCAGAATCATTCCGACCATTGCGATAACGGCATGAAACGCCCCGTCCTGAAGTACTTCGCAAAAGTTGGGGAATTTTGCGGGGATGGATGACCTCAATCGCGTTGCCACGTCCTCGGACGGGGATGTCCGTTTCTCGAGTATGAAATTCACCATAGTCGTCGTAGGCAAGCCGCACCCTTTAGCAGGGACGACGGGCCCCAGAAAAAGAATCTGCATACGCATGTTTTGACAATGTCCAACTGACGAAAAATTGAAGGGAAGAGAAGAGGAGTTCTCTAGTTAGCTCGCGCGTAAAAAAAAGGCACGGCAATTAAGCCGTGCCTTTGCGGCATAAAGGAACAGGGTTGGAGGAGCGGTCCCTTAGTCGCAGAAACCATGGACGAAGATCCACGCGGTACGCCGAGCGCCTAAGTTACCAAGGTTTTCAAGGACGCGCAACGTGCGCTCAACCTTTCTGTTCCTTCTTTTTCGATACAGCGTTTTATCGCGAATTCACTTTTCGCACCATACGAACAGCGAATGCACCCGGATGGATCGGCTTACTGGCGGCAAGATTGTTCCGTTCTATGAATTGTGTCTTTGGAATGCAGTGATTTATCCAATCAAGGGATTGAACGAAAATACCTGCTCATTTGTTTAGCATCCAATTAGGTCACGTCGCTATGCTCGCACCTGCGAGCGCTGGTAATTTGTAAGAGTAGGAATACAAATTAATTAAAAAGTGCTATGCGAGATGCGTAGATCAGGTGCTATCGAATGGAAGAAGTCTGTCTCGTCGCGCGCATGCTGGGTGGCGCATGAGTCCATCGATTACTCAAGCATCGTCGTACAAGGCCTAAGTGGCCGGATGCCTTCGTCTACGGGACCGAAATGATCCACGGGAACGCGTGCTCGCAAATCTCGTTGGTCTTGGTGCAGATAGAACGCTGCAAGGTACCGCTCACATTTGATTTCCCGATTTATATTCACAGAGGTCGATCCATGCTCGTCGAACGGGTTTCACTGCGATTCATTACTGTCGCGGCAGCATCAGTTTTTCTCGCTTCATGCGGCACTAGAGAATCGACTCCGCCGCAGGAAACGCCAGAAGTCGCCGTCGTCACCGTCCACCCGCAGTCTGTACCCGCAATTACTGAGCTGCCGGGCCGCACAAATGCGTTTCTTGTTGCCCAAGTGCGCGCGCGAGTGGACGGTATTGTGCTGCGCCGCGAGTTCATGGAAGGTAGCGACGTGAAGATCGGCCAGCGTCTTTATAAGATTGATCCAGCGCCATACATTGCCGCGCTGAACAGTGCGAAGGCAACCCTCGCGAAGGCGCAGGCAAACCTTGCGACGCAAAATGCGCTCGTCGCGCGCTATAAGGTGCTTGTTGCCGCTAACGCAGTTAGCAAGCAGGACTATGACAATGCCGTGGCGGCGCAAGGCCAGGCTGCGGCTGACGTCGCGGCAGGCAAGGCGGCAGTCGACACCGCGCAAATCAACCTCGGCTATACCGACGTGACATCGCCAATAACTGGCCGCGTTGGCATCTCG
>Ga0255336_101812_pt1 | contig 13071 bp, 13 predicted proteins | sample MeOH1_35cm_T3_17_FD_189102 | JGI IMG/M metagenome (GOLD analysis project Ga0255336, IMG submission 189102) | Sandy soil microbial communities from University of British Columbia, Vancouver, Canada - MeOH1_35cm_T3_179 | ecosystem: Engineered > Artificial ecosystem > Sand microcosm > Unclassified ...
CTACTCTTGACATTAAGCTTAATATCCTTCTATGAAGTTGATTGGATTTATAAGCCGATAAATTAATATTATATTCTTTCATTACCCACTTTTCAAAATCTGATAAATCCATGTTGCCCTCCTAAATTATCTACTATTAACAATTCTGATAATTTGTGATGCCACTTCATCTAAAGGAATCACTAAATCTACCATTCCTGTTTCAAAGGTGGCTTTTGGCATACCATAGATTGTGCAGGTAGATTTGTCCTCTGAAATAGTAACGCCACCATTTTTTTTAATTTCAACTGTACCTTGAGCTCCATCCTTTCCCATACCTGTTAAAACAACGCTTAACATATGAGATCCATATAACTTTGCTGCAGAGCTAAATAGCTTGTCTACAGCTGGTCTTACTCCCCAAATAGGTGGTTCTGTATTTAGGTGAATTCTTCTGTCGCTTAAAACTTCCATATGATATCCACCAGGTGCAACATATACTATGTCTTTTTCAATAATTGTGTCTTCCTCAGCTTCAACTACTTTTATCTTACTGTTTGTATTTAATCTGTCTGCAAAGGCCTTAGTAAAGCCTACGGGCATGTGCTGTACTATAAATATAGGTACCCCAATTTTCTCTGGGAGAGCTGTGACTACAGCATATAAAGCCTTTGGTCCGCCAGTTGAAGCACCTATAACTACAGCTTCAATTTTTTCATGTGTTACTTTATTAAAATGATTACTCTTTTCATTAATATGTAAATTTGTTTTTTCATTACTTTCAAATTCTTTAGGATTCTTTTCACTGGCTGTTCTTATTTTTAAAACTAGTTCATCTTTTACTTTGTTAATATCTAGGGAAATAGCCCCAGATGGTTTTGGAATAAAATCAAAAGCGCCAGCTTCTAAGCATTCCATTGTAAGTGAAGTACTTCTTTGTGATACGCTGCTAAGCATTATAGCTTTAATATTAATTTGTCTTCTCTTCATTTCCCTTAAGGCTGAAATACCGTCCATAATAGGCATTTCAACATCCAAAGTTATAATGTCAGGATTATGCTTTAATGCCTTTTCAAGCATCTCTTCACCATTTTTTGCTACATCTACTACTACCATGTCTTCTTCAGAATTAATCATATCTGATACAATTTTTCTCATTAAAGCCGAATCATCTACTACTAAAACTTTGATTTTTATCAAGCACATCACTCCATCATATTTCTTTAGTTCCTATTCCTACAGTTCTTATTTGAACAGTTCCGTTAAAAGTGTCGAAAATCATCGTTCTGCCTTTATTCCCTCCACAATCTTCGCCAATTATAGGAATAGAGAGTTTTTCCAGAGCTTCCTTTACAGCATTCATATTTCTGCCACCAATATCCATCATCATATTTTTATCTGTAAAATTAAACATAGAAGCTCCCCCAGCAATTTTAGCTTTTAGATTTCTCTTTAGAGCACCCATATTCTGAACTTTGTCAATTAATATTGGAATAGCTAAATCAGCAAATTTTAGAGGGTTATTTACATTATTAAAGGCCTTACTGTCAGGAAGCATAATATGTGCCAGACCACCTAAGGACTTTGCGCTGTCAAATAGTGCTATTCCAATACATGACCCAAGTCCAATAGTAATTAGCTTATCTGGTGCATTTGCCACATTTAAATCAGCGATACCAACTTTTATTTCTTTTATATCCATATTTACTCCAATTAAATAAGTTTCTTTTCTTCTTCTGTTAAGACAGTTCCTAAGTTTAAGAAAATGATTATTTTCTTATCTATTTTTATAAGTCCTTTAATATATCTTTTGGAAATGCCTGCTACTATTTCTGGAGGAGTTTCAATTGTTTTTGTATTAATATCTCTTACTTCAGAAACAAGATCAACTATAATACCAATTTTGTTATCAGCTTGTTTTGCAACAATAATTTTTGCATCTTCCTTTATTTCGGAAAAAGGAAGACTGAATTTTTTAGCAAGAGATATAACAGGTAATATATTTCCTTCATGGTTTATAACACCTTCAACAAATTCTGGTGCATCAGGAAGTTTTGTAGGTTCTTCATAACCCAATATTCTTTCTACTTCCATAATATCAGTAGCGTAGCTCTCTCCATTAATGCTAAAAATAAGCACTTTAATATGATTATTTTCCATAAAAAGCCTCCTTGTATTCCTTATTCTGCACAAATATCATTAATATTTGTGTCCTAGAATTACTTAATAACCTTCTATAATCTAAGCCTATCCACTATCAATTCTTGATTTTCATTAATATATGCGTGTACATCTTTGCAGGCATAGTCTAAGGTAAACTCCTTACTGCCTATATAAATAACAGTATTTACATGCGCCACAGATATCTTTATATGCCCTGTTTCTGATACCATAAGCTTTGTAGTAACTCCACCTAGGCTGCCCACAATTTTACATACAATTTCATTTTCTGCTTTAAGTGCTCCGCCTCTTACTATACTTTTATCTTGAATAAAGTAAATACTTCCTTGTGAGGTAATTGAAGAAATATAAGCTCCCTTACCAGAAAATATAATATCTCCAGTACTTAGAATGGTGGAATCCTGACAATAATTTAATTTAATATTAACTGGTATGGATTTATGCATTTTTAGATCATCCAATATATTTTTTAGAATCTCTGTAATATCAATAACTTCGCTATAATGCTTTATTTTTAGTGGATTTAGCCCAATAAGTTTGTCCTTAATTAACAAAACAAGCTTTTCTAGTCTGACATTTTCTTGATTTTTTACCATGACAGACTTAGCAATTACACCCATACAAGCTGTAGGTAGTGTTTTAAACTTACTATCTATAAGGACTTTTATAATTTGTCCATCTGTAGTATCATAGCCAAGCAAATTAAATTTCTTAATTTCTTCTATAGCTGAAATCATTTCATTTAGCAGCTTATAAAGATTTTGAAATTGCTCTATTGCTTTAATTTTTTCATTATCTTCCCCGCCGCCAACTATTGTAGAGCTGATGACATTTCCATTTATAAATATATCACCTTTTCCACTTACAACAGCACTTTCAACATTCTGCGTTATAGTAATGGAATTTCCAGAGTTTATTTTCATTCCTTCTTTAACACTGCCATTTATTTTTATATCACCTAAAAAGCTAATGTTGCCAGTACTTAAGTCCACATCATTATTTATCTCATGGACACTGAATACACTAAAAGTATTATTTTTCATGCATGGTTTTCCATCAATTGAAGCTATAATTGTATTATTATTTTTTAGCTCAGTGCCTTGTCCTGTCCTAAATTTAACTTTTTTAACAGCTTTGGTTTTTAAAGCTTCACCAAAAACATCCTTACCTGGAATGCCTTCTTTGCTGTCTGTCTTAACGGCTATTGTATCACCCTTTAAAACAGCATTTACTGCTCCAATATTTTTAAAATCGACCTTACCGTTACTGTCTTCACTTAATTTTAATATATCGCTGTCCACTTCAAATTTAATTTGTATGCTTTCATCTTGTCCATCAACTGCTTCAACACCTTTAGCGATTAGAAGATTTTTTACGCCAATATCTGAGGTGCACTTTAACAAATTTTCTTCAATAATACCATTTTTTATACCAATACCCATTAATGCTGCTTTTATTTCACTTATAGTAAATCTAGGAGCATTTTCCCCTTCACTATCTAGGAAATATTCAATTGTTATGTAGGCCTCTGTTTTATTGTTATTAGTATTAATCTTTATACTTCTGGCTTCGCCTGCAGTAGGTTTGTCCATTCTTGAAAGACTTTCTTCTTTCACTTATCCCCACCCCTAACAATAATTTGCACTATAATTATTTTTCGTCAATTTTTGCAAAAACTTAATAAGCTTATACTTATTTGTTATTATTTATGTAATTTCTAATACTTCTATTATAAGCCCTCATAATATTTTGTACAATGTTATTTGTTGAAGAAGATAATTTAAAGTCATTAATTTTGTTAATTGGTAGAATTTTTGGAGAAGTTCCGCTGATAAACAATGCATCTAATTTACTTATTTCCTTATAATTCACCTTTTCCTCTTTAAATACTATACCTTCAGCTTTACATAGCTCAAGAATTATTGTTCTTGTTATGCCGGGAAGCACCTTTTCTAAAGGTGCTGTAATCACATTATCTCCCTTAACCATGAATATATTAGATCTGCTTCCTTCAGTTATGTATCCTTCTTTATCCACAAGAATGGCTTCATATACATTGTTATCCTCTATTAGCTTGTTTGTATATTCTCTTAGTTCTTTATTAATAATTTTTGCATTTGGGTTGCTTCTTTCCATAAAGCAAAACACTGTGCCTACTCCATTTTTATATTGCTTATCAGTTGGGTAGTGACTTTCGATAAAATAAGCATAAAATTTATTTTCTTCTATTAAACCATCACTTATTGTATTAAATATGATTTTAATGTTGCCTTCATTATACTTATTAATATCTATTAACTTAAAAAGTTCATTTTTAAGTTCTTCTTTATTCATCCAAATTTTTTTATTTATTAATGCAGCTGAATTATGAAGCCTTTCTAAATGTCTATCTAAAAATAATGGTACTTTATCTATCACTCTAATTACTTCATAAAGGGATATACCTTCAGTAATATTTTTGTCCTTAAATTCTGCATTCCTTAGAACATCTTCATTTTTAATAAAATAATCACCAAAACATTCACTCACATGAATCACCTCTTATTAATTTTTCCTGCCAAAATAAATTTTAATGGAAGCAGAATTTAACAGCTAATTTTAAGTTAAATTAGCCTATTTCCATTTTAACACTTTGATTTTATCCTGATTTTTTCTATAGTTTATTAAATATGGATTTCCTACTAAATTAAATAATGGCAGATCTGAAAGGGAATCAGAGAACATATAGGAGTTTTGGAAATCAACTTCAATATTATCCTTTTTAATTTCCTCCATTAGTCTCGTAACCTTTTCCTCTCCTTTACAATTTTCTCCATGAATTCTTGCTCTGTGAATACCTTCGACCCTTAGAAATCTAGTACCAATAACTTTATCCACTTCTTTAATATTATAAAGCTCATTTAAATAAAATTCTGCTGAGGCTGAAATTAAATATATCTTGCAGCCATTGGCCTTAAGCTTCTTAATAGTATTAATAGCATCTTTATATAATATTTTGCTAAGTCTTTCTTCGTAAAAATCCTTTACAGAAAGCTTCATATCCTCTTCTTTTATTCCATCGATAAATGAAACAAAGCACTCCTTCGTTCTTTTCAGAGGTATAACTTTACAGACATATAATATTGCAGTAAATAAAATTCTTGGCATGTGAATAATAAGCTTAGGATTTTTTATAAGCATAAATTTATAAAATTCAATTAGAGTTTCTCTTTTAGTTAAAGTGAAATCCACATCAAAAATCGCTAGTTTTTCCATAAAAGCCTCCTTTATTCCTATTTCTATTTTTAAAGATTATTAATCTTTAAGCCTTTTATAAAACCATAATTAATTTTCCCATTACAATATAATAATATTAAAAAAATCATTCACATAAATTATAATGAATTCATTTTTTTATTTTTCATTTTCCTTTACTAAGCCGCTTCTTTATGTTCAAGATTAAACTGAAATAAAACTAAAGACCGCATAAGCGGCCTTTAGTTTTATTCTTCATCCTGTAGGGATTCTTCATAATACTTGGAAACTTCTTCGAATTCCGCATCATCCGGAACTACAAGTTCTCCTTCTTCCCCTACTACTTTAAATAGATATACTGAACCATCATCAGGATTTTGAACTAATATATAGTCCTGTTCCTTATAATTAAAACCATCTACAACTTCACAGGACACAACATTTCCGTTTTCATCTTCTAGATCAACTATCATTGGTTCATGCTCGTGATCATGACCGCAGCTGCAGCCACCTTCTTCATGTTCATGTTCGCCGCAGCCACATGTATCATTTTCACAACCGCAGTTGTGTAATTTATTTTCTTCCATAACTAATACCTCCTTTAGACATTATAATAACATTGTAACCGTTATTTAACTTTTTTGAAAGAGGTTTTGTTAAATTTTTTTAAAGTGTGGCAAAGGGACGTTTCTTGTGCCACATGACAGGTATTTTAGTAGCTTGCAAGTCTCTTATAGCCTTCAAGTCTTTCCATTGCATCTTTTTGAGTCTTTTCAAATAATGCATCTGCAGCTTCTGGGAATTGTTTAGCAAGTGAAGAGTATCTTACTTCACCCATTAAGAATTCTCTGAAGTTTCCAGTTGGTTCTTTTGAATCTAAGCTAAATGGATTCTTGCCCTGATCTTTTAGGCTTGGGTTGAATCTATAATTAGCCCAATATCCGCAGTCAACAGCCATCTTACCTTCAGCTTGGCTCTTACCCATACCATTTCTTAATCCGTGGTTAATACATGGTGAATAACCAATAATTAAGGATGGTCCTTTGTAAGCTTCAGCTTCAGCTATAGCTTTTAATGTTTGGTTTTTGTCAGCGCCCATGGATACTTGTGCTACATAAACATAACCATAGCTCATAGCCATCATACCAAGATCTTTCTTCTTTGTGTTCTTTCCGCTAGCTGCAAATTTAGCTATAGCAGCTGTTGGAGTTGCTTTTGAAGACTGTCCACCAGTATTTGAGTAAACTTCTGTATCAAATACAAATACATTTACATCTTCTCCTGATGCTAGAACGTGGTCTAATCCGCCGTATCCAATATCATAAGCCCAACCGTCTCCACCAAAGATCCAGTTTGATCTCTTAATGAAGAAGTCTCTATTTTCATATAAATCATTTAATAATGGTGAATCGCCTTTTTCAGCTTCAAGTAAATCAGTTAACATATCGGCTCTTTCTCTTGTTCCTTCTCCATTTTCAAGGTTAGCTATCCAATCCTCTAGAGATGCCTTAAGTTCTGCACTTATGTTGCCTTGAATTGCTTCGTGAGCAGTATTAGCTAATCTGTCTCTTACTTGTTTTACACCAAGATACATTCCAAGACCAAACTCAGCATTATCTTCAAATAGTGAATTTGCCCATGCTGGACCATGCCCTAAATGGTTCTTAGTATATGGAGTTGCAGGTGCAGATGCTCCCCAAATTGATGAACATCCAGTAGCATTAGCTATCATCATTCTATCACCAAATAATTGAGTTACAAGTCTAGCGTATCCTGTTTCCAAGCAGCCAGCACAAGCTCCTGAGAATTCTAGTAATGGCTGTTCAAATTGACTTCCCTTTACAGTTAATTTACTCATTGGATTTTTCTTAGGTGATACTGACATAGCAAAATCCCATGCTTCAGTCTTTTCTAATTGAGTGTCAAGAGGCATCATAACAAGTGCCTTATCTTTAGCTGGGCATATGTCAGCACAGTTTCCACAGCCTGTACAGTCAAGTGGTGATACAGATATATTGAATTTAAGTCCCTTTGCTCCAGTAGCATCTTTTGCTTTAAATGTAGCTGGTGCAGCTGCCATTTCTTCATCATTTACAAGTATTGGTCTTATTGCAGCATGAGGACATACAAATGAACATTGATTACATTGAATACACTTGTCCATTTGCCATTCAGGAACGTTAATAGCAATTCCTCTTTTTTCATAAGCTGCTGTTCCCTGTGGGAATGTACCGTCTTCCATTCCTATGAATGCACTTACAGGAAGTTTATCTCCTTCTTGTCTGTTCATTGGGTCAACAATTTTGCTTATGAATTCTGGAACTTTAACAGTTGCGGCAGCTTCGCTAGCGGCATCAGCCCAAGAAGCTGGAACATCTATTTTAACTATTGATAGAGCACCCTTATCAATAGCGGCGTTATTCATATCAACAACTTTTTGTCCCTTTTTACCGTAAGAAGTTACAACTGCAGCTTTTAAGTATTTTATAGCATCATCAACAGGAATAACATGAGCTAACTTAAAGAAGGCTGATTGCATTATCATGTTGATTCTTCCGCCAAGACCTATTTCTTGAGCTATCTTAACAGCATTTAATGTATAAAACTCAATGTTGTTTTCAGCTATGAATTTCTTATAGGAAGCTGGTAAATGCTCTTCTATTTCTTGTGGAGTCCAGATAGTATTTAATAAGAACTTACCACCTTTTTTCAATCCTTCTAATACGTTGTATTTAAATACATAGGATTGGTTATGGCATGCAACGAAATCAGCTTTGTTTATTAAGTATGGGGACTTGATTGGAGTCTTTCCAAATCTTAAATGTGAAACTGTTATTCCACCTGATTTCTTTGAATCATAAGCAAAGTATCCTTGTGCATACATGTCTGTATGGTCTCCAATGATCTTTATTGCACTCTTGTTTGCACCAACAGTACCATCAGATCCAAGACCCCAGAATTTGCAAGCCTTAGTTCCTGCTGGAGTTGTATCTATATCTTCTAAAACTGGTAATGAAGTATTAGTTACATCATCAACTATACCAATTGTAAATCTATCTTTTGGAGATGTTAATTTTAAGTTTTCAAATACTGGAAGAATTTGTGATGGAACAGGATCCTTTGAACCTAATCCATATCTGCCTCCAACTATTATTGGCTCAAATTCTCTTCCATAATATGCGTTTTTAACATCTAGGTATAATGGTTCTCCTATGGAACCTGGTTCTTTAGTTCTATCAAGAACAGCTATGCTCTTAACAGTGCTTGGTATATATTTAAAGAAATGCTCTAATGAGAATGGTCTATATAAATGAACATTTAATAAACCAACTTTTTCTCCTTTAGCAATTAAATAATCTATTGTTTCTTCAATAGTATCACATACAGAACCCATAGCTATTATCATTCTTTCAGCATCTGGTGCTCCATAATAGTTAAATAGGTGATATTCTCTTCCTGTAAGCTTTGTCATTTCTGCCATATAGCTTTCAACTATTTCTGGAAGTTCTTCATAATACTTGTTTGAAACTTCTCTTTCCTGGAAGTATATATCTGGGTTTTGAGCAGTACCACGAGTCACTGGGTGATCTGGGTTTAAAGCTCTTCTTCTGAATGCATTAACATCATCCATATCAACTAAACCTTTTAAATCATCATACTCAAGCATTTCAATTTTTTGTACTTCATGTGAGGTTCTAAAGCCATCAAAGAAGTTTACAAATGGAACTCTTCCTTTTATAGCAGATAGATGAGCTACTGCTGATAAATCCATAACTTGCTGTACGGAACTTTCTGCAAGTAGTGCAAATCCTGTTTGTCTTGTAGCCATAACATCTTGATGATCACCAAAGATATTTAGGGAGTTAGCTGCTAAAGCTCTCGCTGAAACGTGTAAAACTCCAGGTAAAAGTTCTCCAGCTATCTTGTACATATTTGGTATCATAAGTAATAGACCTTGTGATGCAGTGTATGTAGTAGTTAGGGCACCAGCCTGTAATGAACCATGAACAGCACCAGCTGCTCCTGCTTCAGATTGCATCTCCATAATCTTTACAGTTTGTCCAAAAATATTTTTTCTTCCTTGAGCTGTCCATTCGTCAACATGTTCTGCCATTGGTGATGATGGAGTAATAGGATAAATAGCTGCTACGTCTGTAAATGCGTAGGAAATATGTGCTGCAGCAGTGTTTCCATCCATAGTCTTCATTATTTTCATTAAAATACCTTCTTTCTATGTAAATTTTTGAAAGGCGACATAATTAAAAGTAAATACTTCAAATTACCTACATTTAATTATATACTTTTATTTCAATATTTCAACATGAATTGTGTCTATTTCTTCTTCTTTTCATTTTTTAAAATTATCGTAGTAAAATAAAGGCCTCTCTTACTGATAAAGAGAGACCTTTTATAATTTATTTCATCTGTATTAGCTTTTTAATTTAACTGTATTAATTTTTATTATATTATCTTCTTATAAATTCCTGTGTCCAATATATTACTCCACTTGAAGTTTTTTGAGCTCCAACTCCTATTTCATTAAACTGTGGATTTAATATATTTGCTCTATGTCCAGTGGAATTCATCCACGCATTCATAACTGCCTGTGGTGTTGGCTGCCCCATTGCTATATTTTCACCAGCTGCATAAAAGCTAATTCCAAAGTCATGCATCATTTTAAAAGGATCTCCATAGGTTGGAGAATAATGCGAAAAGTACTTACTATCCCTCATATCTGCCGATTTATATCTAGCAACCCTTGATAACTGCCAGTCTCCTGTTAGTTGCCCTAAACCATTCTTACTTCTTTCAATATTTACCAGTCTAATTACCTCATTTTCTAATGCTTTTATATCTGCTATATTAGGTACACTTAGCTTTTGTCCTGGATAAATCAAATTTGGATTACTAATACTTGGGTTAGCATCAATTATTTCAGATACTCCAATTTCATATTTAACTGCTATTTTCCACATACTATCACCAGGCTGCACAGTATAAGTAATGTTTTGCGCATGTATAGCTGTTTTCGCACAAATTAAAATAACAAAACAAAATAGAAAGATGCAAAATTTTTTCATTGTCTTCTCACCTCTCTATATATTCTGTAATATTTTTTTGTTAATTATTTTTAATTCTTTTGGTTAGTAAGAAAATAATTACCAAAAGATTTAGACACTTAAACAGCGGAAAAAATTTTGAAAATAATGATCTTCTGCGTTCTCGTGTCTTTAACCAACTCAGCGTCTAAAATTTTATAAGCTTGCTTTATCTATAACCTTTACTATAAAATCCACTGCATTTCCTAAGCTGCTTTGGGACATATTATTAATGTACTTATCTTTGTTTTTATTTAGCTCGTTAATTTTTTCAATAAATATTTTATCATTTAAATTTTCTTCTTTGATAACCAAGCTATAACCGCTTTTTTCAAAGGATTCAGCATTTAGAATCTGATCTCCTCTGCTGGATTTTGATGATAGCGGTATTAGTAAATTTGGTTTTTTTAAGGCTAAAAATTCAAAAATAGAATTTGCACCTGCTCTTGAAATAATTATGTCAGCAGCAGCCATTAAATGTGGTAAATCCTCATTTACATATTCAAACTGCTTATAGTTTCCAAGATTCTTATAACTAGCATCAATATTACCTTTTCCGCATAAATGCAAAATATTATATGAAAGTAATAAATCATTTAAATTTCTTCTAATAAAATCGTTAATGTTTTTAGAGCCTAAGCTTCCACCCATTATAAACAAAATAGGTTTTTCATTATTAAAATTACCAAGTTTTAGTCCTTTTATTCTGCTTCCTTCTAATAGTTCCTGTCTAATTGGAGTGCCTGTTAGAACAACCTTTTTTTTACTTAACTTATTAACGGACTCTGGAAAAGTCACACATATTTTAGTGCAATATGGAGCAGAAAGCTTATTTGCAAGGCCTGGAGTAATATCAGATTCATGGGCAATTACAGGAACCCTATTAAAGTATGCTCCCAGCACAACTGGTACTGCAACAAAGCCTCCCTTTGAAAAAACTATATTAGGTTTTTGCTTTTTTATAATATCATAGGCCTCAAAAATCCCTTTAATTACTTTAAAGGGATCAGTAAAATTCTTTATATCAAAATATCTTCTTAATTTACCACTTGCAATGGAATGATACTCTATTTTATTTTCTTCAATTATTCTTCTTTCAATACCATCTTTTGTGCCTATATATTGAATTTCATATCCTAACTCTTTTAGTTTTGGGATTAGAGCAAGGTTTGGAGTTACATGTCCTGCAGAACCTCCACCTGTCATTATTATCCTTTTGCTACTCAAAATACCATCTCCTATAATGAATTAATCATTCAGCTAATATTATAATATACGTAAAGTCTATTTTTGAATATAATTATTAAAAAATAATTTTTTATATAAAAATTAGCATTAAAATATAAACTTAGCATTTACACCTTTATTCTTCTAAAATAATTATTACCTTTTTGGACAATATAATAACATAAATCATATAAGGAGGTAATACATTATGGCAAGAAATAAAGCATTAGTTCCTCAGGCAAAAGCAGGACTGGACAGATTTAAAATGGAAGCTGCAAGAGAAGTTGGTGTTCCTTTAAGTGAAGGTTATAATGGTGATCTTACTTCCAGAGAAAATGGCTCAGTAGGCGGCCAAATGGTTAAAAAAATGGTTGAAGCTTATGAAAAAGGATTAACTCAATAGCAATTTAAAAGAAGGCTTGCTTTATTATAAGCCTTCTTTTAAATTTTATTTTATTTATATTTTTAAAATTTCTATATAAAGTTTTTGGTGGTTAATATAAAAACATTAATTTCATTATCCATGATTCATACAAATTCATAATCTATATTTTTCCTCAACTTCCTTTAAGACTCTATAATATTATATCCTGCTTTGGATAAGCTATTATTACAAAGATAAAAGGAGGTGAATATAAATGGCAAGAAATAAAGCATTAGTTCCTCAAGCAAAGGCTGGTTTAGACAAATTTAAGATGGAAGCTGCTAGAGAAGTTGGGGTTACATTAAATGAAGGCTACAATGGGGACCTTACTTCAAGAGAAAATGGTTCAGTAGGCGGCCAAATGGTTAAGAAAATGGTTGAAGCTTACGAAAAGGGCCTATAATATACTTAAAGACAAGTAGGAATTTTCCTACTTGTTTTTTAACAATTATTTTAATTTATTTAAAGCTCATTAAAGTTTATTTTAAATTTAATTTTTTATTTTAAGTTCAATAAGTTAATATACTAAAATAATAAAAAGGAGATTTCTCTCCTTTTTATTATTTTTGAGATAGACCTGATACGATTCCTTCAAAATCTTGAAGGCAGTTATCTATATGTCCTATTTCTCTTTCTATTTTCTCTTTTATACTTCCATTTTCAGCGTTCCCAGATGCTATAGATAAGCATTGTCTAACATCTTTTAAACTTAATAATGCTCTATCCATATGTTTTCTAGCTTCCTCATTCATATTCATCACCTCTAGTTTATGAATTATTTATTACAAATAATAGTATGTGCAGAAGTGATATAATTTACTTAAATTTTATGACAATCTAAAAGCATTAATTTTTAGTTGAATAGATTGTACCCCATTAAAGCTATTTAATAACGGATAATATATTAAATCCAATTTAATTTTATCA
>Ga0255336_101814_pt1 | contig 13069 bp, 8 predicted proteins | sample MeOH1_35cm_T3_17_FD_189102 | JGI IMG/M metagenome (GOLD analysis project Ga0255336, IMG submission 189102) | Sandy soil microbial communities from University of British Columbia, Vancouver, Canada - MeOH1_35cm_T3_179 | ecosystem: Engineered > Artificial ecosystem > Sand microcosm > Unclassified ...
GGATGCAGCAGATGCGCAAGCGCCGTTTCCACGTTCGGCGAGAACTTGAGCGGGTTATTGTCGGTGGCAACGATCATCGTGGCCTCGCTGCGCAGTTCGCGCTTAGTGGCCGCGCGCGCGACCAGCAGGTCGAGCGTTCCCTGCGTCGCCTCGTGCAGCAGGACTCCGATCTGTTGCATCAGGGCAGGCGTGAGAGCGTCGAGCCGAACATCAGGTGCGTCGAGCCCGCGCAGGAACGCCTGGAGTAGCGCTTGTGCTTCGCCGGCAGGCTCGGTGTGAGGATGCGCTTCCGGCGCTTCTCGCGGCCGTCGTGTTGCCGGAGCCTCGCCCAAGTCCCAAGGCGCTTGAGCGGGTTGCACGGGCGTTTGCGTTGCGGGGTGCGGGCGCAGCGATTCGGGCGCGTCCCACGGATGCCCGGCGTCGGGCGGCTCTGGCTCTTGCCGAAGCCGCCGCGCGTCCCGAGATCCAGCCGCATCCCAAGGTGCTTGAGCAGGTTGAGCAGGCGTTCGCGCGGCAGGACGCAGGCGCGGCGGTGTGAACGCGCTATGCAGCTCAGAACCCCGGTCGGGCAAAGTCGCAGGCGTCACAATCGGCTTGGCCGCGCCGGTCAGGGCGGCGAACGGATCGACGTCGCCGGAGGTGTTGCGTTCGCTGAGCGGCGCATCAATGGGCGACGGGCCCAACGACGCATAACCCGCCTCGCGAGCGCCGCCTGACCTGTCGGCGCTCGGCCCCAGGCCGAACAGGTCGTCGATCGTGCGGTTGGCAGCGGGATCGTTGACCCCCAGATCGAAGTCGTCGGGGAGGGCTGCCGGCGGATTGCCGAACGGCACGGGAGAATCAGCGGAAGCATGATCGGCACGAAAAAAATCGTCTAGACCCGCGTCTGCCTCCGTGTGACGAGCCGGCGTGCCAAAGATGTCCGCGAACGGATCGACCGGGTTGGTCGGTGAAAGCGCGGGATGCTCGTGATCGTCGTGCTCCGTGACCCGGGCATGCAATTGATAACCGCCGATCTGCACTTCGTCGCCGTCCGCCACGCCGACTTCCTGGCCAGGTTCCAGCGGCGTGCCGTTCACGAGCGCCGGATTGCTGCCTCGATCCACCAGCCGATAACGCCCGTCGCGCCACACAATCTGCGCATGTACCCGCGACACCGTGCGCTCCGCGTCCACGAGCACGAGCCGGTTCGACTCGGCACGGCCGATCGTGCCGCCCGCCGTATCGAAGTTCGCTGATAGAGCCTGCGCCGGCGTCTGCCCGTTATGGCGCGTGACCGTAAGTGTCAGCATCGCGGAAGCCTCGTTCCAGGCGCGTTCGATTAATCAAATTCGTAGACGAAATCGCCCGACGTGGCCGAGAGCCCGATGCGCGTCAGCGCGCGGCCCTCGGTCAGCCGCGTCAGGTACTCGGTCGAGATGCGGGGCAGGACGCTGTTGGTCAGCAACGCGTCGATCACCCGGCCACCCGACTCGGCCTCCGTGCAACGTGACACGATTAGCGTGACCGCGTGGTCGTCGTAGTCGAACGGAATGCCGTGATTCTCGGCCACGCGGCGGCGAATGCGCTCGAGTTGCAGGCGCACAATGTTCGCCATCATCGTGTCGGAGAGCGGGTAGTACGGCACCGTCACCACGCGGCCCAGCAGCGCCGCCGGGAACACTTCCAGCAGCGGCTCGCGCAACGCAAGCGCGAGCACGTCGGGGGCCGGCGTGTGCGCCGGATCGCGGCACATCTTCATGATGACCTCGGAACCCACGTTCGACGTCAACAGGATGATGGTGTTCTTGAAGTCGATATAACGACCCTCGCCATCTTCCATCCAGCCTTTGTCGAAGACCTGGAAGAAGATTTCGTGCACATCCGGATGGGCCTTTTCCACTTCGTCCAGCAGCACGACGCTATACGGACGGCGCCGCACCGCCTCGGTCAGGATCCCGCCTTCTCCATAACCGACATACCCTGGCGGCGCGCCCTTGAGCGTCGACACGGTGTGGGCTTCCTGGAATTCGCTCATGTTGATGGTGATGACGTTCTGCTCGCCGCCGTAGAGCGCTTCCGCGAGCGCCAGCGCGGTCTCCGTCTTGCCGACGCCCGACGTGCCGCACAGCATGAAGACGCCTATTGGCTTGTTCGGGTTGTCGAGACGCGCGCGCGAGGTCTGGATGCGTTTCGCGATCATGTCGAGCGCATGACGCTGGCCGATGACCCGACGATCGAGCGTCTCGGCGAGATTGAGGATCGCAGCCATCTCGTTTTTGACCATGCGGCCCACCGGGATGCCGGTCCAGTCCGCGACCACGGTGGCGACCACCGCGGCGTCGACGCTCGGCAGAATCAGCGGCGACTCGCCCTGCAAACCGGCGAGCTGGGTTTTCAGGCTGGCGAGCCGCTCGAGCAGCGCGTCGCGCGGACGCGGCGCATCGCCGGCGACGGGCTCGGCGCTATCGACTTTCTGACCGCTTTCGCGCAAGGCCGCGCGCACCGACAACAGCTCGTCGACCACGCCTTTTTCCTCGTTCCAGCGCGCCTCGAGTTGCTTGAGCACCTCTTGCTCGCGGGCCAGCATGCCGGCCACCTCCGACGTCCGCGAGCCCACGTCCATGCCCATGCTCGCTTCGCGCGCGACAATGCCCGCTTCGATTTCCAGCGACTCGATCCGGCGGCGGCTGTCGTCGACTTGCGCGGGCGTTGCATGCTGGCTGACGGCGACTCGCGCGCAAGCCGTGTCCAGCAGGCTCACGGCTTTGTCGGGCAATTGCCGCGCCGGAATGTATCGATGAGAAAGCCGCACTGCGGCCTCGATCGCCTCGTCGAGCAGCAGCACGCGGTGATGCGACTCCAGCACCGCTGCCACGCCGCGCAACATCAGGACGGCTTTGGGTTCATCGGGTTCGTGCACCTGCACGACCTGGAAGCGCCGCGTGAGCGCTGGATCCTTCTCGATGTATTTCTTGTATTCCGCCCAGGTCGTGGCGCCGATAGTGCGCAGGTCGCCACGCGCGAGCGCGGGCTTCAGGAGGTTGGCCGCGTCGCCTGTCCCGGCCGCGCCGCCAGCGCCAATTAGCGTGTGGATTTCATCGATGAAAAGAATGATTGGCGTCGGGCTCGCCTGCACCTCGTCGATCACTTGCCGCAGCCGTTGTTCGAACTCTCCCTTCATGCTCGCGCCCGCTTGCAGCGCGCCGAGATCGAGCGCGAGCAGCGTCACGCCTTGCAACGGCGGCGGCACGTCGCCCCGCACCAGGCGTTGCGCGAAGCCTTCGACCACCGCCGTCTTGCCGACGCCCGCCTCGCCGGTCAGGAGCGGATTGTTCTGCCGCCGCCGCATTAGGATATCGACGATCTGGCGAATCTCTTCATCGCGGCCACTGACAGGATCGGTCTCGCCCTTGCGGGCCTTCGCGGTCAGGTCGGTCGCGTACTTCTTCAGTGCTTCCTGCTGCCCCGCGCCCGGCGCACCGGGTGCGGCTGCGTGGCTTGCCGGAGCCGGTTCGTCTGCCGCGTCCTCAGCCGATCCGGACAGGATGCGGTCGAAGTTATCGGAGAAATCTTCCAGCTTGATGCGCTCGAACTGAGGCGAGATCGCCAGCAGAAGACTTCTTAGCCGCGGGGTCTTCAGCATGCCGACCACGAGATGGCCGGTGCGTACCTGGGTTGCGCCGAACATGAGCGTGCCGTAGACCCAGCCGCGTTCGATCACGTCGGCAATGTGTTCGGAGATATCGGAGACCGAGGTGGCGCCGCGCGGCAAGCGGTCGAGCGCTGCGGTCAGGTCGCGGGCGAGCGCGGCGTCGTCGATGTTGTAGTGCGCGATGAGCCGCTGCAAGTCGGAGCCGGGCGTCTCCCGGATCTGCATCAGCCAGTGCGTCAGTTCGACATACGGATTGCCGCGCCGGCGGCAGAACACGAGGGCGCTGTCGACCGACCGGTAGCCGATCTTGTTGAGCTTGCCGAACAAGGCCACACGACTGATTTCCGCCATCGTGGACGCTCCTTGAGCGATGCGGGGAATACGCGAGCGGCGCAAGGCGCACGCCGTCACCTCATAAGACGGCGCTGCATCCGGCTTTTTTAAGCGTCAGAGCGGTAGAAGCGCGTCTGCGTCGAGGGCGAGGTCGGCGGCGTCGGCGCGTCGCGCGGAATGGGCGAGCCACGCCGAATAACCGAGCCGGCCGTAAGCGCCTAGTCGCAGCGGCGGCACGTCGCTGGCACGCAGCACGAGCCTAGCGTCCCACGCGAGTTCGCGGTTCAGATGCTGGCGCACCAGCGCGACGAGCGTAGCCAAGGCCGTGCCGCCCGGCAGCAGCGCTTCGTATTGCGCCAGCGCCAACGGGCCGATCGCGAGCCGGAACTTGTGCTGCCGGTCCCAGACGTAGCCGCCGAGAACCGCGCCACGACCCAGACCCAGAGCGTTCGTCCCCCATGGACCACGCTGTGCTTGACGATGAGTAAGAGCACTGATTGTGGCGAGCACGGTCCGCTCGCCGCGTTCCAGCTTCATCCAGTGTCCGCAAAACGGTTCCATTCGCACAGGGACATGGAGCACAGCCGTAGCGATAGCTTCGAGCACTTCCGGTGGGCGCGTCTGCATGTTGAGCAGGCCCGCAAAATGGAGCTTCGCATGATCGGAGACGGCATCGCGCCGATGGCAGGAGTCGCCGCCCAGGCCGAGCAGCGAGCCGACGTAGAACGCGAAGCGGTCGCTGTCCGGCCGGTCGAGGCTATTGGCCGGCCGCCCCTGAGTCCACGCCCGATAGAACAGCAGCAGGAAGCGATGCAACAGCATGTCGAGCAAGCGCGAGAACGCGGCGTCGCCGTGGTGAAGCAGGCGCTCACGGGCGAACTCGGTTAGATGCAGCGGCAGCGGGCCGTTAGGCCCAAGGAAACCGAAGAAATGCTGGACCAGGCGAGGCGCGCCGACGTGTCCGCGGATGCCTGCCTGGGTCAACGCGGCGAGCGGTGCTGCAGCGAACATGAGCGAGGCGTCCTGCGCGAGCCGGACCGGTTCGTCGCTGGGACGCGGGGCGAGACCCAGCGGCGGAAGCTGCGGCGTAAGCGCTTCGATCCGGCGCATCAACGGGAAGAAATCGTATCGATGCGGTGCTGCCGCCACTTGGTCGAGATAGGCCGCAAGTACGCGCGCGCGTTGCGCCGCGTCGGGCACAAGGGTCTCCCCGGCGCGGCCGTCCTCTCGCGGCGGGCTCAGAGTACCGGACGGGTTCCGCATCGCGGGGGCAGGCGCAGGATTTCGCCGCGCGCAGTGGTGCGCAGGACCGTTTGCACGAAGGCATTTATCGACACATAACGCGCAAAAAAACGATCGAGCGTGCATCCCAGCAAATAGGCGCTGCCGCCCTGGAACGCCATGTCGTCGGCGGCGAGTTCGATTTCCAGCCCGCGACCGAACGCGATCGGTCCAGGCAGACTCAGGCGCCGCACCACCGGCTTCGCATGCACCGACAGCACCCCCGCGATCTGGTTGCGCCCGACGTCGTCGTTGGCGGGGACATGCAGCATCAGCAGCGAGCGCAGGGCGGCCGCGCCCTCGCGTGCATCGCCGTCATAGAGCGACAGATAGTGCAGCGCCAATTGATCGACGAGCCGCCAGCCCTGGCCCGCATCGAGGCACGGCGCCGCCGGTGCCGACGGGCCGCCTACGCACCTGACCAATATCACGGGTGCGGCGATGTCGAGCGTAAAGTCGCCGTGAGTGCTTCCAAGCGGCATCAGGAGCGGCAGGTCGCGATTGGTGCAGAGCGTTTCGAATGCGAGTTGCCGCAAATCGCCGCTATACGGCGCCTCCCTCGGATCGACGATCGATACGAACACCTCGCTGCCCACGTACTCCGTGCGATACCCGCTGCGCTTGCGCTGCACCGGCACCACGCGCGGGTCGCGCTGCACAGTGAAATAGGCCGAGTCCTCGGGCCGGTCGGCGAGATAGTCCGCATAGAACGGGTGAAATACCTGCTCGCGGTCGTCTCCTGCGCCGTACCCGGTCACCCCGGTTACCGAATGAATCTCGAAATCGAGTGGCCGGGTCCGGTCGGGCACAACGTGGAAATCCGCCACGCCATCCGATACAAACGCGCGATCCGCGTGTTTGGGAAACAGGTTGATGACCGGCACGCAGTCGAGCTGCACGTGCTCGCGCGAGACCACGCGTTCTAGCGAGGCGTCGCCGCTTGCCAGCAGGATCGTCAGTTCGATTTCACGCGATTCAAACGCAGGCAGCAGATCCGACAATCCCGCGATCTCCACGAAGCGAAAGCGCTGCGGAAACGCGAAATATTCGTGCAGCAAGCGATACCCCTGGAACGCGTTCGGCGTGACCGGCAGCAGCGCTTCGCTGTCGTCGAAGCCGGCGGAAGACAGCGCGCTCGCGGGCAAGGTTTCAATGTGCTCAACCGGACGCTGGGGCGTCGAGATCGTGACGGCCAGCGTATTGCCCGCGACGAACTCGAACAGCTTGTAGGCGATGTCATCGCCGCCGGCAAAGTAGAGCCGCAGGGTGTCGAGGTCCAGTGCGTCGAAGCTTAGTCCTTCCGGTGTGGACAAGCGCAGCCGCAATGCGCCTCGCACCCGGTTTGCGATCGCGCGCGTGCCTGGTACCGTCGTGAGTGGCAGATCGGATACGCGGGTAAAGTAGCTTGCATCGGTCAGCTCGACGGGCCACAGCGTCAGGTCCGCGCTGGTGCGGAATTCGCACGCGGTGGCCTCGCCGAAGGTCTGGTTTGCGATCAGGGCGGTGTGTCGCGGGACGGTGAACCCCGCTGCCAGGTTTGGATTACCGAGATCGGGCGTGAGCCGGGCAATCAGCATGGACGGAGTCGGACACACGGCTTGCGGCAACACGGCTTGCGTGAGCCGCTGCGTGAAGCGCGGAAACTCCTCTTCGAGTTTCAATTGCACGCGCGCGGCCAGAAACGCGCTGCCTTCGAGCAGGCGTTCCACATAGGGGTCGGCGACATCGACACCGGTCATTCCCAGGCGTGCCGCAATCTTCGGGAATTGCTGTGCGAACTCCGCGCCCATTTCGCGCAGATGGGCGAGTTCGGTGTTGTAGTGCCGCAGCAGGCGTGGGTCCATGGCTCTTTACCGGCAGGTTAGTGTGGCAACTAGCGTGGCAGTTCCGTTACCGTGATGCCGCCTTCCTCGAGATCGATCTGGGTTCGCAGCGCAAATTCGAGGGGCACCGGTTGTGCCCACAGGAGCCCGCGAATTACGAGCGAAATCTGATTGTGCATGTCGAGCACCGAGCGGTCGAACACGGGTTCGATTTCGAGCGACGCCGCCGCGATGCGTGGCTCGAACAGCACGATGGCTTGCCGGATAGCCTGTTCGAGCGAGACGGCATCCACCGTCGATGCAAAGCGTCCGGACAAGCACGGCAAGCCGTAATTCAGCACCGAACTGAAGGCGGCCGGATAGTGTTCGGACCAGCTTTCGTCGGCGAGACGGGTTGTATTGAACAGCCACGCGAGGTCGCGCAATACGGCCGCGCGCAACGAACGTTTAGTCAGAAAGCGCGTGTCGATAGGGTCTGCCCGGGTTTTTGGATCGTCGTCAATCAGCCGGTCCAGCAGCGACGGCTGCAGGCGTTCGGCCGCGGTTTGTTCAGCCATGAAAACCCTCCGGACGCGCTGCGCCGCCTGTTGTCATTTCACCCGCCGTGCGGCGACATCGAGTGCGAACGTCACCTCGGCGCCGCGGCTACCGGTTTCCTTTTGCGGTGCGCAGGTCATGGTCAGCTTCTGCGCCGAGAGTTCGAAGATTTCGCACGGCCGGGTGAACCGGGTGCTCGTGTAGATGTGATAGTTGCGGATATACGCGTCTTCCAGCTTCATTGAAAGGAACTCGATCTGCACCCCGTTATCCGGTCCGCCTGACTTGAAGCACTTGATGTGCGCCAGCGCAAGCAACTCCGCCTGCGCGCATAACTTGGCGATAGCCGGCGACGCCGCGTCGACCACCTTGATCACGCCGAGGTCGGTGACCCGCATGTCGTTGGCATTGAGCGCCTGGCCGGGATGGTAGCCGTCGTAACCCTGGGCCCAGCGCCAACCGTGGATTTGCATGGGCGTTTCCCAGTCGCCGCGCGCTGGCGCTTCGCCCTTCACCGGCGTATTGCTGCGCTTCGGGACGACCTGGAGAAACATGTCGTCGGATTCGACCAGCGCGAGCGCGTCGAACTGGTGCAAATAGTCCAGCGTCAGGCGGGTCGAAGCTTGCGGTGGCGAAGCATCGGAGCTTGGCATCGTCACGCTCCTCGCGTGGAGAGTCCTGACTGCGGCTGGATCGGGTCGGGCCAAGTCGGGTCGTGTCGGAGATAAGACGACGGCTTACCTGTGATTTTCAAAGATGCGCCGTTTAAAAAATCGCCCCGCACTTCGTTTACCTAGCGACGTCGGCGGAGTATGCAACGCCGGCGCAGGGGCGCCATTCCATTGACACAACACGAGGAGCGAGTCATGGCCACGATCGATTGTTATCTGAAGATCGACGGCATCGATGGTGAATCGACGCATAAGGGAGCAGAGGGGCAAATAGAAGTGCAGTCGTGGCAGTGGGGCGTCGACAATGCCAGCAGTCACACCGTGGGCGGCGGCAGCGGCGTGGGCAAGGCGACCCCCGGCTTGCTCACTTTCGTTCACTCTTACGACAAGTCATCAACAGCGTTGGCGAAGTGCTGCGCGTCGGGCAAGCACATCGCCAGTGCGAAGCTGACAGTCAGCAAGGCGGGCGAAGGACAAAAGGAATTCCTGACCGTCTCCATGAAGCAGGTGATGGTCGTGTCGGTGTCGCACGGTGGGGCGTCAGGCGGAGACATGTCCGAGAACGTATCTCTCAGTTACGCCGATATCGAATTCGAATACAAGCCACAAGATGACAAGGGCGCGCTGGGCGGCGCGACCAAGTTTGGCTGGGACGTCAAGAGCACGGAAACCCGGTGAGGGTCGCCGGAGCGCAGCGGGCGTAGCGCCGAATTGTCATGGCCCAGCCGCTCGTCACCATCGATACCCCCCTCGGTGACGATGCGTCGTTCCTGAGCCTGCGCGCCACGGTGGAATTGGGCCGCCTGTTCAGCTACGACCTGACGCTCGTGTCGAAGCGGCCGGATCTCAACTTCGCGCGCATTCTCGGTAAGCGTGTCACGGTGTCCCTGCATGTGCCTAAGGCCAAAACGCGTCTCTTCGGCGGGTATGTGGTCGCCTTTCGGCAGACCGGCATGCGCGGGCGGCTGTATGTGTACGAAGCCGCGGTACGCCCTTGGTTGTGGCTGCTGACGCGGCGCAGTAACTGCCGGATTTTTCAGAATAAGACCGTGGAAGAGATCGTCAAGGCCATTTTCGCGGACCCGATATACAAGAGCGTGGAGTTGGGCGAGATCAAGTGGAAGGCGAATTCGCGCACCCATGCTGCGCGCGAATACTGCGTGCAGTATCGCGAGTCGGACTTCAACTTCGTGAGCCGGTTGCTGGAAGATGAGGGCATCTATTACTGGTATCAGGATCGCGATGGAAAGGAGTCTTTGGTGCTGACCGATACGCTCGCCACCCATGAGCCCGTTCCGGGATACGAGTCGCTTCCCTACGGCGCCGTGTTGAGTGCTGCGCCGGGCGCCGAATACGTCAGCGAATGGCGGACGCACCACGAGATAGAAACGCGCAACTGGCTGTTGACCGACTATGACTTCAAGCATCCGTCGCGGCCGTTGCAAAAGAAGGCCGTCAAGAGCATGCCGGGCTTCGATGCATTCGGCGACCTCGAGCATTTCGATTTTCCGGGCGGCTACGTCGATCCCGATTATGGTGAGAGCCGCGCCAAGGCACGCGCCGATGAACTGCGGGTTGACGCGTCGTCTGCTCCGTCTGCTACGTGGGCCGATCAACCGCCCGTCAATTGGCATCAGGTCGATGCGCGCACCAACAGCATGAGCGTGCGCATTGGGAGTTTGTTGAAGCTGGAACGGCATCCGCGTGCCGATCAGAATACCCAGTATCTCGTTACCCGTACGCGCTATGAGATTGATCTCGCAGACTACGAAGCATTCGAGGGCGCGCAACCCAGCCGCTGCGAATGCTGGTTTTCAGCGATCGATGCCAAGCGTCCTTTTGCGAGCGCAAGGACGACGAGGAAACCTTTTGTGCAGGGGCCGCAGACCGCAGCGGTGGTTGGGCCCGGAGGCGACGAGATCTACGCCGACAACTACGGCCGTGTGAAGGTGCAGTTCTTCTGGGACCGCCTCGGCAAGCGCGATGAAAATAGTTCGTGCTGGATGCGGGTGTCGCAGCCCTGGGCGGGGAAGGGATGGGGGGCGGTGGCGCTTCCGCGCATTGGGCAAGAGGTGATCGTCGATTTTCTGGAAGGCGATCCGGACCGGCCCATCATTACCGGGCGGGTTTATAACGCAGAGCAGATGCCGCCTTATGAACTGCCGGCGAACATGACGCAGTCAGGGATCAAGAGTCGGTCGAGTAAAGGTGGCAGCGGTGCGAACTGCAATGAGCTGCGCTTCGAGGACAAGAAGGGGCAGGAGCAGGTGCTGCTTCATGCGGAGAAGAATCAGGATATTGAGGTGGAGCACGATGAAACGCACTGGGTCGGGCATGACCGGAAGAAGAATATCGATAACGATGAGACCACTCATGTGAATCATGACCGCACCGAGACGGTGGGGAACAATGAGACGATTTCGGTCGGGGTCAATCGTAGCGAGACTGTGGGAAGCAATGAGAAGATCGGCATTGGTATCAATCGCACGGAGACGGTCGGGGCGAACGAGAGCATTACGATCGGCGCGAACCGGACGAAAACCGTGGGGGCCAGTGAGACCGCGACCGTTACGTTGCAGCGCACGCATAGCGTTGGAGTCAATGAGACGATTACGGTGGGTGCGGCGCAGGAAGTGACGGTTGGGGCGTTTCAGGCGGTGACCGTGGGTGATTATCAAACCGTGAACGTGGGGGCGGACCAGACGATCGGCGTAGGCGGAAATCAGTCCACGAGCGTCGGTTCGGACCAGTCGCTCGACGTAGGCGCGGGGCAGACGGTGACCGTGGCTGCGGATGCAAGCGAAACCATCAGCGGCGCCCAGTCGAGTTCGGTCGGAAAGGGGCGTAGTACATCCATCACGGAAGACGATGCGCTTTCGGTCGGAAAGAACCTGGTCATCGATGCGGGGGAGTCCATCACTATCACAACCGGTAGCGCCAGCATCTGCATGAAGAAGGACGGGACGATCGTGATCAAGGGCAAGGATATTACAGTTGATGCCAGCGGGAAAATCAATGTGAAGGCGGGCAGCGACATTGTGATGAAGGGTTCGAAGATCCTGCAGAATTGACGGCGCGGCGAAGCGAGGCAGATGATGAGCGGTAAAGACGGCACAACGGAGATCTGCAGCGGTGAGTTGCTTCGGCCGTCTGCATCGGTGCCTGTAGCCGAGCTCGTGACGGGAGAACTCGTCGGATTAAGGAAGGACGGGGACTCGCCACTCGTGACTTTCCTCAGCTGCGGGGAAGCGCCGCGCTTGCTGCGCGTACGCTCGTCGAGCTTCGCAGCGAGCAAGTCGGCCCGATGTTCGAACAGGCGCGAATCGACACCCGGCGGCAGACGCACGACGCACGGTTGAGGGCAACGAGCGTCTATTTATCGGCGCGTGTCACCCCCCCAATGACCATAATGTCCCGGTGACAGGCCGTCAACGCTAGCGCCGGGTAGCCGCCGAGCATCTGTGTTTGCTTCGACCCGATGGGTCTGTTCCCGACGGCCGCGTCCGCGTCGTTCAAAAATCGCTGGCTCAAACACTCTGAAAGATGCTTGCCAAGTGGATTCTTGCAGCGCTGTCCGCGATGTTCATTGCGGCCGCGAGCGCGCAGCTCATTCGAGACCGTGGCCGGGTAGGGCCTACAGCGAAAACATGGTTGATTGTCGGAGGGATGTTCGCGCTCGTCAGCGCCTGGCTTTGGACGACGCCTGGATAAGCGTTTGTATGGCGGCCGAAACTCACCACTTGAATTTCACCGGTTCGAGTTCGTCTTGCTGGTAGGCCCTAAGACGTCGCGCCGCATTAGAAGGCCGAACGGAAAAGTGAGAATTGCTTGCGAGACATGCTCGGGCACGGAGCGTATATGACGATGCAACAGCCTGTCAGGGACTTGTTAATCTTCCTTCAAAAACACCCGGCGGTAAGGCTTCGCATCCGCGCGGCACCCAATCGAACGCTGCTGTACGCGGGCACTTTTTTCAGGCCAATGTGGAAAACTACTGATGACGCGAACCGCTCGTGTCCGTCTGGCGCCGCCAAGGAGACACTGCCCGACGTGCTCGCTCGCATCAGCCTGGAGGGGCAAGTATCACCCACGTTGCTCGCGTGGGTAAAGGAACTTGACATACTCGAACCGTGGGACCAGAACGGCTTCATCGTATGGCGAGCGCTGTCGGGCATCTTTGCTTCAAATGCGGTGGGGGCGGTGTCGTTTTCCGTCGGGTCGGGAGTGGATAGGAGTAAGGTGTTCGCCGCTACCGAGCTTGCAGTACTGCTCAGGAACCCACGTATCGACGGGGTGACCCGGGACGTTCTCGCCTATTATCAACGCTGTCTGCTGTCCAAAAATCCAGGGATGAATTTCGGGGTTGTGATAGGGTAAGGGGTGTAGTCGTCGAAGTCCACCGACAGCAACCGATCTGGATCGGGACAGCAGACTCTCGACATGGTGGAGAGATACTCGCGCTCTTGTAGACGTTTTCACGCGCCAGTCAACGAGCACAGTTCGGGAAGCTCTACGTTAAGAGTAATAAAATGACATTCCGGCCGCTTGGAAGCAGCCGTTCGCGAGCCGAGTGACGATGGGCCAACAGTGCCGGACCGGAACCCGGGTTGTTCCCGCAAGGGCACTACTCTATTGCGCCCAGGGCAGGCGTAGCGCCGTGCAGTGAAGGTGGAGGCACGAAGCCGCACAATTCCTTCGGCGCCGCACGTACCCGTTGACGGACCCGAACGGTCGGAAAACTTGATCGGTCGAATGCGACTACAGGGTCGGCGTCGGCGAGCGACGATTCC
>Ga0255336_101815_pt1 | contig 13066 bp, 13 predicted proteins | sample MeOH1_35cm_T3_17_FD_189102 | JGI IMG/M metagenome (GOLD analysis project Ga0255336, IMG submission 189102) | Sandy soil microbial communities from University of British Columbia, Vancouver, Canada - MeOH1_35cm_T3_179 | ecosystem: Engineered > Artificial ecosystem > Sand microcosm > Unclassified ...
AGTATGTTCAATATGCTTTAAATTTAGCCTATAATCATTTTCTTTTCTAGTTAATACACACCTTTCACCAAGTTCTTGCAGCCTTGACTTTATATGCTCTGAAAAGTTTTCTCCAAACTCAGTTATAAATTGTTTCATTGATAATGTTTTTTTTATATTATAAATTTTTCTCATAAAAATCCTCCTTTCATAGGTCATACTTGGCAGTTAAGATTACTAGCTGCCATTTTGTGTTTAGTTTTATATACGATAAAAAACCACCTGAAAAGGTGGTCTGAATCCAAGCTATCTATATAAAAAGGCAACTATTATAGTTTAGTAACGTTTGAAGCTTGTGGTCCTCTTGCGCCTTCTTCAACATCAAATTGAACCTTTTCACCTTCTTCTAGATTTTTTCTAGCAGAATCATCTTGAATTGCACTGAAGTGAACAAAAACATCTTTTTCTCCTTCAATTGCAATAAATCCATAACCTTTTTCTGAATTAAACCATTTAACTGTACCAGTTTTCATATATAGTCCTCCTAAGGCAGAACACCTTATTCTTGATAAATCTAAAATTTTATATCAACAGTGTTGCACTACCAATTTTTAATTATACCATTATAAATATAAAATGCAAGTCTTTTTAAAAACTCCGACTTCCAGGTTTAACATACTCAATTTACTTTTTTGCAAAGTAAAAATCACTCTTAATTAATTGTTAATTATTAATTAGCGAAGCTACTGCTGAGCTTTAGTATCCTTTTGGATGATTAAAGTGCCAATTCCAAGCTGTTTTTATAATGGTTTCAAGAGAATCAAATTTAGGTTCAAAGCCAAGCTCATCTATAGCCTTTTGAGAGGATGCTATTAAAACTGCAGGATCTCCAGCACGCCTTGGAGCCACTTCAGCTTTTATTTCTCTTCCAGTTACCTTTCTAGTAACTTCTATTACTTCTTTAACAGAAAAGCCCTTTCCATTTCCAAGATTAAAAATCCTGCTGTCTCCACCTTTTCTAAGTCTGTCAACGGCTAAGAGATGTGCCTGAGCTAGATCCATAACATGAATATAATCTCTAATACAAGTCCCATCTTCAGTATTATAGTCATCTCCAAAAATCATTATCTTCTCTCTTTTTCCAAGTGCTGCCTCAATAATTAGTGGTATAAGATGAGTTTCAATCTTATGATCTTCACCTATTTTGCCGCTTTCGTGAGCTCCTGCTGCATTAAAATATCTAAGAGCAGTGTATTTTATACCATAGGCATTGTCACACCATTTCAAAATCTTTTCAACAGTAAGCTTTGATTCTCCATAAGGATTTGTTGGAAATGTCTTATCTCTTTCAACTATTGGAATACTTTCAGGTTCTCCATAGGTTGCAGCGGTAGATGAAAATACAATATTTTTAACACCATAATCTTTCATGGCTCTTAATAGGCTTAAAGTCCCACCTACATTGTTTTCAAAATACTTTAATGGCTCAGTTACACTTTCACCAACAAGAGAATCTGCCGCAAAATCAATTACTGCATCTACATTATTTTCTGTAAACACCTTATCTAATATTGACCTATCCCTTAAATCTCCTTCATAGACCTTTCCGCCTAAAATAGCTTCCCTATGACCCTTTTGAAAATTATCAAGAACTATAACCTCTTCACCTTTTTCAAGTAAAGCAGCAACCATGTGACTGCCTATATATCCTGCTCCACCACATACTAAAATAGCCATTTAAAAAACCTCCCGTTTTTTAATTTAAAATCAAGAATTTTTTCCAGGAAAAACTTGAATGTAATTTAATTGTTAATTTGATAATAAAATATAAATCTTAAATTAATAATTACAAATTGTTAATTTTTAATTATTAATTGTTAATTACCTCATGTGTTCCTTCTCCAACTCCGCTTAAATAAAAGCTTGGTTCATAGCCAATAACCTTTGTATAGCCTTCTTTAACTTCTTTAGTAAAGTTTTCAACCTTATCCTTTTCAACAAGCGCTATGGCACATCCTCCAAAACCGGCACCTGTCATTCTTGCTCCTATGCAGCCAGTTGCCTTTAGAGACTCGGAAACTATAGTATCCAGTTCCATACCAGTAACCTCATAAAGATCTCTTAAAGAATTATGAGATTCTGTTAAAAGTTTACCAAAACTTAAAAGCTTACCTTCATTCAAATAATTAAAGGCTTCTTTTGTTCTTTCATTTTCATATACAGCATGTTTTGCTCTATTTCTAACATTTACTTTTGTAAGTTTATTATCTAGAAGTTTAAACTCTTCTATAGTTAAATCACAAAGAGCCTCTATAGGTCTTTCCTTTTTTAATATAACAAGGGCCTCATCGCATTCAGCTCTTCTTTCATTGTATTTTGATTCGTTTAGAGCTCTTCTTTTATTTGTATTCATGATGACTAGAGTATAATTTCCTAGTTCAATTTTAGCATAATTATACTTTAATGTTCCACAATCTAATAATATTGCCTCATTTACTCTTCCCATACAAACTGCAAATTGATCCATTATTCCACAATTTACACCTACAAAGGTATTTTCAGCCTTTTGAGAGATTTTAACTAATTCTACTCTATCAGTCTTTCCTTCATTAAATAAGGTATCAATAATAACTGCAGTAAGTACTTCTAGTGAAGCTGAGGATGAAAGCCCTGCACCATTGGGAATATTACCGCTAATTAGTATATCCATGCCGCCAAGCTTGAAGCCTTCTGATTCCATGACCTTCATAACTCCCTTTGGGTAATTAGCCCAGTCATCTTCTTTCTTATAAACTACGTTATCTAAATCCATACTAACTTTCAAATCAAAATTAGTTGAAGCAAAATTTACTTTTTTATCTTTTCTTGCTCTTACTAGTCCATAAGTTCCAAACTCTAAAGCACATGGAAACACATATCCGCCATTGTAGTCAATATGCTCTCCTATTAAATTCACCCTTCCTGGAGAATGGAATACTCTAATTTCTCCATCTCCATAAAGCTCAATAAACTTCTTTTTTAACTCTTCTAACATACAAACCCCTCCCATTATCTAAAACCAATTTTATTCATAAATCTATTAAAGCCTTGAATTCCAGTTTCATCTCTTTTATAAACTCCTGAATTCAAAAGCACATTAAGGAACTTGTTTCCTACTTCATCCTTTAAAATTTGCTCTGATCCTTCTTTGGTGCAGCTTGTTCCGTACTTTTCTATAAGTTCATTTATCCAAACTGCATGTTTATTAAGCATATCGGTTTCATCTTCTTTAGCAGCTTCAAATCTCAGTAAATCACCTTGTAATATTTTTTCAATTTCCTTAAGCTCTGAATTTAATCTTCCTGGAAGTACAGCAAGTCCCATAACCTCAATTAGTCCTATATTTTCCTTTTTAATATGATGAAGCTCTTTATGAGGATGAAAAATACCATCTGGATATTCTTTACTAGTTCTATTGTTTCTAAGCACAAGATCTATTTCATACTGACCTTCCTTATTAATTCTAGCTATTGGAGTTATTGTATTATGAGGTATTTTTTCTCCATTTACTTCTGAATAAGCATAAATTTCAACATCCTTGTCAGTATAATTTCTCCATTCACACAGAGTCTTTATTGACAGCTCAATAAGCTCTTCTTTACTAAAGGAAGAAAGCCTAATTACTGACATTGGCCACTTTACTATTCCAGCCTTAACATTTTTATATTTGTCATTTTTAAAACAAAATTCTATATCAGCCTTTGCCATAGGAAACTCATGCCTTCCGCCTTGAAAATGCTCATGACTTAAAATTGAGCCCCCTACTATTGGCAGGTCAGCATTGGAACCTATAAAATAATGTGGTAGTTTTTCTACAAAGTCAAAGAGCCTTACAAAGGTTTTATCAGATATTTGCATTGGTACATGATTCTCATGAAAAACTATGCAATGCTCATTATAATAAACATAAGGTGAATATTGAAAATACCACTTTTCTTCATTTAATTCCATAGGAATAACTCTATGATTTTGTCTTGCTGGATGATTTACATGTCCTGCAAATCCGACATTTTCGATACATAAAAGGCACTTTGGATAATTTGATTGGGGCTTCAACTTTGAAGCTTCTATTTCTTTTGGATCTTTTTCCGGCTTAGATAAATTAACTGTTATTTCTAAATCTCCAAATTCTGTAGGAGAAAGCCAATATAAATTTTTTTCTATTCTGTCCATCCTTATATAATTTGACGCTTTAGACAATGTATAAAAGTCATATGTTGCTTGCTTTTTTCCTTCTTCAGAATAAGTTTTATAGAATTTTTTGACAACTTCTGACTGCCTCGGCATTAATAACCCCATTATTTTGGCGTCAAGCAAATCCCTGTAAGTAGTAGTATTTTCCTCTATAAGCCCAATATTAAAAGAGTAATCTAAAAGCTTATCTAATATTTCCACAGGATTCTCCAATTCTTCCTCAGCTACCCTACCTGTATATGGTTCATCAAACTTAAATAAATCTAGTAATAGATTTCGGCATAATATTATATCCATTTGTTCTATCATTTTATGTTTTGAAGAAAACTGCAGTAATCTTTCTACTTCATAGGCAGCATTTATATTTTTCATTATATACCTCCTTGTTTTCCTATAGTTTACATAAAGATTATTAATCCTTACACCTTCCATCCCTTATTCTGCACATAACAATTATTAATTGTTATAGTCCTAGTTTATTATACTGTGCACGGAAATTATTTATTGTAGTGCTTCTAATTAATTAGAAAACCTTTTCTATACCACAAATATAAATAAATATAAAACCGAATTATATTTACACTTATTATTGTTCATTATTACTTATTAATTTTAGTACAACTTTCTCTAACAACTAAACTCGTATCCAAAATAATCTTCTTTCTGCTTTTACTATTGCTTTCAATTATATCTAAAAGTTCTGCTGCTGCCCTGCTTCCTATTTCCTTCATATTTAAATCTACAGTAGTTAGCTTAGGCTGAGTTATGCTAGCAAGCAAGGTATTATCAAAGCCAATAACAGAAAGCTCTTCAGGAACCTTAATACCAAGTTTATTACAAGCATTAAGTACACCTACAGCCATAAGATCATTGCAAGCAAATACTGCGGTGGGCCTATTTTCCCCTATTAAAAGTTCTTCTAACTTTTTTTGAGTTCTTTCCACAACCTCAATGCTGTTTCCTTTTCCTACATTTACAATTTTCTCATATTGAAGTTTTTCTTTTTCTATTATATCCTGATAAATTTTCTGCTTAATATCATAAGAAAAGCTTTTGTGTCCTCTAAGAAATGCAATTTTTCTATGTCCGAGATCCATTAAATATTTAAAGGCATCAATACTTCCAACTTTTTCATCATAGCAAACAAAACTGCATTTATTGCTTCCTGCAAAACCGCTTACAATTATTAACGGCAAGGATTTTGATAATTTATCATAAAGCCCCTTTTGTAAATTTTCCGTTGTAGGATCTATTATTATAATACCATCCACTTGCCTTCCCATAAGTTCTTCAACAAGCTTTTGCTCCTTATATGCCTCCCCTTCAGTGTTTGAGAGAGCAATACTATAGCCCTTATTTTTCATGGTTTCATCAATTGCTTCCACTATGGTTGGAAAAAATAAATTTGTTATACCAGGAACTATAACTCCAATCATGGAGCTTTTTTTTGTAATAAGACTCCTAGCCATAGCATTTGGCTTGTAGTTAAGTTTCTCTATAGCACTCTCTATTTTAATTCTAGTCTCTTCTTTAACTGGATAGTTATTGTTTAGCACTCTAGATACTGTAGTAATTGATACTCCTGCTTCTTTGGCAACATCATTGATTGTTTTCGGCATATTCTCACCCTTTTAGAAAGCCTTTTCTATAATTTGATTGTAACATATTGTAATTCTAGATTCAATACCAATCATCAGCCTTTATTAGATATTAGTCACTAATTTAGTCACAAATTTTTGTAAGTATTCTTCATTTAATAAGAAAATTATAAGTTTTGAGCATAACAGTCCAAAAACTATTCCTGCTATTACGTCAGTTGGGTAATGTAAATATAAGTAAATTCTTGATAATGCAATTAAAAATGCTAAAAATAGAAACACAAATCTATATTGGGTAAAATAAACCGATAGTACCCCTGAAACTGCAAAAGATGAAAAAGTGTGTCCAGAAGGGAAGGAATAAGAATTTGGTTTAGTAATGGACGGTATAATACTGTTATGAGACATAAAAGGCCTTGCCCTTCTTACAATATGCTTTATTATGCCTTCCCCTAAGATTGTACTTATAATTAATGTTACTAATACAATTTTTCCAATACTCTTATGCTGTTTGTCCAATATAAGGACAAAGGCTATTGCAATCCAAACTACTCCTAAGTTTCCGAGATCAGTGATAATAGGCATTAATAGATCTAAGAACTTACTTTGTAAGTGTTTATTTATAAATAGTAATCCATTAATATCAAACTTATTAATTTTTTTAGGAATATTTAAGTTCAAATTCTCACCTTCTTCAGTCCTATTATTTAGAATATTGCTCTTATATTATTTTAATATATAAATACCATAAATAATAGATAAAAAATTGTAAAATAACAAAACTTAATATAATAACAAATTTTTCATTATTCTTATTAATTATTAATTCAGCGCAGCCGCACTACTTCTTTTTATAAACTACTCCTCCAGTAGCTTGGTTTGTTGGAGTTATTGTAACTTCACAAATTTGCACATGTTCTGGAACTGATGCAGAGTATAAAGCTACATCTGCAATATCATCTGCTGTAAGAGCCTTAATTCCTTCATACACTTGAGCGGCCTTATCCTCATTTCCGTGGAATCTTACAACGCTAAAATTAGTTTCTACCATTCCAGGCTGGATATTTGTAACTTTAATAGGAGTATCCACAACATCCATTCTTAAACCATCACTAATAAACTTTACTGCTGCCTTTGTAGCACAGTAAACTGCACCATTTGGATAAGCTAAAATACCTGCAGTAGAACCTATATTAATTACATGCCCTTTTTTGTTTTCCACCATAATTGGAACTACCTTTCTTGTCATATATAAAAGTCCTTTAATATTTGTATCTATCATAGTATCAAAATCTTCTAAGCTTCCTTCCTGAAGCTTATCTAGTCCTAAGGCAAGCCCAGCATTGTTTACTAAAATATCTATATTTTTTAGTTCTTTAGGTAAGTTTACAAAAACTTTATCCACTGCATTTTTATCTCTCACATCAAGCTCATAAGCATATACTTTAGTCTTATAGGTCTTTTCAAGCTCAGCTTTGAAAGCATTAAGCTTTTCCATATTTCTTGCGCAAAGGAGTAATATAGCTCCTTCATTTGCAAACTTTCTAGCGATGGCATTACCTATTCCGCTGGTAGCCCCTGTAATAAAAACAATTTTATTTATTAACATTATATCTTCACCTTCTTATAAAGTTAAACTTTTTTATTTCAAATTGAAGTATTTTTATTTTAAAATACGATCTTATTTTTTCCAGAGGTTTTAGCTAGTTATAAATTTACATCAATTCACCTTTAGTTTATGACTTAATAAATTTTAGGAGCTATTACCTATATACTACACTTGTTGCTATAAAATATCAATATAATACACATTTTAACATCTAGTGACACTATCCTGATATAATTATAAAAATAAGACCTACCAATAATGGCAAGTCTCTAAATTATTAATTTTACGTATTTAATCATTTAAAACTTATATATATTAAATGAAAAATATTTTATTTTAAATTACAAGAAATTACCTAATTTTTAGAATAAAACTCAAGAACCTTTGAATATTTCACTTCTATAGGAACTTCTTCTGTATTAGGTAGCTTAATAAGCTTCCCTCTGAAATGTTCATTATCCTTTTCCATGTAATTAACAGCTAAATCTGTGGATGTAAAATTAGAAGTAAACATTTCAACCTTTTGTGATTTTTCACTTAAGGACACTATATCACCTAAACTTACTTTATAAGAAGAAATATCCACTCTTTTGCCATTTACAAGAATATGACCATGCCCAACCATTTGTCTAGCTTGTCTTAAAGTTGAGCCAAATCCTAATCTATAAACCACACTGTCAAGTCTTCTTTCTAGACTTTGAATCAAAACATCTTCAGATTTTTCCTTTGATTTTAATGCTTCAAATACAACCTTTTTAAATTGTTTCTCTAATACACCAAAGTATGCCTTTAACTTTTGTTTTTCTAGTAATTGCTCCCCATACTCAGAAAGCTTATGCTTTTTTACACCCCTTTGTAAAGCCTTTGGGTGATTAAATACATTTACACCTAGATGTCTTGCTAATTTAAATCTAGGTCCCATATATTTCGCCATTTTTATACCTCCAATAATTGTAGAGCATGATTAGTATTCGCTCTAATATTTTATTTCGCGGTAGTAATTTGGCGCCAGTCAGCCGTAAGTATATATTAACATATACAAGCTTATTTGTAAATGATAATATTTATCATTTATGGATTCATATATTTTTCTACTAAATATATAAACACCGTTACTCCAAGAAGATCAGCACTTCCTCCAGGGCTTATATTTCTTTCTATAAATTCCTCACATAAATCATTTACCATTTCTTTTCCCTTAGTTGTTCTCATTCCACCATAACTAATTATTTCTTTAGCTTTCTCTTTTACTTCCTCTAGCACCATAGGATCATGCCTATGAATAATTGTAGAATCATTGCAAATTTGCATTATTCCAATTAAGGTATTAACTAATCTGTCATTTTCACTTAAGTCTAATGACTCTTTATAGTAATCTAGGGAAAAGTTAAAAACTGTAGGAATACCTTTTTCTGCTTCCCCGCGGACACCTTCATTTTTATATTTTAAATATAGCTTTTCACCATGGGATAAATTATTATTATCCTTTAATACAATAAGTTCCTTTTCAACTATGCCTTCTGTCATCTCTTTTATAATATTTTGTATTTCCTTAAAGGCTTTTTTTTCATAAATAGCCTTACATGATGCAGCACAGGCAATGCCCATTAAAAACAACATACCCTTATGTGTATTTATTCCCTTTGTCTTTTTAAACATATCTTTTTCAGCTTCTACGCCGATAGTTCTGATAGAATTAAAAATGTCCTTGTAACTTTTATCTGAATATCCCTCCTCAGCAAATAAAGCTAAATATTTGCTGAGCACAGATATGCTATCAATAAAAGTGAAATAATTCATATCTTTATGTGCACCACTAGATATAGGAGATACTAATCCTGGAGATGGGTAGCAGCTGACCTCATAAAGCATTGCCTGTTCAGCAAAGCTGCTGATTAATTTAGCTGTCTGCATTTTCTTTTTCCATCAATAATAGCATTTCCTTTACATCTAGCCCACCTGCATAACCAACCAATTTTCCATTAGCACCTATAACACGATGGCAGGGTATAAAAATTGCAATAGGATTTTTATTATTTGCCATTCCAACAGCACGGCTTGCTTTCTCATTACCAACTTTTATAGCTACATCTTTATAACTATAAGTTTTGCCATAAGGAATTCCTTGAAGCACCTTCCAAACCTTTAGCTGAAATTCAGTGCCCTCAGGCGCAAGAGGTAAATCAAATACTTTTCTTTTTCCATTAAAGTATTCTTGAAGTTCTTCGTTTGCTTTTTTAAGCAAATCTGTTTCAATAATGTTTACATCTTTAGGAATTATTTCACCAAAATCAACGCGAGTAATTGCAGTACCATTTTCAACTATTCCTATTTTTCCTATTCTGAAATCATAATAAAATGCATTGTTCATATACTATCTCCTTCCTAAAAATGTAATAGTTCACTTACCCTCAATAGAATTATTAAACATTTAAGTCTCTCTTTTTATAGAATGCATAGGTCACACTAACTAGTGCTGCTATTATTACTAAAGATAGTATAACATATAAAGGGTCAAGACCTCCACCATACATCAAATTTTGAGCATCAAAATATTTAAAGGGAGTTATATACTTAAGTCCACTGAGATTGCTATTCATGTCAGTTATAATTGATAGTATAAAAGTAACCAAAAGTATGGTGGTAGCAGCTGAGGCAGATGTCTTTGGATTTTTCATTACAGCTGCAAGGCCAGTACCAATTAGCAAAAACATCAGCTGTAAAATAAACATTCCAACCATTAATATAATAATATCATGATTTATTGACTCACCCTTGCTGTACTTATCTACAATGGAAATTGACATAACTAATGTAACAAGGTTTAGTATTATTACATTTGTTAATGCTGCTAGCAGCTTTTCAGTAATAATTTTAGTTCTAGAAACAGGCTTTACCATTAAGAATTCAGTGGTTTTATCCCTTTCTTCCTTTGCAATAATGTTGGCACCTAGCATTGAAGCGTGTATTGTTGCCATTATGAGAAGGTATAAAAACAGCATACCATAAAATCCGCTTGCTTTTGTAACATCAAAATCCCCAAAGCCCATTATAGCCCTTAAGGTCTTAGGAATTTTAGATATAAGCTCTGTCATAGATTGGCCTGACCCAGAATAATAAGAAAATTTACCCATACCGGATACAATCATGAAGAATATGCTTATACACCATATAATAAGTGACTTTCTATGGGCCTTCATTTCTCTAATATAAATATTCATAGCTTACCTCCTTGTATTCCTCTATACTGGATAACCTGTACTCACCGCTTCACATCGGCTAGGTTATCCATAAAAGTCCATTTAGGACTTTTACCTGTACATAACAATTATTAATTGTTATGCCTCCTATTCTACACCGAATGTATGTCCTTTTTCTTATAAATGAAATAGCTGAGTGTAATAGCAATAATTATAAATATTATTTCAATAACAATAAACTGAGTCTCGTAGGCAGCATTTTTTAAAATATATGCTGAATCGAAATATTTAAAAGGTGATATATATCTTACTGCTTCATCTCCAAGAACAGACCCAAGGGAGCTTATTATGAAAAACCCAAATACTGTGCTAAGAGATATTGAAATTACAGATTTGATCTTTCCTGCAACTACTGCAACAAGTATTCCTATTGCCATGAATATTAGCTGTACAAAAAATAATGTAGCAGAAATCATAAGAAAAATTTTCATACTGAATTCCGATTTAACAGTTAAAGTCATGGAAACTGTGATAATTAAATAAATTACATTTGTAATTATTAATGAGAAAAATGCTGCCAGTATTTTTGCTGTTAAGATGCCCTCACGATTAACTGGCTTAGTTAATAGGAAATCTGCAGTTTTTTCCCGTATTTCCTTTGAAACAATAGAAGCTCCAAGATTCATAGCCTGAATTGCACCGCAAAGTACTACATATACAAAAACGAAAGAATAAAATCCCTGAAGTGTAGCTATACTGTCAACATATATACTCAGTGCTTTTCTTAGTACTTCTGGCATTGAACTAAGTACATTCTTAAAGGCTTCAATATCACCTGCGGTAGCAGAAAAAATTGAAATAAACAAAGCAGCTAAAGCCGCCATGGAAAGTGACCATATAATTATGGATTTTCTATAGGCTTTAAGTTCATGCAAAAATATATTCATATCTCTATGCCTCCTTTTCATAATAGTGCATAAAGATTTCTTCCAGACTAGGTTCCTCCACCCATACATTGGATATTTCTAAATCAGCAATCTTCTTAATTATAAGATTAATATTGCCCTTGAATAAGAAGCTTACAATATTGTCCTCTATCTCGAATTTGCTTACACCATTTACTTTAAAATAATCTTTGTTAATTTGGGATTTAACTTCAACCTTAAATTTTTTATAGTTATTTTCAGTTAAATTACTCATAGTTTCAAGCTTAATTATTCTGCCTTCCTTAACTATTGCCACACGATTGCAAAGTCTTTGAACCTCGCTTAATATATGTGAAGATAAAAGTACTGTTGCCCCTTTTTTATTTTCTTCCAATATTAAGTCAAAGAATTTTTGCTGCATTAGAGGATCAAGACCACTTGTAGGCTCATCTAAAATTATAAGCTTAGGCTCATGCAGTAGGCACTGTACTATACCAACCTTCTTTTTATTTCCAAAGGATAAATCCTCAATTCTTTTTTTAAGATCGAGGTCCATTATTTCTGCCAATTCCTTTATTCTTTTGCTGCAGTCTTTTTTATAAAAGCTGGCTGAATAATTTAATAGATCAATAACCTTCATCTTGTCATAGTAGAACACTTCAGATGGTAAATATCCAACTTCCTTAGCAATTTCAGGAGCAAACTTAATGCAGTCCTTGTCAAATATAGTGGCACTTCCACTGTTAGGATAAATAAGTGCTAATAAGGTTCTTATGGTTGTTGATTTTCCAGCACCATTTGGCCCAATAAAGCCAAAAATCTCTCCTTCTTCTACATTAAAACTTACATCAATAATTCCTCTTGCTTTACCGTAGCTTTTTGTTAGGTTTTTAATTTCAATAACATTCATTCTAAACCCTCCTGTATTCCTTTTTTGCACTGAATAATTATCAATTGTTCAGCCTCCCTTTTATTTATAGAAGCTTTTCTTTAAAATGTTAAAATAAATATTCAGTTCCTTAAGCATTTCATCATAATTTATTTCCTCTAAAGAAAATCTCTTTATTTTTGCCATTTCTTTATTTGAAAAACCCTCAATAGTCCATGTGATAATTTCAATTGCTCTTTTAATATCAACATCCTTTTTAAATTTTGAAGTATCAATATTTTCATATAATTTTTCGTAGCTGCTTGAAGTTAGTTTCTTATTAATGCTCTCAAGCTCCTTTTTTACCTCGCTGGAGTCTTCCATATATGCAGTACCTAAAAAATTATACATTTCTGGGTGCTTTTTTAGCACATCCAATTTAAGCAGGGAAGCTTGCTCAATTCTATCGAATATGTCTCTTTTATCATAATTGAACTTCATTAGAATCTCATTTTGTACAACGCCTATAGCATAATCATAAAGAAAAAAGAATAATTCTTTTTTGTTTTTGAAATAGTAAAATAGAGATCCTTTTGAAATACCAGCATCCTTAACTATAATATCTGTAGATGCATTTGAATAACCCTTTTGTG
>Ga0255336_101816_pt1 | contig 13054 bp, 13 predicted proteins | sample MeOH1_35cm_T3_17_FD_189102 | JGI IMG/M metagenome (GOLD analysis project Ga0255336, IMG submission 189102) | Sandy soil microbial communities from University of British Columbia, Vancouver, Canada - MeOH1_35cm_T3_179 | ecosystem: Engineered > Artificial ecosystem > Sand microcosm > Unclassified ...
AATCCAATCTGGGGCGCGCCATGGTCAGCCTCGTAAATGCCAACCTCCCATGAATCAGTCAAAAGCCGATTCGGGAATCCTAAAAATAACCAAACTCAATAAAATATGCCAAAGTAGTGCTAGGGTCGAGACTCAACGGATCCAGCAGGAGACGATTGCGGCGAGGCATAGAGGTCTTGAGCGTGCTGCGGACTTGGTTGGAAAGGTCGATGGCAATGCCCATGAGCTGCGCCCGGGCACCGACGAGATGGCGGACGGCGTGGGCTGCATAGCTTTTGACGCGGGCTTCCCGGTACCATCCCATGCGTACGACCTGGGCCAGCGTCTCGGCGTCCCTTGCATCGGTTTTGTTCCGCTGCAGGGCGGTGGCGGCTCGGGCGTGGCGCGCGTCCAGGCAGATGATCGGGAGGCCGAGTTCCTTGAGGGTATGATAGAGCCACGGCGTCAATGGACCCGTCGCGAGACCGAGCCGCACCAAATCGGGGGCATGGCGCCGCAAAGCGGTTGCCAGCACTTGCGGATCGCTGGCCCGCTTCCCGCGCCAGACCGTGGCGCCGGTCTCGTCGACAACGTGGATCGCCGTTTCATCATTCGACACGTCGAGCGCAGCATAGTGAGGCATGATCGAGATCTCCGGCTCGGATAGGGACACGCTCATTCTGAGCGCATCGTGCCCCGCCTGGCAGCTTCTCCGAGTTCTGCTCCAGAGAGGGGTCGCGATCAGCGCATGTCGAGCGCTCATTCGCCTGGGCTACCCGATATCGCCGCCTCGCCCGCGACTTCGAGCGCTACGCCCGCACCGCCGCCGCCTTCTTCCGCCTCGCCATGATCCGCCTCATGCTCCGACGACTCGCAACGACAAACCATTCGGCTTGAATAAAAACTTCTTGGATCGGCTCTGAGGATGCGCCGGTCATCGACCCGCGGCAGCGTCCACGCCGCGCCCTCAGTTCCGACGCGATTTGATCCATTCAATGGCCGATTTGAAGATCAAATTTGTCACGATAATCCCTTGACTTGTTTGTACAGCTTGTATTACGCAGGTTGTGGTCCGGGCTATCCGCCTGGGGTCGCACGTCTGAATAAGGCTGGTCGGGGTACGGTAAAATCGAGTGACCTGGCGGTGTGACACCCATGCCGGCGAATGGCCTCAACGAAGGAAAGGGAGGGAAGGGTATGTCAAACTGCTTCAAGGGGATCGTTGCGTCCCTCGTTCTCGGGCTGGCGGCGGTGACCGCCGCGCCTGCGCAGGCAGAGGACATTTCGATTGGGGGTATCTTCCCACTCAGCGGACCCAATGCGATCTACGGTGAGATCTTCCAGTCCAGTCTGCGCTTGGCCGAAACTCATATCAGAGCTGACCACATGCTGGACGGCAACCTGCGCATCCTCTACGAGGACAGCCAGGCGCTGCCACAGCAGGCGGTTCTGGCTATGAACAAGCTGGTCAGCGTCAATAACGTTCCGTTCGTGATGTCGGCGTTCACAGGGCCGTCCAAGGCGATTGCGCCTATCGCCAACCGTACGAAGACTGTTGTGGTGAACGGCGGTGGTGTCGGGCCGGATCTTGCCAAGCTAGGCGAATACCTCTGGAACGTGATTCCGCTGGCCAACACGGAAATGCGCAGCCTGCTTCCCTATATGGTCAAGGAGCGCGGGTACACGAGATTCGTTCTGGTCTATGTTGACGACCCGCTAGGTGAGGGCATTCGCGAAGTGCTTGAGGACCAGCTTCCGAAGCTCGGCGCCAACCTTGTGAACGACTATTCCATTCCGGCAACAGCCCAGCAGTTCGGCGGACTTGCGGCAAACATTCGTAACGATCGCCCGGATGTCGTGTTCCTGGCATCCTACGGTGACCAGCAGGTTCAGATCATCAAGCAACTGCGCCAGAACGGTGTCTTAGCGCTGTTTGCAAGCTATTCGGCCTTCTCGACCGTGCAGGCTCTGCCCGAGGCGCAAGGCGCACTCTACGCGACCCAGGCCATAGATTTCGAAGCCGACGACCCTTTCACCCGCCACTTCGTCAACGATTTCAAGGCTGCCTATGGCAAGATGCCGACTGTCTACGCGACAAATTATTACAATGCGGCCATGATCTTCGCGATGCTCGGTAAAGAACTTCAGGCCCAGGGTAAACCGATCACTGGGAAAAATCTGCTCGAGCAACGGCGCAAAACGAAATCCTTCGCGCTTGTCGGCGGTTCGGTGTCATTCGATGAGCAAGGCACGTTGATCGCCCCTATCCAGATTATGGAGGTCGATGATTCGGGCGGCAAAGTGCTAAAGGTGGAAAAGCCCTGATCCCGCGGTCCATGTTCTCAGAAGCTGGTGGGCAGACGGGAGGTTTAGATGGTTCTGTTGCAGCTCCTAATCAATGGCATTCAGACGGGCACGATCTACGCACTGACTGCCATCGGGTTCGCCCTGATTTTCGGATCGACCCGAATATTCCACTTCGCTCACGGGGCGGTCTTCGTCATCGCTGCCTATATGTTCAAGTTCACTTTCGGTGATCTCGGTCTGCACTGGACCGTTGCCACGATTGCTGCAGTATCGGCGGCGGTTGCTGCCGGCCTGCTGGTCAACTTGCTCATCTATGTTCCCATCCAAAGACACGAAGGGTCGTATTTTACAGTATTCGTAGCCTCGTTTGGCGTGGTCATCGTTGTGCAGAACGCAGTCGCAATCATCTTCGGCCGCGGGTTCTCGGCGATCGAGACGCACCTCAGCAATGCGGTGGAGATCGTCTCCGGGCTGTTCGTAGCACCGCTCTTCGGCATTGCGATGGTCTGTTCGGTCATCATTCTTACCAGCCTTCACCTGATCCTCACGCGCACGCATGTCGGCATCGCGCTGCGCGCGCTGAGCCAGAACCCCGAACTTGTCAGGACTTTCGGGCTGAGCACGCGCGGGCTGTCGACCTACGCTTTCGCCTTGGGCTCGGCGCTCGTCGTTCCGGGCGCGATCTTCACTGGCGCCGCAAGTGGCCTGACTCCGACGATCGGACTGCACATCATGCTCATCAGCCTGGTGGCGACGATTGCCGGCGGCGTTGGCAGCAACTGGGGGGCGGCTTGGATCGCGTTCTCCATCGGCATCTCCGAGAACCTGGTGTTGTGGCGGATGGGTCCGCAGTGGAGCGAGGCGGTGGCCTTCGCGTTTCTGCTCGCCTTCATGATTTTCAGGCCGGCCGGTCTCTTCGGTCTCGCCGCGGCGCGTTAGGTGCGAACATGTTCGTATATCTTCTGAACGTAGGGGTGTTCATCTGCGTCTACGCGATCCTTGCATCAACGCTCAACGTAATGATCGGCTATGCGGGTGTGTTCTCGTTGGCTCACGCGGCGTTCTTCGGGATCGGGGCTTATGTCGCGGCCTTCGTGGCGATCAACGTAAGCTCGTCCTTGATCGCCGTACTGGCGTCGAGCGTGCTGACGGCGGGGGTCCTCTCGTTGATCATCGCGCTACCTGCCCTACGCGTTCGAGACGAATACTTCGTGGTCGTCTCGCTGGCGATCCAGATCCTCTGCGTCACGATCTTTTCCGAATGGAAGGGCTTCACCGGCGGTCTCGGCGGCATCGTCAATATTCCGCTGCCGGAGATTCTTTGGGGCTCGGTTTCGACCCCCATGCAATTCTTCCTGCTCGCGCTTGCCTGCCTGGCGGCGATCACTCTGATCATCGGGCTGATTGTGCGCGGCAGTTTCGGTCGCAGCTTGATGGCCGTTCGGGACAATGAATCTGCGGCCCTTGCGCTGGGGAAGAACGTAGCGCTCCTCAAGACGCTGGCGGCGGCCCTGTCATCGGGACTCGCGGCCGTGGCGGGGGTCGTCTACGCCTACTATCTCAGCTTCATCAACGTGCAGAGCTTCACGCTGGACACCTCGGTGCTGGTGATGGCGATGGTCATCATCGGCGGCTCCGGCACCATTTTCGGCCCTATCGTGGGGGCGGCATTGCTCACCGTGCTGCCGAATGCGCTGAGCTATGTCTCGTTCCTGCCGCAATCGGAAATCGGTTCGATCCAGCAGCTTCTGTACGGCCTGGCGATGATCCTGATGATGATTTTCCGGCCGGGCGGAATTGTTGGGGCCGGCCGCAGCAAGAGGAGCGGGAATTGATGTCGTGCGGTTCGAGTGAGGCGACGGTTACCGCAATGGCGGCCACATTCCCGACGCAGGCTTCATCCGAAGCGACAGGCAAGGTTCTGCGGATATCTGGCCTCAGCAAGCGTTTCAGCGGCATTCAAGCAATCCAAGAGATCACACTGGATTTGCACACCGGCCTGATAACCAGCCTCGTGGGGCCGAACGGCGCGGGCAAGACAACGCTGTTCAACACGATAACGGGGTATATCAGGCCCGATAATGGGACGGTGCTGTTCGAAGAGCATTCTCTGGTGGGGCTTCCGCCTTGGAAGATTGCCCGGATGGGCGTTATGCGCACCTTTCAGGACCTACGCCTGTTCACGGATATGAGCGTCGAGGACAACGTGTTGGCAGCGATGGAGCCTCGCTCCTGGTTCTGGCAACTGGGCGGCAGGCAGGCGAACAACGCGCGAAGGGAACAAGCGGCGGCGATTCTGAACGAGACCGGCCTTGGCACGAAAGCCGGAATTTTGGCGGGCAGCCTATCATACGCCGAGCGCAAGTTTCTCAGTCTGGCGCGGATCATGGCAACGAACGCGCGGCTTTGGCTTCTCGACGAGCCTGCCGCCGGGCTCGACCCGCCCTCCTACGATCTGTTCCAGGGGCTGCTGCGTAGCCAGGCCCGGCGAGGAATCTCAGTCTGCATTATTGAGCACAACCTGGACATCATAACTGCGATATCGGACCGGATTGCCTTCCTCGATCAGGGCCGTGTCATCGCCGAGGGCACGCCCAACAAAATTCTGGAGGATCCGAAGCTTATCGCGCTCTATTTCGGCGGAGGCCATTCATGACTGATCTTCTGCAGGTCAGAGATCTGGTCGTCGGATATAACGAACGTCCGGTTCTGCGGGGCGTGAGCTTCGAGTTGCGGGAAGGCGAGGTGCTCTGTCTGCTCGGGCACAACGGTGCGGGCAAATCCACGCTACTCAACTCTCTATTCGGACTTGTCCCGCGCCGGGGCGGAGAGATCGTGCTGGACGGCCAGCCGATCGCGACCACCGTTCCGCGGCATATGGTGCATGCGGGCATTTCGCTCATTCCTGAGGGTCGCGGGATTTTTCCCGCACTCACGGTTGCCGAGAATTTTCGACTGGGAATGTGGTCAGCTGGCGTTCCCGAAGTAGAGCGGCCGGAGCGGCTTGAGTGGGTTCTGAGTATTCTGTCAGACATCAGACGGTTTTATGGACGAACCGCCGGCGCGCTGTCCGGGGGACAACAGCAGATGGTGTCAATCGGCCGCGCCCTGCTCAGCCGGCCCCGGTGCCTGCTCATGGACGAGCCGTCCATCGGGCTTGCACCGAAACTGTTTCAGGACCTCATGCGGCCGGTGCGCGAGCTACAACAGGCGACGGGCATGTCGATCTTGCTCGTCGAGCAGAACGTCTTCGAGGCGCTCAAGATGTCGGATCGAGTGATCGTGATGAAGGCGGGCGAATTGATCTGGAGCGGGCTTCCCGAACAACTCCAAGGCAATTCGCGACTGCGGGAGAAATTGAAGGAGCTCTACTGATGGAGGATGCCGAGACCCTCGCTGCGCTTCTCGACCGTCGCGCAAGCGAAGCCCCCGATTCACCGGCTTTGGTGGCCAGCAACGGGCAGACCGTGAGCTATGCGGAACTCGAACGGCTGAGCCGTCGTACCGCGGCGTGGCTCACGGCACAGGGACTGTCGAAGGGCGACCGCCTGGCGGTCTGGCTCGTCAACCGCATCGAGTGGCTTGCCTTGCTCTACGGGGCGAGCAGCATCGGCGTCGGGATCGTCGCGGTCAATACGCGTTACCGCGGCGCCGAATTGCAGCACATTCTAAGCCGCTCAAGCGCATCGATGCTGGTTCTCGATGCGCAGTTCCGCAAGATCGATTTCCTGTCGCTGGTACAGGATATCGATCCCGACAGCGTTCCTGATCTCAGCCGCATTGCGCTCCTTGGGCGGGGACAGCCGCAGCCCGACACCATTCTCGGCCGCAAGGTCGTTCGATTCAACCTGTCCGCTCTTTCCGACGGTGAGGCGGCGCAGGAGGGCAGCGCGCCCGACGATCTGGCGGTGCTCTTCTCAACGTCGGGCACGACCAAGCTTCCGAAGCTGGTCATGCATACACAACGCACACTATCCTACCATACTAGGCATCTGTCGCGCGCGTTCGGCTTTACCGAGGAAGGCGCTCGGTTGCTGGGGGCGCTGCCTCTGTGCGGAGTGTTCGGCCTCAATCCCGTTCTGGCGGCCATTGCCGGCGGGGCGACCGTCTATCTCATAGAGGCCTTCGACGACAAGGAGGCGGCTGAGCTGATCAAGAGACACAGCATCACCCATGCCTTCGGATCGGACGAGATGTTTCGCCGCATTCTGGAGAACACAACCGAGGAAAAGCCAATGCCGGCGGCGCGCGTCGTCGGCTATGCCGCGCTCCAGGCCGGGGCATCCGAACTCGCGCGCGCGGCTTGGAGCCGCGGCATGCCGATGACTGGAATGTATGGATCGAGCGAGGTTAACGCGCTCTTCTCCAAGCAGCCTTACGATCTCCCGCTTGACGAACGGATCAAGGCCGGTGGCGTTCCGGTTTCCGCTGAGGCGCGCGTCCGGATCAGAGATCCCGAAACGGGCGAGCTGTTGCCGGCGGGCAAAAGCGGCATCATCGAGATTCTCGCGCCCAGCAACTTCATCGGATACTGGAACGACTCCGATGCGACGGCGAAGGTGATTGATGCCGAAGGCTTCTACCGCACCGGCGATATGGGAATGCTGCGAGAGGATGGCAGTTTCGTCTACGAAGCGCGCATCGACGATGCGATGCGGCTATCGGGATTTCTGGTCAATCCAGGCGAGATCGAGGACGTGCTCAAAGGGATTGAGGGCGTCGAAGACGCGCAAGTGATCTCTGTCACCTTGGACGGCAAACTGCGTAGCGCAGCGTTCATCATCCCAGCGCCCGGGGCCTCGCCCGATCCCGGCCACGTGATCGCCGAGACCGGCCGTTTGATGGCGGCCTTCAAGGTTCCCGCGCGCGTCTGGGTCGTGGAGCAGTTTCCGGTGACCGAAAGCGCCAACGGCATGAAGATTCAGCGTGCCCAATTGCGGAGAATGGCCAACGAGCGGCTGAAGAACGAAAGGTCCGGATCCGACCAAGCGACCGAGGTGCGGGCCTAGACGGATCGGTGATTTGTGGAGAAGACGCCAATGGAAGACGCTGACAGTTTCGCCGGCCCCGGTCCGGATTTCGTGCACGCCAAGGCTCTGGAGGAAGGACGCTTCCTTATCCAGCACTGCACCTCTTGCGGCAGCCATGTGTTCATGCCGCGCGTGCTGTGCCCCCATTGCGGCGGGGCACGGCTGGAATGGACGCCGATCGCGGGCCGCGGGACCGTTTATTCGACCACCGTCGTGCGGCGAAAGCCGGAGCACGGCGGCGACTATGACGTGTCGCTGATCGATCTTCAGGAGGGGGTGCGGCTGATGAGCCGGGTCGAGGAGATCGAGCCAGCCGCGGTACACATCGGCATGGATGTCAAAGCGCGTATCATCGAGACGACATCGGGCAATGTACTGACCTTTGTGCCCGCCTAAGGAGGAGGACGCCATGTCTCACAAACTTCGAGGCGCTGCCGCGATCGTCGGCGTGGGCTTGAGCGGTCTGCCGTCGGCCCCGGAAAGAACCGCCATGGAAATCCTGGCCGAGGCTGTTCATCGCGCGCTGGACGATGCCGGCCTGAAGCTCGGAGACATCGACGGGCTGTTTACTGGCTCGTCCTATCATTTTCTGCCGTCGTTGTCCGTGGCGGAATATCTTGGTCTGAAGCCGAAGTTCCAGGACACGACCATGGTGGGCGGGTCCTCGTTCGTCGGACACCTCCTCAATGCGGCGTTGGCGCTCCATGCCGGGCTCTGCGATGTCGCCCTGATTTGCTATGGCAGCAATCAGGGTTCGGGCTTCGGCAAGCTCAAGACCATGAGCGAAGCGCAACCCTACGAAGTGCCCTATGAACCGCGCTATCCGATCTCGAGCTATGCGCTCGCGGCCGCGCGGCACATGCACGAATACGGCACCCGGCGCGAGGATCTCGCGGAAGTCGCGGTCGCGGCGCGCAAATGGGCCCAATTGAACCCCCTGGCGATCAAGCGCGATCCGCTGACCGTGGAGGATGTACTGAAGGCACGCATGGTTAGCGATCCGCTCGGCTTGCTGGATTGCTGCCTGGTATCTGATGGCGGCGGGGCGGTGATCCTCGTGCGAAGGGAACGCGGCAACGACTTTCCCAAGGCGCCGGTCTTCGTGTTGGGATGCGCTGGCGCGACCACACATCGCCAGATCGCCTGCATGCCCAGTCTGACGACCACGGCCGCGGCAGACTCTGGCCCGCGCGCCTTTGAAATGGCCGGGCTTCGGCCCTCGGACATCGACGTCGTAGAACTCTATGACGCATTCACCATCAATACCGTGCTGTTTCTCGAGGACCTCGGTTTCTGCGAGAAGGGACAAGGCGGAGCCTTCGTCCGCGATGGCAGGATCGCCCCCGGCGGCGCGCTGCCAGTCAACACCAACGGTGGCGGCCTGTCGTGCTGTCATCCGGGAATGTACGGGATTTTCACCGTCATCGAAGCTGTGCAGCAGCTTAGGGGCGAGTGCGGCGACCGGCAGGTGGCCAGCGCCCGGACTGCCGTGGCCCATGGCAATGGCGGCGTGCTGTCCAGCCAGGTGACCTCGATATTGGGAACGGCGGACGCGCTCTGAATTAGACCGAAAGAAACAAGGGAAGAAGAGAGATGCAGAACAAGTCTTTGATGGATGGAAGGGTCGTCGTCGTGACCGGGGCAGGGCGCGGAATCGGAAGGGAAATCGCTCTGGCGATGGCCCGGCATGGCGCCGCCGTGGTGGTGAATGACATAGGTGTGAATGTCGATGGCAGCGCCTCCGGCGAAGACCCGGCAGACGAACTCGTGCGGGAAATCGAGGCAGCGGGCGGCCGGGCAGTCGCCAGCAAGGATAGCGTTGCCGAATGGTCCTCCGCGGCGCAGATCGTGACTGCGGCGGTGGATACGTTCGGCCGAATCGATGCGATCGTGAACAACGCCGGCATCCTGCGCGACCGGATGTTCTTCAACATGAGCGAGGAAGAGTGGCGCGCGGTGATCGATGTGCATCTGAATGGCACGTTCTTTGTTTCCCGAGCCGCGGCGCCCCATTTCAAGAAGCAGAACTCCGGCGCCTACGTCCACATGACCTCGACCTCGGGCCTGATTGGGAACTACGGGCAGGCGAACTACGGCGCGGCGAAGCTCGCCATCGCGGGACTGTCGCACCAGATCGCCATTGACATGCAGCGGTACAATGTCCGCTCGAACTGCATCGCGCCTTTCGCCTGGAGCCGGATGATCGGCGCAATTCCCACGGACAGCGAACACAAGCAGGCGCGGGTCGAGAAGCTGAAGAGACTTGAGCCGAAGAAGATCGCGCCGATGGCGGTCTGCCTGTCGAGCGAGGTGGCCAGCGATGTCAGTGGCCAGATTTTCGCCGTGCGGGGGAACGAGATTTTTCTGATGAGCCAGCCGCGGCCCGTTCGCGGCATGCACGCCGCCGATGGCTGGACGCCGCAATCGATCGCGGAGCGCGTCCTCCCTGCCATGAAGCCGAACTTCTTGCACCTCGAGACGTCCTCCGAGGTGTTCCCGTGGGATCCAGTGTGAGGGCGCCATGGCCATTGACTACGACCGACTGTTGAACTGGAAGATCCCGGAAGTACGGCAGCGCATTAGCCAGCGGGACGCGATCCTCTATGCATTGGGGGTCGGCGTCGGAAACGACCCGCTGGATGAGAACCAACTGCGATTTGTGTATGAAAAGTCGCTTCAGGTTCTTCCGACCTATCCCCTGGTTCTGGGCTACCCCGGCTTTTGGATGAAGGATCCAGAGACCGGTGTCGACTGGGTGCGGCTGGTGCATGGCGAGCAAGGCGTACAAATTCACCGGCTCGCACCGCCTGAGGGAGAGGTGATCGGCCGCACCCGTGTCACTGGCATCGTGGACAAGGGCGCCGGAAAGGGGGCGCTGGTTTACACCGAGCGAGAGCTGACGAATGCGGAGAACGGCGAACTGCTCGCGACGCTGACAAGCACCACCTTTTGTCGCGGCGACGGAGGCTTCGGCGGTCCAACCGGACCGGTCAAACCCGTCCTACAACTGCCCCAGCGTCCGGCGGACGAGTCCATCGAGTTGCCCACTTTTGCGCAGACGGCGCTGTTGTATCGGCTCAGCGGCGATTATAACCCGTTGCATGCCGAGCCTGCGGTTGCACGCGCGGCGGGTTTCGACCAGCCTATCCTACACGGGCTGTGTACAATGGGAGTTGCCGGTCACGCGCTGCTGCACTTGACGGGCTATGATCCCTCTGCCCTGTCTTCCATCTCGGTGCGGTTCTCCGCACCGGTCTTCCCCGGCGAGACGCTGACCACCGATGTCTGGAAGGAAGACGGCGAGTTGTTCTTCCGCACCCGGGTGGCAAACCGCGATGTGGTGGTACTCAGCAACGGACACGCGACGCTTCGGGCGTAGCCCCGCCCTGGGGCCGCGGCAGGTTCTCGGCGTTCGAGAACCGACAGCGGCGCCGCACGTCCTCAACGTCGGCGCTAGTCTTAATCTGAGAGCAAGCAGAGAACGGGAATCATGAAAACAATCGCCACGGGAGAAACAATGCGGGCCGTCGTCCTCGAGCGCTTTGGCGGACCCGAGGCGCTCGTCTTGCGTGAGGTACGCCGCCCGCAGCCTAGGCCGGGCCAGGTGCTTATCCGCGTCGCATATTGCGGCGTCTGCAGGCACGACCTGCTGACCCGCAGCGGAGCCTTTCCGTCGATCTCCCTTCCGGTCATCCCAGGCCATCAGGTGAGCGGACGGGTAGCTGCGCTGGGAGAAGGTGTCTCCAATCTGAGCGTCCGCCAAAGAGTGATGACCATGATCTACCAATCCTGCGGCAGTTGCATGAATTGCGCCGAGGGCAAGGCGGCGCTGTGCCTGACGCGGCGGCCGCAGTTTCTTGGCGAGGATTTCGACGGCGGCTACGCCGAGTACGTCTTGGTGGATGAAAGGATGATTCTGCCGGTCGAGGACGGCCTGCCATTGGAAAAGGCGGCCGTGATCACCTGCACCTACGGCACGGCCTACCACGCCCTGCTGACACGTGGCGGCGCTTCGAGCCGGCAGACCGTCCTCGTAACCGGGGCAAGCGGGGGCGTGGGGCTGCATCTGCTGCAACTGGCGCGCCACCTCGGTATCACGGTGATCGCGGTGACCAGCTCGCCGGAGAAGCAGGAGCTGCTGCGCAGGTTCGGGGCAAGCGAGGTCATCGTTAGCCGTGACGGCAGGTTCGCGGCCGCCGCCAAGAAGGCTACTGGGGGGCGCGGGGTCGATCTAGTGATGGAGATCGTCGGCGGCGCCAGCCTGGACGAAAGCGTTCATGCTGTCCGTAATGGCGGCGGTATCGTCCTCATCGGAAACATCGAGGGGCGGTCCACCTCGATAAAGCCCGCGCATTTCATACTCAAGGAAATCAGTCTGATCGGCACCAAGAGCTGCACCCGCAGCGAAGTCGGCGAGGTCTGCTCGCTGATCACTGACGGTCACCTGGGCGTGGAGGTGGACGGGATATTCCCGCTCGATCAGGCTGCAGAGGTCCATCGCAGGATCGAAGGCGGTTCTTCGCATGGGCGCTTTGTCCTGCAGATAAACGGTGACATCGCCTGAATAGGCTGCCGGCTTAATCGAATGCGGCCTGCCCGCTGCGACTAGTCGGACGGGACCATAAGGCCCAACACAACCGGGAGACAGAATCGTGGCCGACGGCGTCATCTGCGAAGCAGAACAGGATCGGCTGACACTCACGCTCGACAGGCCGGCAAGGCTGAACGCCGCCAATGGCGCCATGATACGGGCGCTGACCGAGGCGATCCGCTCGGCGGATGTGGCCACGGGGGTGGTGGTGATCCGAGGCAACGGTCCGCGGGCCTTCTGCGTTGGCTCTGATCTGGAGGAGTTCCAACAGGGGCCCGACGCGCAAAAAGACCACATCGGTGCCCTTCGATCGCTTGTCGAAAGCCTCTACGCCTGCCCGGTTCCTGTCGTCGCATCCGTCCATGGCTACACGCTCGGGACCGGCGCTATGATCGCGGCACTGGCCGACATCGTCATCGCCTCGTCCAACCTGTCGTTCGGCGCCCCGGAAATGCGTCACAAGATGTATCCAGCGTTGGTACATGCGGTGCTTGTGGAACGCGTGACAAACTCGATCGCGTGCGATCTATGTACCAGCGCCCGGATCATCGGCGCGACCGAAGCCCTAAACCTTGGCCTTGCGTCCGAGATTGTGCCCGAAGACGATGCTGCTTGCGTCGCTGAACGGCTTGATTTCTATGCCGGAAACGCTCCCCTTCTGACCTTGGGGCGGCGCGTGCACCGCGCCTTCGCCCGCGAAGACCTGCCCGGCCGGATCGCGGCGCTATCGGAGTTGATGAACTGGACCTGAGAACGTGCAAAAACCACTCAAACGCCTCCACATTCTGTTATCGATGTCTGACGAGACGACGGTCAGTGGTCGGAGCTGTGTGGTGCCTGTCGCTTGCCAGTTAATTGATGGGGACGCTCCCTCGACGGGATCGATGTGCCAACGTGGTAAGTGTTTAACCGCCACAACGGAGAGGAGGCGTCCGCAATGGAAATGTGACTTGGACGCCCTGATAGGTCCTTTTGAAGGCCCCCGTTGCCTCAAAGCGCCCACTGTCATAGTGCTATAGCGTAAACGTAGTGATCATCACTATCCGGCGTGGCCCGCCACTCGGGATAGACATGGTAACGCCAAGCGTATCCGATTTCCCGTTGTGGCCGCCCCGACTCATGCCGCCCAAACACCTCCACCTTGGTA
>Ga0255336_101817_pt1 | contig 13050 bp, 12 predicted proteins | sample MeOH1_35cm_T3_17_FD_189102 | JGI IMG/M metagenome (GOLD analysis project Ga0255336, IMG submission 189102) | Sandy soil microbial communities from University of British Columbia, Vancouver, Canada - MeOH1_35cm_T3_179 | ecosystem: Engineered > Artificial ecosystem > Sand microcosm > Unclassified ...
CAAAACAAGACCGGTCTGGCACCACATGAAATGCGGTGTTGCTCCGGTCTTATAGCTTAAGTGTGAAATCTTAAGTAATCTTGCGATAGGGGTTCATATTCCTGTCTACTATCCGGGGTTCAGTGCATGACGGGGTTTTCTTTTTAACAGTTTAACAGCTTTTCACCGGGGTGCAGGGGTGGAACCCCTGCATTCTCCGTTCTTATAAAAGAAATTCCGTAAGGAATTTCCACCATAATTGTTCATTATTCATTGTTCATTTTTGACCCCGCCATCTCCATCGGAAAAGAACCGCTCCCCAAACAGCCGCTCCGCCTCCGCCTGCACGTCCTTCGTAAAGGCGGTGTAGTTGTCGAGCAGCTTTTCGGCTTCGGGGGTAAGCACCGCCCCGCCGCCGTGGGCGCCGCCGGTGGTGCTCTTAAGGAGCTTGAAGCCGAGCGCGTCCTCGCTTTCCCGGACGATCCGCCACGCCTTGGAGTAGGCCATATCCATGGAAAACGCGGCGGCGCGGAGCGAACGGGTCGCGCGCACGCGCCGAAGCAGCTCCGCGATGCCGGGGCCGAAGCATTTGGCGTGCGTGAACAGGCGTATGGAGAGTACGGGGCGCATCGGCGTCTGATCGTTCATACCCGCATTGTACTCCATGGCGCTCTCGGTTGACAAGCGCGTTTTGCGGGTGCTATCCTAAATCCAAGAACAGTGGATGAGGAAACGCTCTTTGGGCTTACGGGAAGCGTTGCGCGTTCGGCCGGGGGTAACGGCGGTCATCGGCGGCGGGGGGAAAACCACGCTGTTGCTTGCGCTTGCGCGCGAGCTGGCGCTCCTCGGCCGCGTGATCCTTTGCGCCACCGCGAAGATGTACCCACCCGAGGGGATACGCACGCTATTCTCGCCTTCCCCGCTGGAGATCGCGGCCGCCTTGAAGGAGGACGCCGTTGTGTGCGTGGGCGATATGGCCTCCGACGGCAAGATCACGCAAATGCCGGAAGCCATCCCCACGCTCGCTCTGCTTTCGGATTATGTGCTGTGCGAGGCGGACGGCTCCAAGGGCCTGCCGCTCAAGGCGCACGCGCCGCATGAGCCCGTTATTCCCAAGGAAGCGGGAAATACCGTGCTCGTGATCGGCATCGACGGCATCGGCAAACCCGTGATCGAGGCGGCGCACCGGGCCGAGCGGTATGCGGCGCTGCTCGACGTGGGGCTTTACCATATCGTCACCCCGGCGGACGTCGCGAGGGTCGCACAGGCAGAGGCGCTGCACACCTGCGTTTTCATCAACAAGGTGGAAACGCCCGCGCAGCTTTCGCTCGCGAAGGATCTTGCCGCAAATCTGAGCGGCCGCGTCGCCGCGGGCGCTTTGCAAAAAGGAGAGGTATGCTTGTTGTCATAAAGGGCGCGGGGGATATCGCGTCGGGGATCGCGCTGCGGCTCTGGCGCGCGCGCTTTCTGGTGGTGATGACGGATCTCGCGCATCCCACGGCGATCCGGCGGACCGTCAGCTTTTGCCGCGCGATCACCGAGGGCGAGGCGAAGGTGGAGGACGTGACGGCCCGGCTGGCCGCGGACGCGGGGGAGGTTCCGGCGCTTTTCGCAGAAGGCGTGATCCCGGTGCTTGTCGATCCCGAGGCCGCTTGCGTGCCGCTGCTTTCGCCGGACGCGCTTGTCGATGCGGTGCTCGCGAAAAGGAACCTCGGCACGCGCATTACCGACGCGCCCGTCGTCGTGGGCGTCGGCCCCGGCTTTACGGCGGGGGCGGACTGCCACGCCGTGGTGGAGACGCAGCGCGGGCACACGCTGGGCCGGGTGATTACAGCTGGCGCGGCGCTTCCCAACACGGGCGCGCCGGGGGATATCGGCGGGTATACGACGGAGCGGATCCTCCGCGCGCCGGCCGACGGCGTATTCCAAAAGGTATTGGAGATCGGCGCCGTCGTAAGCCCCGGGGATATCGCGGGGACGGTTGCGGGCGTGCCCATGCGCGCAGAGATCGCGGGGGTGCTCAGGGGCATCCTGCCCGACGGCACGCCGGTGCATAAGGGCATGAAGAGCGGCGACGTGGACCCGCGCTGCAAACCTGAGCATTGTTACACCGCGTCCGATAAGGCGCTCGCCGTCGGCGGCGGGGCGCTGGAGGCGATTCTTCGCTTTACGCCGCGCGCCGCGGCGGATTTGAGGGCATAGGCATGGAACAGGACGTCAAACTTACCAAGCTTGCCAAATGCGCGGGCTGCGGCGCCAAGGTGGGGGCCGGCACGCTCGCGAAGCTCTTGGGGGACCTCCGCGTCCGGGAAGACGAGAACCTCCTGGTGGGGTTTGATACGAGCGACGACGCGTCGGTGTACCGGATCAGCGGGGAGCTCGCGCTGGTGCAGACGGTGGATTTTTTTCCGCCGATCGCGGACGACCCGTACCTGTTCGGGCAGATCGCCGCGACCAACGCGCTTTCGGACGTGTACGCCATGGGCGGGGAGCCCAGGCTCGCGCTCAACATCCTCTGCGTGCCGGAGAATATGCCCGGGGAGGCCGTGCACAACATCCTGCGCGGCGGGTACGACAAGGCCTACGAGGCGGGCGTAATCATCACCGGCGGCCACAGCATCTTTGATGACGAGCCCAAGTACGGCCTCGCGGTGACGGGCTTCGTGCACCCGGACCGGATTTTGACCAACGCCGGCGCGCGCCCCGGCGACGTGCTGCTCTTTACCAAGCCCCTGGGCGTGGGGATCCTCACGACCGCCGCGCGGGAGGGGATGGCGAGCGCACAGGGCGAAGCGCTCGCCTACCGGCTCATGACCACGCTCAACAAGGCCGCGCGGGACTGCATGGTGAAGTACCGCGTGCACGCCTGCACCGATGTGACGGGCTTCGGGCTTCTCGGCCACGCGCTGGAAATGGCGCAGGGCGCGGACGTTTCCCTGGAGCTTCATACCTCCTTCATCGCGGTCCTGCCCGAGGCGCTGGAGCTGGCGCATAGCGGCATCCTGCCCGCCGGCCTCTACCGCAACCGCAGCTTCGCGCAAAGCCATGTGGACGCGGGGAATACGCCCCTCGCTCTGCAGGACGTGCTCTACGATCCGCAGACGGCGGGGGGCCTGCTGATCGCCGTGGACCCGGCCGATGCGGACAAGCTCCTTGCGGAACTGCTGCCGGCGGTTCCCGCCGCGCAGAACATCGGCGTGGTGAAGGCCGCGGGGGAGAGCCGCGTTTTGCTGCGCTGACGCATTTTATCGGGTTTCTGATACGCATTTTATTTGTTCCGTATCTTTATGCGGGATACTGATGATAGAACGGGGTATGCAATCAGGAAGCGGCGCCAAGAATTTGCCGCTTCAGTGAAGGGGGAAACCATGACCAGCGGAATGAATTTCTGGGACACCAGCGTCTGGAGCCTGATGTGGGAGCTGGCGATCTTGCTGATCGGCATGCTCGTGGGGAACATGATCCGGCGCACCATCCCGTTTATGCGGCGGTCGCTGATACCCAGCGCCGTCATCGGCGGGTTCCTGGTGCTCCTGGCGAGCACGCTCTACGAGAAATGGACGGGCCAGCCGCTGTTTCAGAAGATTACGATGGAGACGCTGACCTATCACGGGCTGGGGCTCGGATTTATCGCCCTGGCGCTCAAGACGTCCGAAAAGCATGAAGGCAAGAAGGCGCAGAAGGATATCTTCAACACCGGCATCTCCGTCGTCGCCTCCTACCTCCTGCAGGGGCTCGTGGGGCTGGGGATCACGCTCGGGCTCTCCTATGTGCTGGGGAACTGGCCGGCGTCGGGCCTGCTGCTGCCCATGGGCTACGGGCAGGGGCCGGGCCAGGCTTATAACTGGGGCCACGTCTACGAAACCGCAACGACGTATCCGCCCTTCCAAAACGGCGCGAGCTTCGGCCTCACGGTCGCCGCGGTGGGCTTCATCGCCTCCAGCATCGGCGGCGTGTATTACCTCAATAACATGAAGCGCAAGGGCCTCATCAAAAAGTTCCAGGGCAACGCCGAGGAGGCCGAGGACCTTTCAGCCGAGATGATCACCCAAAAGGGCGAGATCCCCCTTGCCGAGTCGCTCGATAAGCTCACCGTGCAGTTTGCTTTCGTGTTCCTGACCTATATGCTCGCGTACGTGCTGATGTATGTGCTTTCATTGGGGCTGGACAGTCTCGGCGGGTTCTTCGGGGCCACGGTAAAGCCGCTGATCTGGGGGTTCAACTTCCTCATCGGCTCCTTCCTCGCCATCGCCCTCAAGGGCGTGCTCAAGGGCCTGCGCAAGGCGAACATCGTACACCGGCAATACCTCAATAACTTCATGCTGGACCGCATCGCAGGCTTCATGTTCGACCTGATGGTGGTGGCCTCCATCTCCGCCATCGATCTCTCGGCGTTCTCGCACAAGGAATTCGTGATCCCGCTTACCGCCATCTGCGTGGTGGGCACGTTCATCACCTACTGGCAGTGCGATTTCATCTGCAAGCGGCTGTTCAAGGGATATGCGGATGAATCCTTCCTCGCGCTCTACGGCATGCTCACCAGCACCGCGAGCGTGGGCGTGATCCTCCTGCGCGAGATCGATCCGCTGTTTGAAACGCCCGCCGCCAGCAACCTCATCTACCAGCAGACGTGGGCGATCGTATTCGGGTTTCCGATGCTGCTTCTGATGGGCGTGGCGCCGCTGAGCCTTTCGATGTCCTGGGTCACGATGGCGGTGCTCTTGGTGCTCAATATCCTTATCAACATCCTGCTGTTCCGCGAGCAGCTCTTCCGGCGCAAGCGGCCGGGCATGTAAAGGCTGTCGACAAACCCCTTCGGGGTCCGTCGACAGGAGGCCGCCCAAATGCCTCAGGCATTTGAGCGGGGTTTTCTCACAGCCGCCTAAAATCGCTGCGGCGATTTCCACCCTCCGGGTACTACTGATGTCGCTTTCAGCGACATATTAAGGTTGTGGGCGGCGGCTGTGCAAGGGGTCAAAACCGGCATACACGCCGCCGGTTTTGACGGATTCTATTGTGTTTCCTAAGTTTTTGGACTTCAGCGGGACGACGGATTCGTCCCGCTATGCAGCTCCTATTTACGTTCTTATTATAGAAAGAATTGCCCCAACACTTTGTCGACGGAGGCCGTCCGCTTGCGGACGGTCTCTGGTTTATTGATAAGCGCTTTCTTTTGTTTCTTTTCTTTCACGTGAAAGAAAAGAAACGTACTCCGGCCCCTTTACGCCAATAGCTCCGCGATCTTCGCGGCGAGCGCCGGGGCGAGCTTCGCATGGTCCTCCCTGATGTAATGCAGGCAGTCCCGGCGGCAGAACGAGAACCCCAGCCCCGCGCAATCCAGGAACGCGCAGCCGGCCAGGTCCGCCTGTTTTTGGTACGCCGCGGCGAGCGCCCGGCTCTTTTCGGCGGCATGCGGGCCGAATTCGTCCCCGAACATCGCGGTTGCGATCCCTTCCGGAACGGGAGGCGGCGCCAGCACCAGCACCTGCGGCGCGGGGTATCCGTACGCGGGGGTCCGCGCCGCGGCGATCAGCCGCTTCATGCCCTTGGCGATCGCCCCCGCGCTGAGATTGAAGTGTTCCTTGAGCTCGTTCACGCCCAGATGCAGCACCACAAGGTCGAGCGGCGCGTGCGCCTCCAGCAGCATGCGGAGCGCCGCGAGCCCCTGGCGGCTGGGATCGTAAGGGTCCTCCATGACGAGGGTGCGGGAATTGAGCCCCTCCTCGATGACGCGGTACCCGTCCCCCAACAGCGCCTGCACCAGGCCGGGGTAGCGCGCCTCATACGGGATGCGCCGTACCGCGCCCGTCGCCGGGTCGTAAGTATCGGCGTCAAACCCCCACGTGTTGGAATCCCCGAAAATCAGGATGTGCTTCATGGAGAATGCCCCCTTATCCGGTAATCACTTGGGAAAATTCTTGAAAGAACGTCCTATATAGCGTAATCCCGGCGCGGCCGCCTGTCAAGCGCGGGCCGCACAGACGGGCCCGCCGCCTGTTCCCCGCGGGCCGCGGCCTTCGCCGTTATCTGCCTTTTCCGTGGAAAAAAAGCAGCGCCCCCTTTCCCTTTCGTTTTTCCTTCCCCTCTTTTGCCTCCTCCTTCCTCTCTTTTTCAAAAAACAGCGTGGCGTTGAGCTCGCAGCCGACGAGCATCACCACGCTGGACATGTACAGCCATATCAAGAGAATCACAACGCCGCCCAGGCTGCCGTACACCCTGGCGTAATTGGCGAAGTTGTCCACATAGAACGAAAACGCCAGGGAGGCGAGCACCCATACGACGCTTGTGAACGCCGCGCCGGGCAGCACCTGCAAAAAACCGAGGCGGCGGTTGGGGATGATGCTGTACAGCAGCGTGAATATGAAGAGCAGCGTCAGCATGGGGATGATGATGCGCAGCGCGTGGCCGAGCGCCGACACCGCCGCGGACCAGCGCAGCGCCGCGGAAAGCCAGTTGACGATTAGGTTCCCGAATACGATCGCCACCGCTTCCAGCAGGATGCCCAGGGTGATCAGCAGGATGAACAGCAGCGACAGCCCGCGCACGACGTAGAACTTCCGCGTTTCCCGTACGTCGTAGGCTTTGTTGAGCCCCCGCGTCACGGCGGCGAAGCCGTTGGAGGCGAGCCATATGGTGACGATCATGCTGACGGAAAGAATGCTCGTGCGGTTGCCGTCGGTGATCTCGGCAAGCGTGGTCCGCACCACCTCCAGAGCGGCGGCGGGAACAACGCCCGCGAACGCGCTGAGCCCGTCCTGCTGCGCGAGCGGCGAATAGGTCGCCACCGTCGCCAGGAACAGCAGAAACGGAAACAGGGAGAGCAGCAGGTGGTACGCGAATTCGGCGCCCAGCGCCGGTACGTCGTCGTCCCGGATGCGCGTATAGAGCTTCCCAAGGAACCCGATTGTTTGCTGCAAGCTTCGTTTCTCCGCCACTTCCGGAATCCCGCCCCGCCCAAAGATCTGGCGGCCCGCGCACCGCCGGAGCGTTCCGCCCCGGCGTTTTTCGGGTTCCGCCCCGTCCTAATATGCGCGGCAATCCGCGAAAATATCTTTACGCCCGCGAAGGGACGGGCGGGAGGCTGCGCCGAAAAAATATTTGCATATTGCGCAAGGATCTATGGTACAATACGGTTAAATTCCATATTCATCCAAGGAGACCGGCCAGATGGAATGCAGAATCGGGGATATATCCATTCATTACGAAGCGATGGGCGAGGGGAGGCCGGTCGTGCTGCTGCACGGGTTTTCCCCGGATTACCGGCTGATGGCCGGGTGCATGGAGCCGGTCTTCCGCGAGCGGGAAAATTACAGGCGGATTTATATCGACCTGCCCGGGATGGGGCGGTCGGGAAGCTCGGACCGGATCGCCAATTCCGATCATATGCTCGACGTGGTGCTGGAAGCGATCGATTCGATACTGCCTCGTGAAAATTACCTGCTGGCGGGTGAGTCCTACGGCGGCTATCTGTCCAGGGGGATCCTTCATCGGTCGGCCAGCCGCGTGGACGGCCTAATGCTGATCTGCCCGGTCATCGGCCCCCGGCAGGAGGGGGAGGATCCCAAAGAGCCCGTCGCGGTGGTCAGGGACGAAGCGCTGCTCGGCCGCCTGACGGAGGACGAGGCGAAATGGTTCGCCGATTACAGTGCGGTGCTGACCGAGGACGTGTATTCGAGGTACCGCGAGGAAATCGTGCCCGGCGTACAATTGGCGGACTCCGCCTTTCTGGAGAAAATCAGACGGAACGGCTACTATTTTACGTTTGATCCTGCGGGGGAGGATTTTCGCTTTGAGAAGCCTGCGCTCTTTCTGATGGGCAGGCAGGACGCCGTCGTCGGCTACCAAAATGCCTGGGGGATCTATCGGAACTTCCCCCGGGCCACGCTGGCCGTGCTGGACAGGGCCGCGCATAACCTGCAGATCGAGCAGCCCGGGCTGTTCCGCACCCTGGTATCCGAGTGGCTGGACAGGGTCGAGGAATTCTCTGCCGAATCCCCTAAAAAGCGACGCGTTTAGGGCCTGATAGCGAAGATAAGAGAAGAAAATCGACGAAATACAACTTTTTTGACGAAACTTTTCGTTTTTCGTTGGGTTGTGCGGGGACCGCATTCGTGGTATAACTAAAATATATAAGCGTTCGGGCAGCCGAATGAGGCACCTATATCTAACCGATCCGGGAACGCGCTTTTGTGCGGGCCATCCTTCCGGCCCGGACCTGTCCGTTAAAGAGCAGGGCAAAACTTTTACTTTCTGTTTCACCCCGCCTGCGGGGATACCGGTCGTATCGGTCGAACTATCTTCTGGAAGAATCCGGCATATGGGCTTATGTAAGCTTGCCGCCTAAGAAGTGATACGGTTCTGCTCTACCGATTCTGAATACGATAAGGAGTGTTTCGGAAAGGGATTCTATCGTTAAAGGGGAATGCGCCATGCTGCGGTTTGAAAATGTTTCCATGTCCTACGACGGAGAGCACGAGGTGCTCAAAAATATCAGCCTGCAGATTCCGGAGGGGCAGCTCGCCGTGCTCATCGGGCCGTCGGGCTGCGGGAAAACCACGATGCTCCAGCTCATCAACCGCCTGATCAACCCCGTGAGCGGCCACATCTATATCAACGACGTGGATATCCATACCATGGACCCGGTGGAGCTGCGCAGGGGCATCGGCTACGTCATACAGGAGATCGGCCTGTTCCCCCATATGACGATCGAGCAGAACATAGAGACCGTACCCCGGCTTTTGAAGTGGCCCGAGGAAAAACGCAGGGCAAGGACCCGGGAGCTCATGCAACTGGTGGGCATGGACGAGCAGTATCTCAAGCGGTATCCGTCCAGCCTCAGCGGCGGCCAGCAGCAGCGGATCGGGCTTTTAAGGGCGCTGGCGGCCGAGCCGCCCATCATACTGATGGACGAGCCCTTCGGCGCGCTGGACCCCATCACCCGGGAATCGCTTCAGGACGAGATCAAGCGGCTGCAGAGCAAGCTCAAAAAGACCATCGTGTTCGTCACGCACGATATGGACGAAGCGCTCAAGCTCGCCGACATGATCATTTTAATGAAGGACGGCGCGGTGGTCCAGGCCGCCTCGCCGGAGGAGCTGCTGTCGGATCCCGCGAACGAGTTCGTGGAGCAGTTCATCGGCAAGCACCGCCTGTACAACGGCAAGATCGATTCCGTGCAGGATGTCATGCTCGCAAACCCGCTCACCGTGTCGCTGGATATGGGGCTGGCGCAGAGCATCGCTCTGATGGAGCGCAGGCGCGTCAGCGCCCTTCTGGTGGTGGACAATGAGGACCGCTTCTTAGGCTCCATCGGGATCGAGGATATCACCAAGGCCGCCAAGCGCGGGCTTTCCATAAAGGACCTCGATATCCGGCCCATGCCCAAGGTGCTGCCCAACGCGCCCGCCAAGGACGCTTTCGATCTCTTGGTGGGCCAGCATCTGGACGTGCTCGCCGTAGTGGACCAGGGCGGCCGCGTGGAAGGCGTCGTCACAAAAACCAGCATGGTAAAGTCCCTGGCCCACGTGGTATGGAAGGAGGACGCCCGTGGGTAGCTTTTTTAAGTTCCTGTCGGAAGAAACGGATTTGGTGCTGACGGCCATAGGCCAGCACGTGCTCATCAGCCTGACCGCCGTGCTCCTGGGCATCGCCGTGGCGTTTCCCGTGGGCATCCTCCTCACGCGCCATAAAAAGGCCGCCTCGGTGGTGCTGGGCGTTTTCGGGGTCGTCAACACCATCCCGAGCCTGGTGCTCCTGGGCGTCGCGATGATGGTGCTGGGCCTGGGGTTCGTGCCGGCCGTGGCGGTGCTTTTCGTCTATTCGCTGCTTCCGATCATGCGCAACATCTATACCGGCATCCTGGGGGTGGACGAAAAGTACGTTAAAGCCGCCCGGGGCATGGGCATGAACCGCATGCAGATTTTGCGGGGGGTGCAGATCCCGCTCGCGCTGCCGGTAATCATCGCCGGCATCCGGCTTTCTTCTATTTATATCATCAGCTGGGCGACCCTGTCGGCCTTTATCGGCGCGGGCGGGCTGGGGGACCTGATCTGGATGGGGCTGCAATCGTTCAATTACGATATGGTGCTTGCCGGGGCGATCCCGGCGACGCTTTTGGCGCTTCTGGTCAGCTTTTTGCTTTCCTGGGCCGAGAAGGCGGCGACCAGGCACGTATTCCGGGTAAAGGGGGCGAGGACTTGAGGCTGAATCAAGTATTGAGCGCGCTTCTGGTACACCTGGAGATGACGTTTTTGGGCGTGGCGCTGTCCTCCGTGATCGGCATTGCGGCGGCGACGCTGCTTCGGAAAGCCCCCCGGGCCGCCAAGGCCGTGCTTGCCGTCGTGGATGTGATCCAGACCGTGCCGACGCTGGCCATGCTCACGTTCCTCATGCTGGTGTTCGGGCTGAACAACACGACCGTTATTGCCGCCATCGTGCTGTATTCTCTCTTTCCCATCGTCCGCAACACCTATGTCGGCATGACGGGCGTGGACCGGGGGATCATCCGGGCCGGGAAGGGCAGCGGCATGACGGAGCTGCAAATTTATACGAAGGTCGAGCTGCCCCTTGCGTTGCCGGTGATCCTCTCGGGCATCCGGCTGGCGCTCATCTCCGCGCTGGGCATCGCCACCACGGGGGTGCTCATCGGCGCGGGCGGCCTGGGGATGCTGGTATGGCGCGGAATACAGACGCGCAACACGCTCATGATGCTTTCCGGGGCGGTCCCCGTATCGCTGCTTGCGGTTGCCTTCGATTACCTTCTTTCCTACTTGGAAAAAAAGCTGGGGAGAAAGGTGAAATAAACAGGGCGAGAGAAAGGAAGGAACAACGATGAAGAAGAGAATCTGTATGCTGCTTGCGGCCGTACTTGCGGCCGTTACGCTCACGGGCTGCGCAGGCGGCGGCAAGAAGATCGTGATCGCCTCCAAGCAGTTCACGGAGAACATCCTGCTCAGCGAGATGTACGCGCAATTGGTGGAGAACCGCACGGATATCCAGGTGGAGCGCAAACAGAATCTGGGCGGAACCTCGGTCGTTTTCCCCGCCATGCAAAAGGGCGAGGCGGATATGTACCTGGAATATACGGGAACGGCCTATAACGAGATTCTGAAGCTGGACGCCTCGGCGGCCGAAACCTCCGACGCCGTTTACGAGATCAGCAAGGACAAGCTCAATTCCCAGTACGGCATCACCATGTTCAAGCCCATCGGCATCAACAATACGTTTGCCCTCGCCATGCTCTCGTCCAAGGCGGCGGAGCTCGGCATCGCGACGATGAGCGATCTTGCCGCCGCGGCCCCGGACCTGCGCTTCGGCGCCAACCACCTGTTCTATACGCGGGAAAAGGACGGCTACGACGCCATGACGGCCCTCTACGGCCTCAATTTCAAAGAGGCGCTCAGGATGGATACCTCGCTGCTCTACGACGCGATCTCGCAGGGGCAATTGGACGTGATGGTGGTTTACGCGACGGATTCCCTGCTCAAAAAATACGACATGACCATCCTGAAGGACGACAAGGAGCTGTTCCCCGCGTACCACGGCACGCCGATCTGCCGCAACGATACGCTGGAAAAGTACCCCGAGCTCAAGGAGGTGTTTGATCTGCTCGCCGGCAAATTCGACGATGCCCAGATGCAGGCACTCAATTATAAGATCGACGCGGAGAACCAAACGCCCGAGGAAGTGGCGAAGGCTTACCTGACCGAGCAGGGCCTATTGAAATAGCCGCCGACAAACCCCTCCGGGGTTCGTCGACGGGAGACCGCCCAAATGCCAGAGGCATTTGGGCGGGGTTTTCTTATATACGTTTTCTATTTGCGCATCCGCTCAGGCGGCTTCGATCCGAAATTCCCCGGCGGCCTTGACCTGTGCGCTCTGGCCGTTGCCGATATCGCAGGAGGCGTCCTTCACGAGGCGGTACGTCCCCGCTTCCAGCGGGGAGAACAGGCCCAAAGAGAGCGTGACGTCTTTCGACTGCCCCGGCTGCAGGATATAGGCGATGGCGATCCACGAGACGGGCTCCTTAAAGGGAACGTCCTTCCACACGCCGCCGTCGTTGCGCTGGAGGTAGGAGGCTTCGCCGAACGTACAGGCGTAGCTCGTTCCGTTCTTCAGCGTGGCCTTGAGCTCCGCGCTGCCCGGCGCATATACGCTCTGTTTCATGGTAAGCGTCAGCCCGCTCAAATCCGCCCCCGCGCGGCTTTTGACGCTGAATTCCGCAGTGACCCTGACCTGCGCGCTCCGGCCGTTGCCCGCATCGCGGGAGGCGTCCTTCACAAGGCGGTAGGTCCCTGCTTCCGGCGGAGAGAACAGGCTCAGGGAGAGCGTGATCTCCTTCGATTCGCCCGGCTTCAAAATATAGGCGATGTCGATCCAGGCGACGGGCTCTTTAAAAGGGACGTCCTTCCAGACGCCGCCGGTCTTCTGCTGCAGGTAGGACGCTTCGCCGAAGGTATAGGTGTACTGCGTCCCGTTTTTCAGCACGGCCTTGAGCTCTGCGCTGTCCGAATCATATGCGCTCTGCTTCATGGTAAGCGTCAGCTCGCCCGGCGTCTTGGCAGGCTTGGGTGTCGGTGCTTTCGTGGGTTTGGGCGTAGGCGCCTTGGCCGGCGAAACCGTCGGTGTGGCCTCGGCCGGCGTGGGGGTCGCGGGCACAGGCGTAATAGGCGCGCTCGTAACCGCAGGCGGCGGCGTTTCCTGCAACGCCGTGGGCGCGGGCGAAAGCGTTTCCTCCGCGGGCGGCGAAGCGGCGGGCGCCTGGCAGGCCAGGGTGAGGAACATCAGCCCCGCCAGCAAGATACATAAAAGATGCTTTTTCATAAGGAATCTCATCTCCTTATCCTTGTTGCCTTCTAAACGCTGCAGCGCCCTTTCCGGTTCCCTGGGCAAAAAGAAACACATTTCTAAAGGAAGAAGTGTCAGGCCGTCGACAAACCTCCTCCGGGGTTCGTCGACGGTTTTTCTCATGCAGGCCTGGCGTAGCAGGCCTGCATGCAAGGTGTCCAAGCTGACGCACATGTCGTCAGCTTGGACGGATTTTATTGTGTTTCCTAAGTTTTGGGGCTTCAG
>Ga0255336_101818_pt1 | contig 13035 bp, 14 predicted proteins | sample MeOH1_35cm_T3_17_FD_189102 | JGI IMG/M metagenome (GOLD analysis project Ga0255336, IMG submission 189102) | Sandy soil microbial communities from University of British Columbia, Vancouver, Canada - MeOH1_35cm_T3_179 | ecosystem: Engineered > Artificial ecosystem > Sand microcosm > Unclassified ...
ATTGACTCGGTAAAACCATCTGGCCCACGCATCCGTTCCATCTCGCTCTCATTGATGACATCAGTTCAACGTTTACGCCTGCGTCCCGGATGACCGCTACATGAGGTATTTCACCGGCCTGCTAGTAGAAGTGCGTTGCACATGACGCCCAAAACCGGCGATAGCCTATCCTGCAATACCGTGTTTTCAGTGCGCATTTTGTCGCCCCGCGTAAACGTTCTGCGTTAAGATTCCCGTCGCCGCGTAAACGTCCGTTCAGGCCCTGCACCATCGTGTGCGAATGGGTGAGCAAAGGCGTTGCGCAGAGGTCTTCCTTCTGGAGTAAACGGCATGCGCATGCCTGTGCGTTAAAGGATGCGTAACCCGTGCGTGATGCTTTCGCGTTCAGGTGTCAATCGCGTGCGTAAAGCGTTCGTGCCGTTGTGTGCATGTCTTTCGAATGAGCACGCGTGTAACGTGTTCAGGGTCGGCACGGCTGCGTGCGTATCAGCTTCGCTGACGGTGTCGAAGGCTGTGCGCGTGACTGACGCATTGATGTTCGATTCGCTACGCTTGTGCGCGTCCTGAGTTCCCCTTGTTCGATGTGCATACGCTGCGTACTGCTGGTCGACGTCCGTGCGTCACCGGGGACGATGCCGGTCGAACAGCATGCGTGTCAGGAGTAAGCCGGGATGCGTAACGAAGGATGTGTCGCACGCGTACGACAGACGCGAAAAAGTGCGTTGTTCTCACGGGTTCCCGTCGCTTCCCAGGTGTTCCCATGTGCGCTTGCCATGCGGAAAAGGGTGGTTGACGCGTGTGCCCGCTGTGCGCAGGATGGTGTGGAGGTGGTGCGAACGGTGATGCGTAATGGTGTGCGCAGGAGGGTGATTCATGCCTGTCGCGAGGGTCTATACAAAATCGCAATGGGAGGCGTTCGCCCGCGCGCTCGATGCGCTACCTGAGAAGCCCGAGGCTGAACATGGCGTCACGGTGCGCGATGCGATGAAAGACATGCGCGCACGCGTACGCGCGGCGCAGGCGAAGGGCTACACACTGGAGCAGATCGCGGAGCAGGCGAAACCGCACGGCATCGACATCACGGCGGGAACGATCCGATACGCGCTGCGCACAGCCGGGAGGGGCAGCGGTGCCGGGAATGGCGCAGGCCCTTCACCGGGCGCGCGCGCGGCAGGGCAGGCAGGCGTCGCAGCGGTGCGTCAGCGCGATGCGCCGCCGCCCAGGAATCGGGTCCGCAAGGCCGGGGGAAAGACCGTAACCAGACAACCCACGCCGGTGCAGGGCACGCTCGGATTTGCAATCCGGCCCGACACCGACGATCTGTAGGGAGCCGCCATGAACACGACAGTCGACATGACAGTCAATCCCATCTATCTCGTCGGCGGAGGCAAGGGCGGTGTCGGCAAGAGCGTGGTTGCGCTTGCGCTCGTGGATCACCTGCAACGCCGGGGCGTGAACACGGTTCTGGTGGAAAACGATACATCGAACCCGGACGTGATGCGCGCGGTGCACGATGAAATCGATTGCGCATCATTCGATCTGGACACGGCGGGCGGCTGGATCGACATGGTGAACTACTGCGACGCGCATCGCGATGCGGTCGTGGTGGTCAGCACGGCGGCACGCAATCAGGACGGCGTCACGCGATACGGCGCGACACTGGGCAGTACGCTTGATGAACTCGGACGGCGGCTCGTCGTGTTCTGGGTCATCAACCGGCAGCGCGACAGTCTTGAACTGCTGCGGCAGTTCAGCGATACGTTCCCCGATGCGACCGTGCATGTCGTGCGCAATGGCCTGTACGGTACGGCTGAACGCTTCGTGCTGTATCACGATTCGAAGCTGCGCAAGACTACCGAGGCGAAGGGCCGCTCGCTGGATTTTCCGGAACTGGCCGACCGCGTTGCCGATGACCTGCGCAGCCAGCGGCTGTCGGTACGCAAGGCGGTTGAGACGCTGCCCATCGGGCAGCGCGCGGAACTGCTGCGCTGGCGGGCTTGCTATGACGCGATGTTCGCGCAGGTGACAGGCGATGCGTGAGCGGCGTACGCGGGGCGCCCGCCCGCCTGATCCGCTCGCGCGGCTGTTTCTCGAAGTGAGCGGCGAGTTGCCGGACGACGCAAGCCTGCTGCGCATGCGCCGCGTGTCGGCGGCGCTGAACCTGCGTGACAACGATGCACTGTGGTCAGTGCTGGCGGCGCTCGAATACTACGTGCGTCTGTACGAGGCGATGCCGGAGCGCATCCGGCAGGCGGGCACGGGCGGCGTCGATGCGGCGCACGCCGAAGCGCAGGCGGCGACGCAGGCGCTGATGGTGCAGCATCGCGACGCGCTTGCACGCTGCAAGGAAACGATCACACTGGCGGAGAAGATGACCGCCGAGCACGAGGTGCGCTACCGGGCAGCGCTTGCTGCGCTGAACGATGAGGCGCTCGCTACGCTCACCCAGCGGGCGGCGAACCGGATTGGGCGTGCTGCCGGAAACCGGCTCGTCGCGGCGACGGCGGTCGCGGCACGTGAACAGCGGCAACGGCTCGATGCGGCGCTTGTGTCATTCGAGCGGGTCGCTGTGCGGCGGTTCGCGAGGGCGTGCTACGGGCTGGTGGCTGGCGGACTGGCGGTGATGCTGCTGGCGGCTCTCGCCGGCGGCGTGGCAGGGTGGTGGGCAGGGGACCACTGGGTGCGGGCAGACGGCCTGCTGTCTGCCCGGACAGGCTACGTCGCGCCGGGATCACCTTCCGTCAAGCCGCAATGAATCACGAAGCGCGTCAGTCAGGGTTTGCCGTGCGCGAAGCCCCACTGGCGGCACATCCTGCTGCTGATTTTCCTGGCCGGCTGCTTCTGCATGACGCTGGCGACGGCGTCGGACAGGGTCAGTCCAAAGGTCAGGCTGTTGTGAACTTCGTCGGTAAGGCGGCGAGCGTGCGGCGACCGTGACGACTGTCGGAAAAAGCCCGGACGGTCTGCGTTTCGGCACCTGTCGTATTGGAGACCACCCGAATGGCGAGCGGCTGGGGTCGTGTTCAGGCTGCACCGGATTTCGCGCTAGCGACACCGGCCTGGTAAGCCGCTTCAAGCGCTGCCCTGATGGACCAGACTGCAGTATCGTAGAAATCGAGCCGGTTGGAGTGGCGGGTTTCGAGGGTTTCCACGCAAAGTATCCTTGTGGCGATTTCGGCAAGCCGCTGCCTTGCGGGGAAGGTCAGAAGCGTTTACGGCGATCTCCCGGTTGGGTTGTGACGACATCATTCACGCGTTGTTTCGGAGGAACTTCAAGGGTTTTTTGTCCGGACCGGCTGCACCGCGCGGGCAGGCTCCCGGTTCAGGCAGGCGGCGGCCTGTCTGCCTGCGCGGATCAGGCCCCGGCGGCGTCGCCGTCGATGAACGCTGCGGCGCGGCGGAGCATGCGAGCCGCCGCGTCGTGCTGGTCGAAGGCAATCATCGGAGTGCTGTAGCCTTCATCGCGGGCGCGCAGCAATGCCATGTCGTAATGGCGCCCGTGTTGGTACTGCGTGCTGGTTGCTTCGACGGAAGTGAGGAAAAGATCGGGCGAACCCGCGGCGTTGGTCGCGAGCACGACCATGCGGATATGGTTGAACATGACGGACTCTCCGGTTCAGGTGGGATGCGCAGGCGGCAGGGCGTGATGGGGTGCCGCTCCGCCTGCGCTGCCCCGTTGCCAGGGCGGGGGCGGGGTTACGCCGCGAGCGGGCCGGATTGCCCGGTACTCACGGTGCCTATGCTGTCAGCGGTCGGGAAAGGCCTCGGTGACTGCTCGCTAGCGGAGGCGGGCGCGGCGCACGCATCGGGCGCGGTGTCATTGACGTGTTCCGTGCCGTGACCGGCATCTGTTTCCGTGTCGGCGTCCTCGCCTTCCGGCGTTTCTTCCGCATCGGCTCCGGTGTCCGCACCGTCGGTCCCGGCCTCATCCTCATCCTCAGCGTCGTCGCGGCTCTCCCATGAGGGTGCGGCAGGGATTTCCCGGTCGGTGAAGATTTCGGGCACCCAGGCGACTTTCGCGAGCCGCAGTTCGGCGGCGGCTGCAGCGTCAGCCTTCTTCATCTTGTCGAGGTCGGCTGCGGCCTTCGGCGATACGGCGGCAGCGACGACTTCGGCAATGCGCGCCTTGCTGACATGGTCGAAATACGTGGCGCGGGTGGGCGTCCAGTACCCGGTCATGTCGAGGTTCAGCGCACCTACGAGCGCGTTGATTGCATGCGGCCTTTCTTCGCCCGCGATCCCATCAAGCAGGGTGCCGGTGCAGAACGCGAGCAGATCGAGCAGCGTCGTGCCGGGATCCTGCTGGACGAGCCAGGGCAGCAGGTCGGCCGGTTTCGCGGGCAGTTCCGCGATCCATCGCGCGCGTTGGGTCTCGATGGCGCTCCATGCGGGGCTGGTGTCCAGGTCGTCTGCGGCGCGCAGCAGTCCGTCGTGATTGTTCGTACCGGTCAGGGCGAGGAAGTCACGCGCGGACGTGTGCCCGAAGTGCCCGGGCAGCGCCTTCGGGACCAGGTGATGCAGCAGTGCGGCGAGCGCCACGGCGGGCTGTGCGGCTAGTTCCGCGCGCATGGCGGCGGTGCGGTGCGCGGTGAGGCGCTGGCAGAGCTTTGCGCTGTGGACCGGTTTGACCTTCGGGGTTGTTGCGCACACCGCATCGTGCGCTTCGGCTTCGGGCGTGCCGGTGACATGCGCACCTGCGGCTTCGAGCGCGTCGGCGTTCTCGCGGCGCACGAGGCCGCGCTCGATGACGAGTTCGCCCTGCGGCCCGACGATGACGAACGCACCGGCTTCGGTCATCTGCTGTTCGTCCCATACCAGTGCGACGCTTTCGAGCCCGATGAGGGCGGCATTGAAGCGCTCGATCTCGTCGTTCAGCCGGTCCGCTTCCGCGTAGGCGTTTTCGTCATCCTCCGACAGCGCCTCCAGCTTTTCGGCGAGTTCGTCCTGCTGCGCGGTGAGCGCGTCCATCTGCCGCTGTTCGTCGTCGGTGTACGGACGCTGGACCGGACGCAGCCTGCCATAGCGGTTCAGTTCGAGAAAGTCGCGCTCGACGCGTGTTTCAATCCAGCCCCATCCTTCTGCGCGCACTTCCTCTGCGGCGGCGTCGAGCTTCTGCGCGACGAGCTTCTGCAACAGTTCGGCATCGGCAATGTACCCGGCGTTTTCGTCGTCGCTGAACAGATCGCGGCGAACGTAGCCGGCCGCTGCTTCGTAGACGGCAACGCCGACGAAGCGCACGAGCCGGCTGCGGCTCGCGTCGATCTCGGCGCGCGTGATGGCCTGCCGCAGATAGTTGGGCTGGCGTTGCCAGTCGTTCGCATCGAACCAGATGTGTTCCTGCGTTTCGTGATCGTCCGCGAGCGCGAGGGCCGCAAGCTGGTCGAGCGTGATCGCATCCTCGCGCAGCAGCGCGAGCAGCTTTGGTGACACGTTGGCGAGCTTCATGCGGCGCCTGACGGTGAGCGGCGACGCGGAGAACAGCGCAGCGATGTAATCGACGCTGCGCCCTTCCTCGGCCAGCATCCGGTACGCGCGCAGCACGTCGAACGGGTCGAGCCCTTCACGTTCGCTGTTCTCAATCAGCGAAATGGCGAGGGCTTCGCCTTCGCTGACGATGCGCACCGGTACCGGATAGTTCGCAGCGATGTGCTTCTGTTCGAACAGCAGGTCGAGCGCGGCCTCGCGGCGCTGGCCCGCGCAGACACCGTAGCGGCGCTGCTTGCCGCGTCCGCCCTTCATTTCGTGAACGACGAGATTCTGCAAAAGGCCCTTGGCGCGGATGTTGGCGGCGAGGCCCGGAATACCCGAAAGGGGTTTGGTGCGGGCGTTGAGTGGCGAGGGCCGCAGGCTCGAATACGGCACGGTGATGACGGGCTGCTCGTTGCCGAAACTGGTTTCGAGCGGCGATGCGGTTTCAGTGGCTTCTGCCACGGCGGCTTCAACTTGGGCTTGCATGACTGACTCCAGAAGGTTGGAAAGAAGGTTCCGGGTCGGATGCTGCTGGACGCATCAGGACTTGACCCGAAGAGGAGTCCTGATCGAATTGGGGGGCGGCGCGGAAACGCCGCCCCTGCGGTACTTACGCCTTCATCTGGCGCATCGCTTCGGCGAGCATCCACAGCGCACGGTTCAGTTTCACGTTCTGGTCGATGCCGGTGATGGGGCGGGTGGACATGGAGCGTCCGCTGCGCGAACGCCCATGTAGCCCGCCTTTGGTGAGGTTTTCCTGGACTCTTTGAAACACTGTCCAGAGGTCGTCCCGGCGATCTTCGAAGCGGCGCGGGGCGAGCAGGCTGCTTTCGGTGATGGGAGCGGGCGTTTCTGCGTCGGTCGGCTCGTAGCGCAGCGCAAGCGCGGAGCGCGCGAACGCGTGCTGTTCGTCGTGCTCGAGCGTGAGGGTCTTCATGCCGTCTTTCTGTTCGCGGATCAGGTCGAAGCCGTCGAGCACGTCGAACGCGCCGTTGATGACGTTCTGCACGATGTTGCCCTTGTGGGGGACGCGGATATCGCGCACGGTGTCCCCGGCCACCATGCCGTTCTGGCAGACAAACCGGTAGGCACCAGCCAGCATCTGGTAGCTGCTCGTACCGTCGTGCGAGTTGAGCAGGATGATTTCGTTGGCTTCTTCGCCGGTGATTTCGTCGGCGTGCCGCATGCGGATCATGTGCCTGGTGAATTCGCGGCGGTCGTCGTGGCGTACGCGCGTCTGGCAGACCATGAACGGCTGGAAGCCTTCGTTGCGCAGGCCGCGCAGCACGTTGATGGTGGGGATGTAGGTGTAGCGCTCGGAGCGGCTTTCGTGCTTGCCGTCCGCGAAGATGGACGGGGCGACGCGGCGGATCTGGTCGTCCGACAGGGGGGAGTCGGAGCGGAGCATCGGCGAGCCGTAACGGAAAGAGGAAGCGAGTTGCATGGCACTCTCCACAACAAAAGAGGTTGATCGGTGTTGCGCTGACCGGGCTCCAAGATTCCGCCCCGTTGTAAGGGTTGGGCTCGTCCTGGTGGAACCCGGGGTTGGCTTTACCGCCGCCAGTCTCCTGAGTTCGCGCCCGTGCGACTCAAGGAGCCGGTGGCGGGCAAACGTCAAGGAAAAAAGGCGAGGGAGGGGTGCGGGCAACACGGTCCCTCGCCCCTTGATGTTTGCCCGCCATCGGCTACGGTCGCGGGTGTCGGGCGGGAACCCAGGAGACTGGTGGATGCGAAGCGTCGGGTTTCACCGGGATGAGCCGCCGCGCGGCGAGCGCGAATGTGGAGGCCGCCTGCGGCCTTCACCTGACTGGGGGTTAAAGGTCTTGGGTGTCGGGGGTTGAGGTTTTGCGCCAGGGATTGAAGCCCGGGAGGGCCGGGACGCCGCCGGCGGCCCGGTGCGAAGCACGAAAGCCCGCCCGCAGCGCGGCGCGGGGGCGCCCAGTGAGGGTTTCAGGACTGCGATAACACAGCCTGCTGCACCGAACCACTGACACTGGTCGTTGAGGACAACGCCATGACAGGCGGTGGCGACATTCGGCTGGACACGCCCCTTTGCGACGAGATCTTCAAGGTATGTACGAACAGATAGCCTATGCCCGCGCCTGTACCTGCCGACAGAGCCGGCATCGCCCGCGTCGTTGCTAGAATGCCGGACTGGAAAACAGACCCTTACGACCGATGCCTTTGCCAGCCGATGTTGAACTGCTCGCGGGTTTGAGTATGCATTCCCAGGGTGCTACACCGAAACCGCATGGCCCGGCGCCCAGCCGTTCACGGACCAGCGCGTTCGCCGGATCGCGTATCAGGTTCCGGGACCACGAACTCATGGTGGTCGAGATTGGACCGTTCGCGCATGCGCAGGGCGTCACCGTGACATTTCGCGCGCGATCGGTGGGCGCGCAGGCCGTACGGGTGGGCGCAATCATCAAGACGCGCTGGGAGGTTTGCGAAGTAGTGGCCTGAACAGTGAGCAGGCGGGAGATCCCATGCCGATTGCTCACGCGTGGCTAAAGCGTGCACACGAATGCGACCTAAAGCGACCGACCGGGTTCGCATGCTGACGCAGATTCTTGCGGCGTTCGGGCAGATCGTGATGACGTCTTTGGCGTTCGAGGTTCAGCAGATCGGGAGGCAGGCGCATCGCCCGCACGGGGGAACTCTGGGGAGGGCTGTGCGAAGCACAGCCCGCGTGCGACATGGATTCTCCTGACCAACGCGCTCGCAGGCAGCCGGACGGGATCGGCGGTGTCGACCATGCTCATGCCGGAAGTGTCAGTGTTCTCCCCCGGCGTTGCCCGGGAGGTTCACGTCGGGCACGACGCCCTGTGAATTCCGCTGCTCCATGACGAAGCAGCATCGGGAGCTTCCCGCTATGCGTCGATCAGCGTGTCCGTGATGGTCGTTCGAATGTGGATTGCGGCCCGTGTTGCCACATCCGCATGCACACTGTCCTCGACCAGCTCACGGGCAGGCGCTGAAATATGCTCTTTCCATGACCGCTTTCCCCGTCTGGCCAGCATGGTTCCCCGGCAGTCCGGCGCGCCGCAGTGGCAGGCGTACCGCTTCCGAAGCAGACGGGTGTGCCGTCCTTCGACGAAGAGCGCGTAATCGATGCACAGTTCTTCGCCGGCGGGCACCGGGTTCACGGTGCGAATGAAGATCCGGCCGTCGCGGTCCGCGGCTTCACAGTTGGGACGGCATGCATGGTTGATCCATCTGGCACTGTTACCGCCGATCGCCCCGTCGATGACGGTACCGTTGCCGACGTCGAAGTAGAAGGTGTGATCCGGCTGTGCCGGATCGCGCGGGTGACGGAGCAGAGCCTCGTCCCATGAGATCCGTTCGCCCAGGTACTCACAGATGAGTTCGCCGGCCACAAGCGCGCACGTCGCGAACACCCCTCTGCCGTGAACGGGCGACCGCCGCACAGTAATCCGGCTGCGGGGACGCAGGACATTGGCATGTTTCACCGGGAAGGTATCAAGGGCGTTCATCAGGGGCATCGTCGATACGGTTGCGGGGGCCGACGTAATCGACCCGCGGAAGAAACATGGATTGCACGACCGAAATTTCCGTTGCAGCCGGTGCAGCGTGTTACCTACGTCAACGCAGACGATGGCAGGGAAACAGCCGCGCGGCGTTAACCGGGCGGCGGAGCAGTTGGCCGTGTGGCCGGGAAGCGCTACAGTATTCTCAGGTCACGGATCCTGCCGATCTGGGGTGACCGTTTCAGGATCAGGTCTGCGATGAATTCGGCGAGCAGGGCGCGTGGAATGTTCGCGGGGACGTCGTCGACCCGATGCGAGGTGATACGCGCGATAAAGTCATTGGGGGCGCTTGCCAGACTGTGCTCAAAACTGACTCGGTACTCCATGATCAGCCGCGCTCCGACGGATATTCTCTGTGCTACTGATTCTATCAGCAGTTGGCGTGACGATTGGTGATCGAGCAGCCGGCTTCCGGCGAATGCAGAGAGAGAGGGGAGCTCCAATGGCCGGCGAAATTCCGAGGTTAAGACTCCGCCTGTGCAAAGTGTTGCAGCGGGGCGCATAGCCAGAAAGGCACTGCACGACGCCAGCATACATATCGAGGAAGCGGGAGGAGCCGTGCCCGGGCAGTTTCACGGCCTTATCGGACGTGCTCGCGCTACTTACTTGTGCGGTACCCGGACCCGGGACAATGACTCGTTCGCAAGGGACCTGCCGCCCGGGGGAGGCGCGGGCGGATCGCCTGTCCATATACCCGCACCAAGCTGACTGGTCTCACGACGCACGGTGTCCTTCGGTCTGGCAGGGTGCTCGGTCTGAAAGCCAGATCGTGGCCCAGAGGCAGCGTGGCGTGAGTTCTTCCTGTGTATCGGACGATGGCCCGACGTGTGCGTCGGGGACCTGGCGATTCAGATGTCTTCATCGTCGTTTGGCGCAATCGGCGACAACGCGTCGGTGGCAAGAAAAACGTTCAACTGTTCATTGGCTTGTGTAATCCGATGCGAGGGGAGTGTCGAGAGCTGTTCGTCGTGCAGCGACAAAACGTGTTCAAGGGCTCGCCCGTCAGCTTCAGGTAGCGACCAGTCGCTTGCGGCCTTGATGCGCGCCGCGATAGCGTGCAGCGCTGCCTCGGAGATCCGGAAAGATCCGAGGGAGCGACGACCATTCAACGTCGCATGAACGAAATAGGCGAGGTACACGGTCCTGAACAACCGGCCGATCAGTTCGATATTGCAGTTCCCGGAGCGCAACGCGGCAAGAGCCAGATGGTGCTCGAGTGAGCGACGACGCCAGATCGTCGCCGGGAGCGGCAACAACATGTCGCGCGTCATCGGCCGCCTACCGCCAGTCTGCTTGGACTTGCGTTGTCTTGGAGTCGGTTCCATAGAATAATTTTCAGTCTGTCGGCGCATTTTACGGCACGCACAAGACCCGCAGGCCGCGGGTGCAACAGGGGCGTGGCAATCGTGCGGGTCAAGAAAAAGTTCCGGGATGCAGTTTTCCCGCCGCCCGCAAAATAATCGTTCTTCCTGATCGGCCTTCAGACCGCGCGCTGGCTTCGATTAGGCGCCTAGACGTCAGGATCGGATACCCAGATATTCAGCGGATGGTCACCGTTGAACGCGATGCCGGCGTTCGCCAGCAGATGCGTGTGAACGGCCGGTGCTTCATGCTAGCGCTGGCTAGGGGACGTTGCAGGCGGTGTCGTTTCGTTGCATGAAGAAGGATTCCGGTGGAATGGGCGCAGGAGATCCGAAGCAGGAGCAAAGGCGAACGTGCGAGCCATGTCCGGTCTGCCGCTATTATGCCCGGCAAGCACACAGCACCGTCCGCAGCGCGATCCCGACTAATCGGCGAACGTCCGCATTGTGCGCACGTCACAGCGCATGAATACAGCTGAGGGGAGTAAATTAGCAGGAAGTCGCTGGCAATGCCGCAGAGCGTGACGTCGCAGTTCGCCCTCACGCGTACGGGGGCCGCCGGCGGCCATACTGGCGGGGGGGCGCACTTCATAATCCGTTTGAAGGCTGCGCTGAAGGACTTTTCCGATTCGTACCCGGGCGCGAGGCCGATTTCAGCGACCGAGTCGCGCGAGTGCGTCAGCCTGGCAGTGGCCAAGGTCATACGCCAACGCGTCAGATAGTCCGTCGGCGAGAGCCCGACGAATTCCTTGAACCGGATGGCGAAACTCGTGCGCGACATGCTCGGCCAGCGCTTGTAGAGTCCATTTCGCCCCGGGCGTCTCGTGCATGGCGTTGATCGCCGTGCGTTTCCGTTTATCCGTGAGCGCGAAAAGCCAGCCGACGGCTTCGTTACGCGCGCCTGCAAGCTGCAACCGCAACGCTTGCACGAGCACGAGGGTAGCCAACTGCTGCGCGACGATGCCGCTGCCCGGCTGCGCTTCGCGCAACTCCTCTCTCATGTGCTCGATACGCCATCGCAGCGTTGACGGGCCTAATTCCTCCCGAACGCGGATGACCGGGGGGAGCACGTTTAAAAGCAGATCGGCCTGACCGTCGGCCAGCGTGAAATATCCGCCGACGCTGAGGAATTCGCCGCCGCCGTTGTGGGTCACGATACGGCCCCTTGACCTGCGGGACGAGTGTATCGAACTGTTCGGCGGCCCCCCGGTGCGTATCGTCGAGCGATTCGCGGCTGCCGCCGTCGGTGCGGATCAGCGCGCCATCGAGACGTTCGGCGAGGCACTCGGAACGAAAGGGCTCTCTTGTCATCGCCTTTCCGACCATGGCGATGGCGCCGGGGCGGGCGGCCCAGGAAACTGACGATGCCGATTGCGCTGCCGTAGGCGGCGCGAGGGCGCGATCCGAGCAGGCAGCACTGGATCTCGCGCGGACCGGCGTGAACGCCACGGTCGTTTGACTGCCGCCCTCTGTACATGACAAGACGAAGCTCGGGTTCGTCATGCGGTTGATCGAGACCGCACGGAAAAAGCGGATGTCCGCCTATCCCGGCGATGGGCTCAACCGTTGGGCCGCCGTACACAGGATCTCAGCTTCGACGCCCGCGTCGGCAATGTGGGGAATCAGCCAACCCATATCTTCGTGTTTGGCGATATGCTGACCTCCGGAGCGTATTACGTCGCAGCAACGCGACGATTGGCGCTCCACTATCCGAACGCGGCCATGATCGGAAACTTCGCGGCCCGCCGCATCCTGCCGAACCCGTTTGCAGACCTTGCCGACGATCTCTCAGAAGTCTGGCGTGCCCCGGTTTGAATGTCCCGGTTATGCGCGTGCCGTGCCTTACTCCTCCAGCTCAATGTCGACGAACTTCAATTTGCCCTTGGGTAGCTTGAGGACATGCACGACTACCTGCTTGTTCACCATGGGACCGATGATGTCATCAATGGAGTCCTTGACGCCGTCAATGTGGACAGATTTTCCGCTCATGTTGAGATCCAGCCAGTCCTTATCCAGATGGACCGCACGCAGGGTGCCGACAACCGTTGTCGCTTCCCCTTGGGATGAGACAGGCGGCTTCTGTTCACGTAAGGACTGGTTAATCAGGGTCCGGTTTTCTGGAGCGAGAACGACTCCTCCTGATTCGCCCGCTGCCTTGATTTCCAGACGCTCAAACGACTTCCCGGTGGGGGCTACGCGCCAACACAATACCGATCTAATGTCGTTTTGTATCCGTATCTAATGTCAGTCGACACGCTGGATGGCAAAAGCTGCGCGCGACGCCATGGGTAAGGCCAGACTACCGTATCTATTCCGCCGATACGGGGGCCGTCCGCGGACGGTCGTATGGTTGCCTTCGTATTCGTTTTTGAGTATATTGAATACGATAATGTACCAGGAGTGCACTGTGTCTCGGACGACCCCTACCACGATGACGGTTCGCCTTAGCGGCCCGCTCAGCGACTTTGTTTCCGCGAACGTCGGTGAACATGGCGACTACGAGAACGTGAGCGAGTACGTTCGGGATCTGATTCGTCGCGATAAGGAACAGAGGGAGGCGAAGGAATTCGAGCGGCTCAAGGCTGAACTGGCCCATGCCTACGCCGCTCCTGAATCGTCGTATAAGCCATTGACGGCGGCCGATGTGATCGCGCGCA
>Ga0255336_101819_pt1 | contig 13029 bp, 13 predicted proteins | sample MeOH1_35cm_T3_17_FD_189102 | JGI IMG/M metagenome (GOLD analysis project Ga0255336, IMG submission 189102) | Sandy soil microbial communities from University of British Columbia, Vancouver, Canada - MeOH1_35cm_T3_179 | ecosystem: Engineered > Artificial ecosystem > Sand microcosm > Unclassified ...
ACCAGACCGCCATGCTCGACCAGCTCGCCACGCTGATCACGGCGGGCAAGAACGGCTCGCAGGGAATCGGCCGGATCGACATGGACGTTGCCAACTCCATCCAGGCACGGCTCATCAAATATCAGGCGCTGAAGGCACCGATCGATCTGAACAAGGCGTTCGATACCAAGGTCTGGGATCAGGTCCCGAGCGCCGACAAATCGCTTTGACCTGCCTCATGGGGTTCATTTGCAGTGAGCACCGCGGCCCATCCGCTACCGGGTCGCGGCAATCGTCGACGCAGTTTTACGTTCTCATTTCCGCAGGGGGTCGTCTTGCAAGCTGACCTGCAAACCGGTTTTTCACACGATCCGATGCCCACGACAACCGCTGGCGCCCCGCTCTCGATTCAATCGACAACCGCACCGGCGCAACTGGAACTCGTCAACGTCTGGAAGCGTTTCGGCGACCCAGCCGCACCGACCATCGCCGTGCGCGAAGTCGACTTGCGTATTCCGAAGGGTGAATTTGTCACGCTGGTCGGTCCGTCGGGCTGTGGCAAATCGACATTGTTCAACATGATCGCAGGGCTGATCGCACCGGACAACGACGGTTCGATCCTGCTCGATAACGTCCCCCAGCCGGACGGCAAGCTGCTTGGCAAGGTGTCCTTCATGCCGCAGCGTGACTTGCTGTTCCCCTGGCGCACGGTGCTCGACAACGCGATCATCGCGCTCGAAGTGGAAGGCGTGCCGCGCCGCGAAGCCCGCAAGCGAGCCGAAGCGATGTTTCCCGAATTCGGCCTGAAAGGCTTCGAATATCACTACCCTCAACAACTTTCCGGCGGGATGCGCCAGCGCGTTGCGCTGATGCGCACGTTCCTGTTCGAACGTGACCTGTTGCTCCTCGACGAACCTTTCGGCGCGCTCGACGCGTTGACACGCGCGAAGATGCAGAGCTGGCTGCTCGATATCTGGGCACGCCGCAAGCGCACGGTGCTGTTCATCACGCACGATATCGACGAAGCGATTTTTCTCGGCGACCGCGTACTGGTGATGACGTCGCGCCCCGGCACCATCAAGTGCGAGGAGATCATCGACTTGCCTCGACCGCGCGATCCCGCGCTCGTCACGTCGGCGCAATTCACAACGATCAAGCGTCGTCTGCTCGATGTGATCGAAGAAGAAAGCATGAAGTCCTTCGCATCGGAGGGACTGTGAGCGCCTTGTCCGACCGCGCTCAGAAGGCGCTGCTGGCGGGGCTGCGCAGCGGCGCCGTAGCGGCCGGGCCCAGCTGGCAGCGCCGCCTCCTGACGGGATTCCTGCGCTCGCCTCTCGCTTCCATGATCGCGCTTGCGCTGCTCTGGGAGTTCGCGACCATCGCGTTCGCGGTGCCCAGGCGGGCCCTGCCGCCGCCGTCGGCCGTATTCGCCGACGCCTGGACGGTCCGCGCCGACCTGCTCGCCAGCTTCGGCCGCACGTTGCTGGAGACGCTGCTCGGTTTCGTCGCCGGTTCGCTGCTCGGGTGCCTGTCCGGCATCACCTTCGCCTACGTGCGCACGCTCGAACGCTCGGTATTTCCGCTCTTCGTGATCTCTCAGTCGATGCCCGTCGTCGCATTCGGTGCGCTCGTCGTGATCTGGTTCGGCAACACGCTGCTCGCGAAAGTGGTCATGGCGTTGTTTCTTTCGTTCCTGCCGGTGACGGTCAACACGTTGCGCGGATTGAAGGGCGTCGATCCTCAGCGCATCGGCCTGATGCGCAGTTTCGGCGCGCGCGGTTTCACGCTCTTTGCGAAGCTCGCATGGCCGTGGGCGCTGCCCCAGGTCATGGTCGGGCTGAAGGTGGCGATTTCGCTGAGCCTGATCGGATCGATTGTCGGTGAATGGTTTGGCGAGACGGTCGGCCTCGGCGTCATGCTCCTGCAGGCGATGTACACGGAAGACATGACGCGCCTATGGACCGTGATCGTGGCGTGCGGGTTGATGGGCTCCGCGCTGTACGGATTGATTTCGCTGATCGAACGGAGGCTCGTATGGTGGCGTTCCGCAAGCTGACCAAAGCCGGCGCAGTGCCGGTCCTCATCACGCTGCTGATCTTCGTGGCGGCCTGGGAGGGGGCGATCGCACTGTTTCATATCCCGGATTTTGTGTTGCCGCATCTCGCGCAGATCGCCGTGCGCTTGTCGAGCGACAGCCACCTTCTCGCCGATGCCCTCGCCGCCACGCTCAGCGAATCGCTGGGAGGATTTGTGATCGGCGCGGTACTCGGCTTGGCGATCGCGTCTTTGATGGTCCTGATCGTGCCGCTCGAACGCAGCCTGCTGCCGGTCGCGGTTGCGATCAACTCGGTCCCTATCGTCGCTTACGTGCCGGTCACCCTGGTCTGGTTCGGTATCGGACCGGCTTCGAAGCTCGCGCTCGTTGCGCTGTCCACAGGGTTCGTGGTGCTGATCAATGCGCTACACGGCCTGAAGCAGGCGGAAACCGGCGCGATCGACCTCATGCGCAGCTTCGGCGCGTCACGGCTCTCCATCTTGCGCCGGCTGCAACTGCCCGCCGCGATGCCCTCCGTCGTCAACGGACTGCGCGTTGCTATCCCGCGCAGCATGATCGTGGCCATCGTCAGTGAAATGCTGGGCGCGTATCGCGGTATCGGCAGGATTATTTTCGAGTCGACGCAGCAAGTCGACAATCTTGGTGTGTGGGTTGCGGTGCTGAGCGCATCGCTGGCGAGCGTGTTGTTGTACACGGCGCTGGTGTGGATCGACCGCAAACTCGTCTGGTGGAACTGAACTGCAATGACAACCGTTCTTCTCGACTCTTCAAAAACCGATGCCGCCAATCCCGTCGCTCAGGACGAAGCGACCCTGCGGGTTCAACTGGCCGCGTGTTACCGGCTGGTCGCGCACTTTGGCCTCGACGACCTGATCTACAACCATATCTCCGTGCGCGTGCCGGGCGAGCCGGGTCATTTCCTGATCAACCCCTATGGTTTGCTCTTCTCGGAGATCAACGCTTCCTGCTTCGTGAAGATCGATCACGAAGGCAGCCGGGTCGATGACACCACGCAGCCGGTAAACCGTGCCGGCTTTGTGATTCACAGCGCGATCCATGCGGGCCGTGCCGATGCCAACTGCGTGCTGCACACGCATTCGGAAGCGGCGACCGCCGTGTCCGCGCTGACCGAAGGCCTTCTGCCACTGAGCCAGTTCGCGATGCGTTTTCATGGCCACACCGGTTTTCACAATTACGAAGGCGTCGCGCTCGAAACCGGCGAGCGCGAGCGCCTGATCCGCGATCTCGGCGAGCACCCCGTGCTCGTGTTGCGCAATCACGGCGTGTTGAGCGTCGGGCGTACGGTCGCGGAAGCTTTCATCCTGGCGTACTACTTCGAGCGCGCTGCTCGCGTGCAGTTGCTCGCGCAAGGGGCGGCGAGCGCGGCAGGCGGCGCGACGCTGCATTTGCCGCACGCGGACATCAGCGCGCTGGCTTCGCGTCAGTTCAACGAAATGGCCGGCGACATCCTGCCCCCGGGCAGCCGTGAATGGCCGGCCTTTATCCGCTTGCTCGACAAACTGGACCCGTCGTACCGGGACTGACCAGACACACATCACTAACGGAGATAGACATGAAGCTGCAGCCGATCACGCCGTTTCTAGGCATTGAAGTCCACGATGTCGATCTGCGCAAGCCAGTCGCCGACGACGACTTCGCTACGCTGCGCGAAGCGCTGAACCAGCATTCCGTGCTGCTGTTTCGCGACCAGACGCTAAGCGAAGCGGATCACGTTTCGTTCTCGCGCCGCTTCGGTCCGCTGCTCACGCACGTGCTCGCGCAATTCCTGAAACCGGGTTTCCCCGAGATCTACGTGTTGTCGAACGTGGTGGACGGCGGCAAACCGATCGGCAATCACAAGGAAGGCTGGAACTGGCATTCGGACCTGTCCTACAAGGCCGAGCCGTGCCTCGGTTCGCTGCTGTACGCGATCGAAACGCCGCCCGAAGGCGCGGACACGCTGTTCGCTTCCATGTATGCCGCCTTCGACGCCCTCGACGACGACACCAGGGAATTGATTCGCCCGTTGCGCGGCGTGCATTCTTATTCGTCGTACTACGGCAAGGCGTTCGCCGATCGCACGCCGCTCTCCAGCGAGCAAAAGGCCGCGGTGCCCGACATCACCCATCCGTTGGTGCGTACGCATCCGGAAACGGGACGTCTGTCGCTTTACGTGGGCGAGGACGTGGTGAGCGGGATTGAAGGACTGGAGGGCCCTGAAGGCCAGGCGCTGCTGGCTCGCCTGAATGCACATGCGGTGGATTCACGCTTCGTCTATCGTCATGTGTGGCAACCGGGCGACCTGCTGATCTGGGACAACCGCTCCACCATGCATCGGGCGACGCCGTACGACGACGTCAAGTATCGGCGTGTCATGCACCGCACGACGGTTGCCGGCGACCGCCCATTTTAACGCCGCGGACCTGACGGACAAACGGCCAGCCGTGCTACGCCTGGCACAGGTAAGCGATTGAAGGAGACATGTCATGAGTACCCCCACCGCCTATGCGTTCACCGTGGAGAGCGACACCGGCACCAGTTCAGAACGTCCGGCAACACTGTCGGAGACCGTTCAGAAAGCGCTCGAAAACCTGATCTTCAGCGGGGAATTCAAACCAGGGGAACGTCTCGACGAAGGCGAGCTCGCGGTCCGCTTCAACGCCTCCCGCACGCCGGTCCGGGAAGCGTTCAAGGCGCTCGAAGGCCTGGGGCTAGTCGAGATTCGCGGTCGTCAGGGGGTGACGGTGGCAAAGCTGTCGCTGCCGGTGCTGATCGAGATGTTTCATGTCATGGCTTCGCTCGAAGGACTGTGTGCGCGCTTCGCGGCGCGCCGGGCAACCGCAGCGCAGAAACTGGCGCTGGTCGAGACGCACGAAGCGTTGACGGCCGCGTTGAAAGACGGCGATACGCAGCGCTTCTACGACATCAACCAGGTTTTTCACGATCAGCTCTACGCGGCGTCGAACACCGAATATGTCGCCGAGCAGACGCGTGCGTTGCGCAAGCGTGTCGCACCTTACCGCCGTTATGTGACCAACCAACCGGGGCGCATGAACGCGACGATCGGCGAGCATCAGCGAATCATCGACGCCATTGCTACCGCCGACGCGCAAGCCGCTGAGGACGCCGCTAGCGATCACGTGAATCTGCTCGGTGACGACATGGTCGATTTCATCGCGGCGATCTCGCCGTCCTGAATTCCCTCGTGTTCTGTTTCAACCCGACTTTAAATCAAGCCGGCCTGAACCGGCCGGACCCCGCATCCGCGGCAGAGGAAACACCATGAAACTCGATCTCGACGGCAAGACCGTCCTCATTACCGGCGCCTCGAAGGGTATCGGACTCGCCACCGCCCACGCGTTCGCCGCCGAAGGATGTCACCTGCATCTCGCCGCGCGCAATGCTGAAGCGCTAAACGAAGCGCGCGATGCCATCGTCGAGAAGCACGGCGTGAGCGTCACCGTTCATGCGATGGATCTCGGGGAGCCCGGCTCGATGGCCAGGCTCGCCGACCGCGCGGGCGACATCGATATCCTGATCAACAATGCCGGCGACCTGCCCTCGGGACCACTCGACGCACTCGATCCCGCCGCGATCCGCCGTGGCTTCGAACTGAAAGTATTCGGCTACATGGAACTCACGAAGGCGTACTACGCACGCATGCAGGCCCAGGGCGGCGGCGTGATCATCAACGACATCGGTAACTCGGGCGAAAACTGGGATGCCAACTATGTGGCCGGATCCACCGGCAATGCCGCGCTGATGGCGTTCACGCGCGCGCTCGGCGGCGTCAGTCTCGACGACAATATCCGCGTGATCGGCGTAAATCCGGGGCCGGTCGAAACCGATCGCATGGTCAAGCTGATGAAGCGCCGGGCGCTGGACATGCACGGCGACGAGGCGCGCTGGACCGAGCTCTTTTCGCTCTACCCGGGTGGACGTCCGGCGCGCGCCGACGAAGTGGCCGAACTGATGGTGTTCCTCGCTTCGCCTCGGGCGGCGTACATCACGGGCACGATCGTGACCATCGACGGCGGCATTGCCGCGCGCGGCTCCATCATCAAGACCAGCAAGCGCGCCAATGCCGAGATCTCTCCGGCCGCCGCCGGAATACTCGCCGAGGCCGGAGCCGTCCAATGAGTTCGACGATCAACCCGCCGGCCAGCACCGCGGAAGTTCGCAACCAGTATTTCGACCGGTTGTTCAACACGCCCGGCTTGAAGTGGCTTGGCCAGAACACCAATCATGTACCGCTGCACGCAGCCGTGCGCACGGCGCTGCACCAGGCCATCGACGACGAAGGTTTTCATGCGTATGCGCCGCCCCTGGGACTCGAGGCATTGCGCAATGCGATCGTCGATGATCTCGGCCTTGCAGGCAAACAGCAAGCCGTCGTCACCGACGGGGCGGTGGCCGCGCTTGCACTCGCCTGCCGTGCTTTTTGCGGTCCGCAGAGAGGCTTCGTGACAACGGACCCCGGCTGGAAATGGCCGTTGCAATTCGCGGCCCGCGCGGGTTCGCCGATCACGGAAATTCCGATCTACGGCGAGCAATATCAATACCGGCTGAGTGCGGATGCGCTGAAGGCCGCAACCGGCGAAAACACCGGCGTCATCTATCTCGTCGATCCGAACAACCCGCTCGGCGTTTGCTACACGCGCGATGAAATTGCCGCGTTTGCGCAGCGCGCGAAGCAGATCGGCGCCATCCTGATCCACGACTGCACGTATCGCGATTTCGCCGACGATCATCATCTCGCGGCAGAGTTTTATCCCGAAGTCACGATCACCATCGTGAGCTTTTCGAAGTGGCTAGGCTTCGCCGGTCTGCGGCTCGGCGCGCTCGTGGCGTCACCGGCGCTGCTTGAAAAAATCCTGACTTGCTCGGAAGCACCACTCGGCTCAAGCGTGATTGCGCAGAACGGCGCGCTGGCCGCACTGGCTGTCAAGGACGAGTGGATGCGCGAAGTCCAGACGCTGCAACGCGCGAACCAGAAAGCCGTATTCGATGCCGTGTCCCGGCACCCCGGCCTGAAGGTCGCCGTGTATCCCTCGCAGGGCAATTTCCTGGTGATCGAATGTATCGATGCCGGTGTCACGCCGGAGGCGCTGGTCGAAGCTTTTGGCGACATCGGCATCATGATTCGACAAGGGAGTTATCACACGCCGCGCTTCGGCGACCGCTTTGTGAAGGTATCGATCTCGGTACCGGCGGACTGGGTCACCGCGTTCTGCGAGGCGTTGCCCGCCGCGCTGGAAACAGCACGCCGCGCGAACCATGGCGCGCGGCCACTCTTTTGAGTTCTGAGGACAACATCATGAGTTTCGCGAGAACGGCCGACAACGTGTCGCTCTACTACGAGCACGCTGGCCACGGCACCCCCATCATCTTCGTGCATGAGTTCGGTGGCGATCATCGCAGCTGGGAACCGCAGATGCGTCACTTCGCGCGCCGCCATCAGGTCATCACATTCGCCGCACGCGGTTACGCGCCGTCCGGCATTCCCACGGACGTCGATGCTTACTCGCAGGACAACGCCGCCGATGACATCGTCGCGGTGCTCGACCATCTCGGTATCGAACGCGCACATGTCGTCGGCCTGTCGATGGGCGGCTTCGCGACGTTGCATCTCGGCTTGCGCGCGCCCCAACGCGCGCTGTCGCTGACGGTCGCGGGCGCAGGGTACGGCGCGGAAAAGGAACATGAAGCCTATTTCCGCAACGTGTCGATGGAAGTCGCCACACAGTTCGAGAAGCAAGGCAGCGAAGTGTTCGCGCGGACGTATTCGCTCGGCGCGAGCCGCGTCCAGTTCCAGAACAAGGACCCGCGCGGCTGGCAGGAATTCGCGACGCGGCTCGGCGAGCACGACGCCGTCGGATCGGCGAATACCATGCGCGGCGTCCAGGCGCGGCGGCCTTCGCTATACGACCTCGAAAAACCACTGTCGCAAGTGTTGACACCGACGCTGGTTGTCGTCGGCGACGAGGACGATCACTGCCTCCAGCCCGGCATCTTCCTTAAGAAAACGATGCCCGCGTGCGGCCTCGCCGTGATGCCTAAAACCGGGCACACGCTGAACCTCGAAGAACCCGAAGCGTTCAACCGGCAGCTTGCCGAATTCATCGCGCAAGTCGAGGCCGGCGCGTGGGCTAAACGGGACCCGCGCGCACTGCCATCGCAAATCATGAAGACGGATTGAACCCACCTTGTTCCATAGCGAGCACATTCCCGTGAGCACGAGCAAACCCGACACTGCAACGGCCGAGGCCGACTGCCTGCGAGGTATCGGTTCCCAGCGCCTCTGGAGCCGTCTGATGGCGTTGGGCGAGATCGGCGCGCTCGCAGACGGCGGAGTGAACCGGCAGGCGCTCAGCGAGGCGGAGATCGCGGCGTGGCAATACCTGACCGGGCTCGCCGCGCAAGGCACGGGACGCCCGATAGAAGTGTCGACGGATGCCGCCGGCAACCTGTTCCTCACGCTGCCCGGACGTTACCGCGACCTGCCGCCCGTCCTGCTCGGCAGTCATCTGGACAGCCAGCCTGCGGGCGGCCGGTTCGACGGCGCGTACGGCGTGCTGAGCGCGCTCGAGGTATTGCTGACGCGCGCCGAGCGCGGGCTCGAAAGCGAGCGCGACCTGATCGCGGTCGGCTGGATGAACGAGGAAGGGTCGCGCTTTGCGCCGGGCATGATGGGCTCGCAAGCCTTTGCTGGAGCCGCCGGCATCGACGAGATTCGCACCGTGTGCGACGCGGACGGCATCAGCGTGGGCGCGGCGCTCGATCATCTGCACACCGTCTTCGCCGGGCTGCCGCGCCGCGCGCTCGGTTTTCCTGTCGCGGCGTACTTCGAATTGCATATCGAACAAGGGCCGTTGCTCGAAGCAGCCGGTACGAACATCGGCGTGGTCAGCGGCATCCAGGGCAAGAAGACCTGGCGAATCGAAATCGATGGGGAAAGCGGCCACGCGGGAACGCTTGCCATGCGCGACCGGCGCGATCCACTCGCGGCTTTCGCCCGCGTCGCCGTTGCGCTCGATAACGAACTTGGGCATGCCGACGAGCAGGTGAAGTTCACGATCGGACGCGTCGTCGCTGAACCGAACGCGCCCTCGGTGGTGCCGCGCAAGCTGACGTTCAGTATCGATTTGCGCCATCCGGACAACGCAATGCTGACGCGGCTGGGGATGCAGGTCGAGGCGTTGTGCTCGGCAAACGCGCGACCTTGTTCGGTCCGTGCCGTACCGCTGGTCGATGCGCCATCGAATGGTTTCGATCCACAGCTCGGACGACTGATCGAGACCGCCGCGAGTGCGTTCGGTTACTCATCGATGCCGATCCTGTCGGCTGCCGGACACGACGCGCGTTATCTCGCCCAGGTGACGCCAAGCGCGATGATCTTCATTCCGTGCCGGGAGGGAATCAGCCATTCGCCCGCCGAATGGTCGACGCCGGAGCAGGTCGGCGCGGGCGCGGATGTACTGTACGCGACGCTTGAAGCATGGCTTCAAACACAGAACCAGGAACGACATGATGCAAGCTGAACTGAACGAAGCAGTGGATATGGCCAGCCTGTCTGTACAGATGCCGCTCGCGCCGAAGACCGAAGCCGCCGCGCGGGCCCGTTTCTTCAACTCGGGCAACGCGTTCAACATTCATCTGCCGGACGTGCCCGCTGCGAGTTTCGATCTGCCACCGTCGATGTCAATGTCGAACTCAGCGCCGTGCGAGACGCAGTGGATGGATTGCGATCAGTCGGACGCGCTCGGATCTGGCGTGCCCGCGACCACGCCGTTCATGCTGGCCCGCTATCTGAGTCTGGCCGCCGGTGCGCAGATCGTGCTCGACAGTACGACGAGCGGTTCGATCTGGTATGTAATCGACGGCGACGGCACGGCTACGCATAGAGAGACGGGCTTCGAGTGGCATCGCGGCGACGTCTTCATGATGCCGGGTAGCGCCAGCGCGAATTTGCATGCAGCGCAGAGTGGCGCGCTGCTCTGGTGTGTCGATAGCAGTCCGTTGCTGGCGCACGAAGATGCCGTGCCACGTACGGCATCGCAGCGCGGTCTGGCTGCTGTTCACTGCCCCGCCGACGAAATCGAACGCCAGCTCGAGATCCTGTTCAGGACGTCCGCGAATACGGAGACGTCGGGCTTCGCAGTGATCTTTTCAAGCGCGGAACTGGAGCCGACGCGTAACCTGCTGCCCACACTCACGCTGAGCCTGAACACGGTGCCGGCCGGCTGTATGCAGCGGCCCCACCGGCACAATTCCGCGGCCATCACGCTCGTGCTGACGGGTGACGACTGTTTTTCAATGGTCGACGGCAAACGATGCGACTGGCGTCCGTACCGGACGCTCGTCACGCCGCCCGCTGCCCTGCACTCGCATCACAACGAAGGCCATGGACCGCGCGCCCGTTTCCTGATCGTGCAGGACGGCGGGCTGTATTACCACGGGCGCACGATGGGCTTTGCGTTTGCGGATGACTCCGGGAATCCCGAACCATAGCCTGCAGCTATATCGCATCGATATTGGTCTATTTTTTTTGCTCCGTCGTGGTTGATAGCATCCGCCGGTCTTTTCGCAAGATTGTCGCAAGAGCCGACGACACGTGTTGTCCACTCACCTTCCGGAGCATCCGATGAAACTGTTCCCCTCTTTCCCGCGGCCGCTCGCCGCTCGCCGCAGCCGCCTGCCTACTCTTGCCGCACTGGTGTCGCTGGTCGTTGGAATGACCGTTCAACCCGCTAATGCGGACCAGCTCGATTCCATTCGCACAGCGCATGTGCTCAAGGTTGCCGTGCCGGAAGACTATCCGCCCTTCGGTTCGCCCGGCGCCGACATGAAACTTCAGGGCTACGACATCGACATGGCGAACCTGCTGGCGAAGACGATCGATGTCGAGGTGAAACTGATCCCGGTGACGAGCGCGAACCGCGTGGCCTATCTACTGAGCGGCCGCGCCGACTTGACCATTTCCTCGCTGGCAAAGACGGCGGACAGAGAGAAGGTCATCGACTTTTCCCAAGCCTACGCACCGTACTTCCAGGGTGTGTTCGGTCCCGCCGACGTCAAGGTGACAGGACCTGCCGATCTGGCCGGCAAGACAATTGGCGCAACACGCGGCACCGTAGAGGAAATGACGATTACGCAGACCGCGCCGCCGAGCGCCACGATCAAACGTTTCGACGACAACGCCGGCACGATTGCCGCGTTCCTCTCCGGACAGGTTCAGTTGTTCGCGGCGGGCAACGTGGTGGCGACGGCGATCATCGCGAAGCATCCGCCGCGCGTGCCGGAGAGCAAATACATCTTCCGCAATTCGCCGTGCTATATCGGCGTGCTGAAGGATCAGCCGCGACTGCTGGATCTCGTCAACCAGACCATCGACCGGGCCAAGCGCGACGGCACGCTGAACAGCATCTCGCAGAAGTGGCTCGACATGCCGCTGCCGGCCAATCTCTGACATGCGGCGAACGTTGCGCTAGAGACTAGACAGCCGGCACCGCCTTCAGGATCTGCCGCAGTACGTCGAGAAACGCGCGAGCCGGATGCGACAACGGCTCCGCTCGCGCGTACACGGCTTGCACCTCCAGTGTCTTCTCGGGCCTCAGCGGGCGCACGTCGATGCGCTCGCGCAACGCGGCATCCAGGCAGAACGGATCGACGAGCGCCACGCCCACGCCCTCCTGCACCAGCGTGCAGGCACTGATCGCCGAACGCACTTCGACGATCGGCGCCGGACGTGGCTCGCTGCCGAATGCCTCGCCCACCACTCGCCCAAGGGGAGTGTCGTGACCATAATCGATCCATGGCCGCCCCTGCAGATCACGCAGGCGCACGGTCTTGTGCGCGGGCAGCCAGCCAGCCGGACTGACGCACATGAGCGGCACCTTGACGAGCGGTTCCGTCGCAAGATTCGGGTGCACCACGTCGAACATCGATACGCCGAGATAATTCTTCCCGAACAGCACCCGCGGAATCAGGTTGTTATGCGTGAGCGGTTCAAAATGGATCGGAAGGTTCGGATAACGCCGGTTGAAGACCGCAATCGCGCGCGGCACCAGATGCGCCCCGAGACTCGGACTGCAGACCACATTCAGCTTGCCGCTACGCCCTTCCACGAGCGCCCGCACGAGTTCATCGACGCGTTGAACACCCGCGTAAGCCGACTCCACCTCCTCGAAAATACGCCGAGCTTCGGGGGTCGGATAAAGACGGCCCCGCGAGCGTTCGAAAAGCAGGAAACCGAGCCGCTCCTCCGACACCGACAGCACCCGGCTCACTGAAGGCTGGGCGATAAACAGCATGCGCGCCGCCTCGCTGATCGAGCCCGCGATCATGATGGCGCGAAACACTTCAATCTGACGCAGGCTCATCGTAAGCCTGCGTTGCGGCGAGTCGTCGTAGGTCATCAGCTCTCCAATTGCCTCTCGAGTCCTGTCGGCTGGGGCGGCCCGACGGCGCAAGCTTAACGCTATCCGCACGCCCGGACGAGATGCATGCATGCCGTCTATACCCCTTAAATTTTGGCGTATTTCACTACTGGAGCGGCGATTGATATCGTTGCAGCCTATCCAGCGCAAGCGTGCACCACGATTGCGCGTTTCAAGGAGATTCCTCCATGATTCAGCCGATCCACGTCATCAATCCGAACTCGCTCGCGGACGTCACCAGGCGCATTGATCGCGCTATTCAACCGGGTGCGCCAGCGGGTGGCCCAGCCTTGCGTTGCGTCACGCTCGAGGCCGCTCCGCCCGGCATCGTCTCGCAACGGGATGCGGACGCCGCCGCGACACTCGTCACCGACTACGTGGAGCGCAATGGCGCGTCCGCCAGCGCCTTCGTGATTGCCTGCTATAGTGATCCGGGCCTGTTTGCCGCGCGTGAAGTGACGACGAAGCCTGTGATAGGGATCGGCCAAGCCGGTCTTTCAGCGGCCCTTCAGTTGGGCGAACGGATTGGCGTGATTGCCGTGAGCTCGCGTGGCA
>Ga0255336_101820_pt1 | contig 13023 bp, 12 predicted proteins | sample MeOH1_35cm_T3_17_FD_189102 | JGI IMG/M metagenome (GOLD analysis project Ga0255336, IMG submission 189102) | Sandy soil microbial communities from University of British Columbia, Vancouver, Canada - MeOH1_35cm_T3_179 | ecosystem: Engineered > Artificial ecosystem > Sand microcosm > Unclassified ...
CACGTGGGACAAGGGCAGCACGACGTAGTTCATGACGATATAAACAGCGATGCCATAGAGGGTTCCAAAGAGCCAGGGATGACGGGAGAGAGGAAGGCTTCGACTGGCGAGGAGATAGATTGCAGCGACGGTGGTGGCGATGAGGAAGTGGAGAAGGAGTCCTAACGCGGTAGAGCCCATGCCCCGGGTGAATGCGGAAGGGCCTATGAGGCCGAAGGCGATGCCCTGAAGAATACGTATGGCGGAGACGCCGCGAAGTCCATAAAAGACGATGGCATCGGCGATATCGAGCGTGCCGACGAGAAGTCCGGTTCCGGTGATGACCTTGATGAGGCTCGGGGACTGCACGAGGGTGGCTGTCATGACGCTCCGATTGTAGCGATACAGGCCTGCTGCCGTTCAGGATGTCTATTCGGGAATGAGAGCGTCCGCCTCAATCTCGATGCGCCAGCGGGGATCGAGCAGCTCTTTGACGACGACCATGGTGGCTGCGGGGCGGATGAGGGAGAAGAACTTCCCGTGGACGCGGCCTACGGTCTCCCAGTCCTCTGTGCGGGTGAGGAACATGCGGGTGCGGTAGACGTGCTCGATGGAGGAGCCGGCGTTTTTGAGTGCGGCTGCGATGAGAGTGAGGCACTGATCGGTCTGCTCGGCCACGTCGAGATCGTCAGCGCCCACAGGCCCGGTGCCGGAGACGTGGACGTGATTGTCGAGACGAACGGCGCGCGAGAAGCCGATGACAGGTTCGTAAGGTGATGTTCCTGGGATGTTCGTGCGCGTGGACATGGACCTAGTCTACGCGCACGAACATGGTGACGTTTCCTGCTGCTTAGCGCTTCGAGGGGCCGGTCAGCACGGCGCGCAGGCGCTCGCGGAGCGGCTCCTCGTAGTAGAGGAAGATGAGGATCGAAACAAGCACGAGGACGATTGGAGAGAGAACGGCGTCCAGGCCATGATGCACATGCCGGCGCAGGATCTCCCGAACTGGGCCCTGCAGAAGATAGATGGAGTAGCTGGCCCCGCCAAGAAGGATGAAGAACTTAGTCGAGAGCAGCCTGGTGAGCCATCCCTTGCCGTTGGCGAGACGATAGATGGTCCACAGAAACCAGAAGATCGCGCCGAGAGAAAGCAGCCACGACTTGGTCCCCGACGCGATAAGCGCCATGGGGGGGATCATGCAGGCGATTGTGATCCAGTCGCTGTCCAGGAAGCTCGTCTCTTTCTCCTTGGTTCGAGAGAGGAAGAGAGAGCAGACCAGCATGCCGAGTATGAACTCGGGAAGGCGAAGCAGAGGAAGGAAGATCGGATCGACGGGGTTGTTGGGGACCGTCATGCCGGAGTGTTGTACGGGTAGCTGGAAGTATCCGGCGATCAACGCGATGACGATGATGACAGGCCATATGACCTTCGGGCTCTTCAATCGCACGACGAAGGGTAAGAGCAGGGGGAAGCAGCAGTAGAAGAAGATCTCGACGGAGAGGCTCCACGACTGCATGATCCATGCATAGCCACCGGGGGAGGCTGCGGGGGTCCAGCTTTGCAGCAACGTGAAATAAGCGAGGTCATGTCCGCGCGGAAGCCTCTGCAAGGCTATTGCTTCCAGCACGGCAGCGAGCAGGTAGACAGGATAGATGCGGCAGAAACGCGCAACAAAAAAACGATAGAGATCGCGTCCCGTCTGCAGATTTCCGGCATAGGTATAGAAGAGGATGAAGCCGGAGAGCAGAAAGAAGAGGCTGACTCCCAGATTGCCATGCTCAAGGAAGACAGTTACGGCTCTGGGCATGTGCGCCCTGTCCGTGAACCCCGCACCGAAGTGAAAGAGCATCACGTAGAAGGCGGCGAAGAAGCGAAGTCCGGTGAGGGCGTCAAGCGGTGGGCGGCGTACCCGCTTGTTGACGTTCGGTACGAAACCGTGTTCCAGGAGCTCTGTAGTTGTTGTTGACATGGTGGGGAGGAGTATTAGGGTTCATTCTATGGGTTACTCCTGTACCCCACAACAGATTTGGCGATATTTTTATGTCCCCGTGGACTTTACGGCAAAGAAAAAAGCCTGCGGTGGATCGAAGATTCGATTCGCCGCAGGCTCTTTGTTTCTTTGACTTGTGAAGCTTACAGACCCTTCTTCGCGAGGAAGAGGATGAGGTCCTTGACGCGGTTGGAGTAGCCCCACTCGTTGTCGTACCAGCTGATGACCTTAGCGGTCGAACCGACGACTTTGGTCAGCTTGGAGTCGAAGATGGAGGAGAGGGGGTTGCCACGGAAGTCGGTGGAGACGAGCTCCTCTTCGGTGTAGCCGAGGATTCCCTTCAGAGGGCCCTCAGCGGCGGCCTTGATGGCTGCGTTGATGCTCTCTGCGGTGACGGGCTTCTCGGAGACGAAGGTGAGGTCGACGACCGAGACGGTGGGGGTCGGGACGCGGATGGAGAAGCCGTCGAGCTTGCCGGCCATCTCGGGGATGACGAGCTTGAGTGCCTTGGCGGCGCCGGTGCTGGTCGGGATCATGGAGAGCGCAGCGGCGCGTGCGCGGCGGAGATCCTTGTGCGGGGCATCGAGCACGACCTGATCGTTGGTGTAGCTGTGGATCGTGTTCATGATGCCGTTGGCGATGCCGAAGTTCTCGTGGAGAACCTTGACGACGGGCGCGAGGCAGTTGGTGGTGCAGCTGGCGTTCGAGATGACGTTGTGCTTGGCAGCGTCGTACTTGCTCTCGTTGACGCCGAGGACGATGGTGATGTCCTCGTTGCTGGCCGGGGCCGAGATGATGACCTTCTTGACGGTGGAACCGAGGTGAGCCTTGGCCTTCTCGGCATCGGTGAAGAAGCCGGTGGACTCGACGACGACCTGGGCGCCTACGGAGGCCCAGTCGAGCTTGGCAGGATCGCGCTCGGCGAAGACCTTGACCTGCTTGCCGTCGACGGAGATGAAGTCGGGGCCGTGCTTGATGTCGTGATGGAGATTGCCCAGGATGGAGTCGTACTTGAGCAGGTGAGCGAGTGTGGCCGGCGTGGTCAGGTCGTTGACGGCGACAAACTCAATGTCAGGGTTTCCGAGAGCGCTGCGGAAGACGTTGCGTCCGATGCGGCCGAAGCCGTTGATACCTACCTTTACAGCCATGATTTACGGTTGCTCCTGTCGTGGTAATGCTTAGTGTCCATGCGTTTTAACTATTGTAGAACGCCCAGAAGTGGCACATACGCCATCAACCCGGATGCTATCACCCGGGTGTGGGGCGCCGCAAAGATGCAGGGCCCTAGAAATTGAAGAACTTCTGCCTCAGAGCGTCTTCATAACGGCACTTGGCAGCTTTGACCTCTTCGCCCGCCTGTTGCTGCCGGAAGGAGGCTGCCTCCCACTGATCGATGTCGGTCACGGAATGCTCGGTGGAAGCCAGGCTCTCTTCCTCGCGGATGGCGGCGATCCAGCTCTCTACGGCGGTTTTGTAGTCGTTCTGGAGCTGATCGAGCTCTGCGGTCTCTGTCTGCATAGTCACCTCTTATGGGGCAAGGTAACCGCGCAGGATGAATGGACGATGTAACTGGAAGGCAAAATTACAGAACGGCGGGTTCCCTGATTTGCGGGCGGGTTTGGCCGTGTGTTACAAGCGACGTATGCGCGAACTGCGCGATTGGATAAGCGAAAAGATGAGACGACGCCCAAGACGTGGACCGAATGACTCGGAGTCCACGGGCAAGAGCGGACAGGAACTGCCCGCAAATCAACCGGCACCTTTGAGGCCGTCGTATCCGGACCCCGTTCCGGTGCAGACGGCTGAACCTGAGCCGCAACCCGAAGCTGAGGCCGAGATTCCGGCCGTTGAGGAACCGGTTGCAGAGGTTGCGCCGGTACAACCAGAACAAAAGATCGTAGTGGAGACGCAGCCGGACTCGGTTGCGGTTGCACCAGCAGAGCAGTCGCCCGTGAAGTCCCCGAAGGGATATGTCGTGCTGACGATCGGACTTCCCGGTTCGGGAAAGACGACATGGTACAAGCGGCGTGGGGTTACCCCCCTGTCGAGCGATCTGCTGCGGACGATTTTGTTCGATGACATCACGGAACAGCGGTACCAGGGACTGGTGTTTTCCACACTGCGCAGTCTTTTGCGAGCTCGATTGATCGCCAAGATGCCCTGGAACTACGTCGATGCAACTAACCTGTCTCCGCACGAGCGCAGACAGTGGATTCGGATGGCGAAGAGCTTCGGCTACGAGGTACAGGCCGTGTTCTTCGACGTTCCTCTGGCTGTCTGCCTGGACCGGAACCGCAAGCGCGATCGTTCGGTTGCGGAGGACGTGATGCAGAAGATGGCTGAACGCCTGCGCCCGCCGACCTTCAAGGAAGGCTTCGACAAGATCACGATCGTCCGGGTGAAGGGTCAGTCCGGAACCGGTAGCGAGCCTGTCGCGGTTGCTGAGCAGGACGGAGCATTATCCGATCCGGAGGCTGCACAGTAGGCAGGCCGGACGCGGTAAAGTAGACGACATGCCCACGGTTGGCGTTGAGTTCGCGAAGGTGAGCTATACGCCGACAGGTGGGCATCTTGTTTTGCGCGAGGTCTCGCTTGCGCTGTCTGTGGGAACGACGACGGCTCTGCTGGGGCGCAGCGGATCGGGCAAGACGACGCTTCTGCGGATGGTGAACGCTCTGGTGCAGCCGACCTCGGGTGAGGTGATGGTCAACGGCCAGCGAGTGAGTGTCCTGCAGAGTATTCCGGATCTGGTGAGGCTGCGGCGAGGCATCGGCTATGTGATCCAGGAGACCGGCCTTTTTCCTCATATGACGGTGGAGCGCAATGCAGGGCTGAGCCTGGAGCTCGAAGGGTGGTCGAAGTCTGAGACCGAGTCGAGAGCGCGTGAGGTGATCCAGCAGGTCGGCCTGGACTTCGACACATTTCGAGGACGGTACCCCAGGGAGCTTTCAGGGGGGCAGAGGCAGAGGGTTGGGCTGGCCCGGGCGCTGGCGCTGGATCCGCCTGTGCTTTTGATGGATGAGCCTTTCGGTGCTCTGGACCCCCTGACCCGTGCGGAGATGCAGACGATGCTGAAGAAGCTGCTGGCTTCGCTGGGCAAGACGGTTCTTCTGGTAACTCACGATCTGGATGAGGCGCTTTATCTCGCGGACCGTGTCGTGATCCTGGCCGATGGAGAAGTTGCAGCCGATATGCCTCCGGCTGAGGTTCTCCGGTCCGAAAATCCTCATGTAAAAGATTATGTTTTGTCTGTACATCGCATGGTGAAAGGATGATGCAGTTCTTTCATCAGCACGGCTGGGAGATTGCTCGGTTGACCTTTGAGCACCTCTGGCTGACGGCGAGTGCAATGATCTTTGCGGTGGCGATCGGGATCCCGCTGGGGATTCTGCTGACAAGAAAGCGCAGGTGGGCTCAGCCGGTGATTGGATTTGCCAACGTGGTTCAGACGGTGCCTAGCCTTGCTCTCTTCGGTCTTCTGCTGCCGGTGCCGTGGCTGGGAGAGAATGCCGCGCGGTTGGCGATAGTGGCGCTGACGGGATATGCTCTGCTGCCGATTCTGAGGAACACGTACATCGGCATTCGCGGCGTGGACAGGGAGCTGGCAAGTGTTGCCGATGCGATGGGAATGACCGGCTGGCAACGGTTGAGGATGGTGGAGCTGCCGTTGGCCGCAGGGGTGATTCTGGCGGGAGTGCGGACGGCGACGGTGATCTGCGTAGGCGTGGCGACGATTGCCGCGGCCATTGGGGCCGGAGGGCTGGGGGAGCTGATCTTCCGTGGAGTGGCGAGTGTGGACAATCAGCTTGTGCTGGCCGGAGCGATTCCGGCTGCTCTGCTGGCGCTGGTCGCGGATGCGGTGCTGGGATGGATAGAGAAGAGATTGACGGTACGCAGAGCATGAGCGGAAGGGCCTCGTGGTTGGTGAGTGCCGTCGCGGTCTGCTCGTTGCTGGTTTGCGCGGCATGTGCTCCTCCTCGATCTTCTCGGGTGACGATTGGAGCGAAGAACTTTACCGAGCAGGTTGTGCTGGGTGAGTTGCTGGCGCAGGAGATCGAGGCCGTGACGGGCGAGCGGGTGGAGCGGCGGTTCTATCTCGCTGGAAGTTATATCTGTCAGCAGGCGCTGGCGAGTGGGCGCATCGACGGTTATGTCGAATACACGGGAACGGCGCTGACCGCGATCCTGAAGCAGCCGCTGCCTCCGGTCGGTAAGCGAGATCAGAAGAGTGTCTTCGAGACGGTACGGCGTCTCTATGAGCAGCGGTATCACGTGCGCGTGGAGCCGGGGCTGGGGTTCGAGAATACGTTTGCGATGGTGGTGCGCGGAGAGGACGCCCAGCAATGGGGGCTGAAGACGATCTCGGATGTGGCGCCGCGTACGCAGAAGATGAGGCTGGGGGCGGGATATGAATTTGCTGAGCGTCCCGATGGCCTGAAGGGACTCGAGGCGGCGTATGGATTGAAGTTCAGCGATCTGCGTACGATGGATCTGGGGTTGCTGTATCGGGCGCTCTCGAGCGGGCAGGTGGATATGGCTGCGGGAAATTCGACGGATGGGCCGATCCGCTCCCTGCATCTGGTTGCTCTCGAGGACGACAGGCACTACTTTCCGCCTTACGAGGCGGTTCCTCTGATCCGCGAGGATTCATTGACGAGGCATCCGGGAATCCAGACGGCGATGGACAGGCTTGCGGGGAAGGTAAGTGCGGAAGAGGTTCGTGGGATGAACGATGCCGTGGATGGACAGCACAGAGATGTCGCCGAGGTTGTGCGCGAGTTTAGAAAGAGCAAAGGACTTTAGTGGAGGGCAGGGATGTCAGAGGAGAGAGTTGAGCCGTGGCTGCGTGGGACGCGAACCGAGGTCGATGCGGTTCGGAGGGCAGTGCTGCATGCGCTTGAGCTTGCGGCGGAGGATGTAGCCCGGTGGTGCGATGGATTGAACGGTGAGGAGATGGAGAGCCGCCCGCTGGGGCTTCCTTCGGTCGGGTTTCAGCTTCGGCATATTGCGCGGTCGCTGGATCGTCTGCTGACGTATGCCGATGGGCAACAGCTCTCGGAGCGACAGTTGAAGCTGCTGAAGACGGAAGGGGAGTTTATCGATCGCGAGGCGACCCTGATGGAGTTTGCCGAGGCGATCGAGGTTTCGACGAAGCGGGTGCTTGCTTTTTCCGATAAGAGTTATGAGCTGCCACGCTCGGTGGGAAGGAAGAAGCTCCCGACGAGCGTGGGTGGATTGCTGGTTCACTGCGCTGACCACACGCAGCGTCATGTGGGGCAGGCGGTGACGACGGCGAAGGTTGTGATGGCGATGCGCGGTCGATAGCGCATCAGTGGCGGTTCAGAAGACCTCCGAGAACGTTGCCCAGGGGATTCTGTTTGTTCTGGTTGGGAGCCGCCTTGTTGCCGGTTAGTGCGCCTGCGCCGCTGCTCATGGCTCCGCTGAGGTTGGGGGCGAAGGTCGGGTTGGCGGTGGTGCCTCCGATGGCGACAGGGATGCCGTTGCGGAGTGCGCTGGTGGCAATGTTGCCGACTGCGCCTGCGGCTCCGCCGTTGGGAATCATGCCCATGAGCTGTCCGGCGATGCCTCCGATACCGGGAGCGCCTCCGGCTTTGCCACCTACGAGTCCGGTGAGCTTGAGGATGACGTTGTAGTTGAGCGCTCCTGAGGCAGCGACGGTTCCGGCTCCGGTTGCGGTACCGAGGGCGGGGACGTCGAGGGAGAGATTGTCGGTGCGGACGTTTCCGCCTGCGACGCGGACGTTGGTGCTGAGGGAACGAATCGACGTGACGGAACCGGTCTTGGCGCCGGTGAGCGCGGTGACGGTGGAGAGTTTAGAGCCCAGATCGAAGCCCGCGAGGTTGGTGTTATCGAGGCGGATAGGACCGCTGATGATGGGGTCTGAGGTCGAGCCGGTGACGTCGAGGTTCGCGGTAAGGGTTCCTCCCTGGAGACGCGAGCCACTGGGGAGATGAACTCCGACGGAGGGAAGGAAGTCCTGGATCTCATCGATGGGGAGAGACTGGCCGTTGACCTTGAGGTTGACGGCGGTGGTGGGGCCGCTGGTCTGGTAGGTCCCGGCAATGTTGATTGCGGCTTTGCCGATAGTGATGGTTGCGCTCTGGATCTGACCGGTGAGCGCCTGCATGTTCTGCACAATGGCCATCTGCAGATTGACTGGCTTGGCCGAGGGCGATCCGTTGCGGGCGAGCTGCAGGTTCTGGGCATTGGCAGAGATGTTGGCGTTCAGGTTCTTGCCGTCGGAGAGGGCTTTGAGGTCGATGTTGGCGAGGCCGCTGATTCCCGCCTCGGGGGCGATGACGCCGCTGGAGGCCAGATCGATGTGGTTGAGAGTGGCGTGCGCGTTGAGCGGCGTAGTGGCGGCGTTGTCGTAGTTGATGGGACCGGCGCTGCCATCCGCGGTCAGGGAGCCTCCGCCGGGAACCTGCGCGGTCAGCTTGAAGGGAGCTGAGGCGGTGGGAGAGAGATTCGTGACCTCGGCGTTGAGCTGCGAATATACGGCCGGCTTGGACTGGCCCGCCGTGCTGAGGGCGAGGGTGCCGTTTTTGATCTGGAGATGGTCAGCCGAGAGTGTGCTTAGCATATCGTTGCTGTCGGGGGCCTTGGGTGGAGCCGCAGCGGCTGGCGTGGCCTTGCGGACGACGGTGAGGTTGGGCGTGTCGACGGTGAGGTTGGCGACGTGAAGCTGCTTGCCGTTCCAGGTGGCCTCGACGTCGATGGCGTTGATGAGGCCGGTGATTCCTGCGGTGTTTTCAAGGAAGCCTGCGGCGACGGGATCGAGGTGCTTGACGGAGAGCTTGGCTCCGAAGGGCGTAAGAGAGGCATCGGTCGGGTTGATGGGACCGGCGTTGCCGTTGAGCGAGACGGTTCCGTCTCCCGGGAGATGAGCGGCGACGGTGAAGGGAAACGGCTTGGCGAAGGAGAAGTCTTTGGCGTGCAGGCTGAGCTGATCGTAGGTCCGTTTGGGAGTGGCAGGGGCTCCGGGAGCGGATTCGGTGGCGACGCTGAGCTGTCCGTTGGTGATGTTGACGTGGCCGACGGTGAGGCCGGTCATTGAGCTTGCACCATCGCTGCTGGAGGACGGCTTCGCCTGCGAGGCTCCGATGGTGGAGTAGTTCCAGGTGCCGTTGGCATGGCGGATCAGGTTGATCTTGGGGGTATCGATGGCGAAGCCGGTGATGCGAACCTGTCGGCTGAGGATGAGGGGGATCAGCTCGACGTTGATCTTGACGGTAGAGGCTTCGAGAAAGGGCTGATTGCTGAAGGCGGGGTCGTCGGCGAGAGTGGCGTTCTGGGCGACGAGGCTTCCGGACCAGACGGAGAGATCGAGCTTGCCGAGGGTGACCTTGCGGCCAAGCGAGGTGGAGAGCTCCTGTTCGATGCGGGCGCGGAAGTTGTCGGCGTTGAGGAAGAGCGGGATGGCCAGAACGACGAGGATGATGAGGGCGAGGAGGCTGCCGAGGACGATCAGGAGGGTCTTATGACGTGATGCCATTCGCTATCTCTTTTCTTTTTTGCGATTAGGCCTGCCTTGTCATAGATGCGATGCGGTTTACCGGAGTTGCGACTGTATGGCCAGTCGTCCTGTAATTTGACCGGGGGTCTATCCTTTCTTTTGAAGAGTTTAGGTTAGGTTTATTGTGTAAGTAATTGCATTTTATGGTGGTTAATTTTGTATGGCGTCCTGCAAAGAAATACAGGGATTCTTCGCCTTAGGCTCAGAATGACGGCGGAGGGGCGGTTCAGGCTCTGGCTGGATCTCTCAGCTGACGAGGTGACCCATCTTTTCGCGCTTGGTCTGGAGGTAGCGCTCGTTGGTGGGTTCGGAGGGAACCTCGGCGGAGATGCGCTCGACCACCTGGACGCCCGCCTGCTCGAGAGCTTCGACCTTGGCGGGATTGTTGGTGATGAGGCGCACCGCGTGAACCCCCATATGCTTGAGAACCTCGGCGGGAAGCTCGTACTCGCGACAGTCAGCTTTGAAGCCGAGCTCGAGGTTGGCTTCGATGGTGTCGAGACCCTGGTCCTGAAGCTCGTAGGCGCGGAGCTTGGCCATCAGGCCGATGCCGCGGCCCTCCTGCTGCTCGTAGAGCAGGATCCCGGAGCCAGCCTGCGTGATGAGCGTGAGGGCAAGCTCGAGCTGCTGCCGGCAGTCGCAGCGCAGGGAGTGGAAGACGTCTCCTGTGAGGCACTGGGAGTGGACGCGGACGATGGGAGGAGCGCTGTGAATGTCTCCCATGACGAGCGCTACAGCGCCTTCTACCCGGCGTGCGGGAGCGGGAATGACGTCGTTGCAGGGCTCGGGGTTGTCGATGATGCCCTCGAAACCGAGGATCCGGAAGTGTCCCCAGCGGGTGGGAAAATCGGCGTCGGCTACCTTGTTTACGGCAGTGAAGGGCATCTCTTTTTGATTATACGTTTTGGAGCTCACAGACATTGGATTCCAATGAGTCTATCGACGATGCAGAAGCAGATTGTCAAAGACTGATCACCCTCGTGTCATCAAGTAAATCCAAGGGGCGCATGGTGGAGGAAGGAGGGCTGGGAACAGCGAGAGGAGAGGGGTGCGGGCGTAAAGTAAGGGGGTGACGCATATCACTCAATCGCTGATTCTGATTACGTTGCTGGTGGAGCTGGGTGTTGCGGCAGCGGTGTCGAGCTCGCTGGCGCGGTCGAAGAAGTTCAAGGACGTTCTGCTGGCTCAGAAGAGGACACCGCGCCAGACGATGGAGCTGGTGGCGATGATCTGCGTGCCCCTGGTTCTGGGAGTATGGGTTCGGGTGAAGGTGCCGAACTTTCTGGCGGCGGATCTTTCGCTGGAGACGACCGTGCTGCTGGGGATCCTGGTGGGACCGCTGGGCGCTATGGCGGGAGGTGCAGCCCTGGCAGTTCCGGCGCTGCTGCATCAGGAGTACTGGGCGCTGCCGATCAACCTGATCATCGCGGCGGTGGCGGGAGCGTTTGGGAGATTTGTCGACTCGGACGATGTGTGGTCGTTTTCGCCGATGATTGACCTGAGCATCTACCGGTGGGTTACGAGGAATCTACAGCGGCCGCATCTGGACCGGCAGATTCTGTTGCTGGTGCTGGTTGCGGGGATGCAGTTCTGCGCGAGCCTGGTGGCGTGGTTCAATCCGCGGAGATACTTCAGCCTGCACTCGGGAGAGTGGTGGGTGGAGCTGCTGATCTGTGCGAATGCGCCGATTGTGGTGGGGATTCCACTGAAGATATGGAATGCGATCCGGGTGGAGAGGAAGCTGGAGGAGCAGGGAAGGCTTCTGCTGGAGGCCCGGTTGGATGCGTTGCAGCGGCAGATCAATCCGCACTTTTTGTTCAACACGCTGAACTCGATCACGTCGCTGGTGCGGTCGCAGCCGGAGCTGGCGAGGGAGATGATCGTGAAGCTGGCGAACATTCTTCGCGTGCTGCTGAAGGATCGCGATGCGTTCGTTCCGTTCCGCGAAGAGCTGGAGTTTACGGACGACTACCTGGACATCGAGGTGGTGCGGTTCGGAGAAAAGCTGAAGGTCGTGAAGGAGATTGCTCCGGAGACGCTGGATATCGTGGTTCCGGGAATGCTTTTGCAGCCTCTGATCGAGAACAGCATCAAGCATGGTCTGGAGCCGAGGATCAGTGGAGGAACGGTCACTTTGCGCAGCCGCATCGATGAGGACGGAATGCTGGTGATCGAGGTGGAGGATGACGGGGTGGGGATGTCGGTGGAGCGGGATGGGGCCTCGGGTGAGGAGTCGATGGTGCGGCAGGGGGCGGGGATCGGAATGAAGAATGTGCGCGAGCGGATGGAGGTTCAGTATGGAAGTCCCGCGAGCGTAGAGGTGAACAGCAGGCCGGGGCGAGGGACGAAGGTGACACTGCGGATGCCGGTTCTCGAGGCTCGAACGTGGACGGAGAGTGGAAGGCATGTGCTGGAGGCCGCGGTGAGCGCGATGGACGATGTGATGCGTCGGGCGAGGGTGCGGGGGTAGGTCGAGCTTTGTTGGATTTCCCAGACATGTTGTTTGTGTCATGAATGGACATCCGGTTTGTTGTGGGTCGGAGAGCTTGCATCCCACCCCTTCGCACTCGAACTCCTGCTTTCTTCATCCCACCCTTCGCGATGCGAAGGATGGGGCACCCGGGCTTTTGTGGTGGATAAGACGCTAGGCGCGGTTTAGGACGCGTTTGTAGTAGTCCTCGTAGAGCGGGATGATGCGGGTGGTGCTGAAACGATCCTCCGCGGTGCGACGCGCGGCCTGTGACATGGCTTGCAGGCGGTCGGGGGCGTTGAGCAGAGAGATTGCGGCCTGAGCCATGGCGTCGACGTCGCCGAGGTCGAAGAGAAGGCCGTTGACGTTGTCGTCAATGAGCTCGGGGACGCCGCCGACGCGGGTGGCGATGGCAGGAACGTTGCATGACATCGCCTCGAGGGCGGCGAGGCCGAAGGACTCCATCTGGCTGGGCATCAGTAGAAGGTCGGCGAGAGGGAGAAGCTCGTGGACGGCGTCCTGTTTGCCGAGGAAGTGGATGCGGTCCTGAACATTGTGCCGGAGCGCGAGCTGTTCGGCAGGGCTGCGGTCGGGGCCGTCTCCTATGAGCATGAGGCGTGCAGGGACGGCGCGAGAGATGCGGGCGAAGGTCTCGATGACGTCGAGGACGCGCTTGACGGGGCGGAAGTTGGAGAGGTGGACGAGGAGATGCTCGTCGGATGCGGCGAATCGGGGACGCATCTCGGCGACCAGTTCGGGGCGGCGGACATAGACGTCGCAGTTGACGAAGTTGCGGATGACCTCGATCTCGGAGGTGACGCCGAAAGCCTCGCGGGTGCGGTCGGCGAGGTGGCTGGAGATTGCAGTGACGCCGTGGGAGCGCTCGATGGCGAAGCGAGTGATGGGGAGATAAGAGGGATCGAGGCCGATGAGGGTGATGTCGGTTCCGTGCAGGGTGGTGATGAAGGGGAGCCGTCTGCGGCGCGCGAGCTGCGAGTGGGACTCGAGCATCTGGCTGGCGAGAAGGGCGCTGACGGAGTGGGGGAT
>Ga0255336_101822_pt1 | contig 13021 bp, 8 predicted proteins | sample MeOH1_35cm_T3_17_FD_189102 | JGI IMG/M metagenome (GOLD analysis project Ga0255336, IMG submission 189102) | Sandy soil microbial communities from University of British Columbia, Vancouver, Canada - MeOH1_35cm_T3_179 | ecosystem: Engineered > Artificial ecosystem > Sand microcosm > Unclassified ...
ATCTGAGCGAGTTGCACGCCACCGCACGCAACAAACTCAAGAGCGCTCAAAAGCGACCCTCGATCATTGCGGCGTGCTGGATGCAGGCTACGCTCTGGTGATGTCATAAATTATGGAAGTCTCAATAAGCGGTATCGGCAACACGGTCAATGTCGCCTCTACAACGAAGCCGAGCGTACCCTCCGCGCCGCAAATCAGGCTATTCAGGTTCAGCCTTCCGTCACGTTCGCGAAGATGCGCGAGATCGTAGCCCGTCAGGCAGCGATTAAGCGCCGGGAAAGTGTCTCGGATGAGTTCAGCCTGGTTGTCGGAAATCTCGCGGGCAGTTTTGTAGGCCCGTCCGACAATATCCGTCCGTGCGCAAAGCTGTTCCAGTGCTGCATCGTCGACCGGCTCGGAGACGAGCGGAACCCCTCCAAGCAACACGTTCTTCAGAGCGATGACGTGGTCGCGCGTTTTTCCATAGGTGCAGCTGCCTTGTCCGCTGGCGTCCGTGCTGATCATTCCGCCAATCGTGGCGCGATTCGACGTGGACAGTTCCGGAGCAAAGAATAATCCGTGCGGTTTGAGAGCCGCATTCAATTGATCCTTGACGACGCCTGCCTGAACCCTTGCCGTGCGTTTAATCGGATCGATTTCAATGATGCGGTTCATGTGGCGGGACAGGTCGACGACGATACCGTCGGTCAATGACTGGCCGTTGGTGCCGGTGCCACCGCCTCGGGGCGATACCACGACGCTTCGAAATCGCTCCTCGGCGAGCAGCCGCGCGATGCGCTCAACGTCAGCGGCGTTGCGAGGGAAAATCGCAGCCGTGGGTCTGCGCTGATAGATCGAATTGTCCGTTGCGAGTACCGTGCGCGTCGCATGGCTGACGTCGATCTCGCCCTCCAGTCCCGCAACCCGCAGAGCTTCGAGAAACGCTGCTTCGGAAGTAGTGTCTCGTGCTTCTTCTAGTTTTATCTTTATGACCTTCATGTCGCTTACCTTTCATGCGCCTTGCGCGGCACTCTGCGTACGTATTGCTTCACCTGCGTCCATCAGAGCAACAGGCCTGACGCGTCGTCGTGATGGCCGCATTCGGAGAGAAAACGCGAGGTCACGCGTCGGCGACATTCAGGAGATAAGGCTTACCCTGTTGATGTGACTTGCCGCTGCTCGCCAGGTACATGCGTCCCGGCGAGCGACGCGCGCGCAAGTTCAGCCGATCTGAACTCTGTCGAGAATCTCGTCTGAGCCAACCTCGAGAGGAACGAAATTGGTCGAGCGCACATAATCCGGTCGCGGCTGCTCGACCTGTTCAGGCTTGTTCTTCACCTGGTTGTAGACGACATAGGCCTGCCATCGATCGTCACCGGACAGGTTGTGACCCGAGGAATGCACGATGTTGGCGTCGAAGAACACGACTGTTCCCGGGCGGCCTATGATAGGCACGGCCTTGGGATGACTGGACAAAATATCGAGCATCGTCGGCTTGGGTACAACGTAGAAGCGGTAACCGGTTGCCTCATCGAACGTCGGATCGAGTGAACCAAGCTTGTGGCTTCCCGGGATGAAGTAGAGACATCCGCCCATTTCGGTCGGCTCGTCGAGCATGACCAACGCGGTTGTCATCTGCGGTTCTTTCACGCCGTCGATATGCCAGGTGCCGAAGTCCTGATGCCATTGCCAGACGGAGCCGTCGATAGCCGTCTTCAGATTGCACTTCGTGTGATAGACGTAGAGTTCGGGATCGTCGATCAGTTGTTGTGCCGGCTCGAGCAATCTGGGGGAGCGCACTGCGGAGTGAAAGACCGCCGATGCCGTCGGACTTTCTGTTTCGTGAACTTTGTAGATCGTCTTCGCGATGCCGCCCGTTTTTTCACGGACGAGATGGTCGGTGTCGATCTTCTGGATCCGGCACAACTCGCTCTTCATATGCTCGACTTCTTCTTCCGAGAAAAGCTCCGGCAGAACAACGAATCCATCGCGCTCGTACGCTTCCAATTGTGACGCGGTAAGTTTCATGAGGGCATCTCCTGACTTGTTGGTGTGATGTCATGATCCTAAGACCCCTCGCGTCCAATGTAAAAGATATAATAAGTTTCGTATCGATACCTAAAAGGTTCCGAATGGAGCTGCGTCATCTTCGCTACTTTCTAACGGTGGCACGCACACTCAACTTCACGAAGGCGGCGGAGGAACTGCACATGGCCCAGCCGCCGTTGAGCCGGCAGATACGGGAACTGGAAGAGGAACTCGGCGTGGCGCTTTTCGAGCGCCGGGGCAAACGCGTTTTCCTTTCATCGGCGGGCCAGGTTTTCGAAGAACGGGCCAGGCGAATTCTGGCGGACACGAACTCCGCGATCGTGGATTCGCAACGCGCAGCAAGAGGGGAAATCGGCCGGGTGGCGGTCGGGTTCTTTGAGCACATCGCGTACACGCTGCTGCCGCCGCTCTTGCGTGAATTCCAGCAGCGTTACCCCGCGGTGACAGTCGAACTTCGATGGTTTTCCTCTGCGGAACAGATCAATGCGCTGCATCGAGGGGACGTCGATCTGGCCTTCGTTCGCTCTTTGCCGCCGGATACCCAACTGAACAGCGTCTTGTTGCTTCAGGAGCCGTTTTTCGTTGCCATCGCGAAGGACAACCCTCTCGCAGCGAAACGGCAGATTTCCATCAAGGACTGTATGCACCTGCGCGTCATCAATTACCGGAAAGATGTCGCGCCGGACTATCACGCCACCATCAACCAGTTGTGCGCACTGGCAGGCTTCTCTCCTTCCACGAGCTTCGAAATGGGACAGATCTACGCGTCCCTTGGCCTCGTAAGCGCCGGGTTTGGTGTGACGCTCGTACCTGCGTCGGTTCAACGAACGCACATGGACAACGTCGTTTATCGTCCGCTGCGCGAACAGCACGCGCAAAGCGAACTTTACCTCGCGTGGAAGGAACCCAACCCGCCCGCTGCGCTAGGCTCTTTTGTTCAACTCGCGTGCGAAATAGCCGCGCGCGCACCGGGCAAAGCGAAGGTCGAGTAAGGCAAGCGGTATGACCTCAATTGCGATGAACAGGTTAGTTTTCCGGTTGAACTGTCAGCACATCTGCTTTGATTTGCGGCCGCCGTATGTAGCGTTGATTTGACTGCTTGTCCGGTCGCGTTAGAAGGCAGTGTGAAGCCGCTGAAGCAGCTCATTTAACGTCATGTCTCGCTTTGGCACGATCCGCATTAGCTAGGACAGCGGCCAAATTATCGGGGGATATAGTCGACGCACGGAGATGTCTTGATCACAATAGCTGGGTGACGGACAGCTATACGGTGCAGAGCCGCCGTTCGACTGTCCTTTCATGCCGTGGATACCAACGACTGCACATGGCCGCCTTGAGGCAATACCACTGTCAAGGTGCTCGCCGGAAACCGGCCATTGAGCGACGGCGGACGAGACCTGGATATTCAAATTGGATGGCGATCTCGACCGACCGCTTGTGGCCGAGCTCGGAAGTCTGGCGGCCGGGGCGGCGGGGCGTGAGCCAAGCCGATTGCCTTCGACGCGGAGTGGCGCGTGCCGGGCAGTCGCTTTTTCACATCTGCGCCTGCAGTTGACACTTTTATTTCGCTCCATCGAATTCGTATGCAGCAACGCTTTTCAGGCGATGCGCGCCGCACGATCGCAGATTGACAAATTTATTGTCGCAACGGTGACAGAATTAATACGGTCTACGGCGAACGCTCTACCAACGCTACAAGACGTTGTACGACCATCAGGTCTGGGCTTGCGAATATCTCGGCCTGACGTCGATCGGACCGGATGGATTGCAGGGTCTCGAAGTGTGGATGCAGCAGGATGCCGGGGAGTCTCTGACCCTCGACGAGTTGATCCAGCACGCGCGCTGCTGGCTGTACGAGCGCAAGATTCTGATCCCGGCCGAGCGGACGCTGCGGGATCTGGGTCGCACGATATGGGCAGGAATCGAACGCGACCTGCTCGTCAGGATCGGCGCGACTGTCGCGGAAGCACAACTGGTGCGCGCGGATGCCGCTCTGCGCACCCAGCATGGCGCTTCCGGCATGACGGTGCTCGAATGGCTGAAGACGCCGCCTGCCCGACACAGCCCCACGACAATTACCGAGACGTTCGAGAAGATCCACTTTCTCAAAGATCTTGCTACACATACGTGGACACTTGATGCGATTCCGCTCGAAAAGCAGCGCGCTTACGCGCAGCGCATCCAGGCTCGCCGTCCTGCAAAGACGCGTGAGCTGAAAGCGTCGACACGCACGATCGAGCTTGTGTTCTTCCTGCGCGTCACGCTGCTGGAGCTGACGGATTCGCTGTTGTATCAAACAGGCCGTCGCGTCTGCGATCTGGTTCGGCATGCCTACGACAGGACGAAGACCAGGCAGGCCCGTTCGGCCGTGGAGTACCGGCAGCAGCTGATTGCGATCAAGGCGCTCGTTGACGATACCAGTCGTCCTGCAGAAGAAAGGCTCGCCGATATCGGCACGCTGCTCAAGGATCTGTCGGAAAAAGCGCCGGCCAGTCATGCAGCGAGCGTTCGCGAAACGCTGGCCGACGATCACCATCGTATCCGCAATCTGCTGCTGCCCCTGCGCGAACTGTCGTTCGCGGGACGGGAGGCCGAGCCGAGCTTGCGGCAGCTCGAACTTATTGGCCAGTTGCACGACAGCGGCGCGACCGAGCTGCCGCCTGACTGTGATGTGCCGGTCAGCGCCAGTTGGCGCGACATCGTCGAGGGCGATGATCGCAAGCGTGCACTGCGAGCCCTGGAAGCCTCTGCGCTCACGGGCTTGCGCAAGGGTCTGCGCTGTGGCTCGGTGTGGATCAATCACAGTCTGTCTTTTCGCGAGCGCGACCTGTTGCTGATTCCGACGGCGCAATGGGAAAGCGAACGGGACCGCCATCTGTCGTCGCTGGGTTTACCACCGACAGCGGATCCGTTCCTTGAGCGGCTGACGAGCCACCTCCAGGCGAGTCTCGCCGCAGTGGACGAAGCCCGCGAGTCCGGGCGGGTAACGATCGGGCTAGACGGCGCGCTGCACCTGTCTGCGCTCGAAGCGTTGCCGACAGACGGTGTACCGAAACGCACGCGCGATCTGATGTTCAAGGAAATCGGCAACGCCCAGTTTGCCGACATGGTCATGGAAATGGATGCCCGTACGGGTTTCAGCGAGGTGCTGCTGGCGCGCAAGGCACGCGATGCACACGAACTCGTCTCGCTGTACGCGGCACTGATTGCACACGGCACCGAGCTTGATGCGAAAAGCGTCGCGGCCATGATCCCGCAACTGGAGCCGGCACACATCTCGACTGCGATGCGCGCACTCGAAATGCCGGGGCGGCTTCCCCGCGCAAACGACCGTGTGGTGGAGTTTCAGCGCACACACCCGATCACTGAACTCTGGGGTACCGGACAGCACGCGTCCAGCGATTCAATGAGTCTGGATACGTCCCGGCACCTCTTTTACGCGCGGGTCGATCCGCGACGCCGCACCCACGCGGTCGGTATGTACACGCACGTACTGGACCAGCACGGCATCGTCTATAACCATCCGATCGTGCTGAACGAACGACAGGCAGGTGTGGCGATCGAAGGTGTAATCCGCCACAACGAAAATCGCGACGACGGCGGACTGCTCCGGCTTTCGGTCGACACGCATGGATATACGAACGTGGGGATGGCTGTCTCGAAACTGCTCGGCTTCGACCTTTGCCCTGGACTTCGCAACCTGTCCGAGCGCAAGCTGTATTTGCCAAGGGGAACAGCCTCGCCAGAAGGGTTGGCTTCGGTGATTTCCTGCGAGATATCGCTCAAGGCCATTCGCGACGGCTGGGACGAACTGCTGCGACTGGTTGCCTCGATCAGGTCGGGGCGGGTCAGCGCGATTGTCGCGCTCCAACGTTTCGGCAGCGCCGCGCAGGGTGACCGGGTTCATCGGGCCGCCGATCATTTTGGCAAGCTGTTGCGTACGCTTTTCCTGTGTGACTATTTCAGCAATGCGGACTTTCGTCGCGAACTGCATACGCTGCTTAACCGCGGCGAGTCAGTTCACCAGCTCCAGCGCGCAATCTACATTGGCAAGGTGGCGCCGGAGCGCGGACGTCGCCGCGACGAAATGATCGCAATCTCCGGCTCGTTGACGTTGCTCACGAATCTTGTCATCGCGTGGAACACGCAGCGCATGCAGGCGACGGTCGACGACTGGCGACGCAAGGGGCAGCTCATCGATGATGACTGGCTGCGCCGCATGGGGCCGGCGCATTTCGCGCATGTTAATTTCCGGGGAACGCTCAGTTTTCCGATCGATATGTACCAGGAAGTGCTGCTTGACGCGGTGCCCTGGCAAAAGGCGAGCAGTTCATGAAAACATTCCACTGAGGAGGAGACCTTTTGAAGTCTGCTATTACTCGCGAACTTGCGAAGATCATTCCAGCCATCCGTTGCCGCGGGGACTTCTACGCGATGGGCAAATCTGAAATCGCCATGCCCAACCTGGAGGTAGATGGCGTTGGCCGTATCGCGCTACCGCTTCTTCCGATGCAGGCCGAACAGCTCATCGCGATTGCTGCACGCGCGCCCTATGGGCGCGGGGAAGAAACGCTCATTGATACCGATGTTCGCCGGACATGGCAGATTGCCCCCGATGACGTTCATCTCTCGGGAAACAGCTGGGCGCGAACCCTGGAGACGATAGTAGCCAGGGTGGCGACCGGCCTGGGTGTGAAGGAGCCGGTTTCGGCCGAACTGTACAAACTTCTGGTCTACGATGCGGGCAGCTTTTTCGTTGAGCATCGAGACACGGAGAAAATTCCGGGAATGTTCGCGACCCTGGTGATAGTTCTGCCTTCGGCCTGCAATGGAGGCGAACTGATCGTTCGTCACCGGGGACGTGAAGTCTGCCTTGACCTGAACTGCTCCGATTCGGCAGAGGTGTCTTTCGCTGCTTTCTATGCCGACTGTGTGCATGAGGTCCGCCCGGTCACGTCGGGCTTCAGGTTGACGCTTGTCTATAACCTGACGCGCAGCGGTCACCGCCAGCCCGCTGCTCCTCCGGAGTACGACAGGGAGCAGACGGCCATCACGGCATTGTTGCGAGGCTGGGCGGCGAACAAGGATTCGCCAGATGACAGCTCCCCTGAAAAACTCATCTACCCGCTGGAATACGCCTATACCCCGGCAGAGCTGTCGTTCGATGCACTGAAGAGTGCCGATGCCGCTGCCGCCGCCGTGCTTGTCCGTGCTGCTGAAGAATCCGCCTGCGACCTTCACCTGGCGCTGGTATCGATCGACGAGACCGGGAGCGCCGAATATAGCGGTTACTCCTCGCGCAGACGAAGCCGGTGGCATCGTGTCCGAGATGATGATGATGGCGATGAGGAGTACGACGACGATTTCGAAGTTGGCGAGATCATTGAGCGCTCGCTGAGCGTATCGGACTGGCGACGGCCCGATGGCCGCCAACCCGCAATCAATGAGTTGCCATTTGAAGAAAGGGAACTTTGCCCACCCGGAAGCTTCGACGGTCTGGAGCCCGACGAGCAACATTTTCATGAGGCTACCGGCAACGAAGGGGCGTCGTTTGAGCGGACCTACCGGCGAGCCGCTTTTGTGCTGTGGCCTTCGGCGCGACGGCTTGCCGTGCTCAATCAGGCTGGCCTCGGGGTGACTTTGCCTTACCTGAAGGATCTGGCACAGCGCTGGACGCAAATTGGCGAAAGTCAGCAGTCGCCCACGTGGGGCGAGGCGCACGCGCTCGCCGGGCATATGCTGCGCGACTGGCCTGCGTCGTCCGGTTACTTTGGAGTCAGGCACGCGGACGAAGTCATCAGTATGTTGTCCAGCCTGACGCAATTGCACGACGTCGTACACGTCGATACCTGTTTGTCCGCGATTTCCGCCAAAGGGCTTTATCACGACAGCGAGAATGAAGCGTTGACACGTGCGTTCGGGCTTCTTGCGCCGGCGCGCACGGCTGAACTCATGGGGCAGATTATCTCTGCGAACGCGCAGATGATGCCGGGCGCCTGCGCCGGCCTGCTGGCCCGGACCAGTGAAGGTACACCGCCCGCCTGTCCTCCGGCGCTCCTTCACCCGATTGCCACGTCGCTGGTCGAAACGTTTCTGGGACAACGCGCGAGCGCTTTCCGACCTGATTGCCTGCGATGGCAAGACCCAATCAAACCAGCTCTGATTGTCGACCTGCTGACGGCTCTCGACCGGATTGACTCGCCATTACTCGCCGACCGTGTTGTCGAACACGTGTTGGGCAATCCGGCCTCTTTCGGCATGGACGCCATCATCGTTCCTGCCGTCCTGGGTTTGACGGAATGGGCGCCGACGTCGAATGTCGCATCGGTTCGGTGCCTACGTGCCGCATGTCTGGCCCATCTGCACGGTCGTATCGCCGAGCCGCTGGAACCACCAGCCGATTTCGCGCGTGTGAATACCGTCAGTTGCCGCTGCGTCCATTGCGCTGAGCTCGGCCGGTTTCTGGTCGATCCCGGGCGCAAGGAATGGGCGTTAAAGGCGGCCCAGCACTCCCGCAGTCACGTCGAGAGTGCCATCAGGCAGCACGGTTGCGATCTGGACTGTGCGACGCGCAGGGTCGGTAGTCCTCACAGCCTGATATGCACAAAAAATCAGGCGAGCTATGAACGACGTGTGCGACAACGCAAGGACGATCTGCGAAACGCGGAGCGGCTTGATGTCCTTTCGGAACACGGATGACAAGTCGGCGATGTATTGGCCCAGGCGGGTGACGAGGCCATGAGAACTGGCATTTGAGGGAAGTGCGATGGATATCGATACCGGGGCAGTCGACGAAGTGGTCCTGGCTCTGCTTTACCTGAATCTATGCGATCAGAACCGTGCCTGGAAAAGCTTCGACTGGGAGGCAATGAATCGCCTGCATGAGAGAGGCTTCATCCACAATCCGGTCAGCCGTGCGAAATCCGTCGTGCTGACCGAAGAGGGCTTGCACGAAGCCGAGCGGTTGTTCAGGCAGTACTTCGTCCGCTCCCATGACCGAAAGCTCGACGATGACAAACCGGCGTGACCAGTTCCCGTACGCATTGGTGAGCAGAGATCGGTCTATGGCGATGGTTTCGCAGGCGCCGCGACCGCCAGTTGCTGTGACACAGGCGTCGGTGCAGCCGTCAGCGCGGATTCAATCCGGTGCTGCACGAATGGGTCGGCGGCGTCGATGTAGCGCATTGCCGAACGTACATCCTTCCAGCCGACGTACTCCATCAGCATCTTGAGATCCCACTGGTTCGAATGGGCCCAGGTCGCAAAGCCCCGCCGCAGCGAATGGCTGCTGTAGCTGTCGGGGGTTGGTACGCCTGCCGCGCGAAACAGTGCGCGCAGCAGCGGCACAAAGCTGCCGGCGTGCAATCCTTCATCGCTGATGTGCCCCCAGCGATCGATGCTGCGGAACACCGGTCCTGCAGTGAGGCCCGAAGCCGCGATCCACGCCTCGTAAGCGGCTACCGGGCACAGGCGCGAGAGCGCCGGCGCCCTGAATGTCGTGCCAAGCTGCGCGCGATCGCTTTTTGTGCGAGGCAGAAACAACGTCATGCCGCGGCCGGGCTCGATCGTGATGTGTTCGATTCGCAGGCGGCTCAGTTCGTCGGAGCGAAACCCGCGCCAGAAGCCGAGCAGGACCAGCGCCCTGTTGCGGACATGCGTGATGTGGGTCCGCGCATCGCCCGTCTTCGTTGCATCCGCGATCTGCTCATCGAGCCATGCCATCAGCAGTTCGAGTTGTGCAAGCTGCAGCGGCTTCGCGCGCTTTTCGCTCGCGGGATGCAGTGCCGCGATGCCCTTGAGCACCTTGCGCACGTGCGGCGTCTTCGTCGGGTCCGGAAAACCCTGTGTCTGGTGCCACTTCGCGAGCGCCGCAAGGCGCGAACGCAGCGTGTTCACCGAGAGCGACGCCGCGTGGTCCGCGAGATATCGCGCAATCGCATCGGCGCTCGCTGGCAGGAAGCCGCCCCAATCAGCCTCGAAATGACGGATCGCCGACTGGTAGCTGCGCCGCGTATTTTCACGTGTCGCAGCTTCGAGATAGCGATCGATGGCAGGCATGGCTCGTGAGTACAATCATGTTATCAACATGGGGAACGATGATATCGGATCCCTTGCAACAACGCACATGTGTGCCAGCCAACTGGCGACACCGGACGTGATTCTGATGGATGACGTAATGAATGGAGTAAAGCTGCCGCACCCAGGCTGGGATAACCTCACCCGGGAGGAACTGTTCGCGGAACTGACGCGCCTGCAGGCCGACAACGCGAGGCTGACCGCGTTGCTGCCAGCACTTCCTCCATTGCAGGGCGAATCCGTGCAACCGGTTCAGCACAAACCATCGCCAGCAGTACGAAACACCGATGCGCCAGTGCTGTCAACGCAGCAGAAAGTCCAGCTTTTCCGGCGGCTCTTTCACGGCCGCACGGACGTCTATCCTCTGCGTTGGGAAAGCCGCAATTCTGGAAAATCGGGCTACGCACCGGCCTGCGCGAACGAGTGGCGGGCCGGGATTTGCGACAAGCCCCGCATCAAGTGCTCAGACTGCAACCACCGGCTGCTGCTGCCGCTGGACGATCAGGTCATCTACGCACACCTGGCAGGCGATTACACGGTGGGGCTCTATCCGCTGATGCCCGACGGCACCTGCTACCTTCTCGCCGTTGATTTCGATGAGGAGGGTTGGCGCGAAGATGCGAGTGCCTTCTGTCAATCCTGCCGGGAACTGGAAGTCCCGGTGTCGCTCGAAATTTCGCGCTCGGGCAACGGCGCGCACGCGTGGATTTTCTTCACCTCGGCTGTGGCCGCCCGCGACGCACGGCGGCTGGGCTCGGCGATCATCAGCCACACCTGTGCCCGAACCCGGCAGCTCGAACTGTCGTCCTACGACCGGCTCTTTCCCAACCAGGACGTGCTTCCCAAGGGCGGCTTCGGCAACCTGATCGCCTTGCCCTTGCAGAAGCAACCGCGCGAGCGGGGTTGCAGCGTATTTGTCGATGACGATTTTCAACCCTATGCCGACCAATGGGCGTGCCTGACATCGATCCAGGCCATGGACGGTCGCGATATCGAGGGCGTAATTTTCGGCGCCACCGGCGGCGTCCATCCGCTCGATGTGGCGTTCATCACGGAAGAGGATCAGGCAGAACCCTGGAAATCGCCGCCGGCCTTGCCGAAACAGCTTGGCGGACCAATGCCGGCATCGCTGATCCTTACGCTTGCGAACCAGCTCTATTTCGAGAAGGCGCAACTCCCGCAATCGCTGCTCAACCGCCTCATCCGGCTGGCGGCATTCCAGAATCCGGAGTTCTACCGGGCCCAGGCGCGTGGCTTCAGCGTGTGGGACAAGCCGCGCATCATTGGTCGCGCCGAGAACTGCCCGCGCCACATTGCGTTGCCGCGTGGGTGCCTCGATGACGTCGTGGCGCTTTTGCGCGACAACAAGATCGCCTGCGAAATGCGCGACGAGCGTTGTACGGGCAAACCTGTCGCGGTGGCCTTCGCCGGCACGCTTCGCGCCGACCAGCAGGCAGCAGTGGATGATCTGCTGCAATACGACACCGGCATCCTGCATGCGCCGACGGCCTTCGGCAAGACCGTGACGGCGGCCGCGATGATCGCGCGGCGTGGCGTCAATACCCTCGTGCTCGTCCATCGCAGGGAACTGCTCGACCAGTGGCGCGAGCGCCTGCAGTCGTTTCTCGCGCTCGACCCACGCAGTATTGGCACGATCGGCGGAGGCAAGCTGAAGGCGACGGGCCAGATCGATATCGCGATGCTGCAGTCGGTGGCGCCCGGCGGTCCACGCGGCGAGCTGTTGCGGCATTACGGTCATGTCATTGTCGACGAGTGCCACCATGTCTCTGCCGACTCGTTCGAGGCGGTGCTCAAGACCGTCGATGCGCGATACGTGCTGGGGCTGACCGCCACACCCGTGCGCCGTGACAGCCAGCAACCCGTGATGTTCATGCTGTGCGGTCCGATCCGGCATGCGGCACGCGCAGCCGCGAGCGCGCCGCAGGTGCTCGAGGTCTTCCCGCAAAGGCTCACCGCCGCAGTCGACATGCCGGCCGACGCGCCGATCCAGGACGTGTTCGGGCGGCTGGCGAAAGACGCCCAGCGTACGTGCATGATCGCCGCGGATATCAGGGAGCAGTACCGGCAGGGGCGCAATGTTCTGGTGCTGACCGAGCGGACGGATCACCTGGAAAGCCTTCGGCTGGCGCTGGGCGACGCGGAGCAGCCGCTGTTCGTGCTGCACGGGCGAATGGCAAGGAAGGCTCGTGCGGCGCAGCTCGCCGCACTCAACGCACTGGCCGACGATGCGCCCCGGATCGTGCTGGCGACCGGCAAGCTGGTTGGCGAGGGTTTTGACCATCCGGCGCTGGACACACTGGTGCTGGCCATGCCGATCTCGTGGAAAGGTACGTTGCAGCAGTACGCCGGCCGGCTGCACCGCGAGCACGCAACGAAGTCGAGCGCGCGGGTGCTTGATTACGTCGATGCCGGCCATCCCGCGCTGCTGCGCATGTGGGAGCGACGCCAGCGCGGTTACCGGGCGATGGGATACCGCGTGCGCGAGCCCGGTGAGGAACTCCAGCTGGACCTCGCCTGAAAATCCGGCAGCCGATCAGCTTTCTGTACCGTTCCGAATTGCCGGAGGCAATTTTTTGGGTATCACACTTGATAATTGGTGATTATCCAATGCCAAAAATCAGCGCCCCAAGAACATCTTGATGCTTTCAATTGGTACGTATTACGTACCGCAGTACGAAATTCAAAGGAGGAACGATGGCTCGCGCCGGTCTCAGCCGCATGGACATCAAACGCGCCCGCGACGCACTGCTGGCGCAGGGGCAACACCCATCGATCGACGCGATACGTATCGCGCTCGGCAACACCGGCTCGAAATCGACGATCCACCGCTACCTGAAAGAACTCGAAGAAGAGGACGGCGCGTCGCTCACGCGCACCGGGTCGCTGTCCGATGCAA
>Ga0255336_101823_pt1 | contig 13014 bp, 15 predicted proteins | sample MeOH1_35cm_T3_17_FD_189102 | JGI IMG/M metagenome (GOLD analysis project Ga0255336, IMG submission 189102) | Sandy soil microbial communities from University of British Columbia, Vancouver, Canada - MeOH1_35cm_T3_179 | ecosystem: Engineered > Artificial ecosystem > Sand microcosm > Unclassified ...
GAGGAATGCCGTGCCGAGGAGAACCGGCCGATCGGCGAAAGCGCTCCAGGCCCAGATCCAGGCCGCCGCATTGGCCGCGATCAGAAGGGCAAAGGTCGTTGCGGTCTTGGCGCCGATGCGGGCCGGCTGATCGTCGAAAGGATTCGGAAGCACATTCTTGCCTTGTCGCTGCGCGGGCCATCACCTTCACATGAAAGCCGCCGCGGTGCGACCGTCAAATGACGTATCGGAACCCCTCGCGGCGCTCCCCGAGGATCGGCAGCGGCCGGTTCTATTCCGGCCGCTGCCGGTGCAGCATGGCCGTCTGCGGCAATCGCGCAAAACAGGCTGCCCACAGGGCCCGCATGACAGGGCCCGCATGAAGGATTGATCGCCGAGGAAAGACGGATCTTGCCTTGTCCGGGATAAGTCACTTGACCCGGCCCCTGGGGTCGCCTGGATAAAGAGAGCGGTCAGCCGGCAATGAGGTGAGTCGTGAGTACGTCAGCCCAATTCCTGAATCCGTCCGAAGCCGCCAGGCGGCTCGGCGTTTCCGCCAAGGCCCTGCGGCTCTACGAACAGCGCGGTCTGGTCGCTCCCCTCCGCACCGAGGCCGGATGGCGGGTCTATGGTCCCAAGGAGATGGCCCGCGCGGCCGAGGTCGCGGCCCTGCGCGCGCTCGGCCTCAGCCTCGCCCAGGTCGCGCGCGTGCTGGGCGGCGACGCACAGGACCTGGCGCCCGCTTTGGCCGCGCATCAGGCAACGCTCGAATCCCGCATCCGGGATCTCGCGGCTACCGTGTCGAAGGTTCGAGAGCTGCGGGCCGATCTTGCCCAGGGCAAGGCGCCCGCCGCCGGAGAGCTGACCCGCCTGCTGCAACCGGCCGGCGAGATCAGGGTCGCCTTCGATCTTCCCTGGCCCTGGGGCGGCGAGCGGTTCGAGCTGCGCGACATCCGGGCGCTGAACTACATCATCGGGCCGCTGGGCAGCGGCAAGACACGCTTGGCCAGGCGCCTGGCCGAGACGCTGCCTGACGCCACCTTCCTGGGCCTGGACCGGGTGGAGAATGGCGGCGCAGTGGCGCGGCTGGCGGCCGACCCGGTCCTCAAATCGCGCATCGACGAGATATTGCTCTGGCTCGTCGAGGACGGCGCCACAGTGGGTGCCACAGTGGGCGTCACAGCAGATGCCACAGCGGGTGCCACAGTGTCGGACGCACTCATCGCTTTGCTCGTCGGACTGGAATCGGAAAGCGCGGCCATCCTGGTCATCGACATGGTGGAACAGGGGCTGGACCAGGCCACCCAGGAAGCACTGATCGCCTATTTGCGCCGCCGCGGGCCCGGCGCGAAGCCGCTCTTCCTGCTCACCCGCTCCAGCGCGATCCTGGACCTCGCCCTCATCGGCGAAGACGAGGCGATCATCCTCTGCCCCGCCAATCACAACCCGCCCAGCCGCGTCGCCCCCTATCCCGGCGCCCCCGGCTATGAGGCGGTCGCCACCTGTCTCGCCACACCCGAGGTACGGGCGCGAACGGAAGGCACCATCGCCTGGCGGCCGCAGGCGATGGGATAGGTGGCCCCTTTTCACTCTGCCGGCGCGACCGCAGGATCGCCGAAGACGGCCAGGCGGCGAGGTATCCCGTTTCCTTTTGTCGCTTGCGTTTCGTAGCCTTTGACGCCATCCTTTATTGCCATGAAAAGCTGGACGGTCCGTCAGGTATTTACGGTATTGCTGGGCGCTTTTGTCGCTTTAGGAATGACGCTGTCTGCGGTTCAGGCCAGTAATATGGCCACCAAGATGACGATGGTTGGCGATATGGCATCCTCGGGCCATTGTCACGGGTGCGATAGCAAAGGTGGTGACAACACCAAGCCAATGGGATGCGCATCTATATGTGTGACGCCCATCCTTGCAGTGTTGCCGCAAGTTATAGCTTCGCCTGTTGGTTTCATTTTAGTGATAACGCCGACACGCTCTACGGCATTGTTCGGTAGAGTTTCTTCACCAGACCCCTACCCTCCCAGACCCAGCGATCTCGCGTAAAAGGCGGCAGCTTGATCGGCCGTCCGCTTTGCACGGAACGTGCCTGAGCGCGATTTCAATTATGTGCAGCAACCTTCTATGGTTGATCGGCAAATAGAGCGCTGACGCGTTCCGATATCCATCGTGATTTCGGAAGGGTCGTGTCGTGAATACCTATTCCAGTTATCGGATTTCTCGCCGTGGCTTGCTAGCTGCTGGGGGCGGCTTAACCCTCGCCATGGCTGTACCCGGCTGGGCAGCATCGGCTGCTGTGCCGCATGAATACCAGCTTACCGCGGCGCCCGGACGAACGCAGCTACGTGGCGTAAACCAACCGGGTACCGATGTGTGGGCCTATAACGTCCAGGTGCCGGGTCCGGTTTTACGCACCCAGCAGGGCAAGCCGATGCGGATTATCGTCCAGAATAAGCTGGATCAAGACACGACCGTGCATTGGCACGGTATCCGGCTGCCGAATGCCATGGATGGTGTGCCCGGCCTGACTCAGCCGCCGATCAAATCCGGCGACAGCTTCGTCTATGAATTCACGCCGCCCGATGCCGGAACCTTCTGGTATCACCCGCATGCCAATAGCTTGCAGCAGCTCGGGCGCGGACTTGCGGGAGCATTGATCGTCGAGGAACCGGAACCCGTCGCTGTCGATCGTGATGTCCTGTGGATGCTGACTGATTGGCGTCTCAGGCCAGATGGCAAGATTGCCGCAGGCTTTGGCAATATAATGGATGCCGGGATGGCGGGTCGCGTTGGCAATACCGTGACCTTAAACGGTACCGTTCCGACCGAGCAATCCGTGCGTGCCGGTGAACGTCTACGCCTGCGCCTGGTCAACGGCGCCCTGGCCCGCATCATGGCCTTGCGGTTCGAGGGCCATCGTCCGGTGATCATCGCCATCGATGGCCAGCCGTGCGAGCCGCACGAGCCTGCAGATGGCTACCTATTTCTAGGCCCGGCCATGCGCATCGACGTGATGATCGATATGCGGGGTGATCCAGGTCGTCGCTATGCGGTGACCGACGACTTCTATGACGGGCTTGGCTACAGGCTAACTTATTTGTCCTATGAACAGGGCACGCCGCTGCGGTCGCATCCACTGGACGCCCCACTTCAGTTGCCACGAAACCCAATGCCCGAACCTGATCTCGCGACGGCTGAGCACCATGACATCCTCGTGCAGGGTGGCATGATGGGCGGCGGGATGATGGCAGGCATGGGCGGCATGAACGGCATGGCGGTGCCCGGCATGAATGGTGGGGCGATGTGGGCGATCAACGGCATGTCCATGACGGGAGACGGCCAAGCTGGCATGCCACCGCTCATGACGCTTCAGCGCGGCAAGAGCTATGTCCTGACGATGCGCAACCAGACCGCCTGGTGGCATCCGATGCATCTCCACGGCCACAGCTTCCGGGTGTTGAGCCGCAACGGATCACCTGTACCGCATCGTCAGTGGGGTGACACCGTTCTGGTATCGCCCAGGGAGACGGTGGCTTGCGCCTTCGTCGCCGACAATCCCGGCGACTGGATGCTGCATTGCCATGTCATGGATCATCAGGTGTCCGGCCTGATGACTGTACTGCGCGTTGCCTGACCTTTTATCTCTATTGAACCAAGGAGACTTAGATGAAACAGATTATTCGCTTCGGTTCCCTTATGGCTTTGCTCGCCGCGCCGTTGCCTGCCTTAGCCGACTCTATCCATGCTGTCTTGTACAAGAACCCGCAATGCACCTGCTGTGAGGGTTATGCGGCGTATTTAAAGCAGAACGGCTTCGACGTTGACGTTAAGCCGACCAATGATCTGGCGCAGATTAGTCACGATGCTGGCGTACCCGAAAACCTCGAAGGGTGCCACACCATGTTCATCGGCGGCTACGTGGTCGACGGACATGTGCCGATCGATGTCATCCAAAAACTGCTGAAGGAGCGCCCGGCTATCGCGGGTATCACGCTACCCGGCATGCCGATGGGCTCGCCTGGCATGAGCGGACCGAAGGAGGCACCATTCACCATCTATGCCGTCACCAAGGATGGCAAGGCCCCCACCGTTTATGTAGTTGAGTGATCGCGAGGCCACGGATGCACGCCCTGGGGAACATCGTTTTCACAGTTGCGCTTGCCCTGGCGGCGGCACCACCAGCGCAAGCCCATTCATTGCCGGAACTGGAAGAGGAACTCCAGAGCACAGAGCGGTATTTCCAACCCGTCGATAGCGAAGCGCCCGGCTTTACGTTGCGGGATGCCGACGGTGATCTGGTTCACCTGACGGATTTTCGGGGCAAGGTCGTCGTGCTGCATTTCATCTATACCAACTGTCCGGATGTCTGCCCTTTGCATGCTGAGCGGATTGCCCAAACCCAGTCGATGGTCAATCAGACGCCAATGAAGAACCAGGTACAGTTCATCACCATCACGACCGATCCTAAGCGGGACACCGGAGAAGTTTTGCGCAACTACGGCAAGGCGCACGGCCTCGATCCTCTGAACTGGGTGTTTCTGACAGCGCCCTCGGATATGCCTGAAGACGTCACCCGCGACCTAGCCAAGGCCTATGGTCTCAAATTCACTGAAACAGCGGACGGTCTCCAGATGCATGGAGTGGTGACGCATGTGATCGACCAGGATGGTCGTCTACGCGCCCGATTCCACGGCTTGAAGTTCGACCCACTCAATCTCGTCGTCTATGTCAATGCGCTCGTCAATAAGACGCAAATCCCGCATGGGCACGGGGAGCCGAGTTTCTGGAACAAATTAAAGGAGCTGCTGTGAAGCTGAGAAGCGCATGGATTCTCGGTCGAACACAGACCTCAGATAGCCAAGCAAGCGAATAGGAGGAAACAGTGATGCACTCAGTTATGGATTGTGGCGGTTCAGTGGGCTGGTTACGCATTTCAATCGGACTCTTGCTGCTTCTGCTGCTGATACTTTGGTCGATAACACTTGCCAAACAGCTCTTCTTTCCAAAGCGGCAGGAGAATCAGACAACATGACCAATACACCCGCAACAACGCACAATCAGCAACAAGCAACCAATCGAAAGCCGATCTGGTTACGATTGCTATTTCTGATGCCCATTGTGACATTCCTAAGTCTCGGTGCTGTATTTCTCGTCGGGCTTGGTCGTGATCCGTCGGAAATACCCTCAGCCTTGATCGGCAAGAACGTGCCGCAATTCGATCTGTCGCCCGTTCAGGGGAGATCGCTCGGCCTTTCCAGCAAAGACCTGTCGGGTGACGTCTCCTTGGTTAACGTTTTTGCCTCCTGGTGTGTGGCCTGCAAAGCAGAGCATCCGGTTCTCATGCGACTGGCCGCTAGTCGAGAAGTTCCCCTCCATGGCATCGATTATAAGGATGCGCCTGCCGATGCCGCTAACTGGCTTGATACCAATGGTGATCCCTATACCCGAACGGGCGTTGACCGTGATGGTCGCGTCGCCATTGATTGGGGAATCTACGGCGTACCCGAAACCTTCGTCGTCGGCGCCGACGGGCGGATCATGTTACGACATGTCGGACCTCTGACTGATGACGATGTCCGCGCAGAGATTCTACCGCTTGTGACGAAACTCAGACAGGCGGCCGGAGGAGGAGCGCCATGAAGCGGAGCGTCATACTCATCGCGGGGTTTTTAATTGCACTGACACCGCCAGCTCTAGCACAGGACGGTAGTTTCGTCTTCCAACAGACTCCGCAGCCAGTGTCGGCGTTACAGTTCCAGGATGAAAGTGGTGCGCCCCATAGCCTGAAGGAATTTCGGGGCAAGACAATCTTACTCAACATCTGGGCGACCTGGTGTCTGCCTTGCAGAAAGGAGATGCCGACCTTGGACAAGCTGCAGGCCGAGCTTGGCGGTGACAAGTTTCAGGTCGTGGCTTTGTCGATCGATGTCGCGGGCCCGAATGCCGTCAGGAAGTTTTTTGCGGAGTTCAATATACGTAATCTGGCGCTTTATATCGACCAAACCAACAGAAGCGCTGCCGATCTCGGCGTCGTCGGCCTACCGACAACGCTGTTGATTAATGAGAACGGCCAAGAGCTAGGCCGTCTGGTCGGACCCGCGGAGTGGGATAGTCCCGAAATGCGGGACCTGCTGCAAAAGTATATCGGCGCAAGATCAGGCAGCCGTAGCGGTATCGATCCGGTAGCGACAGCAATCAGAGTCAGGGGCCGGGCGGTTAGGTCCGATGTGCCAAGCGCTTTGATGCTTGAAACCTCATGCAAGATGGAGATGTAAATATGAATATAAATGTAGGCGTCGAGCATAGTTCCAACCGTGGTGTGCTCTTCCTCCGCGCGCTGGCTGTGCGATGGCGGATCATTCTGATGATGGGCATATTGGCGGTGACCATCGGGTTACTTCTCAAGAGTAATTGGCTCATCGCCGCAGGGGTGGCACCAGCTCTCCTGGGCTTGCTGCCTTGCGCTGCAATGTGCGCCCTGGGACTTTGCATGGGTGGAAAGAAGAGCGGTGGGGGGAGCTGCCACACCAGCGGGTCAAATAAGGAGGGACCAGTTCAAAGCAAGAAGGAACTGCCAGGAAATGAGCCAAACCCCTCAGCCTGACTCACCGTTGCGGTGCCACCGGGACCATCCGTCCGCAGGGGGCGATAGCGATGGTTGAATACGCACATCTTGGACTGGCGACCAGCTTCATTGCGGGAGTCATTTCCTTTTTGTCGCCCTGTGTGCTGCCACTGGTGCCCGGCTACATATCGTTTGTGGCAGGCCAGGCGGCTTTGGAGAGCGGTGTATCTCCTAATAAGAGCCGCTTTCAGAGCCTTGGGCTGAGCGCCTGTTTCGTAGGTGGTTTTTCGACTGTCTTCATGGTCTTGGGGGCGAGCGCGACAGTTCTGGGGCGGCTGCTACTCTCCTACCGATACGAACTCAATCTGATCGGTGGGTTGGTGGTGATTGCCTTTGGACTGCTCGCAACGGGCCTTTGGCAGCCCAAGTGGATGATGGGCGAGCTTCGGGCGCATCCGAATATTCCAGGAGGCCGCCCAGCCGGTGCCTATGTCCTTGGCCTGGCATTCGGATTTGGCTGGACCCCCTGCATCGGCCCCGTGCTGGGGACAATCCTGACATTGACCGCGGTCGCATCCACCATCTCACATGGTGTCATGTATCTGGGCTTTTATGCTCTGGGATTGGGCTTGCCGTTCCTGATAACGGCGGCCTCCGCCGAAGCGGTTGCGTCATCTCTACGGAAACTGCGCAGCATGGGGCGATGGCTACAGGTAACGGCTGGCGCAACCATGATGGTGATGGGGGGACTGATGATCACGGGGCAACTATCGACCCTGTCATACTGGCTGCTTGAAACGATTCCCGCCTTAGGAAGGATTGGTTAGCCAAGGTGTCATGTTGGGCGGGCATGACGACAGATATAGTTCTTTTCCAAGACAATGATGATCTGCAGCATGGAGGTGCATGATGAAAATGTCACGAATTACCCTTCCACTCATTGCGCTAGCTGCTTCACTCGCCGTAGCACAAGCGCAGGCCCAGTCCGAGCAAGATACACATCACGATCAGTCAGGGGCTGGTTCTGAAGATTCCGCAGCGGGTATGCAGATGCCTGGCATGGGTGGCCAGATGCCGATGATGGGACAGCAGCCCGGCATGATGTCACCCTCAATGAGCATGCAAAACTCAAACATGTGCCCCATGATGGGGATGATGATGAATATGACCCGACATGGCGGCATGGCGCGCGAAACGCCGGTCGACCATATAGAGGGGCGGATTGCCTACCTGAAAGCCGAAATCAAAATCACCCCCGATCAGGAAGACAAATGGAAGACCTTTGCGGAAGCACTCAGACGTGCGGCGACGCAAAAGAACATGATGCATGGGCAGATGGGCTCAGAGAAATCGATGTCATGGCAGGATCGGCTGGCCAAGCATGAGGAGAGGCTTCAGGCTCATCTCAGTCTTTTAAAATCTGTCAAAGACGCTGCCGACCCGCTATTTGCCTCATTCAACGACGAACAACGTGAAGTGGCAAATGAGTTGCTCAGCGGGCCTATGGGTATTGTACGGTGAGAGCATGGATGTACCGGAAGGAGATCCGTCATGAACATTGGCGAAGCTGCTACTGCCTGCGGTGCCTCATCAAAGATGATCCGCTACTATGAGCGGGCCGGCCTTATCCGTGGCGCTGCCCGGAATCAGGCTGGATACCGGGTCTATTCAGAAGTGGATGTTCACAAACTCCGTTTCGTGCGGCGCGCTCGTGATCTCGGCTTTTCTACCGAACAGACAAGGGAGCTTCTCGCCTTGTGGCGCGACCGCAAGCGTTCCTGTGCTGACGTCAACCGCATTGCCCTGGAACATATTGTGGAACTCGACAAAAAAAAGGGCGAGCTGGAAGAAATGGCAAAGGCATTGCGCCACTTGGTCGAGGGGTGTCAAGACGCCCATCGACCGAAATGTCCAATCCTCGATGATCTGGCACTCGGGCCAGTGACCGTCCGGAAAAGGTCAAGCGGCAGATCGAGGTAACGCGCGAAGGAGTGGTCAATGAGCGAAGCAGATATGCAAGCTAACCATGATCATGATCACGCGCGAGACATCCAGCATGATCATCATCAGAATTAGTGTCGTGCGTCTCGGTGTACATTTCCTCCAATGTGACCAAGCCAGATACCTATCAAATGCGGCTTATAGCCAGCTTCACGGATGGCAACTACAAATCGGTACGGATCAAGCTTGCTCGTGATCGACACAGACTTAGACACGATGTCCACATCCACCCCCGCATGTGGGTCAACATTCTTGATGGCTTGGGTGATGATTGCCGCGCGGTGGACCGTCGTCATATCTTCGACCCTGATCCTAGTCATCTGAAGTCTCCCGACTAGACAACTGCTGAGGTTGTATAGTCCGGCTTCCAACGATAGGAAGGTCAAGTTGACATTGTCCTCAGCCCAAGGCGCTGATTAAGAAGTGATTTTACGGCCTTTAAAACTAGCGGCTCTCCTCGCTGCCGCTGGCTCCCCGTTGACACTCGACAAGGATGTCTCGTGCAATCGGTGCCGCGACGGCAGAGCCCCCGCCGCCATGCTCGATCACGACGGCACAGGCAAACTTAGGTGCTGTAACGGGTGCGTAGGCGATAAAGAGCGCATGATCTCTGCGCTCCCAGGGCAAGTCCTCGTTCTTTCTGATGCCCGTATTGCGTTCTAGCATCGATATTCTCCGGACTTGCGACGTGCCGGATTTACCGGCCATTTCCATGCCGGGAATATCGATGCGTGACGCATAGGCTGTACCGCGCGGATTGTTTGTCACACGCGTCATGCCCTCCGTGATGACGTTGAGCCAGAGAGGATCAATCTCCCCGCTAGCGCTTGTGACCGGGCTCGCGGCCCTTTGGACGAAGTACGGCACCACAGATTTTGCGCCATTTGCCAAACGTGCTGCCATCACCGCAAGTTGCAAAGGAGTTGCCAGGACAAATCCTTGGCCGATGGCATTGACCAGCGTCTCACCTTGCTGCCACGGACTTCCTAAGGTGGCACGCTTCCAGGTGCGGTCTGGAATCAGCCCCGCATGTTCGTCAGGTAGATCGATGCCAGTCGCGCTGCCCAATCCAAAGCGTCGTGCGGTCTGCGCGATTGCATCGATTCCGGCACGGCGTGCGACTTCATAGAAATAAATATCGCAAGAATGCTGAATGGCCTGAACCATATTCAAGCGACCATGACCAGCCTTCTTCCAGCAATGGAACCGAGCGTCTCCAAGGGAGTAGACACCCGAGCAGAAAACCTCTGTCTCGGGGCCGATCCCCGCTGTCATGGCCGCCAGCGCCGTCATTGGCTTGAAGGTGGACCCTGGCGCATACTGTCCTGCAATCACCTTGTTGGACAGCGGCCGATACAGATCGGAAGTCAGTTCCCGCCAGGCGGAAGCGGAAATTCCGCGGTCGAATAAAGCCGGGGAATAGCTGGGGACCGAGGCCATCGCAAGAACCGCACCGCTGGCAATCTCCAGGATCACCGCCGCGCCGGACAGCTCGCTCGATAGGCGTTGCTGGGTGAACTCCTGCAAGCCGAGATCGATGGTCGTTTTTAAGTTATCACCGGGCTTGCTGTCATGACGGCCCAGCTCGCGGATCGCACGGCCGCTGGCATTCACTTCCTCTTGGCTTGTTCCTGGAGTTCCTCGAAGCATGGTGTCGTATTGCTTTTCTAATCCGGCCTTTCCGACACGAAATCCTGGAAGGTTCAGGAGCGGGTCGTCCGCGGCTTCCTCCTCCGAGGGCGCTGCCACATACCCAAGAATGTGCGCGGTGGTACCTCCTAAGCGGTAAAGTCGTCGTTCGGCAACCTGAATCGAGATGCCCGGAAGGTCAGGAGCATTGGCCTCTATCATGGCGACCGTATCCCAAGAAAGGTCCTCGGCTATGGAAATGGGTAAGTAAGAAGGTTCTCGTTGCCGTCTAGCCAGCACTCTCGTGACGGTGATTTCATCAAGGCCGATTAGCAATTGAAGTATTCGGAGCGCCTGATTCGGATCGCTGGCTTTCTCAGTGATAAGAACCGCATCGTACGTTTGCTCGCGGTCGGCCATTGGGATTCCCGCACGGTCTAAGATAAGTCCACGCTGCGGCGGCAGAATACGGATGTTTATCCGGTTCTGGTCAGAGAGCAGTTTGTACTTCGCGGCCTCAATAACCTGTAGATAATACAGGCGCCCGATAAGCGTCCCCATCAGGACGGCCATGCCGCCTCCGAGTAAAGCTGCTCTGCGGGTAAAGACACGCCGGATATTCGGCTTCGTCGTCACGATACAGTTGATCTCGCGCCACGCCCAGGAGCTGAGCGCAATTCTGCCGGAGGATATAAATCCACGATCCCTATAAAGCTGCACCTTCCTATGGTCGGAAGGTCAAGAGGCTGCTTTATCATTTAAATGGCTATAAGTGTGGTGATCCGCTTGCTCTGTCCTTGATTTCTTCACGCCGCAGCCCTTACCGAGGGCGTAATGGCCGCGATAACTACCATCGTTAGGACCGTTGACAAGACCATGCCGCCGATCATCGGCACCATAAACGGTCTCGTCGGCTCCCTCGCTGAGAACGACCATAGGGAAGCCGACAAGACCTAAGCGGATCAGCTCTTGTTCTGCATCATGCTTTCCATCATGCGATTGCAGTCATCGGTCATGCGGGCCATTTTCTGCTGCATCTCCTTGTCGTTCATCGAGCTCATCGTGTCGGGCTTCGTGCCAACTTGATCGTTCGGATTCACATGCTGCGTGCCGATGCCGTGATCGTGATCTTGGCGAGCGAAGGCGGTTGGGATGGGGGTGAGCGCCAATCCCGCCAGCACTCCGACCGCCGCAATAATGCTCTTCTTCGTCTTCAATCGACTCATCAATTCAACTCCTGTGTATAGCCCTCCTGATCGTGACGCGGGAGAGTGACGCGTTTCTGTCATTTCCTCTGCTCGTGGCGAGGCTTTCCATAACAACGCCTGGTTCCTCACTGACTTAGGTCAGGCAAGAAAATCGCGCCGCGTTATATGGGATCGCTTATTCTCCGTGCGACTGGCTCCTCTCTGACACCTGCATCTGCCCGACACGGGCAGATGCAGGGCAATTGGCGTTCATTCTGCGGGCTCCAGGGCAAGACCGGTAGACGGCGCCGATGCGGACACCGGGTACGGGAGGCGCCATCCTTTGACGATCGCGTAGATCGCCGGGATGACCAGCAGGGTGAGAAGCGTGGATGAAACCATGCCGCCGACCATCGGCACGGCGATGCGGCGCATGACTTCGGAACCCGTGCCCGTGCTCCAGAGGATCGGCACCAGCCCGGCCATGATGGCGACCACGGTCATCATCTTCGGGCGGACGCGCTCGACCGCACCGGTCATGATCGCCCGGCGCAGATCCGCCCGGGTGAAGGACCGGCCTTCGGCAAGACGCTGCTGGCGAATCTCCGTCAAGGCATGGTCGAGATAGATCAGCATGACCACGCCCGTTTCGGCGGCGACACCGGCCAGCGCGATGAAGCCGACAGCCACCGCCACGCTCATATTATAGCCCAGATACCACATCAACCAGACGCCGCCGACCAGCGCGAAGGGCACCGAGAGCATCACGATCAAGGTTTCGGTGAGACGCCCGAAATTGAGGAACAGCAGGACCAGGATCACCACCAGGGTTGCCGGGATGACGATCTTCAGTTTTGCCGCGGCGCGCTGCAAATATTCGAACTGGCCGCTCCATTCGATGTGATAGCCCGGCGGCATCCGCACCTGTTCGGCCACCTTGCGGGCGGCCTCCGCCACATAGCCGCCGAGATCGCGGCCCTGAAGATCGACATAGATATAGGCAACCGGCTGGGCATTTTCGGTGCGGATGCTGGGCGGCCCCAGCGTGACGCGGATGCTGGCGATCTGGCCCAAGGGCACCATCGCACCGCTCATCGTCGGAATCAGCACCTGGCTGCCGATGGCCTCAGGATCGTCCCGCAGGCCGCGGGGATAGCGGACGTTCACACCGTAGCGCTCGCGTCCCTCGACGGTGGTCGTGACCGTCTCGCCGCCCAGCGCAGCCGCCACGACCTTTTGCACGTCGTCCACAGATAATCCATAGCGGGCGATCGCCTGCCGGTCGGGTTGGATCTCGACATAATGCCCGCCTTCCAGCCGTTCGGCGAAAGCGCTGGTGGTGCCGGGCACGTCATGCACCACCCGTTCGACCTCGGTCGCCAGGCGTTCCAGCTCATGCAGGTCAGGACCGAACACCTTGACACCGACCGGCGTCCGGATGCCGGTCGAGAGCATGTCGATGCGCGCCTTGATCGGCATGGTCCAGGCATTGCTGACGCCGGGCAGCTGCAGGGCCTCGTTCATCTTGGCGATCAGCTGATCGACCGTCATGCCCGACGGCCATTCGCTTTCCGGCTTCAGGTTGACAATGGTCTCGCTCATCTCGAGCGGCGCCGGATCGGTCGCCGTCATCGCCCGGCCCGCTTTGCCGAA
>Ga0255336_101825_pt1 | contig 13012 bp, 12 predicted proteins | sample MeOH1_35cm_T3_17_FD_189102 | JGI IMG/M metagenome (GOLD analysis project Ga0255336, IMG submission 189102) | Sandy soil microbial communities from University of British Columbia, Vancouver, Canada - MeOH1_35cm_T3_179 | ecosystem: Engineered > Artificial ecosystem > Sand microcosm > Unclassified ...
TGGCCTGCTCGCGGGTGGCGCCGTAGGTGATGATCTTGCCGATCATCGAATCATAGTTGGGCGGCACGAAGTAGCCATCATACGCGTGCGAGTCCACCCGCACGCCGGGGCCGCCCGGCATGTGCCAGGCGGTGATGCGGCCCGGCGACGGAATGAACTTGAACGGATCCTCGGCGTTGATGCGGCACTCGATGGCGTGGCCGCGCAGCTGGATGTCCTTCTGGCGCCAGCGCAGCTTCTCGCCGAAGGCGATGCGGATCTGCTCCTGCACGATGTCGATGCCGGTGATCATCTCGGTGACGGGGTGCTCGACCTGCACGCGCGTGTTCATCTCGATGAAGTAGAACTCGCCGTTCTCGTACAGGAACTCGAAGGTGCCGGCGCCGCGGTAGCCCATCTTCTTGCAGGCCTCGGCGCAGCGGTCGCCGATGCGCTCGATCAGGCGGCGCGGGATGTGCGGCGCGGGTGCTTCCTCGATGACCTTCTGGTGGCGGCGCTGCATGGAGCAGTCGCGCTCGCCCAGCCAGACCGCCTGGCGGTGCTGGTCGGCCAGGATCTGGATCTCGACGTGGCGGGGGTTCTCCAGGAATTTCTCCATGTAGACCTCCGGGTTGCCGAAGGCGCGGCCGGCTTCCTCGCGCGTCATGTTGACCGCGTTGACCAGCGCCGCCTCGGTGTGCACCACGCGCATGCCGCGCCCGCCGCCGCCGCCGGCGGCCTTGATGATGACCGGATAGCCGACGTTGCGGGCCGTCGCCAGGATTTCCTTGGGATCTTCCGGCAGCGCGCCTTCCGAGCCCGGCACGCACGGCACGCCGGCCTTGATCATGGCCTGCTTGGCCGAGACCTTGTCGCCCATCAGGCGGATGCTCTCGGGGCTCGGGCCGATGAAGACGAAGCCCGATTTTTCCACGCGCTCGGCGAAGTCGGCGTTTTCCGACAGGAAGCCGTAGCCCGGGTGGATGGCCTGCGCGTCGGTCACTTCGGCGGCCGAGATGATGGCCGGCATGTTCAGGTACGACAGCGGCGACGGCGCCGGGCCGATACAGACGGCTTCGTCGGCCAGCTTGACGTATTTGGCTTCCTTGTCGGCCTCCGAATACACCACGACGGTCTTGATGCCGAGTTCGCGGCAGGCGCGCTGGATGCGAAGGGCGATTTCACCGCGGTTCGCGATCAGAATTTTTTCAAACATAGTCACTCTCTGCGAGGAGAAGGGCAGTCCCACCGCGGTGGCTCGTGGCGCCCCCGGCGGCGCGGCCGGAGTGCGGGCGGAGGAACTGGCAGCCGGACGGGGAGCGTCCGGTCCGCCGGCGCCGGCGCGGCCGTCCGGATCTTCCGGCGCGGGCTGCGGGCGGCGCGGCATGCCGATCAGTATCAGCCGATGATGAAGAGCGGCTGGCCGTATTCGACCGCCTGGCCGTTCTCGACCAGGATTTCCTTGATCACGCCGGCCTTGTCGGACTCGATTTCGTTGAGCAGCTTCATCGCTTCGATGATGCAGACCGTCTGGCCTTCCTTGACGGTGTCGCCCACGTTGACGAAGGCGGCCGCGCCCGGCGACGGCGCGCGGTAGAAGGTGCCGACCATCGGCGAGGTCACGACATGGCCGGACGGCAGCTGCGGCGCAGCGGGCTCGGCGCTGGCGACCGCGGCGGCGGGAGCGGCGGCCGCGGGCGGCAGCGCCTGCATCGGCTGCATGGCCATCGGCGCGGCCACGACCTGGGGCGGCGCCTTGACGATACGCACCTTGCCTTCGCCTTCGGTGACTTCCAGCTCGGAGATGCCGGACTCGGCCACCAGGTCGATCAGCGTCTTCAGCTTGCGCAGGTCCATCTTCTATCCTCCTGAATCGGGTTGTCCGGCGCGCTGCGCTGTGGCGGCTGCGTCCGGGTAAATTGCATGCGTCCGGCGTATTGCCTCCGTCCACCGCGAGCAGCGGGCAGGGCAGGCGCCGGGGGCGCGGTCATCGTCTATGAAATCGAAATCAGCGGGCGGGTCAGGCCGCGGGGGGCGCCGGTTCAGGCGCCTGCCCGAGGACATAGTCCAGCGCCAGCAGGTAGCCTTGCCAGCCAAGTCCGCAGATCACTCCGACCGCGATATCGGAGAAGAAGGAGTGATGACGGAAGTTCTCGCGGCGATGCACGTTCGACAAATGGACTTCGACGAACGGAATCGCCACCCCGGCCAGCGCGTCGCGCAAGGCTACGCTGGTGTGCGTGTAGGCGGCCGGGTTGATGATGATGAAGTCGACCCCCTCGTCGCGCGCCGCATGGATGCGGTCCACCAGCGCGCCCTCGTGGTTGGACTGGAACGTCGCCAGGGCGAGGCCGGTTTCGCGCGCACGCTGCGCCAGGGCCAGGTCGATGTCGACGAGCTTCGTATGCCCGTAGGTTTGCGGCTCGCGCGTGCCCAGCAGGTTCAGGTTGGGCCCGTGCAGGACCAGCACCTTGCGGTAGCGGGCGGAGCGGCTTTCTGGCGGCGTATCGATCACGGCGACTCGACCATTTCAACGAAATTGCGCGGAGATTACCGTAGCTTAGAGTGATTTGTCTAGCAGCGCAGACATAGGGCAGCCTCGATTTCCGGTCTTCCGGCGGCATTTCCGGGCCGGTGCCGGCCTGTTTTGCGGTTTCGAGGCTAATTCGCAAAAATTACGGGACAATCGAACAAGGTTAGTTGAAATTCGCCGCAATTCAAGCGTCTCGCCGTCATCCGCGCGGCAGTGCAGCACGCAGGTCATTGGGGGAAACCCTACCCATCTTGCGGTAGGTGACGGTGCCGTCCGGCGCGATCACCACCGTATAAGGCAGGCCGCCGGCCGCGTTGCCGAAGTTGCGCGACAGCTCGGTGCCGGCGAAGCCGGCCACCGCCAGCGGATACGCGACCGGCACTTTCTTGATGAACTGCTGGATGTTGCTGGCGGAATCGATGCCGATGCCGACAAATTCCACCTTGCGGCCCGAATACTCCTGGTACAGCGCGGTCAGGTCGGGCATTTCCTCCACGCACGGGCCGCACCACGGCGCCCAGAAGTTCACCACCACCGTCTTGCCGCGAAAATCGGCCAGCCGCAGCTTGCCGCCCTGCGGGTCGGGCAGCTCGGTGCTCAGGAAGGTCTCCACGGCGGCGTCGGACGCCGGCCGGGGCGAGAACACGTAGTGGCCGGCAAGGGCGCCCGCCACGGCGGCGGCGATGGCGACGAGCCAGATCCAGAGGCGGCTGCGGCGGGCGGGGCGGGTGGTGGCAGTGGTCATGGCGGTGGCAGGAGTCGGAAACCAGGCGCAAGGCGCGGCGGTGGCGGGAAGCTCTTCTATATATGACGGTGACGGCTCTGGCGGTGGCGCGGGTCAGGCGGCGGCCGGCGTGCCGGGCGCATCCGGCGCGTCCGGCGCGTCCGGCGTGGCCGCCACCAGCGCCTGCACGGCGGCGAGGTCGGCCCGCGCCACGCGGCCGCCGGCATCGGCGCGCACCGCGCCGCGTTCGTCGTCCGCATCATACAGCGCGATGTGGATGCCCACCGGCTGGCCCAGTTCGGCCCGCACCTCGCCGGCCAGCAGGCGCGCCTCGCGCTGGGCCGGCCACTGGCCTTTCCACAGGAAGCTCAGCGTCTCCACGTCGCCGCGGCCGGCGAAATGCCGCGATTCGCTGGTGTCGAAATCGACGCCCGCGTTGAGCAGGTGCAGCGTCAGGTCCTTGGGGCTGTCGCAGAAGCATTGCAGATAGATGTCCGAATGCTCGGTGGCGGTGCCGTTGAGCACCGCGCCCGCCAGGTAGGGCCGGAAGCCGGCCAGGTCGCGCATGGCCAGCAGCGCCAGCCGGCGCAGCAGGGCCAGGATGCGGGGCTGGCTGTCGGCGTGGAACAGCGCCTGGTAGGCGCGCACTTCGGCCTCCACGGTCTCGTTGTCGGGCAGCCACTCGCCGGCCACGCGCACGTCGCCCAGCAACTGGCGCGCGGCCTTGCGCTTGGCGGTGGCGTAGTCGGCACCGTCTTCCGCGATCATGCGGGCGGCGGCCTGGGCGATTTCCTCGCGCAGGCGGATGGGGTCGAGGGGGGTGCGACGGGACATGGGGGGATGATACCGGAGGGGGAGGAGGCTGGACTCTTAGAGTCTACGCGGCGGGGTGGGTTCGCGCGCGCCGGCGAGATACCGGCAATTGCCGCCATACCCCTCGGGTACAATCCCTTTCCATCCCGTAGCAACAGGGGCCCGGCCCGCCAGGCCCGCCCCGCGACCCGAACTCCCATGCATATTCACATCCTCGGCATCTGCGGCACGTTCATGGGCGGCCTGGCCGTGCTGGCCAAGCAGGCCGGCCACCGCGTGACCGGCTGCGACGCCAACGTCTATCCCCCCATGAGCACCCAGCTCGAGGCGCAGGGCATCGAGCTGATCGAGGGCTTCGACCCGGCGCAACTGGCGCTGGAGCCGGACCTGTTCGTGGTCGGCAACGTGGTGTCGCGCGGTAATCCGCTGATGGAGGCCATCCTCAACCGCAACCTGCCCTACACCTCGGGCCCGCAGTGGCTGGGCGAGCATGTGCTGCGCGGCAAGTGGACGCTGGCGGTGGCCGGCACGCACGGCAAGACCACCACCACCTCCATGCTGGCCTGGATCCTGGAAGATGCCGGCTACCAGCCGGGCTTCCTGGTGGGCGGCGTGCCGCAGAACTTCGGCGTGTCGGCGCGGGTGACGGCATCGGACTTCTTCGTCATCGAAGCCGACGAATACGACACCGCTTTCTTCGACAAGCGCAGCAAGTTCGTCCACTACCGCCCGCGCACGGCCATCCTGAACAACCTCGAATACGATCACGCCGACATCTTCCCCGATCTTGCCGCGATCGAAACCCAGTTCCACCACCTGGTGCGCACCGTGCCCGAGCAGGGCCGGCTGATCGTCAACGGCATGGAGGAAAGCCTGGCGCGCGTGCTGGAGCGCGGCTGCTGGAGCGAGACCGAGCAGTTCGGCCTGGGCGAGTGGCGCGCCGGCGAACCGGCGGAGCTGGCCGGCGCGGACACGGAGCGGGACCGCTTCGACGTGTGGTTCGGCGACGCCGTGCAAGGCCGCGTCGACTGGACCCTGCAGGGCACCCACAACCGCATGAACGCGCTGGCCGCGATCGCCGCGGCGCGCCACGTGGGCGTGCCGCCGGCGCAGGCCATCGACTCGCTGGCGCGCTTCGCCAACGTGAAGCGCCGCATGGAGGTGCGCGGCGAGGCCGGCGGCATCACCGTCTACGACGATTTCGCCCATCACCCCACCGCCATCCAGACCACGCTCGCGGGGCTGCGCCGGCGTGTCGGCGCGGCGCGCATCCTGGCCGTGCTGGAGCCGCGCTCCAACACCATGAAGCTGGGCGTGATGAAGGCGCAGCTGCCGGCCAGCCTGGAAGCGGCCGACCTCGTGTTCGGCTACGGCGCGGCCAGCGGCAAGGACGCGCTCGGCTGGGACCTGGGCGAGGCGCTGGCGCAGCTGGGCGAGCGCGCCGCCGCCTTCAGCGACCTCGCCGCGCTGGTGCGGGCGGTGCGCGCCGCGGCGCGCCCGGGCGACCACGTGCTGGTGATGAGCAACGGCGGCTTCGGCGGCGTGCACCAGAAGCTGCTGGATGCCTTCGCCGCCGGCGCGGCGGCCTGAGCGGGGCGCGGCATGCTGCTGTACCTGCATGGTTTCCGTTCCTCGCCGCAGTCGTTCAAGGCGCGCATGGTGCAGGAGCGCATGCGCGCCTGGGGCGCCGCGCGCTACTACGCCTGCCCGGTGCTGAACGTGTCGCCGGCGGCGGCCATCGCCCAGGCGGAGGCCGCCATCGCCGCCTCGCAGGCCGGCGGCGCGCAGCCGCTGGCCATCATCGGCTCGTCGCTGGGCGGCTTCTACGCGCGCTGGCTGGCCGAGCGCCACGGCTGCCGCGCGGTGCTGCTCAACCCGGCCGTGCATCCGTGGACCGACCTCGAGCGCTACCTGGGCGACCAGCCGCTGTGGCACGGCGGCGGCTCGGTGCGCGTGGAGCGCCATCATCTGGACGAACTGCTGGCCCTGCGCGTCGAGACGATCACGCGGCCCGAGCGCTATTTCCTGCTGGCCGCGACCGGCGACGAGGTGCTCGACCACCGCGAGATGCTGGCGGCGTTTCCCGGCGCGCGCACGCGCGTGATCGAGGGCAGCGACCACGGCATCAGCGAATTCGCCGACTACGTCGACGAAGTGCTGGCTTTCTGCGGCTATGGCCCCGGCGGCCCGGTGCCACAGGACGGGCCGGAGATGCCGGCATGAGCGCGGCATGAAGGCGGCGCACCTGCGCCGCGGCGCCTGGCACGCCCATTTGCCCGAGGACCGCGCCATCGGCGCCAACCTGCGGCGCTGGGTGTGCGGCGAGGGCTCGCTGACCGCCCGGCTGGTGGCCGCCTCGGCGCGCTTTCGCGTGCGCCGCCTGGCGCAGCGCATGGAAGTGGCGCTGGCCGACGAATGGCAGGCGCTGGGGCTGCCGGCGCGCCGCCGCGCGCTGGCGCGCGAGGTGCTGCTGGTGTGCGACGGCACGCCGGCCATCTTCGCCCACACCGTGGTGGTGGCCGCGCACGCCCGGCGCGACTGGCCCTTCCTGCGCGGCCTGGGCGAGCGCCCGCTCGGCGGCGCGCTGTTCGTCGATCCGCGCGTGCGGCGCGAGCCGTTCGCGTTTGCCCGCCTGCCGGCGCACCACCCGCTGCGCCGGCGCCTGGCGCTGGCCGTGCCGGCCATGCGCGAACTGGCCCCCAACGTGACGCTGCCGGCACGCCGCTCGCTGTTCCGCCGCGGCGGCGGCGCCATGCTCGTGACCGAGGTCTTCCTGCCCGACCTGCGCGCGCGCCGCGCGCCGGAGCTCGCCGGCGGCCAGTGAAGCCACGGTCACGACATCGACACGAACACAGGTAAACCTACCAACACCAACCGCGCCCCCACCACCACCAACGCCACCAGGAACTAGGGACCGACATCATGAAATTGCAGGGACGGGTTGCCATCATTACCGGCGCGGCTGCCGGCATCGGCTTTGCCACCGCGCAGCGCTTCGCCGCCGAAGGCGCGATCGTGGTGCTGTGCGACGTGCAGGAAGAGCGCGTGCACGCCGCCGCGGCGCAGATCGCGCAGACCGGCGCCACCGCGCTGGCCTTCAAGGTCGACGTGACGCACCGCGACGAAGTCGACGCCGCCGTGGCCGCCACGCTGGCCGCGCACGGCCGCATCGACATCCTGATCAACAACGCCGGCATCACCAAGGACGCGCGCCTGGTCAAGATGAGCGAGGCCCAGTTCGACGCCGTGATCGACGTCAACCTCAAGGGCGTGTTCAACTGCGCGCAGGCGGTGGCCGAGATCATGGTCGAGCAGGGCCGCGGCGTGATTCTCAATGCATCCAGCGTGGTCGGCCTGTACGGCAACTTCGGCCAGACCAACTACGCCGCCACCAAGTTCGGCGTGATCGGCTTCACCAAGACCTGGGCGCGCGAGCTGGGCCCCAAGGGCGTGCGCGTCAACGCGGTGTGCCCGGGCTTCGTCGCCACCGACATCCTGCGCACCGTGCCGGAGAAGGTGCTCGACGGCATGAAGTCCGCGTGCTGGCTGCGCCGCCTGGCCGAGCCGGCCGAGATCGCCAGCATCTACGCCTTCCTCGCCAGCGACGACGCCAGCTACGTCAACGGCGTGGCGATCGAGGCCAGCGGCGGCATGTCGCTGTAGCACGGCGGGCCGCGCCCGGCTGGCGGCCGGCGCGGTGCGGTATCATCTCGGGTCCGGTCGCCGCCTCGCCTGAAGGCGGCTCCTTGCTTCATTTCTCTCACCGGGCCGTTCCGAGCGGCGTTGCCCGACGCCAGGCGCCGGCTTCGCCGGGCGGCTCCCGGCATTTCTGAAAGTACCGATCCATGCAGTTGCTGTTCGAAGAAGGCGGCGAGATTCGCGCCGGCACCGTGCTGACCCAGCAGGGCGAGGCCTACCAGGTGGAATTGCCCGCGGGCAAGCGCACCAAGGTCAAGTCGCGCGACGTGCTGCTGCAGTTTGCGCAGCCCTCGGCGATCGAGCTGGTGCGCCAGACCGCCGAGCTGGTCGGCGAGATCGACCTGGACTTCCTGTGGGAATGCGCGGCCGAGGAAGAGTTCGGCTTTGCCGACCTGGCCGCCGAATACTACGGCGCGGGCGCGGGCGTGGTGCAGCAGGCCGCGCTGGCGCAGGCGCTGCACGGCAATCCGGTCTATTTCCGCCGCAAGGGGCGGGGACGCTACCAGCGCGCGCCGGAAGACCAGTTGAAGGCCGCGCTGGCCGCGCTCGAGCGCAAGAAGCAGCAGGCCCAGGTGCAGGCCGAGTACGAAGCCCAGCTCAAGGCGCTGGCGCTGCCCGATGCGTTCCGCGGCAAGGCGCTGCAACTGCTGTTCAAGCCCGACAAGAACAGCCTCGAATACAAGGCGATGGACGCCGCCTGCACCGCGCTGGGCATGTCGCCGATGCGGCTGATGGTGGCGGTGGGCGGCATCGCCAGCCCGCGCGCGCTGCACGAGGCCAAGTTCCTCTCCGAATGCTTCCCCAAGGGCACCGGCTTTCCCGAGGTGGCCGTGCCCGAGCCGGCCGGCGAGCTGCCGCGCGCGGCGGTGCAGGCGTTCTCGATCGACGACGTCACCACCACCGAGATCGACGACGCGCTGTCGGTCACGCCGCTGGACGGCGGCAAGATCCGCGTCGGCGTGCACATCGCCGCGCCGGGCCTGGGCATCCGCCGCGGCGAGCCGCTCGACGCGGTGGCGCGCCAGCGCCTGTCCACGGTCTATTTCCCCGGCGACAAGATCACCATGCTGCCCGACGCCGTGGTGGAGCGCTACACGCTGCAGGAAGGGCGCGAATGCCCGGCGCTGTCGCTCTACGTCGACTACGACCCGGCCCTGCAGATGATCCTCGGCAGCGAGACCCGCGCCGAGATGGTCATGATCGCCGCCAACCTGCGCCACAACCTGCTCGATGACGTAGTGACCGAGGCCGCGCTGGCCGCCGGCACCGGCGACTATCCGTTCCGCGCCGAGCTGACCCAGCTCTGGCATTTCGCCGGCTGGCTGCACGACGAGCGCCAGAAGGCGCGCCTGGCCAGCGGCCTGCGCCCGGAATCGCACAACCGCGCGGACTACAACTTCTACCTCGACGCGCTGCCGGACGGCGGCGAGCGCGTGCGCATCGAGCAGCGCCGGCGCGGCTCGCCGCTGGACAAGATCGTGGCCGAGCTGATGATCCTCGCCAACAGCACCTGGGGCAAGCTGCTGGCCGACCACGGCGTGCCGGGCATCTACCGCACGCAGAAGGCCTGGGGCATGCACCGCACCCGCATGCAGACCTACCCGGCGCCGCACGAGGGGCTGGGCGTGGCGCAATATGCGTGGAGCACCTCGCCGCTGCGCCGCTACGTCGACCTGGTCAACCAGTGGCAGATCCTGGCGGTGGCCCAGCACGGCGTCACCGCCAAGCTGGTGGCGCCGTTCAAGCCCAAGGACGCCGACCTGCTGGCCGCCGTGGCCGACTTCGAAGGCACCTACGCGGCCTACGCCGACCACCAGTCCACGATGGAGCGCTACTGGTGCCTGCGCTGGCTGGCCCAGGAAAAGCGCGAGCGCATGATGGCCTCGGTGCTCAAGGAAGGCGCGGTGCGCTTTGCCGAGATCCCGCTGATCACGCGCGTGCCCGAGCTGGCCCAGGCCGCGCGCGGCACCCAGGTGCTGCTGGAGATCGGCGCCACCGACGAGATCTCGCTCGAGGTGTCGTGCCGCGTGCTGGAAGTGTTCGCCGGCGAGGGCGAGCTGCCCTCGGAAGAACTGGAAGGCGACGACGAGGCCGCCGAGGTGTCGGCCGAGGCCGCCGCCGAGGAGGCCGCGCAAGCGGCTGCCGAGGGCGGCGCGGACGGCGCTGCCGTGGAGGCACCGGCGCAGGACGGCGACGCCGCCGATGCCGCCGATGCCGCCGGCGCGCCGGGCGACGCCGGCGACGCTTCGTCGGGCGCACGCGACACCGGCGCCGGCGGCGGCGCCTGACGCCCTCGGAAAAAACGGGGCGCTCCCTTACAATCGCAGTCTGAACCGGGCCGGGTCCGACAGGCACGTGCCCGGTCCCGCCGCCGCCCCGATCCCTCTACGCCAGCAACCACGCCAGCCATCGTGAAAGCCGCCTTTTCTCCCCGCCAGTGGTGGAATGCCAGCAGCACGATGAGCAAGGCGCTGGCCGTGTCGGTGCTGGCCCACGCGCTGCTGCTCACGGTGCGCGTGGTCGCGCCCGAGGCCTTCGAGATCAAGCGCACCGATGCCGCGCTCGACGTGGTGCTGGTCAACTCCAAGTCCGCGCAGCGCCCGCAGAACCCGACCGTGCTGGCGCAGGCCAATCTCGACGGCGGCGGCGAGCAGGACCAGCAGCGCGCCACCACGCCGCTGCCGGCCCAGACCGCCACCAAGGACGGCGACCTGGTGCGCCAGATGCAGCGCCGCGTGGAGCAGCTCGAGCAGGAGCAGCAGCGGCTCATGACGCAGGCGCGCGAAGCCGCGCCGGCGGTCAGCAGCCAGCCGCTCAAGCCCGGCCAGCTGCGCACCGAGATGCCGCTGCGCGGCCAGGACGAGCGCACCTCGCTCGACGAGATGGCCAAGCTCGAAGCCGAGATCGGGCGCAGCCTGGAGCAGTACGCCAAGCGGCCCAAGCGCTTCCAGCTCACCGCCACCAGCGCGCAGGAAGTCGAGTACGCGCAGTACTACGACCGCCTGCGCCAGAAGATCGAGGCGCGCGGTACCGCCGATTTTCCCCAGCGCAACGGCAAGCCGCTGTACGGCCAGCTGATCCTGGTGATCAACGTCAACCGCCAGGGCCGGCTCGGCTACAACCGCGACGGCTACAACGTCGACGCCATCGACGTGGTCAAGAGCTCGGGCGACCCGGCGCTGGACCGCCAGGCGGTGGCGATCGTGCGCGCGGCCGCGCCGTTCGGCGGCTTCACGCCGCAGATGCAGGCGCGCCAGGATATTCTCGAAGTGATCTCCACCTTCAGGTTTTCGCGCAGCGGCCTGGAAACCCGCCTACAGGCCAGATGATGTCAACAGAAACCACGCAGACCCCCGCCACCGCCGACCGCTACGTGGTGGTCGGCAACCCGATCGCGCACAGCCGCTCGCCCGCCATCCACGCCGCCTTCGCGCGGCAGACCGGCGAGGCCGTTTCCTATGAGCGCCTGCTGGCGCCGCTGGACGGGTTTGCCGACACCGTGCGCGCGTTCTTCGCCGGCGGCGGCCACGGCCTGAACGTGACCGTGCCGTTCAAGCTCGAGGCCTATGACCTGGCCGACCGCCTCACGCCGCGCGCCGAGAGCGCCGGCGCGGTCAACACCATGTGGATCGAGGACGGCCTGATCCACGGCGACAACACCGACGGCATCGGCCTCGTGCGCGACATCGAGATCAACCTCGACACGCTGCTCGAAGGCCGCCGCATCCTGCTGCTCGGCGCCGGCGGCGCGGCCAGGGGCGCGATGCTGCCGCTGGTGATGTGCCGCCCCGACCGGATCGTGGTGGCCAACCGCACCGCCGAGCGCGCCAGCTTCATCCTCGAGGACGTGGCGCAGCAGGCCGACGAATACGGCGTGGAACTGTGGGGCGGCGGCTTCGACGCGCTCGCCGCGCTGACCGGCGACGACGCCTGCGACGTGGTCATCAACGCCACCAGCAGCAGCCTGCAGGGCGAACTGCCGCCGCTGCCGGCCGAACTGCTGGGCAAGGACGTGCTGGCCTACGACATGATGTACGGCGCCGAGCCGACCGTGTTCCTGAAGTTCGCCGCGCAAAGCGGCGCGCGCACCAGCGACGGACTGGGCATGCTGGTCGAGCAGGCCGCCGAGGCCTTCTACAACTGGCGCGGCGTGCGGCCCGCCACCGCGCCGGTGCTGGCGCAACTGCGCGCCGAGCTGCAGGCGGAGCCGGCGGGCAAGCCAGCCCGCTGAGCGACCGGCCGGCCGCGCGCATCCGTCATGGCAGAACGCAGGCGCACCGCCCGCTCCGCCGCCGCCACGTCCGCGCGCGGTCCCGGCGCGCTGCGCTGGCTGGCCTACCTGATCGGCGTCGCGGTGGCCGGCGTGCTGGCCATGCAGGTGTATTTCTTCCTGCAGATCGCCGCGTGGCAATACGTGAACCCGTCTTCCACCGCGTTCATGCGCGCCGAGCGCTGGCGGTTGTGCGGCTTCAACGTCTGGAGCTGCCAGGTGGACCGGCGCTGGGTCGGCTACGACGACATCTCGCGCAACCTCAAGCGCGCGGTGATCGCCAGCGAGGACGCCGACTTCGTCAACCATCCCGGCTACGAGCTCGACGCCATGCTCGATGCCTGGGAGCGCAACAAGAAGCGCGGCCACATCGTGCGCGGCGGCTCCACCATCACCCAGCAGCTGGCCAAGAACCTGTTCCTCTCGCCCGAGCAGCACTACCTGCGCAAGGGGCAGGAACTGGCCATCACGTGGATGCTGGAGTTCTGGCTCGACAAGCAGCGCATCTTCGAGATCTACCTGAACTCGGTGGAGTGGGGCGAGGGCGTGTTCGGCGCCGAGGCCGCCGCCCAGCACTACTTCAAGACCAGCGCGGCGAAGCTCAACGTGGGCCAGGCGGCGCGCCTGGCCGCGGCGCTGCCGGCGCCGAAGTGCTTCGACAAGAAGCCGTACTGCGCCAGCGTGCGCGTCAACTTCAAGGTCAAGGCCGGCATCATCGCGCGCCGCATGGGCGCGGCCACGCTGCCGGATTGAGCGGCGCCCCGGGTCCGCTCAGCTCAGCCAGCCCTTGCGGCGGAAGTAGATCAGCGGCACCGCCGCCGACACCGCCATCAGCGCGATCGCCCACGGATAGCCCGCGGCCCAGTCCAGCTCCGGCATCAGCTTGAAGTTCATGCCGTAGATGCTGGCGATCAGCGTGGGCGGCATCAGCGCCACCGACACCACCGAGAACAGCTTGATGATCTTGTTCTGGTTGATGTTGATGAAGCCGACC
>Ga0255336_101826_pt1 | contig 13012 bp, 15 predicted proteins | sample MeOH1_35cm_T3_17_FD_189102 | JGI IMG/M metagenome (GOLD analysis project Ga0255336, IMG submission 189102) | Sandy soil microbial communities from University of British Columbia, Vancouver, Canada - MeOH1_35cm_T3_179 | ecosystem: Engineered > Artificial ecosystem > Sand microcosm > Unclassified ...
CGCGCCTGGCCCGGCAGCGCGAGGTGTTCGACCTGTACGACAAACGTTCAGCGGCGGCGCACGGCAAGCCTAAGCACAACACGACGCACCTCGTGCAGACGTTCAACATCTTGCAATGCGTGCTGGTGAAAATGATCGAGTTGAACGAGGTCCCGAGCAAGACGGCGCTCAACAACATGCTGCTGGGCGCACCGTAAGCGGATCAGCGCTTCGCGCGGCGCCTTTCCCCCTCTAGACGCACAGCACAGCCGCCCCTTTGCACGACGCACGCGTGCACGGGCGGCTCCGCCGGCGGGCGCGTGTCGAACACGCTGGCCGGTGGCCTGATGGACAGCGGGGAAAAGCCGGGATCAACCGTCCGGCCGCTAGTTCCTGGTGAGCACGACCGGACACACGGCGAACACCAAAGCCGTAACCCGCCACCACCAACCCGGCCGCCTGCGGCGTGGGGCACCTCGCTTCGCGCCCCATCCTCCGGAAACAGCCCGGCCGCTCTCCGCGAGCGGTGTTCCGGGCGGGTGCCCATGGGCGCTCCGCGCCCGTCTCGGGTTTTCCAACCTTCCAAGTCAAACCGCCACGGCGATGTCGAACGCAATGGCGACTGTAGAAGGGAGGTACTACAGAGAAAGGGTTGACGAAATCGCTGCACCCCATAGCCTGGGTACATCGAGCGCAACGCTCAACCAACTCAGGAGACCATCATGCAAGACATCATGAACAACTATCCCGCAGCGCTGAACGCCATCGAGAAACACGAGGTGTTGACCCTGGCTGGCACGATGACGTCCGCGGCGCTCGCATCCGTCGATCTGAAATCGCACGTCGATGCGATCGACGCGCAGATCGCCCAGGCGATTCGAGTGTTCCAGCAAGCAGCGCGACTGGTGGAGCAAGCAAAGACGAACGCGGGGCGCTTGTTCGGCGTCGTCACCATGGTGAACGGTATGTCGGAAGACTTGCAGGCAAAACATAACGATTGGCGTGAGGCGCAAAGCGAAGCCTTTGGTGATCTCATCGACCTGCGGGCTGAAATGGGCAAGGCAGGGATGATCGCGGAGCGTGGAGCGGATGGATCGGTCGAGGCGGAGCGGTTCGATGCCGCCAACCCCATCGTCGTTCCGAAGGCGTTCGTCGATGCACAAAAACAAATCGAGGTAATCACCGGTCACACCGAACGTATCAAAACGACCCTCGATCGGCTCGACTTTGACGTACCCACGATCGCTTGAACCACACGTGGCATCGTGCAGCGCGATGGAAGGGGACCGGAAGGTCCCCTTTTTGTTGTCCGACGCACGGCGGGCTGGGCGTCGAAGGGCGCGGTTGCACACGTGGGTCCACCGTTCTGCGTCCTCTTCGCGCTCGACAGGCAGCGCTGGGACGCACGCGACGCGGGCACCGGTCGAACCGGCTGGCGTCGCGCCCGTGGACTACGTGCACAACCGGGACGGGTGCGGTAGGACGGGCACCCTGCGGGCAACACCAACCCCGGAATCAACACCTCAACCCCTTCCTGGGTCGCATCTGCTCCCAGGCACTCACCCGCTCACGCACAGGCGAGGGAAGGCGGGCTCCTCCCCACCGGTGCGCTCGACTTTGCCCCCTGCGGGTCCCGGGCGTAAGCGGAGTGTCCAGGACGCGTTAGCATCCCAAAGGGGTTGGCACTTGCGACCCCGTCCTACCCCACCCAGGGTGCTTTGCACCCTTCCACAGCAACGGCACGTCGCAGATGCGCGACGTCGTGCAGGTCGAACCGCGTTGTGCGGTGCTCCACCCCTTTGGCGGCACGCCTTCCGTTCGCCTTTCCCGGACGCCTACCCGAACGTTCCCCTCATGTCCCATGGGCGCGCTTCGCTTTCGCCGGCACCCGTTCCACGCACTCCCTCCGGTCGGGCGCGGCGTGCGGCTTTGGTCTCACCCACGGGACGGGTCTCTTCTCGGGTCCATCGGCGCCAGGCGAAATCGGATGGCAAGACACCACCAAAGGAGAAGGACCATGAGCACCGCACAACAGACCCGCACCAACACCGCAAACCGCGCGTTCCCCGCACCCCTGGCTCTTCGGACAGCAAGTGAGCAGCAAGGCAAGACCACCCCGCAACGCGTGGAAACGGCAACGGCCCCGGCGGCGCTGGAAACGGTGTTGTCGCTGGTCGAGACGGCTCAGGTTGTGCAAAAAATCCTGGCAGAGGCTTTCGGCAAGACCGGTGCACGCTTCTACGTGAAAACGCAGCAGGCGGACACGCACACGCGCATCAACGTAGAGTGGGTTGACGGTCCGAGCGAAAAGCAAGTCTTAAAGCTCCTCCTCCCCTTGCAAGCCTCGACCTCGGGCACCTTCGGCGGCAAGACCCCGGTGGAGCACTTCCGTCTGAGCGCCACGGGTCCGCAACGCGTGACCTTGGGCGCCGACCGCATCACCGTCAAACGGTCCTTTTCGGCAGGGCTGATCGGCAACGTCCTGCAGCGCTTCGCGCAACGCCACGCCGGCCGCATGACCCCGGAGGTCCGCAAGCTCCTGACCGCTGATTCCTTCAAGAAAGGCGCGCTGATGGCGGTGGTCATCTACGGTGTCCACCACGCCGGCAACACCCTGCACACGGACGTCGAAACGGCGCTCCACGACCACACCACGGTGCAAGGCTTCCCGCGCAGCGCAACGGCGGCGAGCCTGTTTGTGCGCAAGCCGTTGAAGGCCTGATCCGCACGGGACCGCACGCTACGGTTTGTCGGTCCCGCTCCCCCCTCACCGGAGATCCAGACCATGTCCTACACCAGCAGCAACCCCTACCTCGAAATCCGCGGCGAGTACGTCCTGGCGAAGCTCGCGCTGCTCACCGACCCGGGCGACGACACGACCTACGAACCGCTGATCGACGCGGAGGTGCTGGGGCACCGGGACGCGTCCTACCACCTCGAAACGGTGAAGGACGTGGACACGCCGGCGTTCTTCGCGGACGTGCCGGACTTGCTCAAGGCATGGATCCACGGCTGGAACATGGCGATGCAAGCGCACGAGATGGACCGGTGCAGCGGGTGCAACAACTCGCGAGGCGACCCCTGCTGCATCCACGGCTGAGCAGCAAAACAAAGCGGACCCGAGGGGTCCGCTTGTTGATTCAGGGCGAAGCGGGGCATGCACCCGGTCAGTGGCGCGTCGTGTCCCCGACCAACGGGTTGGCGAGGGCATCGCGCACGGCTTGGTCGGCTTTGGCTTTCGCAGCCTCGGCCTCAGCAACGACGGTGGCGAGACGAACGGCTTCGGCGTCGCGATCCGGTGCAGCGGTGGGCGCGTTGGCACGGGATTGAGCAGAGCGCAGCGCACGGGTGATGGTCTTGAACATGGTCTCCCTCCTGGATGGTTGTGGACCCCGCAGCGGCGGGGCATGGGCGTACCGATAGCAGATCGGTACGGCTTGGCAAGTTCCCGCACAACCCCAACCGGGTCGCTTTCGCTCCCTGACACCGACCCCCTAACACCGCGGCCGAGGGCAGAAGCGGGGCGCCCTCCGCAGGCAACGGCGCGAAGCGGGTCGCCCAAGCGGCGACAGCCGCCCTGGCCGTTGGTGGATGAATCCGGGTTTCGTCCACGTAGGTGCAACGCACCCCATGACGCAAGTATTTTTGCATTGCAACGGTCACGATACGCGATTTGCCGTTGACTTAAAAATACCTCGAGCTACCCTGGTCATGTAGGCAAAGCGATCGCAATGCCATCACCTTCCCCCGGAGTTCCGCCATGCAAACCGCCGACACCCAGACCCAAACGAACATTGACGCACGATTCCTCGACTTCGTTCGGGCGGGCGACGGCGGAGGCATCCTCGTCACGTGCATCACGTTCCACGCCAACCCGTTCGCGGTCGGCAGCGACGGTCTCGACGCGATGCAACTGATCAACCGGCTTCCGCCGGTGGTGGAAGTGGTCGTGGACGAAGCCTTGGGGCTGACGATGAGCTACCCGCGCGCAGACCTGCGGACGCTGATCCAGGATTTTCGCGACATGTACCACGTCGCACCGCAGGTGAACACCCTGCAATAAGCACCACCACACCGTTCAACCTTGGGTCGCACACGCGACCTGACCGAAAGCCCGGCGAACCGTCGGGCTTTTTTGTTGGAGACCACCATGACCACGATGCAAATCAGTCCCTTGGCGTCGATTGATGAAGGCATGACAGCGGAGGAGATCGAGCACGCGCTCGCGGAGTTGGTAACCGTGCGGGAGGCAAGTGTTTGGGAGGACATGTGCCTCAAAGCCCTGGAAACGACCGCTATGGACGACCATTTCGAACCCGAGGTGATCCTCTTGCGTGACGAATACGTCGCGGCGGTGGGCGGCGGTCTGAAAGACGCGATGTTTCTCGCTACGCTCGCCCCGGACACGGCACGGGCTCGCATCACGGCGGAGGTGCAGGCGCGACTGCACGCGCTCGCCGACGAGGCAGCACCCGAACCCGCACCATCCCGCCCCCGGGCGCGGCTTTAAGGGGATCATCATGTTCTCAGACGACGACCTCAAAAACCTGTTCCTGGACCTCGACCTCTTTCCAACCGACGACATCACGGCGATAAAGCAGTACCTCGACCGCCAAAACGGCAGCCCGTTCGACATGTTCTACACAACCATGCTCGGGGTGAAGAGGATGAAAACCGTGGACCGGGAGCAGGTTACCGCGTTGATCGACGATACGAGCGTGCTCGACATCACGATCCTGGCTTTAAAAGCGGGTCGCGTGGACGTGATGAAGCGAGCCGTCGGCGCGCCGTGTTTGGACAACCCGGAACATCTGCTGGATGAGCCGTGCGCGCTCGAAAACCCCGAGTGTTTGGACGCATTGCTCGCACGGCTCCCCCCCGAGGTGCTGAACGCGGATTCCGGCGATGGGTTCTGGAGGATGGCCCACTGGGAGAAGGCCATTCACGGGCATGGCGTAGGGCAGGAACACACCGTGGAGCATTACCTCAACGTGATTCTCCCGAGGCTCCATGCGGCCGGCGCGGACCTCATGGACGACCGGTTCGAAGGAATCATCCCGCAGGAGCGTCAACCCTTTGCACCAGAACTGCCCAACGGGCACGTCGCGTTGGACGCTTACCGGCGTCGCGTCCTGGCGGAACAACTGCACGCGATCGCTGATGCGGAAGCACCATCCGCACAACCTCGCGCACGTGCGCGCCTGTGAGGAGACCACCATGGCTTTCCTTCGATCCATTTTCGCGAAGCTCACCCGACGTCCGAAGGACGAGGCGGTCGAACTCATCCGGATGCACCCGGTGCCCCTGGCGATCGGACCCGACGCGTGGAGCACCCGGATGATCGTTCTCGGGGCGACGCCCATCCGGGGTCCGAAACCCATCGACCTCGACCTGATACGCGAGCGGTTGGCGCGGCGCATGGTCGAACTGGACTGGGAAATGGCGATTGAAGAAGATACGCTCCGGCAAGCGGCGCGGGACGTCATGCCGGAAGCAGCACCATCCCGCGCTCGCGGGCGCCTTTGAAGCATTGAAGGAGACTGCCATGACAAATCTGCGATCCCGGTTCTCCACCATCGTCGAGCGGTATCGCACACTTGTCCACGGCGTGACGCTCCACGTGCGCAGTCGGCGACTGCTCCGCCGACTGGGCTACCCGGACGTTCAAACCCTGCTCAAGACCGGCACGGTGGAGCACATTGCGTCCTACACTTTGGCCGGCGCCGACGTGATCTGCGCGGACGATCCCCAGCAACGCGGGCCGGTGGTTCACCAAATGCTTCCCCACTTGCTGGAAAGCCGACGCGGCAGTGTCCTTCCGCTCGACGTCGGAACTGAACTTCGACAGCGGGCTTTCGTCGTGCAGGTCGTCCTGGCGATGCTCGATCAAGGCTTGTTGCCTTTCCTGTTGATGCGTTCACCGCGGTCGTCGATGGTATGGCTATGGTGCGAGCCCACGATCTACCGACGACTCATCGACGGGATGACCGTGGAAGACCTGAACACCGGCGTCGTTGAAAGCCACGGGAAGGGCGTGATGGCGTGGTTCGTGTTCCTTGAAGCGACCGCGTATGGGGTCGAGCGTGCGCAGCGATCGACCGTGATGCTCGACCAAGTGACCCGGCTGCGTGACAAGGGCATCGACGTGTCCGTGGAGCGGATCGAAGACCTGCTCAACACCGTGTGGGCAAGGGTCTACGGAGGCGCCAGGGATGTCCTTCCTGTGCTGCGCGACGTGGACGCAGAGCGACGTCGGCAGGAAAGGGCAGCGCTCACGGAGGTCGCGGATCAGGCGAGGGCAGAAGCACCAGAACCGGCACCACGTCGTGCACGTGCGCGGCTCTGAGCAAGACAGTACTCTGCGGGCAAAACCTCACCCGAGGCGAAACGGCACTCTCGCCCCGAACATCGCTCGCAAGCGCGTGGCGGGGCTCTATTCCTCCGGACCAGAGGCGTCAGCGCGTGCCCAGAGCCACAGGCTCCCAAAAGGTTCGGTTTGATCGAGGGGTCCGGCACTGTCTGGTGCATCACCACGTAAACCTTCAAGTATTTCACGAACTGCCATTGCATTTCTCTGCACTCGAGCTAGCCTGGTCTTGTAGGCAGCACCATCACCGTTCAAGCATGGGTCGCACACCGCGACCAGACCGAAAGCCCGGCGAACCCCGTCGGGCTTTTTTGTTGGAGAGACCACTATGTCCGCCGTCACCCATCGCACCGTCGTCGTCCATCGCACCGTCGCCGTTCATGACTCGTTCCGCGTTAACGCCATGGCCTATCGCGACCGGAAGATGTTCGCGGAACACCTACGCGATGAATACATGGCGACCGTGGGCGGTCACCTGGAGCAGATAGAAGTGCTGGACCTCTGCATGAACGACCCTGACACGGCACGGGCTCACATCACCGCGGCGCAACAGGCACAACTGAACGCGACGAATATCCTTCCTAAAAACAGTCCGCTGATCGCATTTGCTCGGAACGGCTCCTCGGAGGATCTGGTCCGTGCGATGCTGGTTGAGAAACTGGACCTCACCACGTTCGACTTCAAGAGCGCTTGCGTGGATTCCGACCTTCCCCTCATTGGACTGGCAGCAGGCGGCGGCAGTTTCAGCGCGGCGCAGATCCTGATCGACGCGGGGGCGTGTCGCAACACGGCGCTCCTCTACGCAAGCGCCACGGACCGGGTGATCAAACTACTCAAGGCAGGCGCAGATCCAAACCACGTTGCAGCGGACGGCACCACCCCCCTGATGGCGAGGTGCGCTGATCTACCAGGAAGCCCGCGACTTCCCATGACCGCGATGGAAGCGACTGGATTGATCGGCGCGCTCCTCAACGCCGGTGCGAACGTTCACGCGGTGGACACCAACGGCTACCAGGCGATCCACCACGCGGTGCTGAAGCCGGGGGATACGCGCGGGTTTGACCGGATGATCATCATCAAGATGCTGGTCGGGCGGGGCGCAAATCTGCGGGCGACTACCGCGGACGGCACAACCGTGATGGAACTCGCAGCGCGTTCCGGATGCGCAGGGGTGGTCGAGCACCTGCTCGAAGAGGGGTTCGACGTGGGCGATGCTTTCTCGGACCCGGCAGTGGTCCGTCGGCTGCTGGAAGCGGGCAGTGTGAAGAAAAAGACCACGTTCCTGCAACGCGTCGTGGCGTGCGTGACGGCCGACACGTTGAACGCGGTCGTGGACGACGACCTCTTTCCGGTGTGGACCTTCGCGGTGGCGAAACACACGGCGAACGACTGCGCCACCATCGCGCGCCTGGTGAACGGTCTCGCGAGCGCAGGGGCAGACCTCCCGATGCGGACGTTGAACCTGAACGGTTCGGAACGGTTTCGCGTCCAAGGGTATCTCGAAAAGCGCCCGATCTTGCAGGAGCGCGTGACGCTGCTGGAAGCGGCCGACGAAGCGATGGCGGAGTCGACCGAGCCCGCACAACCTCGCGCACGTCGGCGCCTTTAAAGGAGACCACCATGTCGATCATCGATCAAATCATCAACTCGTGGGATCACATCGACCGGCAGGAAAAGATGTTCCTCACCGGCGTTCTGGAGCGCGAGGCACGGATCCCCATGACCCTCGCGGTGCTGATCCACCACTTGGTGCTTCGCGTCTGGCTGCGCAAGCGCGGCTACCAGAACTGGGACGCGCTCCTTCGATTCGGCAGCGCCGAGCACATCCTCGCGTTCACCGTGCTTTTCTCAGACGCTTTGAAACGCTGGAACGGACTCACCACGGGTCGCTGGACCTCCGTGCATTCTCACGTGAGCTTCGCCTTTGAGTGGCTATCGAAGGACGACGGCGCCACGCCCAATCGGGTGCAGGTCTTCAGCGATGTCATCGTGGCGATGCTCGATCAAGGGCTTTCACCGGCGGAGTTCGCACGCACGTGGAGCCTTAAACGCTTCCTGGCCATCCCGACGATCTACCAGCGTCTGATCGACAGCATGAGCGAGGAGGACCTGAACGGGTCACGGAACTCGTACGGCGGGTCCCAAGGCCCTGTGTGGTTCTGGCTGCTGACCTCCGGTCTCGCGAACGCTCCGACCGAGGCACGGCGCGACCGCCTGCTCGACCAGGTGGTGCGGCTGCGGGCCAAGGGTGTTGACGTCTCGTCGCAACGCCTGCTCGTCGGCGACGGTCAGGGATGGAACGACAGCGACAGGATCGGGCCGGCGTTGATCGACGTGGAGAACGAACTCAGGCGACGGGAAGGGGCGATGCTCATGGATCTCGCTGACACCGTGTTGGTTGTAGCGGCCGGTGATGAAACCGCGCAACCGTACGAGCGAAAGCGCCTTTAGGGCGGAAGGGCGAGGCAAAGGGGGATCCAACGTCAAAAGCAGACGGGTCGCTGCGCTCCCATCTCCCAAACCCGCGCACGCCACCGGCGGTTGCAGGCGGGCGATCTCCCAAAGGGTCCCAGCGCGTGAGCGCACCGCCCGGAGCCGCAGGCTCCCTGGTGGGTCTCATCGGCTCCGGTCTTCCTCGGATCAGGTGCAACGCACTCCACGAACAAGGGTATTACGTCGTTCATCGGTCGCAATACCCGTTTTCCCCTTGATTTAAAAATCGCTCGAGCTACCTTGGTGTTGCGCTTCACATCCGCACCACCACACCGTTCAACCTCGGGTCGCACGCGCGACCAGACCGAAAGCCCGGCGAAACGTCGGGCTTTTTTGTTGGAGACCACTATGTCCCACCACACTACCACCGGCGACGAGCTTTTCATCCTCCTCGCTGGAATCCGGATGCTCCGTCGGCAGGGGATCGCCCCGAGCGCTCAGGCGTTCGAGCAGGTGGTCAACGAAGGGCTCCTCGACGGTGCTCCGGACGTCACCCTTTGCGACCAGACGTTCACCGGGACGGAGGTTCGTTCGTTCCTCGCATCGCAGGTGAAGCACTTCCACCACGACCGCTGCAACGCACACGCGGAGCACGACCCCGCCGGCGCGTTCGAGGCGGCGATCGACTACCCGTACGACGTCTACCTGGCGGTGCAAGCGACGCACCGCATGGCGCCGGAGGAGCGGCAAGCCGTGCTCCTGAAGGCGATGATCGATCAGGAGGACTGGGGTGCTGCGATCCTGGCGATCGAGCTTGGTCTCGACGTATCAACCACGTCCCCCAGCGGACCGTGGTTGTCCACCATCCCCACCGACAAAGTAGAGATCTGGGTCGCCGAGGCGCTACTGGACGCGGGCGCAGACCCCAACGAGCGGGATGCGAAGGGCGAGACCCCTTTGCACGCGCTCGCTTACGGCTGCGACGGAGGGTTGGTGAAGGTCCTGCTCGACGGTGGCGCAGACCCGCTGATTCGGGACAACGTTGGACGGCGGCCGCTCGACAAGGTGGAGGGAATCGATACGGACGGCACGCCCACGGCTTGGGCCGACGATGTGCAGATCGACGAGGACGATTACGAGGTCCTTCGTGATGCCACCGAGCGGGCGGAGGAACGTGCCGCGCTTGTCCAGGCAGCAGACGAAGCGATGAACCACCACCAACCGGCACCGCGGCGCGTCCGCCCACGCCTGTAATCGGAGGCAACCATGACCAAGACAGACCGCGAGACGGCACGCTACGAGCAGCGCAACGCCATCCTTGGGATCGCCCGCTCGCTCGTCAAGATCGGCATCGCTCCGACCGTGCAAGCGTTCGAACAGGTGATTCACCATGGTTTGCTCGACGGGATCGAGGACGTTTGGATCGGTCGCGGCGAGACCCTGAGCATCGCTGCGATGCGCGACAGGCTGCGACCGCACATGGCGTGTTTCCGTGCTCCGCTTAAGCATGCCCCGAAACGGGAAATCCGCTGGGCGATCGAGTCGTCCCAGGGCGACCCGTACAAGGCGGTGGCGGCGTTCAGCGCGATCCCTGAGGGCGAACGTAACGAGATGCTGGCCCGGATCTTCTGCAAGGCAATGTACATGGGCGATGCCATCCTCGCGGGCGGTCATGCGGTCATCATGACGCTCGCGTTTGGCTTCAACATCCAGTCCTACACCATCAAAGGGGATGAGGATAAGCCCTGGCTTTTCTACGAATGCGCTCTGGAGGACCAGGATGTAACCCGGGCATTGCTGCTCGCAGGCGCGGACCCAAACCAGCAGGATTCCGACGGCTACACTGCGCTGCACGTCGCGGCTGCAAACCTTCAGTGGGGCGTGATTGAGAACCGATCTGCCGAAGACCTTCACTGGGGCGTGATTAAGAACCTGCTCGACGCGGGTGCGGACCCACTGGTCCGAAACAACGAAGGGCAGCGTCCCGAGGAGCTTCTGGGGAACGTTGAACCTTGCTCACCCGAATGGAACCTCTTGCCGCTTGCCCGGTGCCGAGCGGAGGACCGCATCCTTCGACAAGCGGCCGGCGAGATCGCCTCACCCACCGCGACGTCCCGCGCTCGCGCTCGCCTTTAACCCCTACAACGACATTCCAGGAGACGACCATGGCATTCATCCCCGCTTTCCTCAACCGCATGTTCGGGCGCTCGACCGACGAAACCGACGACACGGTCCTGTACCCGTCCGACCCGGCTCCCGAGGTCGTCCAGGCTCACGCTGCACCGGACACCGCCGTGCACACCTCGGAAGCGGAGCAGCGTCGCGCAGCGGTCCTGCAGCACCGCGACAACCCCGAGTTGAAAGCGCTCGTCCTCGAATCCATGGCGTACGACCCGGTTGAACTGATGGCCTTCGCGATCTCCTCCGGCGACGAGGACGCCTCTGTGCTTGTGTTCGACCGGATCATCCAAAGCACCTGGCACGGACCCACCGCAGTCGGGTGGCAGCACCGCTGGCAAGCGGCGCTCGACGCAGGGCTTTTCCCGCGCGCGGCGCTCATCGCGATGGACCGGCAGTGGATCGAGCGTGGCCTGGTCAACGGCATGACCGAGGCGGTGATGCGAAGCGCCGCCGGGCGGGGCATGAAGGAGGACCACGTCGACTTCCCGGTGTTCTGGGAAGCGGCGAAGGCGGTGGCGGTGAAGCACAAGCTCGTCGAGCAGGTCGTGCGGGAAACGTTCCGGCGGTACGTCGATGCGGTGGCGGATGTGGAACGCGAGATCTGACAGGTACAGGCACGAGGCCGCAAGCGTATGGAGCATGGCCATCACCCTTCGGGTAAAACCTCGCCGGAGGCGAAGGCACTCACCCGCGCACGCCACCGGCGATCGGAGGCGTGCTCCCCAACCGAAGGTGATGGCGCGAAGCGGCGGGCCCGAGCGCGTTAGCGCTCCCGGGTTGTTATAGGTTCCGGGTTTTCTCGTATCAGGTGCAACGCACCCCATGACGCAAGTATTTTTGCTTTTCGTCGGTCGCAAAACCCGATTTCCCATTGACTTAAAAATACCTGGAGCAACACTAAGGACGTAGACACAACGTTCACCACAGGGCTGCACACCGCAGCCATGACCGAGAAGCCCTCTGGCCTAAACCGCCGGAGGGCTTTTTTATTGGAGCCCCGTCATGCGTCGATCCCTGCGCACCATCACCCGCCTCTTCATCGCAACGTTGGCCCTCGCATCCCTGACGGCCTGCATGGACAGCACGGTCATGCAGAACAATGATCCCAAGACCGTTCAGTTGTTCAGCGGCGGCAAGGTCGTTGGTCAATGGACGACGCAGGGCGCGGTGGAGATGACCCACAACGGGCAGGGCTCTTACTACTTCCGCGACGCAGCGACCGGGCACCTGGTCCAGATCACCGGCACTGTCGTCATCACCGCGTGGTGATTCACCACCATTCATCAACGGGAGACCATCACCATGAACCGCACCTCGTTCATCAGCATTGTCATCGCTATTTTGAGCTTCATGGTTGGACTGGTCAGGGGGTTCACCACCGTTGACATCTGGATGATCGCCGGCACGCTCGGATTTGGCCTGCTCATTTACTCCGCCGGCGTGTACGACGACACGGAAGCCGTCTTCGAGGGCATCCGCAAGCGGGATGGCGCGCTGACGTGGCGGGCGATTATCAACCACATTCGGGGGATCAGCCCTTACACGAGCACTGATCCTTCCGAACTTGCCCGGGCCGCGGCTCAACGAATCTTCCCGGATGGAAAAACGATGTCCGAGGGGGAAGCCGCAGTGCTCTTCGGTCAAGGATCGCTCACGGATGTCCGTGCAGCGCTGGGCTACCCCGATGGGAAGACCTGGTTTGAAGAAGCTCCCAGCGGGCTGCTGGTGGCCGAAATGATGTCCCGCATCAGGAATGAAGGGGAGTCCGATGAGCCAGACCACAAGCGTCTGAATCGCGTCAAGGAAAGTATCAAGGAGTATCACATCATCGCATGCACCTTTGCACGTCCCGACTTGCTCGCAGCCATCCTGCTCGAAGAGGCAGGATGTCTTGAACGCTGGGCTCCGGCCACGGACGTTCTCAGGGCTCAGCGAACGCTCCCCGTCACGATGCTCGATCTGATCCTCCAGGTGGTTCCCGCGGACGTGCTCAACGAGAGCGTGAAAATCGCCGACGACTACATCAAACCGTGGACGTTTCTTTTCGAGCGG
>Ga0255336_101827_pt1 | contig 13008 bp, 14 predicted proteins | sample MeOH1_35cm_T3_17_FD_189102 | JGI IMG/M metagenome (GOLD analysis project Ga0255336, IMG submission 189102) | Sandy soil microbial communities from University of British Columbia, Vancouver, Canada - MeOH1_35cm_T3_179 | ecosystem: Engineered > Artificial ecosystem > Sand microcosm > Unclassified ...
AACGATTGGCGCACTGTTGTCGAATGACGCTTTCTGGCCGACAGGCGGCGTTCGCCGCCACACGAGCAACGCGAGCCGTTGGCGATTCCAGCGCCTGTGCGATCTCGCCCAAGGTCAGGCACGGCTGATCGTTGTAACTGCGGCGGTTCGGGCTGGGCGCCGAGCCATGATCCAGTCATGCGGGGTACAGTCCGCGCGAGCGTGGTCATCAAACGGCCTGACGTGATCCTATGCGGCAGGCGCGTCCGGGTCCGCTCATTCGCAATACGCACGATAGTCGTCGGGAAGGTCGCATGCCGACCCATCTATGCCATTCAAGCCAGTGCGGCCGACGGCCGCTTCGAGGGCACGACGGCCGTTCAGACGGCGTCCGAATTAATCAACAAGTGCATCCACGTCTGGGCGGCGGCGAATACGCACCCTATCCTGAGAAATATCGCCATCAGCAACGGGGTCCATTGCTGTCACCGTTATCCCCTTCGCGGGGTCCCAGAATCCGATCTCGTAGATAAATCCTGTGGTGTGCACATCGGTGTCGAACTGGGTGTAGTAGTCGGCAGAGCCGACAATTACGGGCATTACTAGTTTTGGACCTTCTCCAGCCCAAGCGGCGGACGAACGCTCGACATTTTGCGCATCGGCTTGCTGATTGATGATCAGTTGGGCTTCGTCGCCTGGCATCAGGTTGATTGCCCCGATGCCACCGCCAGCAGCAAGCATTTGCCGGAACGTGGCTTGCGTTCCCGGAAGATCGGCGTTCATGTCGAGAACCATCGCTTCGATGTGCCGTAGTCTGAGCGCCGGAGTTTTTCCGATGTTCTTCAGTGTGATCTTGAAGGGCACCTGCATACCGCCGTTTGCCCACATGATCGGACCAGCTGGCTCGATGGATACCGCGATCCACGGTCTCTGATCAGCGATTAGTGCCTGACGACTTAAATCATTAGCCTTCGAACTTGCGTTTGCTGCCGCGACGGCAGCGTTGGCTGATATGCGTGCAGACTCATTCGCGTTAAGCACCAGGACAATTTGGATAAGTGCCACGAGCGCTAACAGAATGCTCGTTACAGTCGATGCCTTGTCCCATATGTTCTTTTCGTTTTCAGCGTGATCTGTAGTAGATGAATCTTGTGACACCGCGCGCGTGACTGCCGCAGTCGCGTCACTCGGACGGTTGTGCGAACGCCAAAGATTCAGCGCCGCGAACGCTAAAAGAAACGCAAAGAGTCCAATGACAGCGGCTTGCCCGAGTGTTTTTGTCATTTTCCCGTCCGATGATTGTTGTTAGGCAACGTCGCAAACATTTTAACGATGCAATTCGAGAATGAGCACGTGCTTCGGCAAAGCTTGGTATGTTTTTTAACCGGCAAACGCCCTACGTAGCGCGGCGCGGCAGACACCGCGAAGCGAAGTTGTGGACACGCAGGAATGGGCGCACGCGGCGCTCGACAGATGGAAATCGCGCACCTCGAATACACAGCCTAGCTATCTCCTCTTTTCGGGGGCAATTGCGTGGATCCGGAGTAGAACGTTTGCATCGTCGAATCGTCATTGCTCAGCGCAGACACAAGCTCAATGGCCAACCGATCACGAAATATCTGATGCTCGGCCTCAAGCCTCCTGCGCTGTCTCACAATGTCGGCGTCCATCGCAGAGCCCGGCTCCACGGCCTCATTTCTAAGCGCCTTCAGTTCTGCCTCTATCTGTTGGAGCTTCTCAGTAATCACCATAACCTTGGCGGAGACGTTCGGCGCGAATGTGAGCCGTGGAACGTCGTGCCACACGGAATCGGCCAACCATCTGTGGGTGTGAGATGAAAAATGGGATTGAAGAGGGCGTTTCGGCTTCGACCGTGCACTCACTTCGGCGGCTTCCGTCAGCGATGCCGAAGCGACCCGCTTGCCGAAGAATTCGCCGGCGTATTTCATGAACTGTTCCACCTGATACATGTGGAACGGTTTCCCAGCAATATCGAAGATCTCCTGCTTAAGCTGCGGGAGGGGGCTGACCGTTTTCCCGAGGACTCGCAGCCACCAGTCTTCCTTGACGTCGTCTGTCACGAAAATAACAGGGCGTTGCTTCGTACGCGCTAGTTCGAGGATCTCTCTCCAGATAAGCGCATCCCCTAACTTGCGGTCCCCATCTTTCTTTTTATCAGCGTATCCGGGCGGCACCATATTGTCGATTCGGGTGGTCGCCCATTGCTCTGCCTCTTTGCGAACTTCCGGCGACGGTTTTGCACCGACCTTGCCGTCCAGTATTTTGACGAGGCGGTCAATAACATGATCCTCCCTTGTCACCAAATCCGGGTGCTCCTCTCCAGTACGTTTGACCTGCTTGCGCAGATCGAGGAAGGCTCGCTCAACCTCCTTTAGCAGCTTCACAGTGTCAATGTGCGAATGCCTTGAATACTTTCCGAGGTTCGTCTTCAAGCCATCATGAGCGTCGGAAAAGATCTTTTCCAGATCCTTGTAGGCATTTACCTCCTGCGAGATGACAGAGTAGCGGTTGGCAAAGAACTCGTGCATCACCTGATAAGGCACGTGAATTTGTTCTCTCAAGGCATCCATCAAACCAAACAGTTCATCACGGGTGTTATCTGTGTAGCGGTACAGATTGAGTAGTGCGTTGGTGTCGAACACGAACATCGCCTCCTTCCACATGCCGGCGATTTCGTCGTTTGTGAGGCGAAAGTGCCCCGCGAATTGTTGGCGCATGTTGGCTTCCAGGGGATGGCTTCTTGTAGTCGAATCCGATAGGGCCATACCATAGCACGGCGGAATTGGTCCGACGGCCGCCGGGAGGCCCCACAACCCGCTCGCGTGTTCGGACGGCCACCATGTACTCGGCAAGCCTTGCATATCCACATCCACCAAGCCGAGTACATGCGTCAGGATGTTGAGCAACGCGTATCCGTGTGCCTGGGTAACTAGGTTTACGTTCCTTGGTCCGCAATTCCAATCGCTTAGCGGCTGTACGATCAAGGTATCGATCGCTCCATCGTTATTTTTATAAGCCACTACGTCTGCTTCAACTGACGTGATTGCTTGATCTACGGTGTCTGTCATCTTTAATACCTCTGCTCGGCGGAATTGCCGCTCACGGTATTTATGACGGATCGCACGTCACTCCGCTCGAAGACTCGATGTTCGAAGGGCGCTCTGGCGTGAGATTGTCGGCGGACAATAATCGTCGATCACAATCAGCTAAGCATTCAGTAGACGGTCTAGGTACGTCGTCGGCTTGTACTCGCCAAGACCCAAGTGTCATGACCATATATCTCGTTACCCCCTCTCGTAACCTTTCCCGAACAGTCGCCGCAGCAAGCTGACGCCCCGGTTTCCGCGCTATGTCGCTCAGCAGGCCTTCGAACTAAAGCGAGTTCATGCGCAGCGTGAGCAATTTTGCACGCGGACTTCGACCACGCTTGCGAAGCTCGGCATCAGCTATGACCAGTCATCGCAATGGCAGCACATGGCCGAAGTGCCCGAGTAGTCATCTAAATTGCAACGTTTGTTGTATTTAATATAATCAACAACAACGAGCGCATAATCGCCGAATGGATATCGCCACCCAGTACAGGCTCATGATCGTCGATCTGTCGCGGCGCGTACCGCTCATCGTGCGGGAAACCGAAAACGGCCACTTCATCACGATTCGAACGAAGTACGGCGTAAGCGTCGCGACACTCAGCCGCGAGATCGCGCTCGAAGCCGGCCTGATCCAAGCCGCCTTGTGCGTGCCCAGAACCGAGGGTCCGAATGTCGATCGCTGAAAGTCGCGTACAACCCGACTCAAAGCACTCCGGGCAGCAGCTTGAGCAGCGCGCGCTTGCACAACTTTCCTAAGCAGCAGGAGCCAACATGCCGAACCACGATTTCACTCATCTCCGTTTGACGCCCGCACAGGCGCGCGAACTTCACGCCGTGCTCAACGCTGAAGCGGTTGCGTCGGTGATGCGCCGGAGCGCGCGCGCTGCAAGCGTTGCGGCCTGGGACCGCGCGTTCAGGGTCGCCCGTGGCGAAACGATTGAACCGAAGGCTGAACCCGGACCTGAATGGGATCGTGCGTTCAGGGCCGTACGCGATGATTGGTAACCGCAGGTTTTCCGAACTATTGAGGAGTTGAACATGACCCGCAAGACTGAAACCGTCACCGCACCCGCGCAGACTGTTGCGCCAATCACTGCGTTGCCGCCCGAATTGCTAGTCGCAGTGGACGCGGTAAATCAGCGCGTTCGGGATTGCGACCGGCTTGATCAGGCCATCAACGAAGTGCCTGCGGCCCGCGACCAGCTTGATCGCGAGCACACCAACCTGAGCGAAAAACTGGCGACGGCTGAAGCGGCCCTCGCGCTGGCTGATCGCGGCTCGGACGACGAAGTGAAACACCTCGCGAGCGTCGAGAAGTTGACCCTTTCGCTGGCCTCCGTCGAGCGCGAGCGCAAGCGCATCGATGCCCGCGAACTCGCGCTCGAAGCGCAGGGGACGCCACTCGACGAGAAACTGGCGCAGGCGGTCACCGAGTTGCGGCGCGAGCTTAGTTATTTCAGTACGGAATTGTGCGCAAATATTGCGCAGGAATTCCGCGCAGTGTTGCCTGCGGTGCTGGTCGCCCGCGCAAAGCTTCAGGCGCTCGTACCGTTGGGTGATCGCCGGGTGCTCGACGCGCTGTACGACTCGCGCCTGATCGATCCGGCGAGCGACCATCAGCACTTCGCGGTACAAGGCGACCAGCAGCCGCTTCGTGGTGGCGTTGACCTGCTCGCGGAGTCGCATCCCGACGCCGACGCTGCAGGTGCGGCGCTGACGAACCTGTTGCAGCCGGTCGTGAAGGCGTTGGGCGCTAGCCGCAGGGCACCGTTCAAGACGTTGCGCGAACGGCGGCAGCAGACCTATGAGGGCAAGCGCGGCTACACCATCAGCACCTGGCGGCCCGATGGCGTACCCGCTGCGCCGCCGAAGCCTCCGGTGCCGTCGCTTGAGGCGCAGTCGCGCAGCTATCAACCGAGGTCCGATAGCTCCGGTGCGCGCACCAGGAGCGCGATTACCGACATGAATTTCTGGGCGCAGTTCACCGCCAATCTGATGAGGGGCGATTGACATACTGATGTGGGACCAACTGCGCAGCGCGAATGCCGATTCTGGCTTGCCAAGAGACGCCCAGAAACCGCTCGCGCGCTTCGCACGGTACAACCTAGCCCCCGGACCAACCAGCGGTTTCTAGGCGGCTTAAGGTGAGCTTTTTCGGGGGCCGTGCGGTGCATCGCGTGCCGTTAGCCCGCGCGAAGGCGGGCTAGCGGGGCGAGGTCGAGCGTGGAGCCGAACGCGTCAGGTCGGCGGGAAGGCAATCATGAATACGATGGCTAGCACGAGCAACGACATCAGGAATTTGGCTAGTCGTGGAAAGGCGATTATAAACAACAGGAACAGCGCGATAAACGGCACAGCGAAAATCATGGTGACCCTTCAAAAGGGCGAACGGCCCGCGCGGAACGCGGGCGTATAGTTTTGCCAGTATGCCGCGTAGGCGGGCTTCAAAGCCCCGGCAACGCGCCCGTGAACCAAGCATCAATGTCGCCTTTAACGTCCGCGATCTCGCCGAAGCGAACGCGCCCGTCAGGGAAGACCACGCAGTAATCCTTCGAATCCTTGCCGATGCGAATGGCGTAATCGCGGTAAGTGATTTGAGCGATCTCTGCCTCTACCTGATCGCGCATGCTGGCGCGCAGCGGGTTCGATACATCGGAGGGCGTGGTGTACTCGGCGGCCACCTTCAGCGCCACTTTCAGCGCGGTGAAGAACGTTGGCACGCGGCTCAGGTTGAAACGGGTATTTACGGTTACTGTTGACATTTTTAGGTCTCCTAACGCGCTTAGATTGCGACGTTTTAATTGGTTTGATTGCGACGTCTGAATTGTTATCCTCTTATCATATGTTTAATGTACGTTACCCGTCACAAGTACGTCATACGCGCATTGCGCATATAAGCCGGTAAGCGCACTGGCCTGAAACTGCTGATCCGTTTTACTGATGCACGCGAGGCAACGCAACGTCTGCACTACCGTGAAGTGGCAGAACGCACGGTGCGCGCGAACTTCGCATATGAATTCGGCATCGCAATGAACAAAGCCATTGCAACGGCGAAATAGATCACAGGCGCACCAGATCGCGCTACGTGCGGTTCGCGCGCTGTGCGCGATGGGGGTCGCGACCTCGCGGCAGACCGGGCGCGACGTGGCGCGTTCTGGGGGGCCTCCACGTGGAGCGGCGAAACGTAGGGGTATCGCCGTAGGGGTATAGCCCTAGGGAACGGGTCCTTCCCGCCCGTTCGATTTTCGCGGGCAATTGCGCACCCCGCCTTGTCAGTAGCGACGAACTTTCAAAGGTCTTTGCACCTTGCAGGAGTCCCCAGCATGACGCTTCTTACGCAGGCTGAATACGCACGGCAATGCGGCGTCTCGCGGCAAGCAGTCGGACAGTGGAAAGGAGATGGCCGCCTTGTCCTCCAAGGTTCTCAGGTCGATGCAGAGGCGAGTGACGCGGCGTTGAAGCACTTCCGCCGCAACGCAATGCCAACGCCCCTGACGCACGCCAGGCCTGTCAAGCGAGGACACCTGGATGCAAACACGACCGCCCAGATTGACACCGAGCCGATACAGTTGCCGTGCGGGGAGATCATGCGGCGCTTGACCGGACTCGACTGGCAACAGGAGTTTGACTGGACCGACGCTGCGCAGTACGAGCGCGCGACGCTGGCGGCGCGCTGCGTCGGCTGGTACGTGGTCACAAGTGACTTGCGCGATAACGGGCACTGGGCGGGCTATCAACTCCGGCGCACGGACGGCGACGCCGATCTGCATATGGACGATATCGCGGGCGGCTACGGATTCGAACTGGATGCGTGGGACGTGCTGCGCGCGTGCCGTCAAGTGCTGGTTGAATCGTTCGATGAGGATGATGAAGTTAGCGTGCGCTCCGATCTGCTGCATTGGCTGGCGCGTCCCTTCGCGGAGCACGACAAGCGGCGCTAGACGACGTTGCTCGGCCCAGGGCGATGGCTGACGACATACCGCAGTCCGCCGACGGGAGATAGCGGCAGCGACCGACAAATCGGATATGTCGCTTGCTGCCAGTCGCGAGGGGCAGCAGACGGACCCCAAAAGAGACGATCGCACCACCCAGAAGGAGTCGTTCGCCGCACGCTATTCAGGGGTATGGCGAAAGAGAAGTCAGACCGGCTTGGTCAGCGGGCGCGCCTAAGCCTATTCTTCATTCGATGAGCCGTGCGTCTCTGTCCGACTTGCTTTGCGCAGCCAATGAACGATAAATAATCGATAGTCGAGCAGCCGCGTTCTCTCCACCCTTAAGGTGCAAAAAGATGAACAGTAAGAAGCTTTTCGGCTTTATATTATTGTTCTCTTTCCTTAACGTAGCATCGGTTGACGCGTTCATTGGGAACCACCTCCGGTGCGGCCTGCACACTCGCGCTGTCACCAATGTGTGACACGCATCACCGAAGGCTTCAGCCACTTCGTTACCTCCATAGCTGCTCCGGTTGTTGCCCGCTGGAGCGATTGCCGGGCGGAACTTGCACCCACTGGAAAGCGCCACCTTTTCACGGCGCACACCCTTTCAGCCGTTAGATTTTTCATCGCACAGGGACTGCTTTCGACTTCAGGGGCCAATCCCGCCTCGACGTAGGTTCTTTGCTTCGGCATGAATTGCCCAAATCAACGTCAGCGACTGAAGACCGACTAACCGTTTGCGACGCGTGTGACGCTGACCACGTCGCCCCTAAACGTCAAAGCCGCTCGGGCGCTCTGCGCGTCTTTACTAATTTAATGAAACGTGACACTGTACAGCGCGACGGGGCCAACTCACGATCGTCGCTTAAGCACCGCTAAATACAACTAAATTACTGCGACCGATTTATGACTATCAGAAATTTTGCGACCAGAATGTCGTGTTTCTCGCTCATTTCTTCGATTGAGACCGACCTTCGCGCGGTCATACAAGATATTGCGCCCGATGGAATCGAGGCAGCTATGCCTCCCGATGTTTTAACTCGCGCGAAAGATAGATTCGCAGAGTTTCAAAAGGATTCCTTCTCGGGTGGCGCATTCGACGAAGATCTTTTGGATTTCGTCGATTTTTACGATTTGAGCAAGCTGCTGCAGAGGTTGAGGCCGACGCAAGATTTTTTTTCCGACGGTGACATCGACTACATCTCAACCCAGTTGGAGCGATTGACTAAATGCCGAAATCGAGTTTGTCATTCTCGCCCCCTTGAGCCAAATGATTTTGCGGAACTTCTCGACTTCACATATGAGTTGATTAAGAAGGGAAACCGTTCAAAATGGCACGCGTTGCAGGCGGCAATAAAAAACCTCGATAATCCTTCATATGCATTGTCATTAAAGATTCCAGAATTCTGGAAAGCTCCTAAACGCAGTGTTTTCAATAACATACCGTTACCGGAATTTGACGACACTGGTTTTTTGGGTCGAAGCAAAGATCGAGATAATCTGAACAAGCTATTATTATCCAACACGAAAGTTATCAGTGTCGTTGGCGAGGGCGGGATCGGCAAGACCGCGCTCGCTCAACGCTGTCTATATGACATGATTGAACTGTGCGAGGATTCTGCAGCGGGGCAAGCGCCCTTTGATATCATTGTGTGGGTTTCGCTCAAAACTAACAAGCTGACGAACAATGGAATTGAGCAAATTCGGAACGCAATAACGACCAGTTCTGGGTTGTTCGCTGATCTTTCAGTAACACTAGGAGGACATTCACCTGTTGATACCGTGGCCGCGTTCGCGGATATTAATGAGTATATGGCCGCGTTTAAAACTCTGTTATGCATCGATAATCTTGAAACAATCGCTGGATCAGATGTCCGGGAATTTCTTGCCAACGTCCCCAACGGTTCGAAAATATTAATCACAACGCGCATTGGTCTGGGCGAAATCGAGTACCGTTACAAGCTGGAAAAACTTGACGAGAAAGCATCAGTTGAACTGATGCGCAATATAGCGCGATTGATAAACTTAGAGGATCTTGCCAAACGAAAGAACGAGCATTTGAAACAGATATGCTCGCGATTATTTAACAATCCACTTTTAATAAAATGGTATGTTTTGGGTCGGTTCTGGCAGCAGCACCTCGACCGAATCCCGCAGCAGGGCACGCAGGAGATGCGCCGGCATCGCCTCGGCTTCGACCGCGCAGGTCACGTGCAACGACCGCCTGTCGGTGACCTTGCGCGGTTTCTCGGGCAGGTTCAGTAACGCGATCTGCTCCTCGTTAATGCCAATCCGCACGAAGCGCAACTCGATCAAGGGGTTCAGGTGCTTGCGCAACTCGCGCTCTAGTGCGACGTCAATCAGCACGCCTGCGGGGTCGTAGTCGCCGATGTAGATGACGTTCAGGGGACGTAGGTCGCCGCTCTGGTTGTGCTGCGTGGCGGCTTCGTAGGCAAAGCTCACGCTGCTGAATCCGCCGCTCGGGTAAAGCGGTACAGCCAGTTCTTCGCAGTCGCGCTGAATTACCGACGCGATTGAGCGCGACTCGGCCCAGACTTCGCACCGATGGTCTGAGTCCCGCCACAGGTCCGCGCGGTAGAGCCCACGCATGCTCATGAGGAAGTCGGCCGCGCTGCTGAACGTATTCACGTAGTAACCACGGCGGCTCAGATCCGCGATCCATGCGTAAGGCACACGCTCCGCGCGCCGCAGCTTCACGCACCGATCCTGAACATGGCGATAGCCACGCTCTGATTTCTCTACGGGCTCGGCGAGGCGCGGATTGGTCATGCGATAGAAGACGTGACGCACGGACTGCGGGTGGTCGGCACGAAGCACGTCGATGATCTGCTCGTCCAGCGTATCGAGTTGGATTCGAGTGCGCCGTGTGCGCTTTAATGTGCTAGCACCATAAACTGCGGTCACGACGCCGCCGATCCTGTAGAGCGCGGCTTCTCGCTAGCGGCCTTGCCCTGCTTCTTGGCCTTGTTGTCGGGACGCAGGTTTTCAAGACTGCGCTTCTCGGCTGGCGTGGCCGGTTGCTCGGAGACGCCCTTGGAGGCCCGCGCGTCGGCTGCCTTCTTGAGCAGAAACGCCAGGACGTCTGCCAACAAATAATGGTTTTTAGCGGGGCCGACGAGGCTGAAAGGCCGGGGCCAGTCCGGGTCGTCGCTTTGATTCAGCCGCTGGAGCGACGAAGCGCTTATGCCCATGATCGACATCACCTCACGACTGGAGATTGCACGGAGGTTGCTGATATCGTCAGGGGCGGGTTCCGGAGGAAGGCAGGACGCTGCTTTGCGCGGGCGTCCGGGGCCGCGTTTGACCGGTTGGTCGCTGTCTGTGCTGTTCTCTGGCGCGCGCCGTTGGGCGGGAAGAAGGGTTTCAGACATGCTGATATCGCTCCGCGATGGCGGCGCGATATGAGCGGCCCTAACCGTTCTCGCACCGGGTTATCGGAAAAAACTCAGAGGCGGTCCAGTGCCGCGAACATTGATTCGATATCGGTGGCCCTCGCGGTCACACCGATTCGGTGGCGGCCTTGGCCTGCTTCTTTTCAGGGCGGCGGGCCTTGTTGCCGGAGCGCAGGTTTTCAAGACGGCGGGTCTCGGCTGGGTCGAGTTGATCGGCGGTCTTGACCTTGGCTGAGCGCGACTGTTTGAGTTTTGCCGGGGCTGTGGGCTGCTCCAGTGTGGCCGTCAGCGGGGCGGGCGGTCCTTTCACGCACTCGTTGATCCACTCATCCACGACGGATTCGAGAAAGCCGCGAGCGCGAGCGCGAGCGCCTCCGATGGGAAACGGCGCAGGAAACTCGCCGTTCCTGATTTTTTTATACAGAGTGGTTTTGCACAGACCAGTCTTCTCGACCACATCATTCATGCGGATAATCTTGCGATTCATTTCAGCCATTGGGCGAGTAACTCCAGGTGAGCAGAGATTCAAATGGCAAATGCATTACCCCACGTTCGTCTTTCGACAGCGGGAGCCAACCAGATGCTTGAATGGTCGCGGTCGCGTCGTCATTCAAAGAATGTCAGGATGACTTATTGAATCGATAGATGCATAGCCACAGTTCTTGCGACAAACAGTCGCTGCCATTAGAACCTCACGCGGGGGTTGCATATTCACAGCCGGGATCATTGGCTCGATCCGGACGGCCGGTTACCGCATCGGTACAGAGTCCATATCTATGCGATAGACGCCGTTACGGTGCAGTGTGTTGTCACTATACGAGCCTTACGACGGCGCGCAAGAAGGCCGGAAAACCGCATATAAGCCTAGATAATCCTGGATAACCGGCGATGATGCGTTTTGCGACCACGAAAATATTTTTTTGCGACAAACTATTGACTTACTGAATTGCGCACTGGCGTAGATTTCTGACTATTGACGCGGGTCGAGCAATCCGCAGGCGCGCGGTCTCAGGCCGGGCGCGAGTACTTCAAAGGCCGAACGGAACGTGGCGTCCAAGCGGGCTTCATGCCCCGGAAAGCCACTCTGCCTGATCACGCCTGTGACTTGAGCACGACGACGTTGCTGGCGTTGCGCAACAGCAAATCGAGATCACCAAGACATAACCCGCTAGCGGGCAGCCTAGACCTGCCTAGCGTTTCGGGGTCTCGTCGATCGCCAGCGTGTCAGGATTGCCGCGCCCGCCCGGCATCCTTCGCCAGCGCTCAGATTCGGGTATGGAGGGGCGCGGCGAACTACGCGGCCCTGATCGGCAGCACCGTCGCATCTCGCTCCGGCGTGTCGATGTAGTTCGCCCACGCGCTCATCAGCGGCACGCGCGCCTCGAAATGGCGAGTTCGTGCGTAAGCCGTTGTGTTCGCGGGTCGTTTGTCGTGCGCAATGCACGCATCGGCCACGTCCTCCGATGCCTCGCTGCGCTCGCCTAGCCATGTGCGCAGCGAGGCTCTGAAACCGTGCGTCGTGACCGAGCCGAGCGGATAGCCCAATTTTCGTAGCAGCGCGGACAACACCACGTCGCTCACCTGTTTGCCCTTGACACTATCGAACAGCCGGTCATCAGGCCCGTGTGCGCCGGGTAGCGCTTCGAGCAGCGCCAGCGCCTGCGGCGATAGCGGCACGTCGTGCGCGACGCCCGCCTTCATCCGTTCGGCGGGGCAGTGCCAGACTTTTTCCGCGAGGTCGATCTCGCGCCAGCAACAGCCGGTTGCCTCGCCCGATCTCGCGCCGGTCAGAACGATGAACTCCATCGCCCTCGGAACGTCGCCCGGTTCCGCGCGCAGCTTGTTCATGAACTCGTAAATTTTTTTGTAGGGGAGCGACGGGCGATTTTCGGTTTTTACCTGCATCGTGGGCAGCAGGTGTTCTAGGTGATTTTTAAACCGCGCCGGATTCTCGCCGGACCGATGGCCTTTCGAAGTCGCCCAATCGAGCACGGCCTCGATGCGCTGCCGGAGAGCGGTGGCCGTCGCGTTCTTCTCGACCCAGAGCGCTTCCAGCACGCGCAAAACGTCGGAGGTCGATATTTCATTCACGTCGAGCCGGCTTAGCAGAGCCGCGTGCCGACGCAGACTGCTGCGCCAGTCCTCGGCATTCGCCCGGCTCCATTGCGGCTCGCGCAGCGCGATGAACTTCGCGGTGGCGTCGCCGAACGGCAGGCGGTGCTCGGCCTCGCGCAGCGCGGTTTTCCGGGCGTGCTGCTTCTGTCCAAGCGGGTCGATGCCAGCGGCCTTGAGGCGGGCGGCTTCGGCGGCTTTCGCGCGGGCGTCGGCCAGCGAGACGGCTGCAAAGCTGCCGAGGCCCATCTCGCGGCTGCGGTTGTGCAACTGATAACGGTAGACCCATGAGGCCGTGCCAGCCGGCGTGATCTGAATGTGCAAGCCGCCGCCGTCCGGGACATACTTTGTCCGCTCGGGCGGGCTGCTGATAAGCTTCTTGACGGTGGCCGCCGTCAGTCGGTGGGTAGCGCGCATGCGGGTATTCTCCGGTCCGATTTTGAGCCCCCAGTTTTA
>Ga0255336_101828_pt1 | contig 13008 bp, 11 predicted proteins | sample MeOH1_35cm_T3_17_FD_189102 | JGI IMG/M metagenome (GOLD analysis project Ga0255336, IMG submission 189102) | Sandy soil microbial communities from University of British Columbia, Vancouver, Canada - MeOH1_35cm_T3_179 | ecosystem: Engineered > Artificial ecosystem > Sand microcosm > Unclassified ...
AAAACCTTAGGATATATTCCTACAATATATCTGTTTTCTGTTTTATCCATTACTGGTACTACATTTATTACTTTAGTAGCGCCATTTCTATCTATCATAATACTTAAATTTGCACCACTAGTCATGTAAACTTCAGTAGAAAAATCATCCCAAGTTCTAATATTTTTATTGTTTATACTTATAATTTTATCACCCTGCATAAATCCAGCCGTATAAGCTGGTTTATCCTGCTCTACCTTTTCAACTACCGGAACAGCAAAACCACGAACTGAACCTATAATTGAAAAAAGGATTATAGCAAAAATAAAATTCATTATTGGACCAGCAGCTATTATACTAAGTCTCCTACCAGCCGATTTACTTGAAAAAGATCTTGTATCATTAACTTTTTCTTCTTCTCCAAGCATTTTTACATATCCGCCAATGGGAAAGGCTTTAACTAAATATTCTGTTTCCTTACCCTTAATTCCCAAAAGCTTTGGGCCCATGCCAAGAGAAAATTCTTCAACCTTCACCCCATTTAGCTTTGCTAAAGTAAAATGACCTAGTTCATGAACTATAACAAGTAGGCTAAAGGCTAAAATTGCACCGAGAATATAAATAATAATCATGAAAATCCTCCTTAATTACCATAAGTATTTAAAACAAAGTCTTTTACCTTTTTATCAATTTCAAGGATATCCTCTACCTGAAAATTGTTAACATAGGTAAACTTATTCATGCACTCTTCTATAATATCTCCTATCTTTAAAAATGTTATTTTTTCTTTTAAGAATAATTTCACAGCAGCTTCATTAGCAGCATTTAAAATAGCTGGCATAGTGCCTCCTGTATCACCAGCCGCATAAGCAAGACTTAGGCATTTAAAGGTCTCAGTATCAGGCATTTGGAATGATAAACTGCTAAGCTTATAAAAGTCCAGCTTTTCAACTACAGCATTTTTTCTTAATGGATAATTAAGTGCATATTGTATTGGAAGTCTCATATCAGTTGTTCCTAGTTGTGCTAATACGCTTCCATCAATATATTCTACCATAGAATGTATAATACTTTGTGGATGTACAACAACTTGTATATTTTCATATGCTGCATTGAACAGCCAATGTGCTTCAATTACTTCTAAACCTTTATTCATCAGAGTTGCAGAATCAATAGTTATTTTGCTTCCCATTTTCCATCGCGGGTGATTTAATGCTTCTTTAAGAGATACATTTTGCAATTCCTTTATTGTTTTTCCTCTAAAGGGACCACCTGAAGCTGTTAGGATAATTTTAGAAACTTCCTTAATATTATTACCATGCAGACATTGAAAGATAGCACCATGCTCTGAATCAACTGGTAATAATAAAACATTATTTTTTTTAACTGCTTTTGTTACAAGTGATCCACCGACAACTAGTGTTTCCTTATTGGCTAGTGCAATATGTTTTCCTGCGTTAATAGCCTTTAAAGTAGGTATTAGACCAACCATTCCTACAACTGAAGTTACCACTATTTGGGCCTCAGGTAGGGTAGCAATCTTATTTAGACCATCCATTCCAAAGGTTACCTCAACATCTAAATTATTTTCATTGCAGTAGTCTTTTACTTTATTAAAGGCAACTTCCTCTGTCATTGCTACAAATTTTGGACTAAATTCATTAATAATGTTTATAACTTTATCATAGTTTTTGTGTGCAGAAATGCCTAGGAGTGAAAAATCCTGACTGCTTTGTCTTAAAACATCAATTGTCTGCGAACCTATAGAGCCAGTTGCACCTAATATACTGATATATTTCAAATTATTATCCTCCTTAAATATATTATGAAAACACAAAATATATTAACAGTAGATTATTCTTATTTTAATTTTCATAAACATTACTAGCTTTATTATACATATTAATATAACTATTATATTATAAAACAAATTAAGCAGCTATAATACTTTATTATTATACTGCTTAATTTGTTTTGTATAAACTTTTTTAAATTATTAAAATCTAAGAATTAGCTCAATGTAATAATATACAAAAAGAGCTGCAAAAAGAATGCTGTCAAATCTATCTAAAATACCACCATGTCCTGGAATTAGATTGCTGTAATCTTTAACATTAACAAACCTTTTAATAGATGAAGCTGTCAAATCGCCAAATTGGCAGATAACTCCACACAGCGCACCAATAAGAATATAATGATAAAGAGGAATGCTTACTCCAAAGTGAGTAAATAATATACCTAGTAAACCACATGCAATAGTGCTTCCAAGTAAGCCACCTAAAGACCCTTCAATAGTTTTTTTTGGACTTACCTTTGGACATAGTTTATTTTTCCCAAAGGCCTTGCCTACGTAATAAGCTGTTGTATCACAAAGCCATGAAGAAACAAAGACAAGCCATATAAGATAGTTGCCTTGCTTTTTATAACTTATTAATACTAAAAAGCTAAAAAATACAGCTATATAAACAAAGCCAAATAGTGTACATGAAACATCTATAAAATTATACTTTGTATTTATCACTGGAATACACAGCATTACAAAAAAAGCAGCTATGATAATTAAAAGAATAATATGAAAGTTAGTATTATTATTTAAAAATATGTAATATAAAATACATGAGGCATAGGCAATATATTTTAATGCATTAATATTTTTATTTTTAATAACATTAAAAAATTCACGCATTGCAATTAATGATACTATCAAAGTGAAATACTTTAAATATACCCCACCAATAAAAATAAAAATAACTAAGGGTGACAATATTAAAGCCCCTAAATATCTTTTATTCATAAATACACTCCTTATTTAACTCCACCATATCTTCTATCTCTTTGCTGATAATCATATATCGCTTGATGGAGATTCTCTACTTTAAAATTAGGCCATTTTATATCAGAAATCCAAAACTCAGAATATGCAGCTTGCCAAAGTAAAAAATTACTTAGTCTAAATTCACCACTTGGTCTTATAATAATGTCTGGATCCGGCATTCCGGCAGTATATAAATACTTTGAAATAAGCTCTTCAGATATTTGGTCTTCATTAATTTTTCCAAATTTAATGTCTTTATATATTTTTTTAAAAGCTCTAGTAATATCGTCTCTACCACCGTAATTTAAAGCTAGATTTAAAATAAGACCATTATTATTTTTAGTATTTGCATAGGCCTTATTTAGTTCTATCTGGCAGATATTGGGCAACTTTGATATATCACCAATAGAGTTAATAACTATATTATTTGAATTAAGCTCTTCAAATTCTTTCTTTAAATATTCAACTAATAGTCTCATTAAAGTATTTACTTCTTCAGCAGGTCTGACCCAATTTTCAGTAGAAAAAGCATATAATGTTAAATATTTTACCCCTAGATCGCTGCATTCTTTAACAATATTGTGTATTGTTTTAATACCAGCCTTATGCCCCATTGTCCTCGGCAAATTTCTTTCTTTAGCCCATCTGCCATTGCCATCCATAATAATACCAATGTGTTTTGGAATACTTCGCATATCAAGATTATGAGTTACATGAGTAATATTTTTTTTATTGGATTTTAAAAACCTGAGCATCATAATTACTTCCTTCTCTATAGATGTAATAGTTTTACAAATAAAACCCGCCATAGTGCAGGTTTTATTTGTATAAATTAAACTGACATAATTTCTGTTTCTTTTACTTCAATAATTTTATCTATTTCTTTAATAAATGCATCAGTTTTCTTTTGAATATCCTCTTCAGCTTTTTTTAAATCATCTTCAGGAATATCATTATTTTTCTTTAAAGCTTTAACCTTATCATTGCTATCTCTTCTTATTGATCTTACTGCAACCTTAGTTTCTTCTCCTGTTTTCTTTACGTTCTTTACAAGATTTTTTCTAGTTTCTTCAGTTAATTCTGCAATAATTAATCTTATAACAGTACCATCATTAGAAGGCGTAAGCCCTAAATCTGATTTTAAAATAGCTTTTTCAATAGCTTTTAAAGAACTCTTTTCCCAAGGCTGAATTAGGATTACCCTTGGTTCTGGGGCTGAAATATTAGAAACTTGGTTTATTGGCATCATGCTTCCATAGTATTCTACTTCGATTCTGTCTAGAATTTGTGGATTTGCTCTTCCGGCCTTCATAGCAGCTAGCTCTTTTTTCAAAACTATAATTGTTTTATTCATTTTATCTTCAGCAGCTTTAATAATGTCATTAATCATAGAAATACCTCCCTTTATTATTTTGATACTAAAGTACCAATTTTTTCTCCAAGTACTGCTCTTTTAATATTTCCAGGCTTATCAAGTCCAAATACTATTATTGGTATATTGTTATCCATGCATAGGGATGTTGCAGTAGAATCCATAACTTGTAAACCGCGCTCTAAAACTTCAATATAAGTTAAAGAATCATATTTTGTTGCATCAGTGTATTTATATGGGTCTTTATCATAGACACCATCAACTTTCTTGGCTAATAAAATAGCATCTGCTTCAATTTCTGCTGCTCTAAGTGCGGCAGTTGTATCTGTGGAAAAGTATGGGTTACCTGTTCCTGCTGCAAAAATTACAACTCTGCCTTTTTCTAAATGCCTCATTGCTCTCCTTCTAATGAAAGGCTCGGCAATTTCTCTCATCTCAATAGCAGTTTGAACCCTTGTATTTACTCCAATATTTTCTAAGGAATCCTGCAGTGCAAGAGCATTGATGCAGGTTGCCAGCATTCCCATATAGTCAGCTGTGGTTCGATCCATTCCTGCGCCGCTGCGGCCGCGCCATATATTTCCACCACCAACTACAGCGCCAATTTCAATTCCTAAATCTACCAGCTCTTTAATTTCTTCTGCAATCCTTTTTGCAACAGTAAAGTCTATTCCAAATCCACCTTGACCTGAAAGTGCTTCGCCAGAAAGTTTAAGCATTATTCTTTTATACTTAGCGGTTTCCATATAATTATACCTCCAATTTAGTAGAAATTACATAGTTTTATAATAATTTCTAATTTATAAGATTATTTTAAAAAAAGGGAACACAAGGTGTTCCCTTTTTTTATATTAGCCCTGTTGCATTTGCTTACGTACTTCTTCAGCAAAGTTTTCTTCTTTCTTTTCAATTCCTTCGCCTTTTTCAAATCTTACAAATCTAGTAACAGTGATTGGAGCACCAATTTCCTTAGATTTTTCTTGTAAGTATTTTGTTATAGTATAATCAGCATTTCTAATCCAAACTTGTTCAATTAGGCAATTTTCTTTGTAGTATTTTTGAATTCTACCTTGAACCATTTTTTCAGCTATATTTTCAGGCTTTCCTTCATTCATAGCTTGAACTTTGTAAATTTCTTTTTCTTTTTCTAATGTGTCAGTATCTACTTGCTCTTTATTTAAGAATAATGGGTTAGCAGCTGCAGCTTGCATTGCAATGTCTTTAGCAACATTTAATACAACTTCACTATCTTTTTCACATGCTACTTCAACTAAAACACCTATTCTTCCGCCGCCATGAATATAACTGTGAACTAAACCTTTTTCTATTGAAAATCTAGTAAATCTTCTAACAGTCATATTTTCGCCAAGTTTAGCAATTAAAGCTGTTACAGCATCTTTAATTGTAATATTATTATCTGCTATGTATTTTTCCTCGACTAATTCTTCTACAGTTTTAGCATTAGTTGTTGATGCTTGTTTAGCAATGTTCTTGCTTAAGCTAACAAACTCCTCATTAGCTGAAACGAAGTCAGTCTCACAATTTATTTCAACGATGGCACCTGATTTGTTATCTTCAGCTAAATAAGTTTCAACTAAACCTTCAGAAGCGACTCTTCCAGCTTTTTTAGCTGCAGCAGCTAAGCCTCTTTCTCTAAGATTTTCTATTGCTTTTTCCATATCTCCATTTGCTTCTGCCAATGCTTTTTTGCATTCCATCATTCCAGCGCCAGTTCTTTCTCTAAGTTCCTTTACTGATTGTGCGGTAATCATTTTCAATTCCTCCTATAAAACGTTAATTTAAAAGGTAAATGAAAAATATTTCACCTACCTTTTTATTCTTAGTAAATTAGCCTTATTCAGCTAATTGTTCACCTTGTCTTCCCTCAATTATTGCATCGCAGATTTTAGCAGTTATTAATTTTACTGCTCTAATAGCATCATCATTACCAGGAATAACGTAATCTACTTCATCTGGATCGCAGTTAGTATCTACTATTGCAACTACAGGGATGCCCAGAATTTTAGCTTCAGAAATAGCATTTTTTTCTTTTCTTGGATCAACTACAAATAATGCGCCAATGCTTTGACCATCCATATTTCTAATTCCACCAAGATTTTTTTCAAGCTTTTCTCTTTCATTCTTTAACTTGATTACTTCTTTCTTAGGAAGAACCTCAAAAATTCCGTCCTCTTCCATTTTGTCTAATTCTTCAAGTCTTCTAATTCTTGTTTTAATAGTTCTGAAGTTAGTAAGCATTCCACCTAACCATCTATTATTAACAAAATGCATTCCACTTCTTACTGCTTCTTCTTGAATTGCTTCTTGAGCTTGTTTCTTAGTTCCTACAAAAAGAACATCTTTTCCTTCAGCAGATACACTTTTTACAAAATCGTATGCATCTTCAATTTTTCTTACAGTTTTTTGTAAGTCGATAATATAAATACCGTTTCTTTCTGTAAATATATATGGAGCCATCTTAGGGTTCCATCTTCTTGTTTGATGTCCAAAATGAACACCTGCTTCTAATAATTGTTTCATTGAAATTACTGACATAAAATTTTCCTCCTTGTTTTTTACCTCCACTATCTTCATATTTATAAATAGCCATTTAAGGAACCTATTTGCAAATTAGATAGTGTGTGTATTTATTCCTAAAGTAGTATATCATATGTTTTATTCATATTCAACTAGAAAATAAATATATTTTTTAGCGCATAAAATAAAAGATGCCATTGCAGCATCCTTTATAATAGGTATTATTATTTAATCTTTTTCAATTCATCAATTAATTTATCATTTAAGATTTTAATATGCGTGCCTTTCATACCTAAGGATCTTGATTCAATTACTCCTGCACTCTCGAATTTTCTAAGAGCATTTACTATTACAGATCTAGTAATGCCTACTTTATCAGCTATTTTTGAGGCAACTAAAAGTCCTTCTTCTCCATCAAGTTCATTAAATATGTGTTCAACAGCTTCTAATTCTGAATAAGATAGAGTACCAATAGCAAGCTGTACTACGGCTTTTTTTCTTGCTTCTTCTTCAATTTCTTCATTTTTGGATCTAAGTATTTCAAGACCGATTATTGTAGCACTATATTCAGAAATAACTAAATCTTCCTCAGTAAATTCCTTGTCAAATCTAGCGAGAAGTAAAGTTCCTAATCTTTCTCTATTACCATTTATAGGAACTATAGTGCTCAGCTTATTTTCAACATTGCAATTATTTTCCTCATTAAAAACGCAGAGGCCTTCGTTTGGCATATTAGACATAGTCTCATGAATGTTTAAAAGCTTACTGTTATAATTTTCTGGAAATCTCATTTCACTTATGATAGAACTCTTTACGACATCACATTCAAAGTCAGAAGATAAATTATAACCTAATATTTTGCCTTTTCTACTTATTATATACACATTGCATGCTAATACTTCGCTGAGTAAATTGCATATATCATCAAATACTACAGGCTCAGTACCTGATTTTTGCAATACTTTATTTAACATTCGTGTTTTACTTAACAATGATGACATTTATTTTCCTCCTTACATTCTTAATAAAACCAATTAGTGCCATTTACACACACAATTGAAACCGCTAACATGGGTTAATTCTATTTCAAGATTTATTTAAAAATTTAGAATTGTTTTATTGAATTTCTCATATATAATAACACATTGATAAATATATTTCAACAAAATTTTTAAAATATTCGACATTTTATTTATTAAAAATTTATTAACTCATATCACCTTTAAATTCCTTATGCTTGCAATTTTCATTTACACATTCATAAATGATACCTTTTGTTTTGGAATACTTTTTCACCATATTCCCGGTGCAGGAAGGACATTTTTCGCTTACAGGTTCAAACCAGCTTACAAAATCGCAATTAGGATAGTTACTGCAGCCAAAAAACTTTTTACCTTTTTTACTTTTCTTCACTAATATATCTCCGCCGCATTTTGGACATTGAACTTCAAGCTTTTCAACTATCGGTTTAGTATTTTTACATTCTGGATAACCCGGACAAGCAAGAAAATCCCCATAACGACCATGCTTTATAACCATGAATCTTCCGCACTTATCACATTTTACATCACTAACTTTATCTTCTATCGTTATTTTAGAAATTTCTTTCTCTGCAATTTCAATGGATTTTTTTATTGGAGTAAAAAAGCTATCAACTATCGTATTCCACTGCTCTTTTCCTTCTGCTACATTATCTAATTTATCTTCAATTTCTGCTGTGAACTCAACATCAACTATTTCCTTAAAGTAATCGCTAACTATAGTATTTACAATGATACCTAGTTCTGTTGGAAATAAAGTCTTTTTTTCTCTATCTACATATTTTCTATCAAGCAGTACAGATATTATTGGCGAATAGGTACTTGGACGACCTATACCGTTGTCCTCTAAAGTTTTAACTAAGGTAGCTTCTGAAAATCTCGCTGGAGGCTGTGTAAAATGCTGTTTTCCATCAATAGCTTTTTCTTTCTTTTCTAAAATTTCACCTTCAGTTAATTCTGGTATATTAATGGCTTCCTCTTCTTCTTCTGATAGATATTCATATAATTTCATAAAGCCATCAAATCTAACACTTGAACCATTAGCTCTAAATTCATATGCACCATTTTTTATTTCAACAGTAAGTGTATTTAATATACACGATGCCATTTGACTTGCCATAAATCTATTCCATATCAATGAATACAGCTTGTATTGATCATCTTTTAAGCTGTCTTTTACTGAAGATGGAGCTAGCTCAATATGAGAAGGTCTAATAGCTTCATGAGCATCTTGTATATTTTTTTTACTTTTATATATCCTAGGTGAATTAGGTAGATAATTTTCACCAAAGGAATTTTGTATAAATTCCTTTGCAGCTGTTTGGGCTTCCTCTGATATTCTAACTGAATCAGTTCTCATGTAGGTTATTAAGCCTAAGGTTCCATGACCTTTAATATCTACTCCTTCATAAAGCTGCTGTGCGATTGACATAGTCCTTTTAGTTGAAAAATTTAGTTTTTTATAGGCATCCTGCTGCAGTGTACTAGTTGTAAAAGGAGGAAGAGGATTTTTGTTTTTTTGAGATTTTTTTATTTTATTGGTAACAAAGTTTCCTTTTTCTAATTCACCAATAATGCTATCACATTCCTCTTTGGTGGTTATTTCAATTTTTTTATTGTCTTTAGATACAAGTTTAACTATGAAGCCCTTCTTATTGCTCTTTTTATGTAAATTACACTCTATAGACCAATATTCCTTTGGAATAAATTCATTTATCTCAGCTTCTCTATCACAAATAAGCCTTAATGCAACAGATTGAACTCTGCCGGCACTTAAACCCCATTTAACCTTTTTCCAGAGTATAGGGCTTATTTCATAGCCAACTAATCTATCTAGAATTCTTCTAGCCTGTTGAGCATCTACCACATTTGGATTTATTGCCCTAGGAGACTTAAGTGCATTTTTTACGGCATTTTTTGTTATTTCATTAAATTCTATTCTGCATTTTTCTTTTTCATCTATATTTAAAATTTTAGCTAAATGCCAAGATATAGCTTCTCCTTCTCTATCAGGGTCTGTTGCTAGGAAAATTTTCTCACTTTTTTTAGCAGCTTTTTTTAACTTATCTAATAGTTCTCCCTTTCCCCTAATTGTAATGTATTTAGGAGCATAATTGTTTTCTATATCAACTCCTAATTGACTTTTAGGTAAGTCCCTAACATGACCCATGGATGCTTCTACAATATAATTTTTACCTAAATATTTTTCAATAGTTTTAGCCTTTGCAGGTGACTCAACAATAACCAATCTTTGACCCATATAATTACCTGATATAAATTTTTAAGAAATATTTAAATCAGGATCTTCACCCCCTAAAAAATTTATCATTTCTAATACTATGTACTTAACAAATACTAAATAACTTTATTGTTTTTAACATAATAGTTGCCAGCTAAGCACAAAATTTCATCTTTTAGCTGCAATTCAAATAATACCTCATATAAATGTTTAATGTCAACATTAGTTGTTTTTAAAATATCATCTAAATGTATGGGTGAATCAGAAATTATCTTACATATTTTTTTTTCTATATCATTTAATTCTTCTTGTTTTTGCTTCATATTACTTGAATAGCATAAGTTTAATAAATCAAAAACATCCTCTATACTTGTTAGAGGAAAAGCACCATCTTTAATAAGTTTGTTACATCCCTTACTCTGCTCTGAAAAAATGGAGCCAGGTACTGCCATAACATCAATTCCAATATCTAAAGCTAATCTAGCAGTTATAAGTGATCCACTTTTAAGACCAGCTTCTACTACTATTACTATATCACTCAGTCCGCTAATTATTCTATTTCTTATTGGAAAATTAAGGGCAAAAGGTGGCGTACCAGGTGGAAATTCTGAAATTACGCAGCCAGATTGAATAAGACTATCATATAATGCCTTATTTCCAGGAGGATAAATAACATCTAAACCACTTCCTAATACAGCACAGGTATAGCCATGATTATCTAGAGAACATTTGTGTGCTGTTGTATCAATACCCTTTGCCATTCCGCTAATAATATTAATATTGTTTTTAGAAAGCTCAGAACATATTATTTTAGTGACGTTTAATCCATAATAAGTACATTTTCTTGAACCTACAATAGAAATATTATTATTGTAGTTTAATTTATCTATATCACCTATATAATAAAGTATACTTGGCGCATCCTCATGCACTTTAAGTTTCTCTGGATATAAGGTATCAAAATAGCTTATTACATTAATATCATTACTATAAATTATATCTAATGCTTTATTTATAGCCTTCTCATCAAAGTAACTAAGAAATTTATTTTGCAGCTTTTTATCATTAAAATTATTAGTACTGCATATTTCATAGAAGTATTTTAAGTCCTTATATTCTTTTAAAATCCTTAATTTTTGTTTATGGGAAATATTTATCATTGAAAACCAGATATAATATTCAATCATTTTATTCTAGTATGTATTATATAAATATTATTTAATACTATACTCTCCTTTCTTTCATAGCTTATCTTAAATTATATAATGCTTTCTTCTAAAAATTTTCTGTAATTTATAGCCTCTACGATATCAGCATAACTTATAGTTTCATTTCCATTTAAATCACTTATGGTTTTTGAAATTTTTAATATTCTGCTATAGGCACGATTACTTAAATGATATTTATTGTATATTTTTTCCAGTAAAGCGGTGCTGTCTTTATCCAGCTTACAGTGCTCAGATATCTGTTTCATATTCATCTGAGCATTACAATTAATTTTAGTATTTATAAATCTTTGCTTTTGAAGCTTTCTTGAAGCATCAACTCTTTTTTTAATGGCAGAAGAAGACTCAGCTTTGGTTCTTGTTGTTATTTCCTTAAAGTTTAGTGAATTAACATAAACAAAGATGTCTATTCTATCTAAAAGTGGCCCAGATAACTTTGAAATATAACGGTTTCTTTCATAGTCAGAACAATTACATGGCTTTGATGAACTGCCGTAATATCCGCAGGGACATGGATTCAAGGAACCTACAAGCATGAAACTTGCTGGATATACTACACTGCCATTTGCTCTTGAAATTTTAATAGATCTATCTTCTAAGGGCTGCCTTAAAACTTCTAAAACACCTTTTTTAAACTCAAGTATTTCATCTAAGAATAATACCCCATTATGGGCTAGTGAAATTTCACCAGGTGTTAAGTTGTTACCTCCCCCCACTAAGGAAATATTAGAACTAGTATGATGAGGGCTTCTAAAGGGCCTATTTCTTACTAATCCTTCTTCTTTTAAATTTCCTGAAACGCTGTATATTTTTGTTACCTCTAAAGCCTCCTCATAACTTAGACTTGGAAGGATTGAAGGTATTCTGTAAGCCAGCATACTTTTACCAGAACCAGGAGGTCCCCATAGAATTAAGTTATGACCACCAGCTGCTGCGATTTCAATTGCCCTCTTACAGCTTTCTTGGCCTATTACATCTTCAAAATCATAATCAAAATCATTAGTATCTTTTATACTGTCTAAACTATCAAAATATGGCAGCATATCTTTGTATTCTAAAAAGTTTACTATTTGTCTTAAAGTATCAAAAGTATAAATATTACACTGCACTATTATGGAACATTCTTTGGCATTACCAGAGGGAACAATAAAATTTTTTATATTATTATCACTGCCTTCCAAAATAATAGGGAGGGCCCCTTTAACCTTTTTAATATCACCAGAGAGTGAAAGCTCTCCTATAAAAAGATAAGTTTCACTACTACACAAGTTTATTTGCCCTGTAGCCATTAAAATTCCAATTGCTATGGGCAAGTCAAATTGTGAACCATCTTTCTTAATATCTGCTGGTGCTAAATTAACTGTTATTCTATTAACAGGAAATTCATAGCCAGAATTGATAATTGCAGCTCTAACTCTTTCCTTAGATTCTTTAACAGATACATCTGCAAGTCCTACTATATTAAAATTAGGAAGACCTTTTGCTATATCAATTTCAACTGTTACCATTATTCCGCTTATTCCGCTAAAAGCAGCTGTAAATACTTTTATTGCCATAATTTAACCTCTCAGATAATTTTAGAATATATAAAATTTATTTTCTATGTATCTCTAAAAATAAATTATTGACAATAATAAAAAAATATATAACCATAAAAAAATATTATTATATTTTCAATTCTTATATCTTGTATATATGATTAGAATTTAATATAAAGTACAAAATTAAAAGGGTAAATATGCTGTTATTGAGAGGTATAATCTTAAGTAAAAAAGACTTAATGAAAGGCAAAATAAAAA
>Ga0255336_101829_pt1 | contig 12997 bp, 14 predicted proteins | sample MeOH1_35cm_T3_17_FD_189102 | JGI IMG/M metagenome (GOLD analysis project Ga0255336, IMG submission 189102) | Sandy soil microbial communities from University of British Columbia, Vancouver, Canada - MeOH1_35cm_T3_179 | ecosystem: Engineered > Artificial ecosystem > Sand microcosm > Unclassified ...
TCAGCCAGCGCGGCACCGCCTGGCGCAGGATGCCGCGCGTGACCTCGCCGCCGCCCGCATTGCCGCCAATCTTGCTGCCGCCCTTGCCGGTGATGACGAGGAGGCAGCGCTTGCCGGCGCGATGCGCCCGGTGCACGAAATCATGGAGCGCATCATGCGCTTCGGCCTGGGTGCGGCCATGAAGATCGATCTTGCCGTCGATCTCCAGCTTGCCGCCGCGGAAACGGTCGGCCTGGCGCTTGTCGATGCCGACGGTGACGCCATGGCTGAGATCATGGACCTTCGGCAAGGCGTGATGCGGCATGGACGCCGGTTCCGCCGTGGGCACGACCTTGGTCTTGGCGCGCTTGCCCGGCAGTGCCGACTTCTTCTCCGCCGCCTTGACGGTCTCAGGCTCGGCATCGCCGGCGCGCTTCCGGCGCCGGCGCGGCGCCAGCGGCCGCGTTGTCTTGGCGACATGCTGCCAGAGCTCCAGCTCGGCCTCGGTTGGTTTGCGGCGGGCCATGACGCGTCAATCGTTCAACAGCAGGATATGCAGCTTGCGGGGCCCATGGGCGCCCATCAGCAGCTTCTGCTCGATATCGGCGCTGCGCGAGGGACCGGTGACGAGATTGACCGTGCGCGGCCAGTCATGGCCGTCATTGGTGGCGTCGCGAAGATCGCGCCACAGCTCCTCATAGGTGCCGCGAATGGCGCTGGCCGAGAGCAGGACCAGGCTGTATTCGGGGAGGAAATTGAGGGTGGTGGGGGTTTCCGGGCCGGAGACCAGCGCCAAGGTGCCGGTTTCGGCGACACCGGCGAAGGCGCTGGTGAGGGCGACAAGATCCTGGCCGGTGGCGGGGCCGGTGCGATGGGCGATCAGCGGGTGATCGGCCCAGGGCAGGTTGGCGATCATCGCATCGGAAGCGAGTACCAGGCGCGAGGGCAGGTTGTGGCGGGCGAGATATTGCCCGACCAGTTCCGGGATTATCTCCGGATCGTCCACCAGCTCGACCGTTGCGGAAGCAGCCGTCGCCATCTTGACGAAGAGTGCCTGGCGTTCCGCGCCTTCGACCTGGCCGCGGGCCGGTATCGGCGGCGTTACCAGCGGCGCGCCGGACGGACGCTTATGGTTGCGGATCGAAGCGAGGATGGTATCGCGGTCGCTCATCGTCCGGCACCTTTCCCCTGGCGATAAAGCGCATGAAAGGTCTTCCCGCTGGGGGCGGGAAGATCGCGCATATCGGTCCAGCCCCGGGTCAGAGCCGGCGGCGCCAATGGCACCCGGGTGAGCCGGCCCGTCTTGCCGGCGAAATTGCGCAGCAGGCGCGCCCCGATCCGTGTCGCCAGGCGATAGAGCACCGGGCGCTTGGCGAAGAAGGCCCAGATGCCGATGCCGCGCCGCATGGCGACGGGCGCAAGACCGCGGCGCAATTCCTCTTCGCGCCAGTGGCGCAGGATATTGGGGATCGGGATCTGCATCGGGCAGACCTGCTCGCAGCGCCCGCACAGCGTGGAGGCATTGGGCAGATGATGCGTTTCCTCGAGGCCGATCAGAGCCGGCGTCAGGGCCGCGCCGATCGGCCCGCCATAGACCCAGCCATAGGCATGGCCGCCGACGGCGTGATAGATCGGGCAATGGTTGAGGCAGGCGCCGCAGCGGATGCAGCGCAGCAGGTCCTGCTTCTCGGTGCCGAGCAGTTTGCTGCGGCCGTTATCCAGGATCACCACGTGATAGGCGCCGGGCCCGTCATGGTCGTCGACGCGGCGCGGCCCGGTCGAGAGCGTCGTATAGACCGACATTTCCTGGCCGGTCGCCGAACGCGCCAGCAGCCGCAGCAGCACGGTCAAATCGTCGAGCGTCGGCACCACCTTGTCGATCGAGGCAAGGGCGATATGGACGCGGGGCAGAGTCTGTGTCAGATCGCCATTGCCTTCATTGGTGACGATGACGCTGGAGCCGGTTTCCGCCACCAGGAAATTGGCACCGGTGATGCCGACATCGGCACTCAGGAAACGCTGGCGCAGTTTCTCGCGCGCCTCTGCGAGCAGCGAGCTCGGCTCGTCGAGATTGCGCTGGGGATCGAGATCGCGATGTGCCTTGCGGAAAGTCTCTTCCACCTGTTTCTGCGTCACATGCACGGCGGGGGCGATGAGATGACTCGGCGTCTCGTGCCTTAGCTGGATGATATATTCGCCGAGATCGGTCTCGATCGGCTCGATGTGATTGGCTTCGAGGTACTCGTTGATGCCGATCTCCTCGCCGATCATGGTCTTGCCCTTGGTGACGCGCCTGGCGCCGGCCTCCTGGCAGATCCTGAGGACCGTCTTGCGCGCGGAGTCAGCATCGGCGCACCAATGCACCTGGCCGCCTTGTTCCTTGACCCTGGCCTCGAAGGCGAGAAGATGCGTGTCGAGATCGGAGAGCACGCGGTCGCGGATCTCGCGTCCCGCCTTGCGGAGATCATCGAATTCCGGCAACGCCTCGACGGCGATGCGGCGCTTCTCGATGAAATTCACCCGCACATTGCCGAGCGCCTGCTGCAATGTCTCGTTGTTGAGCGCGTCATGGGCATTGTCGATGAAGCGATGCGAGGTCGGCTGCATCTCAGCGCTCTCCCTCACCAATCGCCGGTTCATCCATCATGCCGGCCAGGACCTCGGCGACATGGCGCGCCTGCACGGGACTGCCCTGGCGCTTCAGCTTGCCGGCCATATTCAAGAGGCAGCCGAGATCGCCGGCCAGCAGCAGATCGGCGCCGCTCTTGACGATATTGCCGGTCTTTTCCTCGACCATGCGGTTGGAGATTTCCGGATACTTGACGCAGAAGGTGCCGCCGAAGCCGCAACAGGAGTCGCCATCCGGCAATTCCGTGAAGCGCAGGCCATCGACGCTCGCCAGCAATTTGCGCGGCTGCGCCTTGACACCCATCTCGCGCAGCGACGAACAGGAATCGTGATAGGTGACGGCGCCATCGAGCCGGGCCGCCACCCTGTCGAGCTTGCGCACATCGACCAGGAACTGCGTCAGCTCGAAAGTTTTGGCCGCCAGGCGGCGGGCGCGGTCGGCGTAATCCTTATCGGCCACCAGCAGGTCGGGATAGTGCTTGCTGATCATCCCGCCGCAGGAGCCGGAGGGCGCTATTACATAATCATAACCCTCGAAGGCATCGATCACCTGGCGGGCAATATCGGCAGCATTGTCGCTGTCGCCGCTGTTATAGGCCGGCTGGCCGCAGCAGGTCTGGGCGGGCGGCACCTCGACATCACAACCCGCCTCTTCCAGCAGCTTGATGCTGGCAAAGCCCACTGTGGGGCGGAAGAGATCGACGAGGCAGGTGACAAAGAGGGCGACCCGGGGTCGCTTGGCGGTGGCGGTCTGTGCGGTCATGTCCCCGGCCCGTACTGGATGATGTACTGGTTATCGTTCTTCTTGATCCCGGCCGGTCAGGGCGTCGCCGCATCGCTGATCTCAGGCAGACGGCGCGAGGCGACGCTGACCGGCAGGAAGACATAATAGCTGCCAGAATTCTTCATGCTACCCGCAAAGGTAAGGGCGGGCTCGCCGCTGCCCCAGAAGATGTCGCCCCGAACGGGCCCCTTAATGGCCGAACCGACATCCTGGGCCACCATCAGCCGGCGCAGGGGGTCGCCCTTGCGCATGGTGCCGAGATCGACCGGCCAGGTGGTATCGAGCCAGAGCGGCAGGCCAAGCGCCAGGAAGCCGGTATCGACGGCGAGGCTGCGGCCGGGTGTTAGCGGGAGGCTTTCGGCGCCGATCGGCCCATCGCCGGCAATCGGCCGGAAGAAGATGTAGCGGGGATTCTTCTGCATCCACCCGACCGCTTCCTGGGGATGCGCCTGCAGCCAGGCGCGAATCGATTGCATGCTGGCATGCTCGCGATCGATCAGCCCGGCATCGATCATCATTTTGCCGATGCCGCCGAAAGGCTGGCCGTTATTGCCGGCATAGCCGACCCGCTGAATACGGCCATCGGACAGGCGGATGCGGCCTGAGCCCTGGATCTGCAACATGAAGGCATCGACCGGATCGGTGACCCAGAGGAGTTCCAGATGCTGGCCGGCGAGGATGCCCTCGTCGATCTGCTGGCGGGTATAGCCGACCGGCTGCGGCGGCAGGCGGTAGAGCGGCACGTGATAGAGCGCACTGGGGGTCTGCGAGCCTTCCAGTTCCGGCTCGTAATAGGCGGTGAAGAGACCCGGCCGGCCATTGCTGTCGCGCGCCCGGAACGGCCGGAACGCGGCCTCGACGAAGCGGCGCAGTGCCGGCTCGTCGGAAAGCGGCTGCTGGCGCGCCTGCTGGCAGGGCTGGCGCCAATCCTGGGGCGTGCCGGCGACGCCGTCCGGGCCCAATGCCTGGCCCGGCGGCAACTGGCCGATGGCGGCACAGCTTTTGAGAAGCGCCGGCCAGGCCTCGCTTAGCCGGTCGCTGCCCCAGCCGGGCAAGGCATCGAAGGAGGCAGGCTCCAGCACCAGGTTGCCGGGCGGCGGCAGGGCCGCCTGGTTGGGCGCCGTGCCGGTGGTCTCGCAGGCGGCGAGACCGACAAGGCCGGTGACCGCCAGCCAGGCCCGGAGATGCGAAAACCAATGCCGCGCGCCACGTGGCAGCTCGATGCGGAAATTTTGGCAGTTTCGCAGCAGGCGCTGAAAGATATTGGGCTTGGCCGTCGCTGTCCGCTTACGGGGTCGGCGCGCGGGGTTTTTTCCCGGCTTCTTGCGCAGCGCCTTGGCGGCTGAGGGCCGGGGAGCGGGCGGGCGCGACCGGGTCATCGCGTCAGCGGCGCTGCATCAAGACCGGGTGTGAAGCAAGGCGGGCAATATCGCCGCCTCAATGGGCATCCGTCGCCACCAGCTGCCAGTTGGGATCACGCGATTTGAGCTGGCGGGCGAAAGTCCAGAGATCGGTGATGGTATGGACCTCGGTCGGACTGCCATCGACGGCGGCACCGCTGGCATCGGTCGTCACATTGATCTGCTGCGACGTGAATTTGACGGTGACACGCGCCTCCTGGGCCTTGCCCTCGCCGACCAGTTCCGCGCCGACGATCTCATGGCCAAGAATGCCGACCAGGGTCGAGCTGAGCTTCTGGTTGAGGCGCTGGCGATCGGTGATCGCCGCGTTGAAGTTGCGATAGACCTCGTCATTGAGCAGCGGCCGAAGTGCCAGATTGTCGCCCTTGGCGAAGGCCGTGAGGATCATGTCGAAGGCGACCTTGGCGCCGGAGAGAAAATCCACCGGGTTGAAGCTGGGATCGGCCTTGGCAATCGCCTCCAGGCTGCGGCGGGCTTCCTCCGGTGTCGCGGCGAGGGCTGCTTCCAGCCGCCGCTGATCGCGCGGCAACAGCACCGTGACACCGGGCTTTTCCGCGTCGTTGGCGGGCTCCGCCTCGTTTTCCGCCGGGCGGCGCATCTTGTCGGCCGGGCGGCTGGCCAGGGGATCGAAGCTGCGCTCATTGCCGGTACGCCGGCCCAGCACCAGATAGAGGCGCCAGCCGCAAAACACGGCGATGGCGGCAAACAGGATCAGATCCAGGGGCATCACGGTACTCCTTAACCACGCGCCTGCCTTACCGGGATGGCCGCGCCGCGGCATCTTTGGATGCGACGGCGGAAACCACGATGGCAGACGACTTCGTCCGGCAATCTGCTAACCTGACATCGGCCAATAGCTTGCTGCGTTTTCTCCTGGCGGAAGCGGCATGCTTCCCCTTAAAAACGCGGACACTCTAGGCTAAGTCCTTTAGCTGACGGATTAAATAGGGAATCGACCCGGAAAGAGCAAGCAATGGCGCCGTCTTCCGGCCAAAATCGGCCCGGACAGAACCGATACGGACAATCCCGGCCCGGCCCCGGATCAGGACAAGGACCCGGACAACGACCGGGCCAAGGAGTCCCGGTTTTCAAGGAGATAACCTGGTTACGGCGCTGGCCGCGGCTGGTCGCCACCTGCTTTGTCCTGTTGATCCTGCTCGAGATTGTGATCTTCGCCTGGGTCGCCGACCATATCGGCCTCGGCCTGACCTTGCTCGCCTTGATCAGTTCCGCCGCCGCCGGCCTCTGGCTGATCCATCATACCGGGCTGGAAATGGTCGGACGGCTGCGCCTCGCTTTGGCCCAGGGTCAGGAACCGGGTCATAGCCTGGTTGATGGCGCCTGTTTCGTCATTGCCGGCATGTTCCTGATATTGCCCGGTTTTTTTACCGATCTTCTGGCTTTGGTGCTGATCCTGCCGGTCAGCCGCAACTGGCTGATCCGCCGCTTCGCCAGCGCTTTCGGCACGCCGATGGCCGCCGCCGGGGCGAAAGGTGGCAAGGCCGGCAGCCCCATCATCACCGATGTCGAGTTCCGCGAAGTGCGGGAGGATGATCCGGCGCCCGGCCCGGACGAGCCGGCAGGGGAGCCCGCCGGCGCGGCGCGGCCGCCCAAGGCGGAACCGCAGATCCTGGTTCCCGCCAAGGCCGAGCGGGCTGCCGGCGCAGCGATCCGCCCGGGCGTTATCGATGTCGAAACGGAGACCGAGCAGGCGGCCGGGAAGGACGCAGGCGAGAAGGAAGGCGGCGCGGCAGCGGAAGACGCCGCTGCTGAAAACACCGCCGCGCCGGATGACGCGGCCGGGAAAGCGCCACAGCGTGAACAGCCGGCCGGAAATCCAGAAGAAAAAAATCCAGGAGAAAATCTGGGTGTGGCCCCGCGCCGGCCCATCATCGATGTCGAGGAGGACTGACCCCGCATGATCCTGATCCGCCACGGCCAGTCGGAATTCAATGTCGTCTTCAACAAGGAGCGCCGCGATCCCGGCATCCGCGACGCGCCGCTGACCGCCCATGGCCGCGGCCAGGCGGAGGAAGCGGCGCGGCAACTGGCGGCCCGCATGCGCGACGGCCGCAAGATCAAGCGCCTGATCGCCAGCCCCTATACCCGCGCAGTGCAGACCGCCGTCATCATCGCCGAGGCGCTGGACCTGCCAATCGAGATCGAGCCCTTGATCCGCGAACATGCCGCTTATCACTGCGATATCGGCACGCCGGCCAGCCAACTCGCGGCCCTCTGGCCGAAACTGAGCTTCGGCCATCTCGCCGAGACCTGGTGGTCGGCGCTCGATGAAAGCGAGGCGCAGTTGCTGGAGCGCTGCCGGCATTTCCATCAGCGCGTCACCGCTTGGCAGGACTGGCAGGAGATTGCCGTCGTCAGCCATTGGGGCTTCATCCGCGGCCTGACCGGCTATGAAGCGCGCAATGCCGAGCTGGTAGCCTTCGATCCGCATCGCAATGTGGCACGGCAAACGGCATGACCATCGATCGTCAGTTGTCTGCCGCATGAAAGCAACCATCACCTTCTCGCAGAAGCCGCAGCTCCGGACCGAGCGCCTGATCTTGCGGCCGATCCGCGACGACGATCTCGATGCCTTGCATGCCATGCTGAGCGATGTCGAGACCATGCGCTATTGGTCGAGCCTGCCGCATGAAAGCCGCACGGAGACCGGCGAGTGGATTGCCGCCAACCGCGCCGCCGTCATGGCCGGCACGGCGATCGAATATGGCGCTGAACATCAGGGCCGGCTGATCGGCCGGGTCATCCTGTGGAACGGCAATGAGCTCGGCTATATCTTCGACAAGGCCTATTGGGGCCAGGGCTTCGCCAGCGAAGCCGTCTCGACGCTTGTCGATCACACCTTCTTCTTTTTTCGCGACTGGGACGAGATCACCGCCGATATCGACCCGCGCAATCTCGCTTCGGGAAAACTATTGCAGCGCCTCGGCTTCCGGCCGACGACCTATAAGGAACGGACCTTCTGCATCGGCGGCGAATGGTCCGACAGCCAATATTTCGCCCTCACCCGCGTGGACTGGTTGGCACGGCAGAAGTGAGGCGTCGTTCTGGAAGGACGTGCCTGAACAATCGCCTCCAACCCCCTCTCCCCGACCCTCCCCCGCCCGCCGACGAATGTCGGCCTACGCCGACGGAGGGGGGGAGGGAGCTCAACGAGACCATTTTGGCAATCGCGTCACGCTATAGCCGCATGGTCGTTTCGATTGCTTCCGGCAAATCATTTGGCTTAGCGCAGCTTGACAGGCCGCGGTCTCATGAAGACTCCTTCAGCGGCGCTCCCTCCCCCCCTCCGTCGGCGTAGGCCGACATTCGTCGGCGGGCGGGGGAGGGTCGGGGAGAGGGGGAATGCAGCGCTCGGTCTAACCGAAGTGAATAAGAGAGCTGCTTGAACCCTCTCACAGATTGACGCCCTTCATGCCGGCCGGGGTGTAGCGCTCGCCGATGGCGGCGCCGACCGGCAAGGCCTCATCCAAGAGCGTGAGATCGGCGGCCGACAGTTTCACCGCGGCAGCGGCGACATTCTCCTGCAGGTACTTGATCCGCTTGGTGCCGGGGATCGGCACGATCGGCGTGCGGCTGTCCTTGGCCGATTGCGCCAGCAACCAGGCGAGGGCGATCTGGCCGGGCTTGCAGCCCTTCTCCTTGGCCAGTTTCTCGACCGGCGCCAAGAGCTTCAGGTTACGATCGAGATTGCCCTCGGCGAAACGTGGTGACTGACGGCGGAAATCATCGGCGGCGAGATCCTCGACCTTGGTGAGGGCACCGGTGAGGACACCACGACCGAGCGGCGAATAGGCAACGAAGGCCGCGCCGAGTTCGCGGCAGGCAGGCAGGATCTCGGTCTCGACATCGCGGGTCCACAGCGAATATTCGCTTTGCAAGGCAGCGATCGGATGCACGGCGGCGGCCTTGCGCAAGGTCGCGGCCGAGACCTCGCTCAAGCCGATCGCGCCGATCTTGCCCTCCTGTTTCAATGCCGCCAGGGTGGCAACCACGTCCTCGATCTTCTGCGTCGTGTCGAAGCGATGCATGTAATAGAGATCGATGTGATCGATACCGAGCCGCCGCAGCGAGGCCTCGCAGGCGCTGCGGATATAGGCCGGGCTGTTGTCGATGCGGCGATCATAGACATCCTTCTGCCGGACGATGCCGAATTTGGTGGCGAGGCGGATCCTGTCGCGGCCAACCTCTTTGATGAAGCGGCCGACCAGTTCCTCGTTATGGCCGATGCCATAGGTATCGGCGGTATCGAAGAAGGTGACGCCGAGATCGAGCGCCGCCTTCAGCGTCTCGATCGATTCCGCGTCATTGGCCGTGCCATAGAATTCCGACATGCCCATGCAGCCGAAGCCGAGGGCGGAAACGGTGAAGCCGGCATGGGGGATCATTTGCTGCTGCAACATGAGGGTGGTCTCCATAAGAATTGTGCGGAAAGGAAGGCGATCGGCAATGACTGGCCGGCAGCGATCCAATGGCCGCCGGAAATGCACAGGAGTCAATTTAGGGAAGCCGGTGCTTTGCGAAAATGGCGAATTCTGGCATTCAGTTTTGCAAATATGCAAAATAGTGCCAGAATACCGTCGTCTAAATGGCAGAATGGATGGACCGACATGAGCCAAGGCCAGCAACCGACCGATATCTGGAATTGGGACGATCTTCGGCTTTTCCTCCCCGTCGCGCGTTCCGGCAAGCTGACCGAGGCGGCCGGGCTGCTTGGCCTCAGCATCTCCACCGTGGCCCGGCGCCTGAGCCAGCTGGAGGCCGATCTCGGCCTCACCCTGTTTTTGCGCAGCCAGACGGGCTATGCCCTGACCGAGGATGGCCAGCGTCTGCTGGCCAAGGCGGAAGCGGTGGAAACCGCCATGTTCGGCGTCAACCGCCTGGCCGATGCGGTGGCTGCGCACGGCCATGTCCGGGTGGCCCTGCCGGAAGGCTTTGCCTTGCAGATCATCCTGCCGCGCCTGGACTCCTTCCGTAGGGCCCACCCGGCCATCGCCCTCGACCTCATGACCGGCCCGTTCAGCCGCGATCTCATGCGCCGTGAAAGCGATATCGCGCTCCGCCTGGTGAAGCCGGCGGATAACGACCTCATCATCCGCAAGCTCGGCCGCATGGCCCATGGCGTCTATGCCAGCCGGAATCTCAAGGAAAAACATGCCCGCAAGCTGCCGAAGCTGGCCTGGCCGGCGGAGATGCGGCGCCTGCCGATCGCCGAGGCAACCATGGCCTGGATCGCAGCATCCCCATCCAGTGCGACCGCAGCCGAACTTACCCTCAATAGCCTCAATGCTCTTTCCGGCGCGGCGGCGGCAGGCCTCGGCCAGGTCCTGCTGCCCTGCCTGGTCGGCGACCCGCATCCGGAACTGCGCCGCATCGACAGCCCGGAAGGGTTGTTCGAGCAGGAGATCTTTCTGGTTTTCCACCGTGATCTGCGGCACAGCCCACGCATCCGCGCCGTCGCCGATTTTCTCGCCGACAGCATGCTGGCTGCCACCGCCCGGTTGGCCGGCACGGAAGGCAGCGTAGCCGGCCGCCGGAAAGGGTTGTGACCCGGGTCATGAGCGGGCCAGCGCGAAAATGACAGACAGATTGCGCAGTTGATCGGTCCCCCTATCCGTGATAGCGGGATCGCCAATCGAAATCACAGGTGACAACATGGCGGAAAATCAGGATCAGGCTCCCGAGACCGAAGGCCAGGAGGGCGGTTTCCCGCTCACGGTCGTGACCCAGTATCTGAAGGACCTGTCCTTCGAGAACCCGAATGGCGCGGAAATCCTCACCTCGCTCAAGGAAGTGCCCACCGGCACCATCCGGGTCGATGTCCGGGTCGATCCCAAGACCCCGCCCGATGTCGAAGTGACCCTGTTCCTCTCGGTCGAGGCCAAGACCGCCGACAAGGTCGTCTATATGGTCGAGACCGAATATGCCGGCATCTTCCGCATCGGCCGGGTGCCGCAGGAAGTGGTGCTGCCGCTGATCATGATCGAGGCGCCGCGGCTGCTGTTCCCCTTCGCCCGCAACCTGATCGCCCTGGCGATCCAGTCCGGCGGTTTCCCGCCGCTCTTCATCAACCCGATCGATTTCGCCGCCCTCTATCGCGACAAGCGCGAACAGCTGATGGGCCAGCAAGGTGGCGAAGGCAATCCGACGGTCAATTAAGGTCGTTCGGATAACTAGATAGCGAAAGGGCTCTCCCCGATGGGAGGGCCCTTTTTTATTTGAGGGTTTGTGAATGCTGACTTTGACCGCTGATGCCTGGAAACTGTTGAGACATGCTTACGGCGCTGCCTCCGATATCCCCGAGCTTCTTCGCCAGTTGCAACAACACCCGGGTCCGCGGCAGAGCCGAGGCGATGGGCCATGGCATGCGCTGTGGTCAGCCCTTTGCCATCAGGGCGATGTTTATACGGCGAGCTATGCGGCACTTCCGCATATCATTCGGATCGGCACGGAAGCCGTTGGTCCGATAGATTTCAGCTTTTTCCTGCTGCCGGCCTCAATCGAGATCGCCCGGCAGCGTGGCCGCGGGCCGGCGCTTCCAGAGAGTCTTGCCGATGCTTATCATGGAGAGCTGCTGCGGCTTGCGCTGTGCGCTCATCGTCACGTGGCGGATATCTGGGACCACCATATGACTCGGTCCGTCTCTGCTGCTCTCGCCGCGGCCAAGGGTGATATAGATCTTGCCGAGCTTCTCCTAGAGCTCGATGACGACCGAATCGCTCGTTTTCTCGCTGAAATAGATTAGCCGCCAGATAGCCTGGGCAGGGCTATTTCCGGTGATTGCCGGCAAAAGCGGCGGTGAGGCCGAGGCCGATCAGCAGCGTGCCGGTGACATAGCGTTCGACCTTGAGATAGCCGCGGTTGCGCTTCAGCCACGCGCCGGCGGTGCCGGCGGCAAGGGCATAGCTGCCATCGGTGATGAAGCCGAGTGCCGTATAGACGAGGCCGAGAAAGACGATCTGTACGGCTACATGGCCGCGCGTGAGATCGACGAATTGCGGCAGGAAGGCAAGGAAGAACAGCGCCGTCTTCGGGTTGAGGAGATTGACGATGAAGCCGTCGCGGAACAGGCGCCGGTAGCTGTGGCGCGGCATCCGGGCGGCGCCCTCGGCGGTTTCAACGGCGCCGAAGATCTTCCTGAGGCCGAGCCAGACCAGATAGGCGGCACCGGCATATTTGATGACGCTGAAGGCCAGGGCCGAGGAGGCGAGGATCGCCGAGAGGCCCAAGGCGGCGGCCACGATATTGACCAGGGTCGCCGCATGCACGCCCAGCACCGAGACGCAGCCGGCCCCGCGGCCCTGTTCGACCGAGCGGCCGACGATATAAAGCACCGCCGGTCCGGGGATCAGCAGCAGAACCAAAGCAGCACTGATGAAGAGGCTGAGCTGGGCGGCACCAGGCATCACCAGATCCATGATCATCTCCCTCCACCGGTTTTTGTCCCTTATCAAGCCCAAGACAGGCGAAGATTGTCAACGATGGATGGCTCGGCCAGGCCTCAGTTTCGACCAGATCGACATGCGCCTAAGCGGCATGACGATGCGACACAGCGCGCCAGATGAGTTCGGCAATCAATGTGCTGGCGAAAACCAGGAAGCCGAGGACAAGCCAGCTCGGGACGACCGGTTGCGCGGTATAGATGGTGACCACCGTGTTCGGCGTGGCCGCGGCCTGCAGATCGGCCAGCTGCCGAAGAGCAAGCTCATGGTCCACGAAACCCACCAGCAGCTGGAGCCCGGCGAAGACCAGCGGCCGGATCAGCAATCCGCTCAAATGACCGAGCAGCCAGGCCGGCAGAACGGCGATCACCGCGACAAAGACGGCCTCGCCAATCGGAGATCGCCGGCGCTGAAGACGAAACCGCGCCATCACTGCAGCCAGAGCGCATCCTTCATCTTGGCGATGAAGGCGGCATGGGCGGCGAGCTCTTCTTCCGTTGCCGCATGGGGGCGCGGCGCGCGATACGGTTTGCCATTGGCGGCACCCGTCTGCACGGTGACGAGATCGGCACTGATCTCTTCCGCTTCGAGGACGAGGCCAGCCTGGCGGCCGCCCAGCAGTTCCAGATAGACCTCGGCCAGCAACTGGGCGTCGAGCAAGGCGCCGTGCAAGGTGCGGCTGGAATTATCGATGTTGAAGCGTTTGCACAGCGCATCGAGGCTGG
>Ga0255336_101830_pt1 | contig 12993 bp, 13 predicted proteins | sample MeOH1_35cm_T3_17_FD_189102 | JGI IMG/M metagenome (GOLD analysis project Ga0255336, IMG submission 189102) | Sandy soil microbial communities from University of British Columbia, Vancouver, Canada - MeOH1_35cm_T3_179 | ecosystem: Engineered > Artificial ecosystem > Sand microcosm > Unclassified ...
TTCCCCGGACGCTTACTACCATAACTCTTTATTACAGCAGCTCGGGGCTGTTTGACAAGTCTGCCTGACTCAGTCCTCGTCGAGGGACCTACCCTCATCTCAGATGTGCCTTTCACAGCACACCAGACCCGGACGTGCGGATTTCCCGCATCCGGTTCCTCTCATTATGGCTTTGCTAAATGTTGGAGTGCATTATTTTTGGCGTTGGAAGTGGAAAATGTTTGAGAAAATCGTTAAATGAGTCCCAGTTCCTCTTACCTTTCCGTGTCCGTCGGTTTAGCCACTTCATCCATAATTGCGTTACTGCATAACGAAATGAGCTAAGACACCTTGAATTGCCATTAATACCGTAATATTGATAGTGACCTTGCAGCTTAACACATAGGCTTTTATGCTGATCTCTTATAGGAAGGTGTCGGTTGTCCCGACACCACCTTCCTATTCCCTGTATTTTGCCACTCAGACGTTTACTTGCTGTTTTCCGTTTGACGACCCAATTCCCTTTCAGGCTCCGTCCCCAATAGTGGGTAAAGCCTAGGAAGTCAAATGTCCCACATTCCTCATCTGGTTTCAGGTCTTCTTTCCTCGGTCGGTTGAAGGGCACTAAGCGTGTCTTCTCAGGGTGCACTGTTAATCCGAACTTCGCAAACCTCAAAGGGAGAACCTCCATTACTCGCATGGCGTCTTGTTTATCCGCAAATCCTACTAGCATATCATCGGCAAAACGAACCATGTATACCTTTCCCATCATACGCGGTTTGACCACCGTCTCGAACCATACATCCACTACATGATGCAAATAGATGTTGCTCAGAAGCGGCGAAATTACCCCACCCTGTGGAGATCCGGCTTGTGGATAACTGAGTTGGCCCTTCTCTTGTACTCCTGCCTTTAGCCACTTTCCTATAAGCCTTGTAATGACTCCATCGTTAACCCGTTGTCGAAGCATTGCTTGTATTTGCCCATGTTCGATGGTATCGAAATATTTCCGAATATCGACATCCAGTATCCACCCGCCGTTTATCTCCATGGTTTCTCTCCATATGACCCTCAGTGCCTGGTGCTGTGACCGTCCTGGACGGAACCCAAATGAATTATTCATGAAGTCTTGTTCATAGATCGGTTCCAACAGCATACACACTCCCCTTTGAAGTACTTTATCTTCTAAAGTGGGTATGCCGATCGGCCTCACCTCTCCTTTTCCATCCCCTTTTGGGATGTAGGCTCTTTTAACAGGTGGAGCTTTGTATCGTCCTGACTTAGCTCTCTCCAAGAGACCCTTGAGGTTCTCTTGCAGGTTAGCCTCGTATTCCTTTGCTGTTACTCCGTCTACTCCTGCAGCTCCATTTTTCTTGGTTCGCCTGTAGGCTTCTTCGAGCCATGCGATGTCCATGTGATAGGCTAGCGATGTGAATACCATTTCTGGTGATTGCTTCGCCAATTGTGCTATTCGTTGCTGTTTCGTGGACACTAAACTGAATTCCGATGCATTCACAGTGTTTCCTCCCAACGATTCCATAATGAGGTGCACGCCCTTTCCTCTATAGGATCCTCTTGGGTGAGTTCTCCTACTTCATCGGTACTATGACGGCACTACGACTACTGTTATCGCTTCCCGCCTCACTTCGTTTCCTTCGATTGGCAGTACCCTCTTTTATTCTCAGATTTTGCTCTCTCCTTGGCCGAGAACAAGCCTTGGAAAGCCTGGAGTTGTTAACCCGTACTCCCCACCGGATACTTAAGATGGACGTAACAGTTTATCCCAGGTTCCTGGGGAACCTCTTGTACATTTGCTCTGCTCTTAGACCCCGGTCGGACAATGGTACCAGGTCTGTAAGGTACCCTTGTACTGCTCTCGCCAGTATAAAGGCGAAAGCTCCAACGAGGCAGTTTTCGAGGCTCAATCACACAGCTTTTGTACTTGCTGTCTACGCTTCACACTGGAAATTGCTTCCCCATATGCAAGACTCGCTTCCGGCTGTTGACCAGACTTTACCGGGCAGGTCACTTCCCCCCTGCTAGGTTCCTTCTGAAGGTTTCAGCCCAAGGGCCTTCCCCCTTTACCAGACTTGTCCTGGCGCAATATACTTTCTGTTAGTACAAAAAAAAGGGACGAGAAGTTACTTGTTTAAGTAATTTCTCGTCTCGTCCCTTTTCTAACCCTTATTCAACGCCCACATTAGTCATGAACAGAGCCAATCGAAAAAATGTCTAAGTCACTTGAAGCACAGGCCACGCATAACGCAGGCTCAACGTTATCAAACAGTTGCTTACCGCACTGAATACAATATCGAAATTTTCCCTGGTGGAGAAGAATCTTCCCTGTGAACAGTCGAAAGGATAAATGTTTGATTTCCATACTCAACGCTTGAGGACGACATATACTCACACAACGCTGACAGCGCACACACTGAAACGGCTCGTAAATCAAGGTCAATTCTTCATGGTTCTCTTGCTTCGTGAGTGCCCCTTGCGGACAAATGGCTGCACAGACCCCACAGTTTGTGCAACTTTCCCCCACGTTTAAAGCAGGAAGGGGAAGGACCGCATCCTTACCTTTCCAAGATTCGGAGAAGAAGCGCCGAGTACGTGGGATCAAATAGGCCTCATCCGAAGTAATTCCTGGTAACATCGCTTCGAGCTTCTCTCGCCCGAAATCCAGCCAGCTCCCTTTTTCGCTACGAGTTGGAATGGGCTGCTGATTTTTGAGCAAGGGTTCACTCTTGCCATCATCAGGGGCAACGGTAATCGCCACCGATGAATGCTCTGGCCAGGCTTTATGCACTTCGTTAAACGTTCGGACACTGAGGGCACAGGCCTTTTTATCCGGGCAAGATGCACATTCTCCAGTGCTAATTTCCACTTTCTTCTCCTGCGCTTGTAACATGAGAGCCATCCATAAATCCTGGTCGAGTATTCCCAAGCAAGGAATCTCATACCCGGTCGGAAGTGCTTGAGGACAATTTAGATTAATCTGTTCCGAAACACGAATATAGTTATAGAGCTTATCTGAATTGCGATCTATAAAACCGTCACTAGGACAGACGGACATACAAGCCCCACATTCTGTACACAGCTTAGAATTCAGTTCGCGTTGCTCAGAAATTGCCTGGTGAGGACAGGTATCAATACATAACCGACAGGGGTGAGCAAACGGCTTCTTAGTATTGAGGCAATTATCATGATGATAAACGATTTGACAGTTATTAAGCATAATCCACCTCTACTTTATCTACCCTTTCCTATCTCTAACCCTTATATTCGATTAAATTTGACAAAAACCTTCTTAAACTCTACTAAATATGACGACGCAACTCGTCTTCAACGCCTTTTAAATGCTCCAAAATAAATTCGCTTGCCTTAACTGAATCCTTTGATTTAATAGCTTCATAGATTTGAACGTGCTCCAAATACAAGATATCCGGAGTATACTTTCCCTTATAAAGCTTTTCTCGACTGGTTTTGAGCATTTGTTGCATCATATCCGAAATTGAATCCATTAAAAGCATTAACATCGTATTTTTGGTGGCTCGCGTGATCGCATAATGGAAACGCAGATCCGCTACCCCACCTAATTCCGGGGTAACAGTCTCTTGCCTCATATCTTCTAAAGCTTCCGCCAATTCACGGAGATCTTCAGGCATAGCTCTTTCCGCGGCTAGTTGAGCGGCGTGAACCTCGAGAATTTTACGAACTTCTAAAAGTTCAGTAACCGTCCCTTTCTCAATGGACAACATCCAAGCCAAAGGAGCAACGACCGACTCGGATCTTAACCTTCGCATAAAGGTACCTTCCCCACTGCGCACTTCGATTAAACCCATCATTTCTAGCGCGCTCAGAGCTTCACGAATTGAAGCACGGCTCACTTGTAATCGCTCCACTAAATCACGTTCCGAAGGCAACTTATCTCCTGGTTTAAGCTCACCTCGCGCTACGAGCTCTCGAATTTGGTCAACGATTTCTTCATAAATTTTACGCGTTTTAATAGGTTTTAGATCCACCGATTCTACTCCTCCACTTATCTATATCCTATGATCCTTAATAAACTATGTAATTATTTTAACATGCTATCCCGTTAAATGCCATTGATATTTCGGTTTGTTCAAGCAAATTCGTTCAATTCTGTGTTATTTTTTTATTCAGTTAATTCAAATTAAAACTCTAATTTACCTCGGAAATTTACCTCGGAGAAATTTGTTTCTACGCCTGCAAGATGAGAATACATCTGTTCACTAGCTTGAACAATGTCCTTTTGCTGGATGGCCTGGTAAATCGAAACATGTTCCTCATATAACCGCAGGGGCATGTCTTCTTCCTCGTAAAGTTTAATTCGGCTGGTTTTTAAGGTACGTTCCATCGTATCCGAGATGGCATTCATCAAGCGAATAAAAATCTTGTTGTGGGTTGCTCGCGCAATTGCAAAATGAAAATGGTGGTCTGCTTGCTCTCCTAGTTGTCCAGTTTGCAAATCTTGGTGCATCGTTTGCAGCACCTGCTCTAATTCTTGTAAATTTTCTGGGGTTGCTCGCTCAACTGCCAAAGCTACGGCCTGAACTTCGAAGATTTTACGAACTTCCAATAATTCGAGCACTGTATCTTTTTCCATAGAAAAAATCCAAGCTAAGGGCGCGATCACCGATTCGATATTGACTTGACGGATATAGGTTCCTTCCCCGCTGCGAACCTCAAGCAATCCCATCATTTCCATGGCACTCAGAGCTTCTCTGACCGAGGCACGGCTGACTTCTAAACGTTCCGCTAGATCTCGCTCAGAAGGAAGGCGATCCCCGGGTTGCAGTTTGCCAGAGGTCACAAGCTTTTTAATTTGTTCGACGATTTCTTCGTAAATCTTACGGGTCTTAATTGGCTTGAGTTCCATGAGAGTATTCTCCTTCACTACCTAAAATAAACGTATTGACGTGGAAAGTGATATCACTTCCCACGTCAAACAACAGGTTTAATTATTTGATAGCGGCTGCCACCGACGGCATCATGCCCGGGAAAAGGTACGCTTGAAGACCAATTATTACAATAACTGCTGCCAAGAAAACCGCGGAATGTTTCAAAGTAAAACGGAAAAGTTCGGATTCTCTACCGACAAGCCCAGTTGCAGCAGCTGCAACGGCAATCGATTGAGGAGAAATCATCTTACCGACAACCCCACCTGAACTGTTCGCTGCAACGGTGAGAACAGGGTTAACTCCAATTTGTTGAGCTGTAACCTGTTGAAGTTTTGCAAAGAGAGCATTTGACGAGGTATCAGAACCCGTTAAGAAAACTCCCATCCAGCCCAAGACTGGAGATAGAAGAGGGAATAATTTACCTGTCGAAGCGAGCAAGAGACCTAGTGTGTAAGAAAGACCGGAGTAATTCGCGAGGTATGCAAATCCTAAGACTGCAGCAATGGTTAAGATGGAGGTTTTGAGTTGATTTAGGGTATTACCAAAGACTTTCAATCCTTTTGAAGGAGAAACACCGAGAATGAACATACTAATAATCGCGGTAATGAGAATTGCTGTACCCCCTGCAGAAAAGAAGTCCCACTTAAAAGAGGCAGCATAAACAGCGGGTTTTGCTACAATTGGAGCGGCTTTATAGACGAGACCGTCTAGTCCAGGCCAATGGGCGATGTTCACGAACCATCCCATATTATTCACCCACGCTTTGAAGCTAGGGGTTCCCCAAATAGCCACCATAACCGTTAAGATAATAAAGGGTGACCAAGCCCGAATCGTTTCGCCAACAGAATGATGTTTTACCTCAACGTCCTTGACTTCTTTTTCGTTGGGGAAATGAAATTCGTTCTTAGGTTTCCAGAATTTCAAGAAAACCGCAGTCGCAATGAGCGAAAACAGTGAAGAAATAATATCTGGTAAATAAGCGCCGAGGTAATTCGAGGATAAGAATTGGGCACTTGCAAAGGAAACGCCCGAAACTAGGATCGCAGGCATAACTTCCTTAGCACCTTTCCATCCGGACATCAGGACGACTAAATAAAAAGGAACGAGTACGGATAAGAAAGGAAGCTGACGTCCGATCGCCTGAGCAATCACGAAATCTCCCATACCGGTTACGGCACCTGCCGCAACAATCGGAGCACCGATGGCACCGAAGGCAACGGGGGCTGTGTTAGCAATCAAACAAATTCCAGCAGCATACAAAGGTTCAAAACCTAAACCAATTAAAAGAGCTGCGGTAATTGCGACCGGAGCACCGAAACCTGCCGCGCCTTCCAGAAATGCACCAAAAGAGAAGGCCACGAGTAAGGCTTGAATTCGGCGGTCATTCGAAAGAGAAGAAATAGAACTCTTAATGACTTCAAAATGACCCGATTCAACGGTTAAGTTATATAAGAACACTGCGGTTAGAACAATCCAAGCAATCGGGAAGAGTCCGTTAAGAATACCCAAACCAGCGGCGGATAAAGCCGTCCCAACCGGCATCTTATAAACAAGGACAACATCGACAAGCGTAATGATAAGAGTCCATACTCCAGCAACATGTCCTTTCATCTTTTTCACGGCCAAAGCCCAAAACATAAAGAAAATGGGAATTGCTACAACCAGTGAGGTAAGCGCTAAGCTGTTGCCTAGGGCAGTGTAGTTATGAGTCCATGGCATAATAATTGACCACCTTTCTCCTCTTCAACTTTTTTTTAGTTTTCTTTTTTTATTGAAATCTATACCAATGTTGATAGAATTAAAAGCCATTCCTCCATTCATCTAGGTTTGTGACACTGTCCGAAGATTTTTCATAGTTTGGTCTGACCTTTTGGCCTGACCTCCTAACCATTATACATAATAATCTAAAAATTAGAATTATGCAATATATAATCTGATTAAAAAATATCTTCACAAACTTTAGCTAAATTAGCCCTTACAATATACTAAGGACCTAGCAAACATCCAATTTTTTGCCAGGTCCTTAGCCATTTTCGCTCGCGGTTTCTACGAAAAATCAATTTCTAATTTTGAAACTTGCGTTCTAATTTTTTCACTTCTTCCTTCATCAATTGATGAACTCGGAAAAGAAGTCTTTCTGCATCTAAACGATAGATATTCAAATTCTCTGGGCTTAGAAACTCAATCTTCCGGAATTCCGACTTTAAAATTAAGGGTAACAGATCATCCAAATTTTCTAGCCGCAAGGTTAGAATTACTGGTGCATAGGCAATTTCTTGATTCCGGCGGCCATCAAACTCGCTGACCGTATAAATATCAAGACTTAAATCAAATTCTTCAATCACGATTCCCTGGAGAGGAATGTTTCTTAATAAAGCGACTTCTTGTTCTCGCGTTTGTTCCGCCATTTCCTCTTTACTTTTACCCCCAAAAAGGAAACGGCCCTTTTTCCCTGCTCCTTTAAAATCTAAACGTACCCGCACGCGAATATGTTCTGTTAAAACTTCGTCGCCAATCCGTATCTTCATTAGCATCTCTCCATGTTCTAGTTAGTTGACATAAAATTCGGCATTGAGATTATTTTCTCCTGCTATTCATTGGTGTGAACCTTAGATTTTATGGATATACTAGTGGCGATTAGTCCATAGAGTAAATAATAAAGAGGGGGTAAATAATGACTACTCGAGCAGTCTTAGCCATTTTCAAAGGTCCACAACAAACTAAAGAAGCAATCGAGGAGATTCAGGGGGAATCTCTAGCCAATAGCTTTATTTCTGTTCTGGTCCGCAGTGAATATTTACATCAAGGTAGTTTTAAGGAAGAGCTTGCCAACGAGTTGGCGTATTATCCATCAGAAATTAATTTAGATCAGTATAATGCCTGGCTCGTGCAAGCCCCACCGATCAACGTTCCTAACCTCGGAGAATGTGTCGTTGCCGGCCCCTTGGCCTATGATTTGCTTCATCGTCCACACGGTCAAGGGTTGGGTGAAGCATTACTGAGTTATGGTTTATCCGAAGAACGAGTCCGCCACTATGAACATGAAGCTCGGACGGGTCATTTTCTTGTCCTCATCGAAACTGAACAAGAAAAAGTCAACTCCGTTGCCAACGCACTCCAAAAATTTGGTGGACGGGATATTGAAAAATGGAATAAAGAACTCGACCATCCTCTCTTTTCCAGACATTAAACCAATTGAACCGCCCGCTGCAACGCCTGAACTTCTGGCTTGCTTAGTTTACGGTACTTCCCTTGAGACAAGTTTGGCTCAAGTTCGAGCGGACCAAAACGAATTCTCTTTAAGCTCATGACTGGATAGCCGACTCGGGCGAACATATGCCTAACTTGGCGGTTCCGTCCTTCATGAATCGTAATATCAATAAGGTTAAGTGGGCCCTCAGCTAATCGGGAGACTTCCCGTATTTTGGCGGGGGCTGTTTTTCCATCTTCAAGAACTACCCCCTTTTGCAATTGATCCAAGGCGGATGGTGAAAGCTTCTCCTTAACCCCCACTCGATAAGTCTTCTCCACGCCGTAGCGGGGATGCATAAGACGGTGAGCTAATTCTCCATCATTCGTTAACAGAAGAATTCCTGAAGTATCATAGTCTAAACGTCCAACGGGGTAAACCCGTTGAGGGACCTCTTGGAGTAAATCAATAACGGTTTTTCTACCCTGCGGATCCTTAGCGCTCGAAATAACTCCAGTAGGTTTATTTAACAAATAATAGACTAAGTCTTCAGCGGGAACAGTAATCAATTTTCCCTTGACTGCCACCTTATCTTGTAGCTGAACCCGAGTTCCGAGGATCGTGACAATCTCCCCATTGACCGTAACCTCCCCCTCAAGTATCATTTGTTCGGCCTGCCGTCGCGAAGCAACTCCAGCATGCGCCAGTAACTTTTGTAAACGCTCCCCTTTATTGTCGAGGGAGTTAATTTCGCTGTTATTTTGCATAATATCTTTTTCTGTTCGTTTCACGCGTATTCCCCACTTCTCTTTCCTTTAAGCGATCCATCATCGTTTTTTTATACTAGCAGAAAGTATAAATTTTCGGCAGATAAACTCTAAGTGCAACCAGCGGTTTTCGCTTTCCTACGATGCAAGTAAGTTAAGTCCGTCAGGATAAGGCGACTAAGGCCATCGCTTTGGCGCTGGCCAAGTCTTCTTTATCCTACGATGCAAATAAGTTAAGTCCGGCAGGATAAGGCGACTAAGGCCATCGCTTTGGCGCTGGCCAAGTCTTCTTTATCCTACGATGCAAGTGGTTACGTCCGGCAGGATAAGGCAACTAGGGCTAGCACCTTCGCTAGGGCTTGGTGCTAGCCAAGTTTTCTTTATCGCTAATGCTCAGCGAAAGCCGGGTTTTCTTTATTTGATAAACTCCAGGGGCTACTTCTGGAAAGGTTGCTCGAACTTTGTTCCAGAACTCAGGACCATGAGATGTATGAGGCAGTTCAACTAAATAATCACCCTGAGTCCCTGCAAGTTCTTGCCAAGCGTCCTGGTCTTTCGAACTTGTTAGGCGGTAACCAACTCTTCGGGCGTAGTAGAAAGTCATCGGCGGAGGATCACTGAGGATAAGAACACTCCCTTGCGGCGTATAATCACGCAGCCAGAGTGCTTGGGTTAAGTACTGTTCGTTCCAAACAAATTTTTTCTCATTGACCAGCGTTCCATTAACCAAAAGCAGGGATAACAACAATATCCCGATGACCAACCCTGGAATATCTTCGATCTGATCGAGAGCTATCCCTGCTAATAAAGCTAAAGGCAAGATCACCGGAACTAAATAATAATCGAGAGAAATCCGCGAACAAATGATTAATACATAGCCCAAACTAATTATACACCAAAGAAATATGCCAGATAAAGTTCCCCACTCTGTCTGTACTATTAATCGCTCCTCAATTTTATCTCTTTCGACCCTATCTGTTCCTAATTTAAAATGGCCTATCTGAAATAGGTTGACAATTCCAGCCCCAGCCAAAAGTAAAATCGGAATCCCAATCTCTTCTCGCCAAGAAATCATTAACTCCCGCCAAAAAGGTCCAGTTCCTTCCACCACATGCCCGGTCAGAATTCCTGATACAAACTGACTGGCGTGAGAAGCTCCCCCATGAACCCAGCCATAATAGAGCAGAGGAGGGAAAAGGACTAACCCAGAATATTTTAGGATCTGTTTTTTTTTCCCTTTTAACGGCCAAAAACCGATCAGAATTCCGACAGGAAAAATCATGAGTTGGGGAAGCTTAGCTAGAATAGTCAAGGCCATCATCAACCCTGCTCCCACAAACCGTAGTCGCCCGGGTTTTTCGCGCCAAGAAATCAGGGCATTTAAAGCCCAAACCGTACTCGCCTGAGCTACCGGTTCTGGCATTACAACCCGTCCATAGTACACCGTTAAGGGGACAAGAGCGTAAATTTCCGCAGACCATAAGCCAACACGATCGGAGAAACATTTTTGTCCGAGGACAAAAACCCCCCAAATCGTCAGTAAAGAAAATACGATCCCCCATAGTCGGCCCCAGAAATCGGACCAACCGAACAAAGACCAACTCCAGGCTAAGATATAGGGCAGAAAAGGAAATTCCAACTCAACTTTTTGAGGTACTGTACCATCATAGCTCAGAGTTGGAAACCAAACCTGAGGAATATCCATCAGTCTCCCCAGCATATGATAGGCCATACTCGCGGTATCCGCCTGTCTCCATGCTTGATTATCTAAAAGCGGATTAAGGATTCCTCGAGACCGTACCAAAGCACCCAATACGAGGATCGCCAACAAAAGTAAATTAATTTGAGATCGTTTTATTCTTCCACCCATTCAATCGAGCTCCACGCTTCTTTTTTAAGATGATAGATCAACGCGAGATAACCTTTAACCGTCGACCCAATTTTCATTTTACTTTTCCCTTGTTTTCTTTCGTAATGCAAAATTAAAGGAACTTCGACAATACCTTGACAAAATGGCACGACTTTAAGCAAAAGTTCAACCATAGCGGCAAAGCTTTGGCTTTCCATCAAATGTTCGCCGTAAGTGCGATAGGCACGCTCCAGGGCTGAGAGACGATAGGCTCGGTAACCACAAGAATAATCTCTAACTCCAGGAATGGGAAAGAAAAACGTCATTACCTGCCCCGCACCCCAAGACAGAACTCTTCGAAAAAGACTTAGTCCTATTTCCTGCCCTCCGGAGGTATACCGAGAGGCAATCGCCAGATCTGCTCCTTCTTTTATTTTTTGGGACAGGAGCGGAATCCTATCCGCCGGATGAGTATTATCAGCATCTAACGTAATTAAAATATCCTGTTCGGGATTTATCGAGGGTCCATTCAATACATAGGAAAAACCCGTCCACAAAGCTCCGCCAAGCCCCTTATTTTCCGCATGGTTAAGGACTTGAATATCTTCAAACTTACGAGCGTATTCCTCAGCTAAAGCTGAGGTTTGATCCGTACTGGCATCATTAACGACGAGGATACGGTGCGGCTCCCCCTCTAAAACAGAATGAAGATCCTGAAGTAAATGTCCTAAACTTGCTTGCTCATTATAAGCCGGTAAAACGACAAAAAGCATACTACGCCAGCCTCCTTTGGTCCATCCGTAGTATGCGCATTCTCTCGCTTAATAAAACGTGTAAAGGACAATCCAAGTCGAAGCAACTAAACCAATCAGGTCTGCCATTAATCCAAGTTTTAAGGCATAGCGGTATTTCTTGATGCCGACGGAGCCAAAATAAACGGTCAAGACAAAAAAAGTGGTATCTGTACTTCCCTGTAATGTCGAAGCCAACCGTCCAATCATCGAATCCGGACCATATTGGTTAATCAATTGCGTCGCAACCCCAAGAGCGCCTGAACCACTTAACGGGCGCATCACCGCCAGCGGAATGATGGCGGTGAGATTGGGATCTAAACCGAATCGAAGAAAGACGGGTTGCAAGATTCGCGCAAGGATCTCTAACGCTCCTGAGTCAACAAACACACGAATAGAGACTAACATAGCAATCAAATAGGGCAGAATTCCTACCCCAGTCTTAAACCCCTCCTCTGCTCCTGTAACAAAGGATTCATAAACAGGGACTTTACGAAGATAGGCGATGACCGGAATAAAAAAGAGAAGAAAAGGAATCGCCCAGCGTGAAATCTCGGCAATAATCCTCATACTTTACTCCTCCGGCGAATTAGAGAATCAACGATAATCGCCACCGTCATAGCACACCCTGTCGCAAAAATTGTGGTTCCAATAATCTCGGTCGGATTACTGGATTGCGCTTTCAGGCGGATTCCAATAATGGTCGCCGGAATCAATGTAAGACAAGAGGTATTTAAGGCTAAAAATGTGATCATCGCCTGACTGGCAACTTCAGGATGGGTATTTTCCTTTTGCAGTTCCTGCATAGCCTTTAGTCCAAAGGGAGTAGCCGCATTTCCTAACCCGAGAACATTCGCGCATAAATTCATAATGATAGCCCCCAAAGCCGGGCTATTCGGTTTAAGAGAAGGAAATAGGAGGCGAATAACAGGTCCAAAGAAGCGAGCGAGTACTTGAATTAATCCCGCCTCTTCTGCCAAATGCATAAGTCCTAACCAAAGACTCATCACCCCGATAAGTGCAAATGCGGTCTCCACTCCAAGTTCGGCGGCTTGCATTGCTGAAGCTGTTACCGTATCAATTCGTCCATTGATTGCAGCCACAATGATCCCCGTGGCTAACATAAACAGCCAGATCGCATTAACCATACCCTACTCCCCCCTGTCTAAATATTTATGATTGGACAAGGGAGAATAGACCCACTTCCCCCTAGACTACAAGCAAATCATAAAGAAAACCCGGCTTTCGCCGAGCTTTGCGATAAAGAAGACTTGGCCAGCGCCAAAGCGATGGCCGTAGTCGCCTTATCCTGCCGGACATAAATACATGCATCGTAGGATAAAGAAGACTTAGCCAGCGCCAAAGCGATGGCTCTAGTCGCCTTATCCTGCCGGACATAAATACATGCATCGTAGGATAAAGAAGACTTAGCCAGCGCCAAAGCGATGGCTCTAGTCGCCTTATCCTGCCGGACATAAATACATGCATCGTAGGA
>Ga0255336_101831_pt1 | contig 12988 bp, 12 predicted proteins | sample MeOH1_35cm_T3_17_FD_189102 | JGI IMG/M metagenome (GOLD analysis project Ga0255336, IMG submission 189102) | Sandy soil microbial communities from University of British Columbia, Vancouver, Canada - MeOH1_35cm_T3_179 | ecosystem: Engineered > Artificial ecosystem > Sand microcosm > Unclassified ...
CCTTATAGGCATCCGGCGCGACGGTCAGGAAGGCGAGGACACCGCCGCGCGGCGCATTGATGGTGATCTCCGCTTCATTGCGATAGAAATCCACCCGGGGGTGCGGATCCCGCAATTCGGTCGCAAGTCCGTTGGAAATGCATTGCGCCGCAGGCTCCACGGCAGCCCCGACTTTCATCGTCAGTGTCGGCTCCGCAACACGGGCGGCCGGCATGCAGGCGCCCAGAGACAGGCCTGCGATGATCGCCAGGGCCAGTGGACGCCGCGCCAGTGGACGCTGCACCGGCGGGCGGCGACTCGGACGGCCGGAAAGCGGTGTTTTTTGCCGGGTCATGGACAACTCCTCACTATTAGGCCAGGAGATGCAACTGCCGTGCCGCCGTGCCTTATGGCCCGCGGACCGGTTAATCTTGATATCGGCGCATCCGGTACCCGGCGCACCGGAACAGGGGCCCGGAAACGCAGAAGGCCTCGGCAAGATGCCGAGGCCTTCGCAAAACTGGCTCCGGAGGAGGGATTCGAACCCCCGGCCAAGCGGTTAACAGCCGCTTGCTCTACCACTGAGCTACTCCGGATCAGGGCTTCGCACCGCATCCGAGCAAACCCCGCTACAAAGCGAGAAGCTCGGCCGGGCGCCGCCTGACGGACGCGCTTATAGCAAACAGTTTCATAAGCTGCAAACAACTTTAACGACGAAATTATGACCGGCGCCCCGATCGCCACGAGTTTTGCTAACGGGTTGACAGGTCAGCACTTATTCACGATCTTCCGGGACAATTTCGTGAATTTTCGTCGATCGGTATCGCATGAAAGCCATTATTCTCAGCGCCGGACAGGGTTCGCGCCTGCTGCCACTCACAGAAGGGCGCCCGAAGTGCCTGCTGCCGCTCGGCGAGAAGACACTCATCGAATGGCAGATCTGGGCCCTGACCCAGGGCGGCATCGATGATATCGCCGTCGTCGTCGGCTATCACGCGCCGGATGTCGCGGCTTTGCTGAAAAAGCTCGAAGGGCCGAAGCTGAAGATTCGCACGGTCTTCAATCCGTTTTTCAAGCTCGCTGACAATCTCGCGAGCTGCTGGCTCGCCCGCCATGAAATGAACCAGGACTTCGTCATCCTCAATGGCGACACGGTGATCGAGCCGGCGATCTTCAAGCAGCTGCTGGCGAGCCCGGCGGCGCCGATCACGGTGACCATCGACAAGAAGGACGGCTACGACTCCGACGACATGAAGGTGCATCTCAAGGGATCGCGCCTGCTGGATATCGGCAAGACGCTGGCGCCCGACCGCACCGATGGCGAATCGATCGGCATGCTCCTGTTCCGGGGGCAGGGGCCGAAGCTCTTCACCGATACGCTCGAGCGCATCATGCATACGCCGGAAGGGCTGAAATGGTGGTATCTGCGCGCCATCGGCCAGATCGCCGAGCACCACGAAGTCGAAACCTGCAATATCGAGGGCCTGAACTGGGGCGAGGTTGATTTCCCGGCCGATCTCGAAAGCGTTGCCGCCATGGTCGCCGATTGGTGAGACGCTTCGTCTGAACCAATCGGCATGACAGGGAAGCCGGTTCAGATGTTCGCTTCGCCTTCGCGCTGCTGCAGGATGCTGGTGACAAGCGCGTAATCCGCCGGCTTGTCGACATCGATCGCCGCTTCGGCGAAGGGCATTTCGACCACGCCGATTTTCACCCCGGTCCTGCGAGAGAGATGCCGGACAGCAGCATCGAGGCTGAGCCAGCCGCAGCCGAAGCGCAACAGCGCAAAGGGACCGACCGCGAGAATCAGGCGCCAGGGCTTCTTGCGGAAGCGTTCCATGCGACGCCAGAAAGCGGCCAGGCGGGTCGCTGCAGGACGTCGGGCGAGGAACAGGTTGCAGCCGCTGTAGCTCTTGCCGCCCAGCCGGTAGCCGGTACGGATGGCGTCCGGATAGGCGGCGCGAACCACATCGAGTTCAGCTAAAGCGACAACGAAGTCCCGTTCCTCGGTCTCCTCGGCCGCCACCGCCAGGAAGTAGTCGATCATCTCGGGCGTCAACAGCGGGTGATCGGCGGTGGTGACCAGCAAGGGCCGATCGAGACCGATTTCGGTCAAGGCACTGGCGACGCTCGCCGCCGGGCTCGCCGCCGGCGTGATCACCGTCAGGCGGCCGCTTTGCAGCGCCTCGACAAGTTCGCCGACGCCGGCAAGAAGCTCCTCATCGTCGATGCAGACATAGATCTTGCCGATGGCCGGGCAGTCCATGAGACAGCGCCACAACCGCAACAGCATCGGCACGCCATTGATCGGCGCCATGGCCTTGTGGCTGACGCCGGTAAGGCTGGCGATGGTGTCGTTGCCGCCGCGATTGCCGGCGAGGACGAGCGCATTGGCAAGCGGCGCCGATGGGACGTGAGACTCTGTCATCTGAGATATGGCTGCGTCAGGCGTCGTCAGACGAGGGATTTTTCATAGACACGGTGGGTCTTATAGGCCTGTCCGCCAACGCCCTCGCAGACCCGCCGCATCGGCATATTGTCTTCGAGAATCCAGGACAACTCGACCCGCTCCAGGCCACGCGCCAGAAAATGATCCTTGATGCCGGCAAACATCAGCGGCAGCAGGCTCGCTCCCAATAAACTGCCGTGATGCTTCTTGCGGATGCCCATGAGCGGCACGCGCGCGGTTTTCAACTGACCGAATTTCAGGCGCCAGATCAGCTTCAGCCAGCCGAAGGGCAGGAGCGAGCCGTTGAGATCGGCGACCGCTTCCAGCAGATTCGGGACACAGACCAGCATGCCGGCCGCCTCGCCATCGACCTCGGCGATCGACACCAGCTTGGGATCGATCAGCGGCTTCAGGCCCTTGGCCGCAGCCTCGATCTCGGCCTGGGTGAAGGGGATCATGCCCCAGTTCTCCGACCAGGCATCGTTGAAGATATCGAGCGCCAACGCCAGGTCGCGGTGATAGTGCTTCATGTCGAGCGGGCGCACCTTGACGCGACCGTCCGCCGTCATTTTCTCCAGCAAGCGGTTGGAACCCACCGCGCGATAGGCTTCCTTGTCGAGGTCGTAGGCGATGACGTCCTTCGCCTTGGCGTAGAAGCAGTCTTCCAGGCGATTCCCGGCATAGGGCGCGTGATAGGGCATCAGCATCATCGGCAGGCTGTTGAAGCCGTTGACGAGCAACCCCGTCTCTTCATTGGTGGAGAAGCTGAGCGGCCCCACGATGCGCTGCATGCCGCGCTCCCGCAGCCAGTCCTCGGCCGTACGGGTCAGGGCAGCGAAAACCGCCGGGTCGTCGATGGCGTCGATGAAGCCGAAATGGCCGGTCTGGTCGCCATAGCGTTCCTGGTAGAGGCGGCAAATCTGTGCCGAGATGCGGCCGACTGGCTTGCCATCGCGCCAAGCGAGAAACAGCTGAACCTCGGCATGGCCGAAATAAGGATTCTTCTTGGGGTCGAGCGTCTCCGCCCGCTCGAGATCGAGCGGCGCCACATAGCCCGGCTGGCCGCGATAGAGCTGTTTTGGAAGCGCGATGAAATGCTTGAGATCGGCCTTGCTGGCAACCGGCTTGACGGAAATCGCGCTGCCGATTACAGCCGCACCGTCACTGCTGGGCATCGCTGACATCCGCCATGCGGAAGCGCCGGGGATTACCGTCGCCGCGCGTACCGTTGGAGAGTGCCGCAACCCAAGGATAGATCTGCGCCACTTCATCGGTATAGCCGAGATTGAAGACGGTCGGGCTCTTCGGACGCAGCTTCGACTTCTCATAGAAGGTGCCGAAGAGACGGTCCCAGAGATAATTGGTGATGCCGAAATTGCCCTGTTCGTTATGGAAATGGTGCGCCAGGTGATAGCGCTTGATCTCTTTCATGAACTTGGTTTTCGGTTGCGTATTGAGATGCTGCACGCAGTGGCAGAACTCATAGAAGATGGTGGTGATGAGGCCGGCGGCAAAGGCCATGGCCGAACCGGCCGGGCCGCCCACCAGATAGCCGATCGGCAGGGTCACGATGGCGATCGTCGGCAGCGTCGTATAGAGCGCGCCAAACAGCACGACGAGATTGTGCGGGTCCTGGTGATGGTCGAAATGAATCCGTTTCCAGACCGGTGCCGTCGCCTTGAACTTGTAGAGGTACTGGCCATGCAGCACCCAACGATGCAGCACATACCAGACGAACGGGTAGACGATGAGGGTGAGGACCGTCGCCACCACCAGAGGCAGCAGCGCCACATACCAGTGAATCACGGCCGCCAGTGCGATCAACGCCAATACGGTATAGGCATGAACCGCTGGATAGAAGACGAAGGCCCGCACCAGATCCGGCAGCGACATGCGCGCCAGATTGTGGGTCCTGTTCTTCCAAAAGCCAAAATTTGCCATTTCGCCTGGTCCGTCCTCTTCCTGATCGTGCCGCAATCTAAGTCAATCAAGGCCTTACAGCAAGCCACACCAAGCCACCCGGTGGCAACGGTTCACCGTCTCCGGAACGCTGTCAGCGGCGAAGCCGGCTATCGCGCCGCTGCGACTTCCGGTCGCGCTTTCTCGATCTTCAGGATCCAGAAGGTCCGCAAGCCGTGATAGAGGCAAGTCAAAGCCTGCCAGACGACGATGATATACATCGTCTGCACACCGAAACCGAGCGGATAACCTATTGTAAACAATGGAAGGTTAATGTTCCGGCGGGAAATGAAAGTGCGCACCACGGCGTCGAGCCTGGCATGTGTATGCAGCCCGCGACCAAAGATGGTGGGGTAGATCTTCAAAATCAAGCGGTCCAGCACATAGAGGCCGAGCATCCAGAGCGATGCGATGAAGACCGGTGAGTGCCAATCGCCACCGCTCAGTCCCCAGGCCCAGGCGCAATACCAGAAGGGCGGATGCACCAGATCGAGGCCGTGATCGAGGACATTGCCGATCGGCGAGTCCGTAAATGTGAGTCGGGCAAGTTTGCCGTCCACCGAATCCAGAACGCTCATCGTATAGGCGCAGACGAAGCCCCAGAAGAAATACCCGGAGGCAAAGAGCGGTACCGCGGCGAAGGTCAGAATGATGCTGATGATCGTCACGACATTGGGATGGACACGCGCCCGCGCCAGTGGCGGCACCAGCATCCACACCAAGGGCGGATAGACATATTTGGTGAAGAAATCGGTCGACCCCTTGTAGTTCGACCAGAACAGGAAACGCTCGATCTTGCGACGATGATCAGGGGTCGTGACGGAAAAGAGATAGAACGGCGTATGGCGCCGCAGTTTCGGCACGAAAGACGGGAAATCAGCCTGCGACAGCCAGGCGACATTGTTGTTGAGCGCGCGGACCAGTTCCGTCGCCTCCGGCTCGAGATGGCTGGCAGGACTCAGTCGCGCGAGCACCGCCCCGTCATCGGCAACGGCGATGTCATGCTCCTGCTTCGCGAGGAAGCCGTAAAGCCGGGCATCGACCAGGCTGGTCGCCGTGGTAGCGAGCACGACATCGCCACCGCCAGCCGCCGCTATACGCGTGGCGATATCGCCACTGACGGAAACAACGCGGATGGGGCAGGAGAGACCGCTATCTTCCGGAACCGCAACAGTCGCGACCGGCTCCCCACCGGTATCGATCACGACTTCCGACAGATCCAACCGCTGATGACGCGCCGCTTTCAAATGGCGCTCGATCAGGGTCATGCCGAAGACGCGCTCCGACGACTGCGTGGCTGCATCGATCCAAAGTTTCATCGAGTTCAGTAACCTTCGAGACGTATCAACATAATGCCGCCGAGGCTTGCGAAGAGCAGTGGCGGCAACCAGGCGGCAAAGAACGGTGGAATCGCGCCCGTTTCCCCCAGCGACTGCACCAGGCCATCGGTGATGAAATAGAGAAAGCCGAGGCCGAAGCCGATGGCAATACCGCCGGCCAGACTGCGGTCGCGCCGCTGCAGACTCTGGGCGACCGGTGCCGCGAGCAGAATCATCAGCACCGATCCGATCGGCAACGCGATGCGCTTTTGCAACCAGGTTTCGTAGAAATAGGCTGGCCGCACGCCGATCTGGTCGTTGTTGATGAAGCGCCAGATACGCCGCAAGGACATCGCCTGTGGCACTTCAACCAGGTTGGAAAACTCGGCCGGCGTCAGCTTGGTGGTCCAGACCTGATCGGTCGCAGGCTTGGTCACCGCACCATGCTCGACGGAAATATCGGTCTGCAGGACACCGCTCAATGTCCATGCCTTGCTCTTCCTGTCGAAGCTGGCCGTGGCGGCATGCACGACGGACTGAATGTTGCCGTCCTCACCGCGCCGATACAGCCAGAGCTGATGCAGCGGCGTCCCCTGGCGATCGACCGACATCGCCTGCACGACAGTGTCACCATCCTGGACCCAGATATTGTTGAAGTTTCCGTCTGTGGTCTTGCTCTTCATATCCGGATAGAGATTGAGATTGAGGAGCCTCGCCACGCTGGAGGGCACGACCTGATCAGCCAAGATGAAATTCAAGGCCCCCACCAAGCCGACGGCCGGCAAAAACGAGACAAGCACCAGATAATAGGGTGCACCCGCGGCCTTGAAGGCGAGGATCTCGTTATTGCGTTCCAGCTTACCGAGGCTGAGCAGCGTCCCCAGCAGCACGCAGAAGGGGATCAGGAAGGTTGCGATCTCCGGCACCCGGAGAACGGAATAGAGCAGCAACTGTTGGAAACCGCCGCCGGCACTGCGCAGGATGTCATCGGCATTGTTGAGCAGATCGAACAGCTGCAGCAACGCAGTGAAGCTGATCCAGAGAACGGAAAAGTGCCAGAAGAAGGTCTTCAGCACATAGCGAATGAAGGTGACGACCATTTGCTATTTGGCTCCCAGCCCCACCAAACGTCGGCCGCGCCTGGCGAGCATGGCGAAACCGTCGCCGACAGCTTCGAAGAACTGGGCGAGGGGATCCTGTCCCACACGGCGATTGGCCGCATGGAAGAGCCAGGCGCTTGGGAAGGCGAACAAAACGAAGGGCAACCAGAGAGCGACAAAGGACGAGAGCTTACCGTGCTGTACCAGGTTGTCGCCAAATTCCAGTACCTGGAAATAGGTGATGAGAAAAATGATGCCGGCCAACAGGCGGATATTGCGCGGCGATCGGCGTGACGACAGGCCAAGCGGCAGCGCTAGGAAGGGTAGGAACAGCACCGACAAAGAGCGCACGACGCGATAATTGATCTCCGCCAGAAGTTCGTCCGGGAGGTCATTGCTCTTGCGACCATGGTAACTCTTCAACAGCTCCACGAAGGTCATTTCCGATTCCTTATCGCCGCGCTGGCGGAACGGCGTCGGTGAAACTGCCTCCAGCGGCAGATCGGACTGGTCGAATTTGATCGACCGCGATGTGGAACCGTCATCGCTGATTTCCACGCGATATCCATTGGTCATTTTGAGCACGACGGAGAAATCGCGCGGATCATTGGTCAGATCGCCGGTCTGCGCCGTGATGATCGTATGCGTCGTACCGCTTTTCGGCTGGGTCGCAGGCGGATTCGGTTGCGACGCGTTATTGGCGTCGGCGTTGTCGCTATCGGCCTTGTCATCGGCCTCCTTGATGAAGATTTGCGACAGCTGATGCCCGCCGGCGGCAATATCGCCGATGAGGATGGTCTTGCCGCCGAAGCCGTTGAAGAACGCGCCGCGTTCGATCGCCGAATTCCATGACGTCTCGGTGATGAGATAGACCAAAGCGCGATAGGCATAGCGGGTATAGGGCTGCAGGAATCCGAGCAAAATGGCGCAGATCACCGTGAGAACGCAGGCCATGGATGCGATCGGCAGGAGGATGCGACCGAGCGACATGCCGGTCGCGCGCAAGGCGTCAAGCTCGCTGTCGCTCGACAGCCGCAGGCTGGCATAGAGAATACCGACGAAGAATGCCGCCGGAATCGCCACCGCCAAGTAATGCGGTACCAGATAGCCAAGCATCTTCATGATCAGCGAAAAGGGCCCACCGCGATTCGCGAAAAGATCCAGCAGACGGATCAACCGTTCCATCAGCAAGCCCGACATCGCGATCGCGATGGAGGCGATCAACGGCCAGGAGACCCGCTTCAGGATATAGATATCGACCAGACGCATGTCATCCTCGTTTCAGCGCCGCGCCGGCGGCCATACCGCCCGCAGCTGGTCGCGCACCGCCGCCGCCAGGGCATCGTCTGCCTGGACCGGCTGCGTCAGATCGACCGGACGCGGCCAGAAGGCATCGACATGATCCCGCCCGGCAAAATGGCGCGCCGATTGGTAGCGCGGCAGAACATGGAAATGCACGTCGGGATCGACCATCATCAGCATCAAATAGTTCAACTTATCCGGGCGAAAGGCGGTCTGCAGCGCCGCTTCCAGATCTGCCGTCACCTGTGCCAGTTCGGTAAAGGCGTCACTACCGATCTGGGAAAAGCTGCGCGCTTCATCCCGGCACAGCAACACAACCGCGCCCAGAACCGGTTGCTGCGGCCGCGCCAGAACCAGCCAATGCGTATAGCTGGCAATCAATGTTTCCGGAAAGCCGAATTTCGTGGCCGTCGGATTTGGTGCGGCGTCAGACATGCGATGTACTCGACGGTTGCATGGCCAGGGCAGATGGGCACGTGCCGGTGCTTCTAGCACATCACCGGACCCGCGACGACCGTTTAGCAGACCTGAGGCGAAACAGTTAACGACATTTCTCCGGCCGCCACGAAGCGGCCTGACGGCTGATCCCAGCCACGTACGGACACCGCAATCTGCCAGCGGCCTGATTCTTTGCCAATACGCATCAGATGATAGGCTGCAACATCCTTATGTCCATACTTGATCGCAGAAGCCGATGGCACGCCAAGGACCGGGGCTTGTCCGGACGGCGTCGCGACCTTGCCGAGGCAGGCCACATGGGTATGCCCGTGGAGCACAAGTTCGACACCCTTCTGCGCGAGTATTTCTCGCAGCTGTGCGTGGTCACGCAGCGATTTGCGCAAGCCCCCGCGGTCGATATAGGGCGGGTGATGAATCATGAGGACACGGAAAAGACCGGCCTGGCCGAGGTGTCCGAGCATGTCCGCAAGGCGCGTGAGCTGCGCGGCCCCCATTTCGCCGGCGGCTGAAAACGGCGAGGTCGGTACCGCAGTCGAGGCGCCAATCAACGCGACGGAACCCCGTTGGCGCACATAAGGGAAATCGTCCGCCGAGGCCACCGGCTGTTCGGCCGCACCGAAGGAAACGGCCCCTCCAGGCATCAACCCGGCCATATTGTCGCGCCAAAGACCAAGTGAACGGTCGAAGGGCAGGGGAATATAGGCATCGTGATTGCCGGGTATCACTGACACATCCTCCGCTGCCCCCAACCCCTTCAGCCAAACGGCTGCGGCAGCGAATTCCTGCGGCAAGGAGATATTGGTAAGATCTCCGGTAACGGCGATATGGTCCGGGGCCGCCGCTTTCACGTCCGCGACCAACTGCTGCAAAATCGACGCGCGGTGAATCTTGACCCGTTTCAGACTCCAGGACAGATAACCGGTTATCCGCTTGCCCAGAAGCGCGATTGGATTGTCGAGTGACCAGCCGGCCAAATGCGGGTCGGAAAGGTGCGCCAGCAAGAACATTTTTAGAACCTCGCCATAAGCAGAGTAGTTTCTCTAGGGAAAAGACCTTCCGGTCAAGCTTGGCGCCGCGCAGAGATTTGCGACCCTGCCACCCTATGTGAGTTTATGTGCGTTTATGTGAGTTTACGCATAAAGGTTGCACCACCCTCTCGCTCGTCATCCTTTGGTGTGCTAGGACATCAGTCCAGTTTAGGATGCATGTGTCATCAATGCATTGAGTCGCCAGTGATTTGCGGTAGACGCTTGCACGGATGGCCGGTATTGCTCTTGCCAGTGCAAACCATGACAGATTGATGATTGCCTATCGTGAGTTCCAAAGCGCCCATATACCGCATCATTGGCTCCAGCCCTGTCCAACTCTGGAGCCTCGACAACGGCGAGCGCTTGCACCGGCTGATGCGGCGGGCAGGCTTGCGGTTGGCCACAGCCGATGATTCCGGGGCATCCTGCCTGCTGATCCGGGCCGATCATGTCTACGAAGAGAGTGTCATCAAGGCGCTCATCCGGCAGCCACGCCAGGTTTTGACAGCGGAAGACGGGCAGCCGGTTGCAGCGCATCTTCTGGCTGGTGGAGATATCGCCGGCACCGAGCAGATGTTGCAAGCGGCACAGCGCCCGACTGTCGCCAGCTTGCCCAGGGGGCTGGAAGCTATCAGCGACCCGGCCGAACTGGCAACGACCTATAATCATGCCCTGCGGAAGCGCGCGAAGCCCTATGTATTGCCGCTGACGCCGGAGACGGCATCGGCGATCGAAACACGCATGTTTCACGGCGCTTATAAAGGCGTCACCGATTTCGTGACCAAATATGTTTGGCCACGCCCGGCGCTGATGGTGACGCGCTGGTGCGCCGGCCGCGGGATCACGCCAAACGCGGTGACCAGCATCAGTTTCCTTTTCATGCTGCTGGCAATGGGATTGTTCTGGTCGGGGCACTTCCTGCCTGGCCTTGCCTTCGCCTGGGCCATGTGCTTTCTCGACACCGTCGACGGCAAGCTGGCGCGCGTCACGCTGACATCCAGCAAGTTCGGTAACGCCTTTGACCACGGCATCGATCTCATTCATCCGCCATTCTGGTACTATGCCTGGTATGTCGGGCAGGGCGGCGGATTGGCCGAAGGCATGTCCGGCACCATGCAGAGCGTGGCGCTATGGATTATCCTCATCGGTTACGTCCTGGGACGGCTGCAGGAGGGGCTCTTCATCTGGCTGTACCAGATCGAGATCCATACGTGGCGGCCGATCGACTCTTGGTTTCGTCTCATCACCGCCCGGCGCAACCCCAACCTGGCCATTCTGACCATTGCGGCCCTGTTGGACCGACCGGTTGCCGGGCTCATCGCGGTGGCGATCTGGACGGTGATTTCCTTCGTCTTCCATTGCTGGCGCATCGCCCAGGCGGCAAGCCAGAAGTCCGGCGGGCACAGGCTGGAATCCTGGCTGACCGAGCCGATGGCGGAAGCATCCGGCACATGACGGCGATCGGTGTCATCAGCAATGCCAGGAGCACACGCAATGTCGCCTCGATGCAAGGCGTGCATGAGGTGCTGGCCGCCCATCCGGAGATTCCGCATCATATCTTCCATAAGATCAGTGATCTGCGCGGTGGATTGCATGATCTAGCCGCGCGCGGCGTGAACCATATCGTGATCAGCGGCGGTGACGGAACGGTTCAGGCAGGCATCAATGAACTGCTGCAGGCGCGCCCATTCAATACCTTGCCGGCCGTGAGCATCATCGCCGGCGGCATGACGAATGTCGTCGCCCGTGACGTTGGTCTCTCCGGTAAACCCGCGCCGGCGCTCAAGCGTCTGATCGAGCGCGTGAAGAGCGGCGATCGCGGCGAGCTGATCGAGCGACGCGTGATCAGTCTCAGCGTCGATGGTGGCAACTCGAGGACCTACGGCTTCGTCGCCGGCGCGGTCGGCTTCTACCAGGGGACGATGTTGAGCCGCCATTGCGCCCATCGCATCGGCCTGCGCCAGATGCTGGCGGCGAATGTGACCATCGCACAGTCGTTATGGCGGTTGGTGAGGTACGGACCAGGACCGCGTTCGGGCTTTACCGAGGAGCGGGCGGTGATGAGCTTCGACGGTGCGGAGTCGGAGCGGCGGGACGTCATCCTGCTGCTCTTCACCACGCTGCAGGAGCTGACGCCCGGCATCAAGCCGTTCTGGGGCGACCAGAGCAAGGGAATCAAGTACACGATCGTCGATCACCCGCCCAAGCGCTTCATTCGCGCGGTTTATCCCGCCTTGCGCGGCCGCAACCTGCCGTGGATGGAGCAGGCCGGCTATCACAGCGGTTCTTTCGATCAACTGCATTTGCACTTGCGCTCACCCATTGTCATGGATGGCGAGCTCTTTAAGCCGGGTGAGCACGGTGGCCTTAATTTGAGCGTCGGCCCGGCCATTCCCTTCCATCGCTTCTGAGCGCTGCATGAACGGCACGACGCAGCTATCGGAACGGCGCGGGGCATTACAGGATTTCATCGCTCGAGAGCTCGGCCAGCCTGTCAGCCCCTTGGTGCGGGCCATGGCTGAGGCAATCCGTCAGCGTTTCGGCGAGGCTGCCACAGCCGTGCTGTTCTACGGCTCATGCCTGCGGCGTCCGGAGACCCAGCTTGGGGATGCGCTGCTCGATTTCTATGTGCTGGTCGATGACTATCGGCAGGCCTATCCGACAGCGACGCTCGCATTGGCAAATCGCCTGCTGCCGCCCAATGTCTTCTATCGGGAACTGGAACACGGCGGCATAGCCTTGCGGGCAAAGTATGCCGTGATCAGCCAGCAACAATTCGCCCATGGCACCAGCCCCGCGGCCCCCAATGTTTCCCTCTGGGCGCGTTTTTGCCAGCCGGCGCGACTGGTCTGGAGTCGCGATCCTGCGGCTGCGGCTGCGGCGGCGGCAGCTTGTAGCGAAGCGGTGCTCACCATGCTTGCGATCACGGGCACGCGACCGAGCGGGCGGACCGATGCCTTGCATGAAGATGAAGTCCTGCAGCGCTGGATTGCCGGCTTTCAAGAAACCTATCGCGCGGAGCTGCGGCCGGAAGGTTCCGATCGCGCCGCGCAAATCGTCGCCGTCGATGCTGCGCGCTATCGGCAGATCACGCCCTTGGCCCTGGCAGCCCTGGCCGAGCAACCGAACCGCGATGTTGCCGCGGCCGCGTGGCGCCGGAGCCGGCTGCTCGGCAAACTGTTCAATGTCGCCCGCCTCGCCAAGGCCGCCTTCACCTTCGAAGGCGGCCTCGATTACGCCCTATGGAAGATCGCGCGTCATAGCGGCATTACCGTCGAAGTGACGGATTGGCAGCGACGCCATCCACTCTTGTCCGCCCCAGGCCTTGCCTGGCGCCTCTATCGCCGCGGCGCTTTTCGCTAGCAAAACGCCAAGCAAGGGCTACCCTGAAAA
>Ga0255336_101832_pt1 | contig 12987 bp, 10 predicted proteins | sample MeOH1_35cm_T3_17_FD_189102 | JGI IMG/M metagenome (GOLD analysis project Ga0255336, IMG submission 189102) | Sandy soil microbial communities from University of British Columbia, Vancouver, Canada - MeOH1_35cm_T3_179 | ecosystem: Engineered > Artificial ecosystem > Sand microcosm > Unclassified ...
GCATGTGTACGATTTGTGAACGTATTCTCGGAAAAGGAAAAGATAGTCGTTGCAGGGTTTACCTGGATTGCACCGCGAGTCCAGATGTTTTGTCCATAGAACGTATTCAACGTGCTTTGACTTCATTTGGCTAACAGAAAGTTCGATATCCCCAGGGCGAGTGGCATCAAGATAATCCACGGTCGCCACATAAAGCGGATTGCGCAACCCTAACGGAATATACATGCCGGGCCACCCTGCTTGAAGAAACAAATCCCCGGGTTGAGTAATTGATGCTATCCAATGTAGCTTTTCGTATGTTTGACGGGTCGTCGCGAAACGCCCACCAGCTAAGTCACCCTGTATGGTGTTCGTGGAATGGCTCGACACGATCTGAAGTGCAGCTACGGAAATTATGACAAGCCAAATGAGGGTAACCGCGCGATTCTGAAATTTCGTCTTCTCGGAAAGTATCCACATCAACAAAATGACGCCAGGAAGTGATACAGCATAGAGCCGGAGCCAGTTCACGGCCACAGCTACTTCTAAGAGAAGGAAGAACCCGATCAAAGACAATAAAGCTATCCTTTCCCATGGAAAGGAAGCATTGTTTCGCTTCTGCCAACACTTCAAAAGAGAAGTACAGTAGACGATCGGGAGGGTAGTGTAGACGGTGAGGTAGGGAATAAATTTAGGCAGGGTCCTCCACGTCGGAGTTCCAGGCAGACCTAGAGACCAACCGTTTGGGTTACGAGCAGGGTACCTCAGCACGTAGGTAACTCCGCAGTACCAGAGCTGCTTAAGCCCTACAGTGGCGATGAAATAGGCATTGAGAAGCAGCAGCGCGACACTGAATCCAATAAATAACATGATCAAATTGCTTACCAATTCAACCGGTGGATTCTTTGTGCGTGACTGCCTCCAAATCAGGAACAGGGTAAAGCCAAGCAACGCGGCCGCACCATGAGCCTGATTGAAGAAAGCTCCGAGTCCCAATAAAGCCCCTGCCGCAGTCATCCTTTTTAGGGTCGTCTTTTCAAGACTGACATTGACAGCACCTGCGACTGCCAGCATTGCAAACCAGTGATTTGTTCCGTTTAGTGCCTTACCGTAAATAAACACTAGAAACAGAGCCGTGGTAAGCATGGCGACGCGGCGCTCGATATATTTGCTCGAAAGGGAATAGCACAACCACGAAAAGGCAACGCCCAGTATGAGGACCGCAATGTTGGTTACCCATACATGAAGACCAAACAATCTGAAGAGACCCGCGTAGAAAAGATCCGTCCCGGGTAGCGTATACCGAAAAAAATCCCGATAGATGAGATCCCCATGCAAAAGACGTTGGGCATCCATCCAAAAATAGACCTGATCTCCACCAAGGAGAACCGGCGTTTCATGAGAAACGAACAAGTTGAGGTAGAGATAGATACCTGTGGCGGTCAGAAGCAAAAGGAAAAGCTGGATACGTTGTGATCTGATTGGGGCGAGACTTACTGAGGCTGGGGTTCGTTTCTGCATGTGATCTCTTCGATGCTAAATCCACCTAGATCATCCTAGAGGAACTTTCGTGGGCGGGCGATTAAACAATTAATGAGCAGCTGAGGTAAAGCTCATCACCTAGATTTGCTCATACCGCATCAAGTCGTCACGTCGTCAAAGCGTTTATATGCTCTCGAATTGCGTTGTAATCGGATGTAGGAGAGCTATATATCCGCTCGTGCCTGCGACGTTTCAATACAAAGATATGAATCATGTGATTTACCCTAACCTTTCTCAAGACTTGTCTCGAAGTGGTAATTAAATTGTCATTTTCTTTCTCTTGAAAGAAAGGGATATTAAAGATACTTCGGTGCACGAATTTTTGTAGCTACGTTGTGAATTGCTTGCTAGGATCTCTCTGTATTTTTCATCACTTTTCTTTGGACACAAGCAATGCGGTGACGCATAACAGGAGATTCATGCTCATTCGTATAGTCGCAACCTTTTTCCTCGTGTCGGCAGCTATATCTAGTTCAGCTCAATTCAATCCATCTAATTTTCGGATCTATGGAACAGCCGACAGAGATATTCCTACTCCGACGCACTCAGCCAAGGTTGGTTCTGATCCAAGCGCCCTTCAACAATTCATTGAGTTTATGAAAGCGAGTGGAGTGTCGGGGTGGAAAGGGATGACGGCCCAAGGCATGATCTCTTACGAGGGCGGAGCTCAATCTCTCCCTGCTCGATTGTATTTGCGCGATAGCACGGCCACACGACTTGATGTAGATAGACCAGGAGGAACGGATTCAATGATCCTGCGTGAGAATCTGGGAGTATTCAAGAGCTCCGATCAAAAGAGGATTTCTTTCTCCTCTGACTTCGCCCAATTTGGTATCGCAATATTCTCGCGTCTACTGTCCCCTGATTACCCAACCGGGAATAGTGTTCTGACAGACCGCGGGATTGTTACTATCGGTGGTGCCTCCCTACGCCGAATTTCCCTGGATGATCCGGCAACGGATGTCACTGGTTCCGCTTGGAAGAGCATTGATCTTTATTTCGACCCCGCTACAAACTATCTAAGCAAGAGTACCTCTTTCATCCGTCTGTCCTCTGCAGATGCAGCGTTCTACATGGTTTCGGTGACCTACGAAGACTATCGTAAGGATGGAAACACTACCCTTCCGCACAGAATTGTTCATAGCTTGAATGGCAATATCGACTGGACCTATCAGATCGATACCATCGATCTCTCATCAATTCCTGATCTGTCTTCCTTTTCTTTCTAGTCTTCTCTGCCGGGGCCTCTATGATTTTTCGATCGATTGCACTTTTAGGTTTGTCTCTGTTGGTGGGATCAACTGCTGCCAATGCTCAAGATTACCTCTTTGCCACCGGTTCACCGGTTTTCAGCACAAACCTTCCGGTCGACCATGGTTTTGTGAACGTAAATAATGGGGAGATCCACCTTGAGATTCCGCTTGCCGCAAAGGCTCAACGCGGTGGCTCATTGGCCCTAAACGAGAGATTGATCTATGACAGTCGCATCTGGAAGATAGTTCAGAGCGGGAGTCTGCAGTGGCAACCTACAAACGTTCCTAATAGCACTGGAGGGTGGTCCTTTTCTTCTGGTCTGGGTTCCGGATCGATTACGTTTCAAAATTTCGGAGGATCGGACCCTAACAGCCCCGCCTGCGCAGGGGCTACTATCCCTTCATCGCAAGACTACGACAATTTTGCCAACTGGGTCTGGACAGACGCGAGTGGAACCTCTCATTCGTTCCCTGACGCCTCGACAATTCAATATCAACCCCCTACCAATGTGAACTGCACTGGCGGGAGTCCCTCTGATACGCCTAATTCTGTGGGAATCGCTACGGACGGTAGTGGGTATGTGCTCCAGCTCACGAACTACACTGACGCCACAATTACCGGCCCTGACGGCACAACGTACCACCCCACGCTAGCAGTTAATTTCCCTCCGTCAGGGTCCCATAATATCGTCGATCGCAACGGTAACTTTTGGTCGGCAGACGGGAATGGAAATCTTGTGGATACGAGTGGTACAGCGCCGGTCTTAGTATCTACAAACGGCAATCAGACGTTCTACGACGTTCTGGCAGTCGGTGGCGGACGCCAGCGATATACCGTTACGACAGCAATAGTAATATTCAATACCGGCTTTAACGAAAGCGCTGTAAGAGAACTTACCGGCAGCTTTAATGCTATCCAGAAAATTCAGCTCCCCGATGGTTCCCAATATTCTTTTACCTATGATTCAGGTTCGACGGGTGTCCACTATGGGGAGATGACCAGCATGACGCTTCCTACCGGGGGAGTTATCAATTTCGCCTATGTCAACTATAAGGATTCTTTCAATAACCAAAACGAATGGATTCATACCATAAGCAAAGATGGTGGTACGACTACTTTGCTGCCAGCGGTTATATCTCAATGTAGTAGCAGTGCAGGATGCCAAGAGAAAGTTACAGTGACTCATCCAGATGGAAATGACACTGTTTACACATTTACTCTCGACAAGGCTGGGCAAATTGCAGGATCTTCCTGGGTTCAAAGTATTGCCTCTTACCAGGGCCCAGCGGGTGGCACACTCCTACGAACAACCAAAACTAATTTCACGTACACAACATCTTCTCCATCTCGCTTTATAAACGGGGTATCAACTCCGGTTGGCACCTACCAAATTCCCACTACGCTCACAAACATTGTGACCCTGGACACGGGGCAATCCTCGCAAACCGTGACGACATTACGAAATTCTCCGGGACCGTCCGAAGTTCAGATCTGGGACTTTGGTTCGAGCTTTTCGGATGCTCCGACCACAGACACACTATATACCTACACCAGTCTAGGTTCCGGTTTGCCGACATCAGTGATTGTTTATGATGGTTCTAGCAGCGCCAATCACCCGATTTCCAAGATGACGTATGGTTACGATGAAACCTCCCCATCTACGACATCGCAACTGCCAAATCACATGTCAGTTTCGAGTGCAAGTGGCAATCAGACCTCTAAGCACGAATGGATCAACACAAGCGGCACTACATACGACACGACGATGACGTATGACGACGCGGGCACGCTGTTATCGACAACTGATCCAAATGGGAAAACGACCTTCGGATATGACTCCACGGACACCTACGTGACCAACACCGTACTTCCCACTCCGTCCAGCGGGATAGGATTGCAGACTTCCGCGAGCTATGACTCTAGTACCGGAGTGATTACAAGTTTCACCGACCAGAACGGTGTGCAAACGATTTATACAGATTTCGACTCCCTGAACCGTCCGAAGACGGTTAACGTTCAGGCTTCGGGGGTGCTCGTTGGAAAAAGCACTTTCAACTACACACCGACGCAGACGAGTGCGACCGTGTTTCAAAACGCCTCCACGTCCTCCGATACTGAGACACAATTTGATGCGTATGGACGTCTTAGTCGAGTAGCTACGTCAAATGGCCAATCAAGCAACCCTTGGTATCAAAATGACGTCTGCTATAACACAAACGGTGATGTTGTCTTTCGTTCGTATCCTTATCAGGCCAACGGATTTGGCACTACAAAGGTGTGCCAGGGAGTTGGTGCCGGGGATGCCTTTATCTACGATGGTCTGGGCAGAACAAAGAGTATTACCCATGCTGATCAAAGTTCGATTCAATTCTCCTATCGTGGGAATGCGACACAAATTACAGATGAGAGCGGTGTAAGTCGTATCACCCAAATCGATGGTTTCGGAAGGCAAGTAAGCGTTTGCGAGCTCAGTACTACTACCACGATGCCGGCTTCAGGAACGCCCGAAAACTGTGGTGCAGATTTACCCGGTTCGGGCTTCGTTACTCGTTACTCCTACAGCTTGGTCAATCATACGACCTCTATCGTTACGGGAGCACAAACTCGTACTTTCCAATCTGATTCGTTAGGGCGTTCTACCCTGGTATCTGAGCCAGAACGCGGCCAAACCAGTTACAACTACGCATATAACAGTACAGGATTGGTGGTTACTCGACAGAGGCCACGGGCAAATCAGACCAGCCCCAGCGTTCTTACTGCAACCACTTATCAGTACGACTCGTTAGGGCGCATCACGACAAAGAGCTACAACAATGGAGAAGGACCGGCAGTCTTCGTTTATGACATCTCTTCGGCTACGTTTTCGACGGTGCCAGCGAACGCTCCACTCAAGGTAGTGGCAGCTCTCGCCAACACCAAAGGAAGACTCGCCGTTACCTGTAAAGAGCCTGCCGCTCAAAACTCGTGCGTAGCGCAAGATGCACTCAGCTATGACTCCAATGGCAATGTGACTTCAAAGTGGTCGTCCACACCAAACTACGTCTCAAGCGGGTCCCCGGTCCGCTTCCAAAGCTTCAGCTATGACTGGTTAGGTAATATGTTGGCCGCAGATGACGGAGGTGGAGTGACGACCTCATATCGCTATTCAGTTGCGAACGAGATAAACTCCATTACCAGTTCGCGAAACGATGCTACACACCCTGGAACATTGATCACCAACGTCCAAAATGGACCCAATGGGCCACTCTCTTGGCAGTACGGAAATGGGTTATCACGTGCTAACCAATACGATCTTCTCGGGCGCCAAGTAGGTTGGTATGATTGTGCGGGTTCCTCTCAAATAAACTGCATGGGGGGCGCTCTCAAAAACAGTTATTCCCGAGCTCTCCAGGGGCAACGTGTTACCCAGGTCTGTACGGGGCCATGCGCGAACTATGGGTATGACGAATTCAATCGCCTCACTTCCAGGACTGAAACGTCAGGGACGCAGAATCGGTACACCTACGTTTATGACCGGTATGGAAATCGCTGGCAGCAAAATGCCTTGAGCGGAGGATTCTCACCGTCGATCTCATTCGATGTGTCGACAAATCGAATCAATACGGCAGGATATATCTACGACGCGGCTGGAAACCTCACATCGGATGGAACCAACAGCTATAGCTATGATGCTGAAGGAAATCTTGTCCAGGAGGTCTCTCCTTCGAGCACGGTCGCGTATACCTACGACGCATTGAACCGGCAAGTGAGAGCCGATTTGGTGAGCTTTGGAACTGCGACAGAGAACGTCTTTACCCCTACGGGACAACTCGCTTCTCTGTGGTTTGGAACTAGCACGGACAGTAGTCTGATCATGGGAAAAGCTTACTGGGGGGCCACGCCGATGGAGTCCTACATCGTTAGCAAAAACATGGCTTATTTCCCATCTCATGATGGCATTGGTTCAAACTCGCTGGTGACGGATGCTCAAGGGAATGTGACCAGCCAAAGGGCATACCTCCCTTTCGGGGACGGTTTTACGACGCTCAGTGGGTCTCGAGACAACAGTTTTGATGGCTTTGCAGGTCTCTGGGACGGCGCAGCAAGCTCAAGCAATCATGCACAATTCCGGGAGTACAACAACTCGCAAGGTCGCTGGATGAGCCCTGACCCATACACCGGAAGCTACGACTTCGCCAATCCCCAGAGCTTCAATCGGTATGCCTATGTGGGAAATATGCCGCTGACTGGAACTGATCCGAGCGGGCTAGTTATATTACCGCCCACAGGTGCGGCAAGTGGGGCACTTTGCGGTCCTGTCTGCTTTGGCGTTATCGCGGGTGTAAGCGCAATTTACGATTTGGGCAAAATATTCGGATGGTGGGGTGGTCCTTCTTTCAACGGTAGCGTTCATCCAAGACCGTCTGTTCCGGAAATGTCAGAAGGAACAGGACAACCCAACTGGGACAACCCATTAAGTGAACACATCGGCTTACCTGCTGGAGGGCAACTACCAGGAGGCGGGTTAGGTGGTCTGCTTGGACTTCCGTCGGCTGGATGTGAGTTCGGAGCTTGTGGAGCGGGTGCAGGTTCATATCAAGCGCAAGCAATCCCTGCGGCTGTTCCCGTCGTAGTTGGAATTACGGCGGGGATTAGTGCCTGCATCGCTAACGAAGCATGTCGCCTCGCGGTGCAAATGGCCGCCAAGACGCTTGCTGATACAGTCGCTGAAAGCATTAGGACATCTGGGCAACTCTCTACGCGTTGGTCAAAATTTCCCGGTTGCAGTGTTCAGTACGAAAATGACAGTGCCATCTGCGAACAGCGTAAGACTTCCAGTTGCTGGCGTTCTGCATCGGCACGCCTAGCACATTGCAACGCGACCGGTGGTGAAGTAGGTTGGCCGACTCTCAGTCGATAAGGGGATAAGATGATTAAGGATTCTATAGCCAGTCGAGTATTGCATTGCCAACTTGCAGGTAAAAGTCAAGAAGTAATCGTTCGCTTTGGTATTCCTCGGCAAGAGAAGGACTATTTCACATGCGAATACGAGATTTCGGTTGCGGGCGAGAGTGAAGCATATCAGATCATCGGCATTGATAGCGTTCAAGCACTACAGCTTGCGATGTTTATGGTTGGATCCGCCTTGAAATCCATGCACGGAGCGAGCGATTGGAGCTGGAACGCTGAGCCTGATACAGGGTTTCCAACCAGCGTCGAATAGCCACTACGGTTGAGGTCCTTGACCGGTCAGTGCCTTTTACTTGCCAGATTGAATATGCGAGTTCGGGACGTGTGGGGATATTACGAATGGGTTCCAGGCAGATGCGGCAACAGCACCAGGTTCATGGTGTCTTCAACATCCCAAAATATGCACGGCTGGAATAGAGCTAGCCGACGTTCTGGAGAAAATTCCTCCCATTGCTGCCAGTGTTCTCTTGCTGAATATGCAAGGCGACAATAAAGCTGATCCGAACCGTTGTACAGCTGTGAGACAACGAGCGATTGAAGAATGTTCCACGCTCCTTAACACCAGCAGCTACCCGCCGGGTGTAAAAAGGCCTAGGCGGATTCCCACGGGTACTGACAATAGCGGCGCATTCTTTGCGTGCGTTAGACAAAAGATGGTGGAGGCCGGATGTCCAAACTACTAGACGTTGGCAGCGAAGAGCGAGCAGCGGTAATATGCGATAAGCTTCACGAGATGTTTGCTCAGCTAGAGGACTTAATCGGACTGGTTGATAGTGAAGTTGATTCTGAACAGCAGGCCATAGCATTTCGTCAAGCGATCGCGAGTATCTGTGGAGCAATAACGCTCGACGTCCTAGCACCGTTATACAGAAAATATCCGGCACTCAAACCGGATACGTGGCCAGAAGACCTTTGAAATTAGAGTCGAATAATCTGTCATGCGAGTTTGGGGGCCTGCGGAAGCGGCTTCAGCCCGCAAGATCCAAACAACAGCCAGAACAACGGTATTAGCGGTGTCCTTAACTTCAGCGTGGGTTGGTGGGCATTTTGGGCTGGCATTTCCAAATCCGTTGGTTGCACGTTAGTTGGCGGAGGCTCCGCCGTTCAATCTTTTACAGGTCTTGGCAATTCGGCACCAGGGCCAAATGATGTTGTGCGTCCAATTCAAGAGGGATACCGTATAGCCGTCCCGACTCTTGCTTATTTGGCAACGAAATACCGTGGTGCTGGTGTCTTAGGAGACACGATCCCATTTGTCGGTCAACTGTTGCTTGCTAGCCAGGTTGGGTTAGCCGCTAAAGATGGTGCCCAAGACGCCTACACCTGCACCCCAAAATAATGGGAGATCAAATAGATGTCCAATTTACGAAACGAAGCCCAGCCGCCATCAGGCCGCACGAGACCTCCAATTCCGTCTTGGATAGGATGGTTCATAGGTTTAGGTGTGGCAACTCTCATCATTATCGGTCGCGATGGATTTGGCCCAGAATATCTTAATAGTATTGGCAAAGTTCTATTTATTAACCAGCGGCGTTTTTATCCCGTTATTTAGATATTATTGGGATCTAAGTTGCTTCAGACCCGCTTGGCTTTTGGCTATCGCACTTTTCGCGAGTCATATCACTCTTGCTGTTCGGTTTTTTTCACAATTAGCCCTTATCCCGCTGATCGCAGTGGCCTTCCTCTGCATCCTCGAAGTGGCCATTTTAGCGATACCTTTTGAGGTTACAAAAAGAGCGATGTTAAAAAGATAACTCGCTTGAGGGTGATCATGCAAATTCGGAGTATGTGCGGGAGGCCCGTCAAACTTAGGTCCAGGCGCAATCGCTCTTGGCGGTACGGCAATATGCCAGATTGCAGAACCATGCGGTGTCATTGAAGATATCGCCCTTCTTGTAGGTACTATCGGCATGGTTGCGACCGATATATACATATATTCAAAGGGCGGGAAGCAGAATATTGTCCCAAGTTGGGCTGAAGGGCAGCGTCCAATTGCCGGAGAATCCGCTAGCGAATTTGCGAATCGTGTTTGTAGGACCCATTACCCTCCTAGTGGTGCCGGTTGTGGTACTGGACCGGGAAGTGAGCGCAATAAAATCCAGAGATGGGCTCGTGAAAAGTGGGGGGGAATATGAATAGCAGCGGTCTGCGTAATCCTAAATGCGGTTACTGTTACGACGTGGCCAACCACAATTATTTGCTGTCAAGAATGAGGTTCCTAAGATGAGTCAAAAGGTATATCTACTATGGTTCGTGATGGAGGAAAATGACGGGGATGATAATGGATTGCTGATTGGGGTATACGAGAGCGAGGTCTCTGCCCAAGAAGTGATTGAGCGGCTTCGATCCAAGCCTGGGTTCGCTGATTATCCTCAAGGCTTTCAGGTTCACGTTCGACAATTGGGGCAAGATAGCTGGACGGACGGCTTTGTTCGAGATTGATCGACTAATGCGAGTTAGGAACATGTGGAGGAGCAATAGGCGACAGCTTTCAGCAAGCAGGGACCATCGCAGCCCCCGTTGACCTTCTGTCAACAAAATCCAGCTCTTTGCACAGCAGCCTTAGGAGCCGCTCGCGTTTTAATAAAAGGTCTGGAAATGGGGTCATGCTATCGAGTGACTCAGTAAAACCATATGCTGCTAGCGCCAAGTGCTACACACGGTATTTTGCTGAGCAGGAAAGATGTACAGCAAAGTATGGCGGCGGCAGTCGATTCGGTAGGAATAGAGCGAAGGGAGCATGTTTAGATCGGGCCTTTTACCGTTACGAGGAGTGTGTAAATAGGACTCCTGATCCTGGTCCGCCGCTGGCAAGTGCGCAACAGAGCGCAGATGTCGACGCAGAATTGGCATCTTTAACTGAAAACGCTATCGTTATTGATTTTGGAAACGATATGGGGAGGATTCAATGATGGACATTGACCGCGTCCTTACGCTTGCATCGCAGGCGATGTGTGAAGGAAGATTTGATGAAGCAGATCGAGAGCTGAACGCTGCATTGCTCGCCTGTAGCGAAGGAGATGAATCAGATCTACTTCTTCAGCAGCTCATGCATCTCTATTCTCATCCTCAAAACAAGAATCTGGCTAAAGCTCAGATGTATATGGATCGGTGGGAGACGAGCCAGCCTTCTGCACACGTTGCGATGAGTCAGTCATACTTCCAGTTGTATACGCGGACTGATTTCCTAACTGCACAGTATTGGGCGGAAGTGGCTATCCAACGTGCCGAGATGGAAAAAGAGTGGAGCGTATTGTTTTCGGCAAATATCGTTCGAGGTCTTGCTGCAGAACGTATTGGTGATAGAACAGCAGTCATCGGTGCTCTGGACGCCATCGAGCCCCTAATTGGTAAACATGGAAACATCTCTTATGGGGATGTTGTGCCTTTTCTGGAAGCGATGAGCAAATCTGGTGACGAGACTGGCCCTCAGGTGAGGCACCTTGCCGGTCTTATTGCTCCACTCATCGAGGACCAGGAGTTTCGGTTTCGAGCGGAACAGGTTGCCCATCTCCCTTGAACACGTTATGCGAGTTCGGAATGTGTGGGGATATTACGAAGGGGTTCCAGGCAGGTGCGGGAACAGCACCAGGTTCATGGTGCCTTCAACATCCCAAGCTAACGTCAAGCAGAGAACGAAGCCCCTATATCAGAGACACCCTCAATTGAAGCCGGAGGGCTGGCAGGACTGACGGCTTCCACGCACAGGCAGAATCCTTCAATTTATCGTTCCATATATGAGAGACGGGACAGAACTGCTATATGAAAAGCGCGGAGGGATGAGCGACGAGGTGATTGCAAAAATGGTCAAGCCCAAAGAAGAGCTGGCGGTCTTTAGCCCCACCGCCATGCTTCGCATGCGAGTTCGGTACGTGTGACCCCGGTATTGGAAGCTCACTCCAAGCGAGAACTGCTACGGCACCGCTAACATGGTATATTCTCAGGGCGTTCCCGGTGGTATTGGCAAGTGCAATGTTCTTGAATATAGAGGGGCATAACAAGCCAGACGCTACCAGATAGTCGAAATTTCTGGGTTGCATGTACAGCACCAAAACGACAGAGCCATATGCCAACAGCGGAAGACGTCCAGTTGCTGGAGTTCCTGCAGCGGAACGTCCAGCACATTGCAACGCGACCGGTGGCGAAATTGGTTTTCCGCCGCTTAGTGGATAGTAGGTGAGATTATGAAGGAATCCATAGCACGTCGAGTATTACACCGCCAACTCGCAGGAAAGTGAAGAAGTAATCGTCCGATTTATTATTCCTCGACAAGAGAACGACTATTTCACGTGCGAATACGAGATCTCGGTTGCGGGCGAGAGTGAAGCATATTAGATCATTGGGTGTGAGAGCGCCCACGCACTACAGCTTGCGATATTTATGGTCGGCTCTGTCCTACAAGCCATTCAGGGGGCGAGCGATTGGATTTGGAATGATGAGCCTCATACAGGGTTTCCGACCAGCCTCGATCAACCAATTCTAGGATTGAGCCCTGATCGATCCGTACCTTTCTTCCTCGCCACATTGAATACGCGAGTTCGGTGCCTGTGGAGTATGGCCAAAGCTCCTTCGCTGGAGGGGGGAGGAAACCCACTACACAGATCAAGTTGCTCTACGAGAACACCTCCTTGAACATTTTGGCCCATTCACTGTTGCACATCGAACTTCCCATGCCTACGGCGGAAATTTGTCTGAATCCGAATCTGGATGTTACAGACTAAGCGCGATCCGGAAAGGGACATTTTGTTTCTATGCAGACCGGACGCGGATTTTCTTGATCCTCTGGCGAGGACACAAAACCCACTCGCGAGGGCACAGAGAGGGCACAAAAATACTCGTCTTGGACGGCTTCTAGGGTCTTATATAGCGGCTAAGTCCCTGTATCTTCATGAAATTAGTCGATTCACACGGTGGAAGTCGTAGGTTCGAATCCTGCTGCGCCCACCATATAAATCAATCGGTTACAGCCCTCAACTTTGGTTGAGGGCACAAAAAGGCACAAAACCCTATTCCGGGTTGAAGTTGCCATTTTCATGCTACTGCTCTGCACGTTCCCGCGCGAACAACGCATCCACGACCCTGCTCTGCGCCTCACGCTTCCGCTCCATACGCGGGTGCGTATAAATCTCCATCGTAAGTTGCAGCCTGACACAGCCAGAACAAAAACTGCCTGAGAAGGAAAAGATAAGAACAACACCATCGATGAACGCAGACATCCATCTCGAAGACAGAGCCGGCAGCAGCCAGGGCAAGCACGAAGGA